>Ga0172376_10007253_pt1 | contig 11847 bp, 10 predicted proteins | sample Lak35m_FD_121114 | JGI IMG/M metagenome (GOLD analysis project Ga0172376, IMG submission 121114) | Freshwater microbial communities from Kabuno Bay, South-Kivu, Congo - kab_092012_35m | ecosystem: Environmental > Aquatic > Freshwater > Lake | place: Democratic Republic of the Congo: South-Kivu...
TGTATTTATTTAAATTTATAGATGAATCATCTTTTGCAAAATTAGTCGGAACCGAGTGCCCCGAGTGAACAACAAATTTATGGTCGTACAAAGGAAGAAACGTCTTAGCTTCATTCTCAATATACTTTGAGACAGAAAATAAAATATACTGTGAGTTAGAAGAGCTAAAGATCCAATCGCTCAAACGTGTCAAAAGGCAACATGCAAAATAAATAATTTTTTGACTTATGACCGGGCGTCTATACACTAATGGATTCTGGTTAATAATTATATTCGTCGATGCTATAGAAAACAATGGCAAACTAAAAGAAGAAAGAAAAATAGAATCTTGCAACCCAACGCTCAAATATTTTAATCGAAATTCAATAAATTCTGTAATTCTGTCACAAAACCTTCCCCTAGAATTTTTCACTACAAATTTAACTCGTGAGTCTTGATGAAATGATCTATTATTTTTAATTAATATATCATACTCCTGAGGGGTAATTAATATTAAGACCAACTTGACACGACGAATCATTAATAAGGCTTTTACATAATTCCAATATACGATGCGCGCACTTTCGTGATTAACGGTTAGAGATGAGGCGAATACAATCATAACTTTTTCACTCGTATAAATATATTTTTAAAGTAAACATCAATCGGTTTTTCAACAAAATAATGCAACAAAAATGCCGCAATTAATACGAGAACAATGCAGGGAATCAATAACAAATCTGCTGAAAAGCGAGTATCACTATATTTAATCAACTTATAAAAAGCAGATATCACAAAAACCTGCACCAAATAAGTAGAATACGTTATCGAGCCTAAGAGTAATATGACTTTACATTTAATCTGCACAAAATATAATGCAGCGAAACAACTGCTTATTGCAGCCAACTTAAAAAGAAAACTATCAAAACGCAGAACGCCTTCTGAAAAACTGAGTGCCAATGAAATTATTATTATCCCAGTAAAACTGAAAATACAACGTACGTTGATTCTCTTATTTGCATTGAAGTGGTATTCATAAGCCATAGCTACGCCCACTGCAAAATAAAATATTAAATGACTCACTGCAAATGCAAGGAACACTGTAAATATAATCAATACCTTAGGCATTGCAGATATTTTATTGCTCAAAAAAATAAAAATTGCAAATGCACAATAAAATAGCATTTCAAACTCAAGTGTCCATCCAACAAAAAAAATCGGGTATCCATTGCCAGAAATCTGACTAAGAAATAAATATGAAGTTATTATTTCATTAGGCAAAGCAACTGAACTATTTACCACGTCTTGAGGAAGAACAATCAAGATAACAAGCAAAAGCGTAGTGACGAACCAATAGAGAGGCACAACCTTTGCCACCCTTCGAAATATAAATAAACTTGCGGTTTCTTTTTTTTCTAAGAACGAGAGAGTAACAACAATTCCAGAAATTATGAAAAATATATCTACGCCTATTTTTGTAATTTCACTCAGGTGATTACTTACTGCAGGTGAATAACCATATGCTGATCCAGTCCCGATTGAGTGATGTAAAACAATCAGTAAAGCTGAAAAAAATCTTAGAAATTGTATATTTGCTATCATTCTCATTATTTATTAATTTATTTGACATCTAACTTTTTGCAGGTCTCAAATATTAAAACCTCAAAAACAATGATTACCTCAGCCTTACTTATTTACTTACTTAAAAAATTATTTATATTTAACCACTTTTATTTCTGAAACTTTCTCGAAATACTCATAGCTATAGTTATTTTCGTTTATTTCAATACTTGAATAGTTCTTTAGCGCATAGAGAGCAGGCTCCATTTAATCAGACAGTTTTTGTAGATTTTTAATAAAGATTTAGCCCTGCGGGTTAAGCGGCCAATACCGCAAATTGGTCGACGAAATACATCTCATCAGGGGTTTTGTAATCCAAAGTCTGATAACCTCGCCGAATATTGTAAAACTCAATGTACTCGTGCAAATGCCTTTTGGCTTCCGATGTGGTTTCGTATGCCCGAAGGTAGACCTCCTAGTATTTCACAATGCGGCAGAATCGTTCGATCACCACAGTGTCGCGCCAACAACCTTTGCCATCCATGCTGATTTGAATCCCATGACCTTTGAGCATTTCCGTGAACTCCAAACTAGTAAATTGGCTGCCTTAATCGGTGTTGACGATTTCAGGCTTGCCGTATTTGATGATTGCTTTTTGAACCGCTTCAACGCAGAAATCTTCATGCATGGTGTTCGACAGCCTCTAACTGAGCACTTTCCTGCTGAACCAATCAATGACTGCGCGGAGATACAGTAATCCACATTTCATCGGCAAGTGCGTGATTTCTAGCGCCCAGAACTGATTGGGTGCACCATGGACCGTGTTGGCAAAAAATACGCATAGGATCTCCTGCCCAGGGTTTCGCTTGCTCGTGTTGCGCCTGCAATAAATGGCTTAGATATCCATTTTACGCATCAAGCTGATGAACTTGCACCGACTTACACCTACAGAACCCGATTGACGCAGCAGATCAAGCATCATGCGCGTGCCTTCATACGGACTGTCCAAATAAATCCGATTAATCGCAGCCATCATCGCAAGATCCGAGTCAGGCACAAGCTTTTAATACTCGGTCGATCAGGCTATACGAGGAATTTTGGCCTGTTTGTTCACTCGCAATTCGTGATTTGTGTCAATCATCGCTTTGCGCTCCGCAACCCCACCTTAATGAGCGTACTTTCTAAATAATTATTTTCCAGTGTGAGCTCACTAATGTTACATGCAACACTTTTACATCGACTGCGGATTCGGCTTGTTCAGTGGCACTAAACACGCTGGATGCGCCTTGCAGCAATTCAGTCTTCGATTGAGCAATCCGTGTAGCATGAACATCTTATTTCTGGGCTTGCTCGGCAAGTGGTTTTCGCCTCGAACTTCTTCCAGCCCCACTTTAACTTTAAAGTCCGGCTAGTGGTTTCGAGGTGGTCTGCGACTCATGATTTCTCCTTTCCTGGCCCACACTGTTGACCAAAAAAGCAGAGCTGTAATCTTTTATTCACTAGTCCGAGTTTCCGAAGTCTGCTCTTTTAACTTAAAACGGAGTAAATCTGTATTTCTCTTCAAAATATGCATTTATAGATTGAATTTGAATATCGTTACCACCACTGAGATTATAGTTTGAAAGCCTATCTTTATTTAATATTGTGGATTCTAAGCAGACCGGAGTGTGAGCAGCTATTTCGATCTTTTTATTTGTGTATCTTGCCACTGCATTCAACCAAAGATCATCCGCTTTTGGTGTTACCTTCATAGCAGCCTCTTGATCGAACCATATTTCGTTATAATCACCCTTCGGCAACAAGGTTCCTCCACCAGTGCAGAAAAAAAGCAAGTCATTCTTGTATTTATTTTTATCAGTAACACTCCATGAGTTATACAAACATATCATTCCAGATTCATTTCTAATCATTTCTTTTGTGTATCTTGCTCTTATTTTATTCTTTTCGCGACTCGAATCAACCAACTGTCGACTCATGTTGCTAGGATAAATTAAGTCATCATCAACCAAAATTACATCATTATTTCTTAAGATTTCCTTTAAATACATATATTTTTTATGTGATCTTAAATTATCATCTTTTATAATTATATTTAGACCATATCGTTCTAGCAACCTCAGTGATAGCGGTAACTTGTTTGCACACTTATAGTCATCTTTCGAAAGCCAAAGGTAAACGACCGCAGAAATGTCTTTCTGTAAAATCAAACATAAAACGCTTTTCCATGTTCCTTTGATTCTTTTAGGATATGATGTCATTGAAAAAACAACACTTTGCCTGCAGCAGCGTCCACTTTCTTTTCTTAAAAGAACTAATAAATACCAAAATAAATACGTGAATCTGTTTAAAATCAGGATAAGACAACAATTTATTGACTTCAAAATTAATCGGCGTATTAGCCTACTACCTATAAACTTTTTTCTTAAATAAAATTTTAAGTATAAAGCATCAATTAAATCTATCAAAGCTTTCCCTTTTACAATCGATTGAATGCATGTTCTGCAAATACTGAGGATTAACTGCCAAATTAAGAGTTAAAAACAGAGTTTCCTACTTGAATCGCCTCGAGTTAACTAGACACTCGTTGGCCTCGTTAAAAATTGGTTTTCAAAGTCCACAGGCGACATTCCGTTGGTGAATGAGTGCCTGCGCTTACGATTGTAAAACACCTCGATGTAATCAAAGATTTCTTCTCGTGCCTGATTTCTCGTATAAAAGGTTCTGCGCCGAATTCTTTCCCGCTTGAGCAGTTGAAAGAAGCTTTCAGCCACCGCATTGTCGTGGCAGTTTCCTCGGCGGCTCATGCTACACACCAGTCTGTTGGTTATTAAAAAGTCCTGCCACTCCTTGCTGGTGAATTGGCAGCCTTGGTCGGAATGCACAATTACTTGCTTCGTGGGTTTACGTCTCCAAACCGCCATCAGCAAAGCGTTGATAACCAGCTCAGTGTCAATTCTTGAACCCATGGACCAGCCCACGACTTGCCTTGAGAACAAATCATTCACCACGGCCAAATACAACCAGCCCTCGTGGGTGCGGATGTAAGTGATGTCTGTGACCCACCAGGCCTAATTGGGCTGGGGCACCGTGAAGTTCTGCTCAAGACGATTCGGTGCAGCTTGTGCCACAGCACCAGAACGCATATAAGGCCTTCAGTTGTAGCCACGCTGCGAAGTAAGCTTGGCTTGCTTCATGAGTTTGTACACACGGTGTTTACCGCATTTGGCACCAATGTCTCTAAGGTCATAAGCCACTTTGCGACAGCCATAAATGGAACCGCTTTCCAACCAGCTCTGCTTAATCAGACCAAGAAATTTGGTGTCCTGCTTCTGACGCTTTGATTCTGGATTGGCCTGCCGTGCGTAATACCCACTGCGGTTCACATTCATCACCTTGCACAGAGTTCTAACAGCGTGATTGGGCTCTTCCATGGCAATGAATGCTTACCTCACCTTGACTGGCTGGCAAAGTACGCGGCGGCCTTTTTTAAGATGTCGCGCTCCTCGGTGACTTTGCGAAGTTCAGCTTGAAGGCGTTTGACTTCTTCCTCGGCTGTAGACACCTCAACGGGTTTCTTGAATTCCTTGAGCCACGCATACAAACTCTGGGTGGATACACCGAGAGCAGCAGGGACCTCGGCCACAGGGCGGCCTCGGTCAACAATTTGACTGATGGCTTCTTGACGAAATTCTTCAGTGAATTGATTCTTGGACATTGCACATTTCTCCTTGCACGTATTGTGAGAATATAAAGTGCCTAGGGAAAGCGGGACGATTCATTTCTACTTGCACATATTGTGAGGATAAAAAGTACCTACTGAGCGCTGGGCGATTAACTACCCGCATCACCGACAACCAAAACTTTTTTGTTGTTAAGATTCACTTAATAAAACCTTTAAGCTTGAATTAACTGCTCATAATCGAAAACGTGTAAAATCGTACCCTGCTCTAACTTAACGATGAAATCGCATTTTTTAAGCGTAGACAGTCTGTGTGCTACCATTACGATGGTAAGGTCTGGATAAACACGATGAATATTGCTTATCACCCGTTTCTCTGTTTCATCATCAAGCGCACTCGTCGCTTCATCTAACACTAGAAATTGGGCTTGCCTGTACAAAGCTCTGGCAATTCCGATTCGCTGTCTTTGTCCTCCTGATAAGCGAACACCACGTTCACCCACATCTGTTTCATACCCACGTTTCAACGAAGTGATGTAGTCATGGATTTCGGCAGCCTTGGCAGCTTGTTCCAATCGCTTATAGTCTATTAATGATGACTCAACGCCAAGTGCTATATTTTGAGCAATTGAACAATCAGCAAGAAAAATAGATTGAGGAACGTGTGCCACGCCCATACTCCAACCACGCAGCTTTTGTTTGCTATCCAAGTCTATTTTGTCGACCAAGAACTGACCCGAAGAAGCTGGGATTAAACCCATCAATATATCCACTAGAGTACTCTTACCACTGCCAGTTTTACCAACTATGCCAATAACCTGTCCTTTTTCGATCTTCAAATTGATATCGCTTAACGCTGGTTTATCAGTAACAGAAGGATAAAAATATTCCATTTTTAACAACTCGATTGAATGGCGAAACTCAACCCGAATAGGTTTTAGATCTTCATCGGGTGTATCAAGCAAATCGATAACATCATGCAGTGATGGGCGATTTGATACAGATGCGTTCCACCCAGCATAGATTGTTTGAATAAGCGGCATAAGCTTTTGGGCACCAAGCCCGAGAGCGCCAAGAACAGGTAGCAATTCATTAACTCCTCCAGATTTGCTAGCAATCAAAGCAAATAAGGCAATTATGATTAGACCAATACCTTCAATAGCAAGCCTAGGACTGCTGGATAGAAAAATGTTAGTTGCCTGCGCTTTGCGCATTTCTGCATCAACTCGTGAAAAACGATTGGTATAAATTGATTGAGATGAGTCTAGAATTACATCACGAATCCCGCCGATACCCTCTTGCATTTCCTGAATACGCCGATTATCAGCCTTTGCAATAACTAGTCCATTACTAGCAATTTTCTTACGTATTGCTAAAGCCATCCCGAAATAGCATAGAGCAAACGCACCCGTTCCAGCCATGGCTACGAATGGATCTACAAAAACCAGCATCGCAATCATTCCTGTAGCCAAAACAAAAGCAACCAGCGCATTCAAAAGAGGCAATAAATAACTTTGTACAACAATTTGAGCTTTATTTAGACCACCAAGTACTTCACTGCTATTTCGACTAACGTGCCAAGCGTATGGCCTACAAAGTGTCTTGGTAAATACCCCAACACCTAGATCAAACCCAATGTCAAATACAACCTTGTTGGTAACCCACAACAAAACTAGCCGAACTAGGGTTGAAATTACAACTAAAGACGCGAAACTAATACTCACGGAGATAACAACTTCAGAAGCTGAAATTCCAAAAGTACTAAGAAGAGTCTCGACCACAGGGGTTTCAATAGCCCTTTCAGGATTACTTAATACTGCAATAAAAGGAACGACAGCCCCAAGCGAGATTAATTCAGCAGCAGCCCCAAGCAACATAAGGAAAAGTAAAATTAGGAGCTGCAAACGGCGCCGCTCGCTTATATGCGGCCAGAGTAAGCGAATATCGTCAAGAAGGTTCAAAGTGTCTCGAATGTATTTGGAAGTTTCGGTGAAAAAGGGGAATTATGATAGTTCAGTGCTTCGCATTACCAAAATCAGAGATATAGATGATTTTTACCGACTGGACTACCACGTCTTTCATTGACAAACCGGAGCCTCATTTTGAGGCTGCTTCAAAGACCTCAGGGCTGACCCCACCGGGATGGTAATGCATCAGGTTCGGTTGTAAAACGCTTCAATATAATCGAAGATATCTTCCTTGGCCAGATCACGCATTTTGTAGATTCGTTTTTTGATTCGCTCTTTTTTCAGACTGCTAAAAAAGGACTCGGCTACAGCGTTGTCCCAGCAGTTTCCACGCCGACTCATGCTGGGTTCAAGCTGGTGGGTTTTACAGAATCGCAACCAACCATCACTACTGTACTGCGAGCCTTAATCTGAGTGTACAAGTAGCTTTTTCTTGGGACGCCTGCGCCACAAAGCCATCAACAAAGCATCCAGAACGATTTCTCGATTCAAGAATGGTTTCATTGACCATCCAACGACTTTGCGCGAATACAAATCCACTACAACTGCTAAATAAAGCCAACCCTGCCAAGTCCGAATGTAAGTAATGCAGTGACCCAGGCTGTGTCTGGATCACTGACCGTGAACTCGCGCTCCAATCGATTCGGGGCAATGATGGAAGGCCTGCCAGCAATCGGACGAGGTGCCTTACATCCCCGCAAAGCCTTGATACGGTTAACTCGCATGATTTCAGCCACACGATGTTTGCCACAAAGCTCACCGGCCTCTTGCATATCCTGAAACACGCGACGTGCTCCATACACACCACGACTGGCAGAGTAAGAGTCCTGAATCAATTCCAACAATCGGTGATCTTCAATCGCACGGTCAGAAACAGGTTTGTGCAGCCATACATAAAATTCAGCCCTGGCAATATGCAGCACTCTGCACATCGTGACCACACGAAACTCTTGTTGATGCTCATTAATGAACTGGTACTTTACTCAGGCTGGCTTGCAAAGTACCTTGCGGTCCTTTTTTATAATATCTCTCTCCTCTCCGGTACGCCGGAGTTGGGAACAAAATTTCAAAATTTCGCTTTTGGCTTCAAGCAGCTCATTTCTTTGCTGCTCGGTCTCTGTGGGCTTTACCGCGTTGACCCACTTGTAAAGACCGTGCGATGAAACGCCAAGTCGCTCAGACACTTCAGCGATGGTGCAGCCACGGTCAATGACCTATTTGACGGCTTCGTCTTTAAATTCGGGATACCTTTGTCCACTCATGATGACTTTCTCCTATGCACAAATATTAGCCGGGAGTTGTCCACGATAGGCGGGGTAGTCTAAATATTAGCCGGGAGTTGTCCACCATAGGCGGAGTAGTCCAAAAGGTGTAGCGCCGTTGGCACTGGACACCCGTAATCACTTCAACCAACTCGGGCTTGCCTTCTGAACTCATAATCGTAAGCGTAGATGTATTCCTAGTTCCAAATTTAAGAAATACGTAGAGTACTGTCATTCAGGGGGCAAGTTCAGGCACATCCAAATCATTAATCTTTTTTCTGTATAAACTCAGTTCACTTTCAGTAGAATGTTGGAAGTGAAATAATTCATCTGAAAAGTTTATCGGTCTAGTTCGACCATATCCGAACCTCAACAATTGAGAAGCAGGATATAAATGCCTTGAGAATAATCCTATAAGCTTCCTCGAAATTCTTGCCAACAAGCTGAACTCTCTGATCGATAACTTTATAAGTATGTTTAAAATAAATTTTCCCAGACCTCTTGTAGAGGCATACAAAAATTTTAGTTCTGGAGAAATCACGCTGTCTTTGTAATTTAAAGACAAAACGTTTGAGCAAAACTCTAAGATATCTTCTCGCCTAAATATCATAAGACTTACCTGCAAAGGCTGAGGACATCCAACTCCAGATCCAAATTGATATTTAATATTTCTGGGTAACGCATTAATGTAACCGCGTAAGTCACCATAAATAAGTGTATCCTGCTCTACGTACACAATAAAATCTGCCTTACTCGAATACTGAATAATTAATCCTGTAAGCACACCAATGGTATAACCGCAAAGTAAATTTACGCTTTCCCGAGCATGCCCTAGGTTATGGGCCAAATTTATAATCTGTACTTTAGAATCCTCTTTGAGCACATCTAATTTAACAGGCGATGCAGAATCAATAATAGAAATTGATTCAGGTTTTAATGCATTTTCCACCGAAGTGTTCCATAGACCTCGGAAGCTCAAAGATCTAATCTTTTCATCTCCAAATGTCGTGTATGTACGGGTGCTTTTAGTTGAGTACCAACCAGTTATTACTGCTATATTCATACTTATACCTAATTTTGTTTTCTTTAACTCATACTCTACAGTCTACATGCGAGCAAACTTTCCACCGTTCAACTCAACTTCTATATTTGTAAGGTAAGTCGAATTATGAAAAAATATCGAATTTACAAGACTGGCGATTTCACTCATTTTAAGAAAACGCTTTTTTGGATGATTATTTTTGTATTCGCTTAAACGATCGGAATCTATACGATTAATAGTCATATTACTATCTTCAATGGTAGAAGGAGATATCAACACAATTTGCTGATCAATACCAACAGATCTTTGACGTACATAACTTCTTAAAGCGGACTTGCATAGAAAATAGACTGTATCGAAGCTTCCCTTTCTACCAGACTCACTTCCTAATATGATAATCCTCGAAATAGGGTTTTTTTCAAGAATATACTCACAGACCTTTACAACATTAAAAAGATTAATATTTGCCGACAATTTTAACTCATCACTCGATAAATCTAGAATTTTCTTTCCCAGCAAGTACCCAGCATTTATCACATAAAATCGCTCATTAAGAGGAATATTTTCAAGTAAACTTTTTTGGCATTCATCACTAAAATTTATCTTTAGCTTCTCTGATCTACCCAGCTTAACTAATTCAATTCGGAATTTTTCCAACTCCACTGTTAAAGTAGAACTGCTTCCAAGAACCACTATCTTATTATTCATACTATTCAAATATAATTCGGTTTACCATCGACTCAGCGTCAAATATTGTATCGATTTTTCCCGACAAAACGCCAATATAGTTGTCTTCTCTATATATTTTTACATAACGTGAATCAGTTTGACTCTTGAACTTTGTCTTCATCGATACCACCGCGCGCTCAAATTTGAAGTGATCTAAAAAATTTGGATAGTAAGTTAAAACAAGATTCATAAGATTTTCGTCAATACTTCTTATATCCTCGGCCTCTCTTCGCAATTGAACAATAGCTTTGTTTGCCTCACTTACTTCACTGTATGTACCTCTGACTATGGTCCCTACACCCGTAAGCGTAAACTTATCCTCGCCATGTGGGAATATCGAGAAAAGCTCCCCATCCATCAATGTAATCGCCATATTTATAAAAATTTCACTTTTTACTATATAGTATAAACACAGTTCGTAATAAAGATCCTTCTCAAAAGAAAGGATCCCACCCCAGGTGCAATCGACAACATAGTCATATTGCTCTTTCAACACTTGAACGTCTTTTGCAGAGACCTCTTTATCAAAATTAATTCGACCTTTCAATACATTATCAAAGTAATCCGCAGACTTATAAGGACAAATATATTCTTCTTCACAATCCAAAAGACCAGCAACATTTCTTAATTCTACCGGTGAGGCATCGGTTATATCTTCAAACTTCAACCCCTGCGATTTCATTATCGCTTTATACGTTTCGTAATCTATTAAGCTTTCTATATTTGAAATCGCATATATATTGTAGTCAAGTCTCTGAGTTAACATCGGGTATTTTTTCTTGAATATATGAAACCCTCTTGACGACTGCTCACGTGTCTTTGAGCAACGTGGGTAATGGTAACCTTGATGCAATCGATTTTGATTATTGAAGGATGCGCCACCAAACACGCCCGATGATTTCTCAAAAACTGTAACCGACTGCTTCTTCTCAATTAAAGATTTAGCTATATGACAACCATACCAACCAGCACCTATGATTAATATTTTTTTCTGATTATTTTCCACTTTATTCACGTCACTCTATATGTTAATTATTTGGTCTATTTAGGTATTTTGATACGGGAATCACTTTTATTTTGATAGTTTCGTTAGTTTTGACCTGACCGCACACTTTGTTCTGACTAACCAATTAGCAAGTGTCAGTTAATCGGATTGGAATATATCGCGTGTGTAAACCTTGTACCCCACATCATCAAGCTCTTGAACATGCCGGTTGCACAAAATGATGTCGGATTGCTGCTTAAACTGCTCTAGGTTATTCACCACCCTGCTTCGGAAGAACTCAGGTTCTTGTAGCACCGGTTCATACACAATCACCTCAATGCCCTTGGCCTTAATCCGCTTCATGATTCCCTGAATAGCCGATGACCTAAAGTTGTCGCTTCCTGCTTTCATCACCAGGCGGTAGATACCCACCACCTTGGGGTTCTTGGCAACTACATCTGCTGCAATGAAGTCTTTGCGTGTGGTGTTGGCATCCACAATGGCCTGAATCATGTTCTGCGGCACATCGCTGTAGTTGGCCAGTAATTGCTTGGTGTCTTTGGGCAAACAATAGCCGCCGTAGCCAAAGCTTGGGTTGTTGTAGTGGTTTCCAATACGTGGGTCGAGGCTTACGCCATCAATAA
>Ga0172376_10007255_pt1 | contig 11847 bp, 16 predicted proteins | sample Lak35m_FD_121114 | JGI IMG/M metagenome (GOLD analysis project Ga0172376, IMG submission 121114) | Freshwater microbial communities from Kabuno Bay, South-Kivu, Congo - kab_092012_35m | ecosystem: Environmental > Aquatic > Freshwater > Lake | place: Democratic Republic of the Congo: South-Kivu...
CCGCTAAACTCTTGTCTTAACATAGGCTCTCCTTAGTCAATCGTGATATCAAGATCGCCCGTAGCAATTCTTAATGTATCTCCCGCATCTGTTGTCTTATTTGTTGTAAGGGTTCCCCATAACAAAAGATTACCAGCCGTTGATGCATCATGAATACCAATCGCCACAACAGTAACGGCGGGCATTCCTGTAAAATCTATATTTGCACTATTTGATGTTGCGCCGCTTGCGGCTGCAGTAAATGCGGCAGACTGACGAGCATAAGAGCCACCGCTAACCTCTGTGCCACCGCCAGCATCACCAGGGGCAGCAGAATACAAGCCAACATAAACGGCTGCTGGCATTGTGAATGATGTTGTACCAAGAAAGTGATCAAGTAATTTATTCTCAAGATAATCAGAAAGATTGCCAGCCATTGTTATGCCTCCACACTATTATAATATAATTTCTTTTCTTCGTCAGTTGCCCTTCTAAAAAGTCCCATATTGAATAATCTTTCGGCATCATCAGCCGGCCATTCTTTCATCGGATTTTCATATGTGAATGAAGTTCCATCTACAAACGAATATACGCTTCCTTCAAAATAAACAACGACTTTATCACCAGAGACAGGAGTTGTTGGCTCCACTTTCTTTGGTTTTGGCTTTGTCGTTTTTTTTGGGGCGACATCTTCACTTTTAATTACATTATCTGTCATAAGACTCCATTATGTTTTTGGCGGAGTGGGATGTTTCCCCACCCCGCCATCAACATTAACTAGTTATTATCAGAGTGTGCGCAACTTCACATTCTTTGCAAGCACATAGTGATCAAGGTGCTCAATCTGGCATCCCATTCTGAGGAATTGAGTATATTCAATCACATCAGTCTTGGGCTGGAATTGACGATACACGGTGATATCTCTGTGCAAACCCACAATCTTGTTGTTGGGGAAAATTAACTCAATATGACCATGACTACCAGATGGGGAAGCATAGTCACCAGCAAGCGTTTCTGGCATCAGTGGAATTTCCACTAGTGGAATGCCATATGGCGCAATACCTGTTGCACCAGGACCACCGTTTGCACGGATGGAACCCTGGAAGAATGCTTGCTCACCAAAGGTTGAGCCAGGAGCCGGAGCACCTGCTGTTGCAGCAGTTGCGGTGTTTGGATTTTGCAAGCTAAATGCAACATCTTGCACAACGCCGGGACCAGCAAAGAAACGCAACTCGTTACGCTTCTGCAGATATTTTGTCGGCATGTTGCGAAGAATACGATCGAATGTTGCACGGCTAACATTGTTGCCACCTTCATCAACAATCTTTGTACCATCTTGGCCAGCACCAGCCGTTGCCAACTTAAGGAACCCATCAACTGCTTTCAGAAGACCGTTTGCCGAAGATGTGTTGCCATTGATCAACAAGTCATCCAAGTCATTGGCTGTTTGACGAGCCATAACTTGAGCAATGTGATCTTCTAACGAAGTACCCTCGATGTTATCTTCCAATGACTCTGTGCTGAGCGCCCAGTCAAGACGAAGCTTAACGCTGGAGAGCGAAACCTTGGAGAAGGTAACAGCCGCATTTGAACCAGTGTTGGTTGCCTCAGTTGCCTTTGTAAGCAAACGAGTACCGATTGACAATTTATCAATTTCAACTTGTGGTGTGCGCATGCGAACAATACGAGCGTTCTTCATCAGAACAGATTGATCAACCACGAAATCAAGAAAACGATTTGATTGCTCAGGCTTGAGCAAACCACCGTTTGCATTACCGCTGACGATTGATGACGTGGTTACTTCGCCAGCCTTAGAAAGAATTTCTTCCTGTGTTGCCATGTTTAAGTCCTCCTTATTATGACTTATAACCCAAAGACTCAATCAGAGCCTGAGGTAGATAAATGTTGTTCCAGACCGATTGTGGAGCAGACTTAACAATTGTCTCCTCTTCATCGTTGTCTTCGGGGTCAACACTCTTTTTAACAGCGCCAGCATTTGCAATTTCTTCAACCTTAGCAGTCTGTTCTTCCAGAGCCTTCTCTGTTGTCTCCAACTTTTGAGCAAGTTCTGTTTTCTGTGATTCTAAGCTTTTTGCAACATCATCGATCTTAGCAGCAACATTTGCTTCAACTTCAGCCTTAAGCGAAGTGGCAAAGTCGTTAAGCTTCTGATCAATGACGGAGCCAAGAGCTTCTTTCAACATTTCAATATCCATTTCTTGTTCCTCCATTTGTTCAGTATGTACTGCTGCCTCGGATGTGGCTTCAGCATCGTCAGTTTTATTAAGACTGACATCGCTTGACTCCGAACTAAGCCAAGCGACAAACTTTTTAACAAGTGATAATTTATTTTCATCACTATTAATTAAATTATCCATAGGGTTTACCTTATCATATTTTACATCATTTAGCAATGAAATTTCGAGTTTTTCTTCATTTTCTAAGTCAATCCCCTCAAAATAAGTCTTTCCTTGCTCAATAACGTCACCTAGATCATCAAAGATGGTATCTAGTAATACTTCAATTGCTGCTTCATCTGCGTCTAAATCATAATCTTCATTCATATCAACCAGGCCAGAGGTGCTTTCATCAAACTTCTTTGCTTCCTTTTGCCTTCTATATCTTTCTAAAAGCCTTCTTCCCTTTGCCGCAAGCCGCGCAGCAGCAGCAGCATCACTTGGTACTGGCTCCCCCCAAGCAGCGGCTGAAAGGGCGAGCCTTGTTGGTTGCCCGTTTGGTTTCTTCATTGGGCCAGAAGGATTAGTAAAAAATCTTGTTAAGAATGAACCCTTTCTGCGCATTTTTTCTGGAGTATTTGCAGCACCCCTAACTCCTGGCTTTAAGTTTGCGCCTTCAGTTTGCTTGAAGTGTCTTCTACCAGCAGCAGTTAATCCACCCTTTGGATCTTTCAAGGGTTGTTTCTTTTCAAATTCTTCTTCTAGTAATTCTAGAACATATTCTAAAGTGCCAGAATTGTCTTTCTTTACAAGGTCAATTACCGCCATTGCATTTGCAGGATTATCAACAAGACTAAGTTCACCAAGATTATATTCTTTAATAATATGCACTGGTCTACCATTGTGAACTTTGTTTTGCATCATTTCTTTCTTCACAATTTTTCCACCAATTGAAAATGCACGAAGTGTTCCATCAAGAACTTTTTGCCAAGTGCTTTCTGCGCCTTTTGAAATATAAGCTTCAACTTGAATTGCATTATACTCTTCACCATCAATGCCTTTCATTTTAATTGCTTTGTGACTAATGGCTTTTCCAACAGCAACCGGGGCATGCATTTCTCTTATGTTGCCTTGCCAATTTTTGAACGCATCAAGTGACGCGCTAAAATCTACAAGATCGCCAACCTTGTCAACATTATCAGCTGTGGCAATACCAGTAACAATGCGCTCTTCTTTCTTGACCATATCAATTGGAAAGGTCATGTTAAAATTTGTCATAAAAGATATACTCCTAAGTTTATGCTATAAATCTATTATACAGCAAATCAGCCAAGTGCATATACCGCAACTGTCACATTGGCGGTAATAACTTGGAACTGGGTGTAGTCTCCCTCAACCGAAACATAGTTCTTATTTGCTGGAATTAACACTTGGTGTGGACCACCATTTAGTTTAATAACTGCATTTGTAGAAGCATGCGTGTTGAGAAAGTTAATACTTGTTGTATGACCAATAAGGGTTACAGTATTTGCCGTACTGTCAACGCCTGTGCTGGAATAAACAATTCCCATTCCGTTACTCATTCTGTACCTCCTGAATTATCCTGATTTTCTCCCCTTTCGGCTTGATCGCCTGACTCTCTCAGGTCGGAACTTCCCTCTGGGGTGTCGGCTCTTGCATTTCTGGGCTGAGATGCTTCATTATTAGAATTACCAACTGGAGCACCCGGACCAGATTGTTCTTTTTTAACTTTAGATGGGAACGGAAGCACCTCATCACCATCTGCTCGCTCTGGCAGACCAAGAGCGGAGCGAACTTCATTTGGTGCAATAACTTCTGTTCTTAAATATCTGTCATTAATTCTAGACTGAATATCTTCATCAATCAAGTCAATCTTCTTAAATCTTAAAACAAATAAATCAGTAAACTCGGCCATTACTCTATTTATTTTCTTTTCAATAACGGCTTGATCTGGTCCTACAACCTGCATTTTAAATGTTTTATCCGAGTCCCTAGATACAGCAAGGTTTGCATTGTCGTACACGCCAACTTTTGGTGCAGGAACCCTATTGGCAACTAAAATTTCATCCCTGTTTGATTTTCTATATTTATCAAATGAAGCATCTTGAACCCCAGCTTCTAGTTTTTCAAAACGGATATCACTATCAGCGCCAATAGAGGCGGGAATTGGAATAACAAGAGTACCATGATTTCGACCCTTAACTTCTTTTCTAAAATAATTAATAAGTTCTTGTTTTGATTGATTACTTAACTTTGCACCCTTAACTATAACGGCATACCGAGGAATAGCTTTATTTTCAAAATAGTCAATATTATATTCTTTCGCAAACTTATCACCAATAATTGCAGCGGCAGCAGAGACTGAAGAAGGAACACCGTAGTACGTATTTTTAGGAGTGTAAATCTTAAAATGAATAATTTCATTTGGTCTGGGGTCTGTGTTGATTGGGTCTTCCGTTTTTTCATCACCGTAGTTTCTGAAGAAGACCGCTGCGATTTTACTCGTCCTTGCGATTTGGACAAAGCCATCTCTTTTTCTCCTTACCCTAACAAGGGTTGCTGGTATGTGACCAATATATCCTATCTTACCAGCATTGTTTCTGCCAATCTCTAAGTATCCATTGCCAACAGTAAGAACATCTTGCCAAACTTTAATCATTGTTTCAATAAAAGTTTCTTCAACATTTATGTTTTCAAAAATTTCATCAAGCCTTTCTTTTTCATCTTGAAGCATTTTGCGAACACGGTTAACCCGTTCTGGATCACTCATTGCTTTTTCAATCTTTCTTTTTGATTTTGTAGTTTCTTCAAATTCAAAACCGACACCAACAGTATTCATAACTCTAGCCATAACAGAGGCGTTGTGAATTGCGCTTGAATCAAATAGCCCAGCAAGAGTATCTAGGTCATAGGGTGGATTAACAATGTCATATAGTGAATATCCATCAAGTGTTTCTGGATCAACATATTTTGTTTTAGTACCATCTATTCCTTCAAGTTTTTTGGAAAGTCTTAAAGCTCTTCTTTTCATTTTGGGAGACAAAGAAGAAAATGCAACTTTTGTAAATGGATCTTCAACTAAAGTAGTTGATTCTAAACCAAAGTACTGAATGTCTTCAATTTCAAATGAATTCTCATCATCTTCAACATGCGTTAATTTATTCATGCTGGCCTCGATAATCCATCAAAAAGATCCTCATACGGATCTGCAACAAGACCATTAATCATTCTTTCCATTTGATCGTCCCTCTCCCCAGGTGTAATCTTCCTTGCACCCTGAACCCAGCTTACATGCCCCTCTTCGCTTCCTGTCCAATATTTTGCAGCCTCGGCAACACGCTTTTCCACTTTTTCATCATTAACAAAGCCTTCAGCGGATAATACACCATCCCCGTCGCTAAGAGGGCGACCATCTGGCATAATCCAAATGCATACTCCATAAACCCTTGGCGGAACCCAGAGTTTTTTGTCTTTGATAATATCATCGCTCATCAAATCCATTGTACACTATTTTTATTAAAAAAAGAATAAAAGTGAAAAATACAGGTACAATTTTAATTAGCTGGACACCGAATATGATATGAACTGGTTTATTTTATTGGACACGAGCCCGTTGCGCATTCATCAAGAGTAATTTCTGCATTGCTAACATCCGATTGAAGCTTTACAGAAAAATCAATTTTACTTAATGTTTTTGTGTATTCGTCTTCTGTAATCTCTTCATATGGAGGAAGCGGGAAGTTGTGATCGGTGTGAAGCAAAAATGATACTGACTTTACACAACTGTTGTAGTTTTTTTCTAGCCATTCTCTAATACCGGCCAGTTCTTCTTTCTTATAATATACAGTCACAGAGACAGCATTATCTGCCCAGACTGTTTGCATTTTCTTAACCCATTCAAGTTGTTGAATTGCTGTCATTTGATTTACCAGAATAGAGTTATCTGGGGACTTACATGGGAATTCAACAACATATCTTGTGTGATCTTCTCTTCCATCTAGTCCAACATCCCAAACAACCTTGTAGCCTCGTTTTCTACATGCATCAACTAGTGGATCAGCAGAACCAAATCTAACTCTTCGAATATAATATTTGGCAAAAGCAGGATGTATCCCTGGGGTTACACCGGGAAGCAAAGATAGTGTTCCAGATGGCTGTACGGTAGTTAGTCGAACCGATGTGGGCCAACCTTTTTCTTTGCTGTACTGCTTATCAAAAAATTTAAGATTTTCATACACATCAGATAACCATTCAATTTTTTCTGGAGAGCATTGTAGTATTCCAGTTATTGATTGCCCCAAGCGCGAATTTTTATGGACAATTTTATTTGTTTTTTCATACGGATATGTTAGACGAGTAATTTGTTTTTGTATCTTATACAAAAGAATCGATATCTCTTTAAACTGGTCAAGCGAATTAATATTTGGTAAAAAGATAGTTGATAAATTACATGATTCTCCATCTGCGAGCGCAATTTCTGCACACGGATTAAAACCATCAATTGAATTGTCTTGAGAACTTTCTCCAAGCCTACCAACGCTTCTTGAAAGTTTTCTATTGACCAACCCATATGGTTCGCCTGAGCCATCATACCCTTTCCATAGTTCTGACATGATCTCATCAAAAGAATCGGCATATATAGAGTTGTTACTATTTGCCCTCCATGCCGGAATTGAACCAGATGACCAATTCTTTGCTCTAAGGAATAAAACATCATCTGGGTCTCCAATTGCAATTTGTGCAGACCGACGAGATGAGCCAGACACAACAATCCTACCAATAATGTTGCAAATATCAAGAACATCTACCGAACGTAATTTTTTCCCCACTCTTTCATTTAGCACCTTACAAATATCATATACTCCATCAACTAAAGCTCCCGGTCCTGATGCGGTTCCACCAAATGTTTTTAATGGAGCCCCAAACTCACGAATAAGAATTGTTGAGTATGTGAACCCCTTACCTGTTACAAAATATGATTCAAGCACCTTATGCAACAATTCTCTCCAGCCTTGACGAGAATCTGGAACAATAAAATCAGCATCGCTACTGCGCTCTGCCTTAATTGAACTAACTTCTTTGACCTTAGGCAAGTCGTGAATTTTTGATCTTTCTACGGAAAAACCAACTCCACCGCCCAGCATTAGATAATCAAATATTAATTTAAAATCTTCAATTTTTTCTATATTTGTAAAAAAACAATTATTTAAAGATGTACCAGAAAATTTAGAAACAAGTGGTGTTCCAAGTTGCCATAATGCTCTGCCAGCAACAGTGCATCTTAAGTTAAACATATGATCAAAAAGCTGTTCGGCTTCTTGCTGTGTAAATGGTACTCCAATTTCTACTGCACCATCAATAATTCTTTTAACTGTTTCAATCCAAGTTTCCCCTCTGCCTTCGCTTTCTATTCTGCGGCTATATGTTCTTAGATAGACAATTTCTCCAAGACCGCCAAAACCCCAGGGTGGTGTTTGAGTATGATAAGAATTAATAAACTCATTAGTGAGTAATGACATAATGCCTCCGCAGGAAAATACAATTATAATCTCTAAAAAATCAAGAGTCAAAAAATAATACTAAGGACTACGAAAAAGATTTTTCGTAAAAATCTAATCGCTCCAGAATCTTATCAGCCACCGCAGCCCACGACCAGTCCAAATGAAGAATTTTTGCAGACTTGACAAAAAATTTCTTGATTTCGTCATATTCGGAAACAACATTTTCCATCAGATCTAAAAGTTCATCATAATCAGGACTTGCCCAATCTCCGGTATCTGTAGAAAAACATTTGTCATTCCATGTTGCTTTTGTCATTTCCGCACTTAATGGAATTCCATACTGAGCAAAATCCGCACACCCTGTTGCATTCGTAACAATTGTGGGAAGTCCAGTTGCAATTGCTTCAAAAGGAATCATACCAAAACCTTCACCCATTGTAGGATATATTAAACAATGAGCCTTATGATATATTTCTATTAAGTCATCAAGACCAAGATTTTCTGGAATGGCAACAATTTGTGGGTGCATTGAAGCGGGTAATAGACGACCATTGATATACACCTCTGCCATACAGAATTTTTCATATTTCAAGATTAGTCTAAAATCATTATTGCCTTCATATAATTCAAGAAATGCATCAACTGCCATCTGAGCATTTTTTCTTTTTGAATCTCCACCAATATGTAAAAAGTTAAATGTTGATGTTAGTTCGCGTTCAACAATTTTAAATTCTTCAGAAATTCCATGCGGAATAACATAAATATTTGGATTCACATTATGTGCTTGATAAACAGATTTAACAAAATTAGATGTTGTCCAAATCTCATCACATTTACGCATATTATCTAACCAGTGAGATGGAATCTTTGTAGACTCCCAAGGCGTATAGCCAATAGTATATTTTGATTTAAATTGATAATAGGGGGCTGGGCAGAAATTTACATGGTAATCAATATCTTCACGATTATAAAAGACTCCGCACTTTTTTGCTTGTAGAGCCTTAATTGTAGCCGTAGCAGCATTGATATAACCGGGGCTAAACCAATGCTCCCCAGAGGCATCGGTACGATTCAAACTAAACCAACTAATTTTTTTCATTGCTTTCCTTTTATTGAGAGTTTTCAATTAGAGAAGAAACATTAATGCATTTAACGCCTTTTCTCATCAAGGCACTTGCCGTGCCTGCGGAAATTTCACAACTAATCGGTTGGTTAGTAAAAACACATCTGGTAGCAGCCAGAAAAAATCCATCTACCCGAACAATGCTAATGTGTTCAGGGTCAAGTACAACAGCAGGCCCGTAATCATCAGATTCAACAACGGCAACAATCTGCATGTTATCTACCATAGCATTATTTTTGTTATTTTCATACCTTTCTTTAAATATTTTTTGTTACTCTGTACACTAGTATGCTTAGTATGAATAGTATACTAATTATATATATATATACTTAGTATGCTTTGCATGCTACGCATGCGTAAGCATATCAGATTTTTTCACTTCACGTGACAGATTTCAATTTTTTCTGATATGATCTTTTCCGGAGGCTGGATATGAAAGTACTTGTTGCAATAATTTGGTTATTAATAACATCAGCATTAGTTAAATACTCACTGGTTTTAGGATTTAATCATGACCCAGGAAACTGGGGGCCCTTAGTCATTTCTATGACTATTCTTTGGCTATACGCTTTTTTTAAAAACCCAACAATTAGAGCAAAGTAATGCGTATAGTCAGCTATGATGAAGATGTAGAATACGAAGATATACCTTCTCTTCAGATTGTAATTAAAGCAGTTCCGTTTGAAAAAAACTATGTTCCGTCTTTGGTTATTATGTCTCCAGATCAAGAATATCCAATGTCAATTGATGAATTAAATGCTTTAATGGATGGAATAGAAATTGCTAAAAATAAAATTGATGAGATAATTACTTATATATTAAAAACAAAAATTTTTGATGCAAATGGTAAAGACATGTATCAATTTAACCCAGAGGATTTTGAAGATCTCGGAGAGGTTAATGAGGATGAAGATGATGAAGAATAAATATCAGGACTTAATTGATTTGGGTCAGATACTTGGTGGAAAAATTAAAGATTTTCCATACCCTGTAAAAGTATGTCCATTCTGTCTAACCCCTCTCATTGTTGTACAAGCAATTCATTTAACAACAGATAAATATCAATATAAAGCCTTGTATTTAGATCCCAATCCTAACTGCCCTCAGTACGATGAGAATGTAAGAAAGGCATATGCCCGTATTTATTATTCTTCAGACGATGCGTATGCAGCATTTTATGATGTAAGCATGCCCGTGTATAGGTGGGATAAACAAGATTTGGTTAGTTACTATAAATAGTGATACAATGTATTTATCTATGCCAGTTGAATCATGCTCCCTAGACGGTAAATCTGGATTCCGTTATGGTAAAGAAGGTAAGTGCTATACATACACATCCGGAGATGAATCTTCTAAGCAAGAGGCTAGAAAGAAGGCTAATGCTCAAGGTATTGCTATGAGAGCAACTGGCTATATTGCAAAACAAAATGTTGTTTCCTCCGGCACGATGGGTTCCGGAATTAAAAATCCACAACAGGGCTATGGAAAGAAAAAGAAAAAGAAGAATAAAGTCATCGAGGATATTAAGAAAAATCTTGATACATGGTTTAGGGAAAGATGGGTTGATATTTCAAGGCCAAAGAAAGGTGGAGGGTATGAGCAGTGCGGCAGGAGAGATGCAAGTACTGGTAAATATCCCAAATGTGTTCCAGCATCAAGAGCAGCACGTATGTCGGAGTCTCAGAGGAGATCTGCAGTTCAAAGAAAGCGCAGGGCTGAATCAACACAGCAAAGAAAAGATAAAAAACCAATTAATGTTTCAACCGAAAAAATGGAAAAAAGAAATGTTCCAACTAATCCATCTCTATATGCTCGAGTTAAAGCAGCAGCAAAAGCTAAATTTGATGTCTATCCGTCAGCTTATGCAAATGCTTGGTTGGTTAGAGAATATAAAAAGCGCGGGGGTGGATATCGAGTTGTAAACAAAGTAGCCGATGATCTTGATGAGCAAGAGGCATTGTTGGCCGATATGTTAATTGCTCTTACGGAAAAATTTGGTAAATTTAATGAAGATGAAATTGGGGTATGGGCTGGTTACGACTCGCCAGAAGAAAACGATGTTGCCGATATTGGTGTAAAATGCTCTAATTGCGTACTTTATCAGGGCGAAGGGCTTTGCAAGATTATTTCTCAAGCCGTAGAGCCAGAAGGAAAGTGCAGGTTTGCCATTATCCCAGATGGGGTTGTGGATGAAGATGATATTTCAGAGGATGATTAAAACTTCTTCTGCTACAATGTATAAATACCTTAGGAGGTTATATGGCTAAGACAATTTCTATTCCGGTTGATAATGCCGAGAAGATGATTACTAAACATAAATTCTTATTAAAAGAAGCTTTGGCTGCGGCTGCCTATCACGAAGAGCAGGTCGATCTTTTATCCAAGGCGGTTAAGGATGTTACTTACATGCTTACAGAAACAACTCAATCACTTGGTGGCTCTGATATTGGAGCAGGAAGCACTGGCGAGCCAGCATCTTCTGCTCCAGCACCAACGGGTTTTGTCAATGATGGTGCTGTTGAGCAAGTAAAAAAGAATGATTTAATTAATCTTATTAAGCAGTATGAAGAAAAACACGGCGCTCTTGATCTTGATGCAGAGGTCATTGCTGGTTTTCTTCTAACAAAGTAATACAATGGAAGCCGTACTTGTTGCAGCAATTTCTGCTGTAGGTGGTCTATTGGCTGTTCTTGTACAAAAAGGTAGAGGAGAAAATAAAGACGACCATAACAAAGTTATGGAAAAACTTATTGATCTTCATAAAGATGTTCATCATGTTGACGTTAAAATTGATCATGTTGAAGATAAGCTTGATTCTCATTTATTAGATCATACAAAAATCAAAACAAAAAAGAAATAGTATTTGGCGATCTTTCTAGGCCCGAAGTATTCTGAAAATGTTACTCTGGGTGTATAGAATTGATCGCCTTTACTATTTTTAAAAATAACTTTACAAACTCCGATTTAATTTTATTTTCTGTGCTACGATGTCTCTATGAGCACAAATTCAGAAACCCCAAATACAGAAACAGATAACACTTGGAAA
>Ga0172376_10007257_pt1 | contig 11846 bp, 12 predicted proteins | sample Lak35m_FD_121114 | JGI IMG/M metagenome (GOLD analysis project Ga0172376, IMG submission 121114) | Freshwater microbial communities from Kabuno Bay, South-Kivu, Congo - kab_092012_35m | ecosystem: Environmental > Aquatic > Freshwater > Lake | place: Democratic Republic of the Congo: South-Kivu...
ATGATTCTCGTTTTCATACGGTGAGATTAGTTGAAGTCAGCTTCCTTGTCAGAGCGCATACCAAACAATTCTTTGAGTTGCGGCACCCGTCGAATGAAGAAGTGGTCGAGCAACGCCATGAACACCATGCTGAGACCCAAAAGAGGAAACACAACTCCTAAGGCAATTGCAATGTACGTAATGCGTCGCGACAATTTTGCGTCAATGGGTCTGCGTGGGAACCCAGATTTAGCTGGTTGCCTTCTTCTAAAAAACATCAATGGCGCGGTAATTGTTGAACCGATTACTGCAAGGCATGAACCGCCCATTGCCAGACCATTAACTAATCCAAACTGACGTCCCATGTGTGTATCGACGCCCCATGCGGTGCCTTTTGCGAGCGAACCATAACTTGCATGCCATCCTGCTTCTGCAAGCACATCACCGGAGTATTGATCGATGTACACCGTTCGTTCATCGTGGGCTGGCGAAGGCCATGAGTTTGAAAGCGTGAACACGCCAATTTCATCGGCTGGTAATCCAACGGCATAACCCGGTTTCATTCCAATGTCTTGAGCAACTGCTGCAACGGCCTCAAGTGACAGTGAGGGTTTTGCATCTTGGTGATTTGGCTGCGAAGCGGGTACCGACATTCGCTCGTTGGCCCAAGAGATTTGTAATCCCGGAGTCTCAATTGCGCTGGCGTGTTCATGTGACGTTGGGTCTTCGGAAGGAAAGTTGTATCCCGAGTTCATGTTGTCAATGAACTCTCCCCATTGCGTTCCCCAGAATCCCGACCAAGGAAGTCCGGTGATTGCCAGAAAGATCAACACGGGTGCAAACAATGCGCCAGGAGTTGCATGAAGATCGCGCAGTCGTTTGCGACCTTTTTCTTTAAACCTAATTGCAAATGCACTGCGTAACCGTCGCGGAATTTTGTTTCGCGGCCACCATAAATACAAACCGGTGAACACCATAACCAGTGTCCAACCCGCCGCAATTTCAATGATGTAATCGCCCCACGTTCCGAGATAGAGAGTTCCGTGAATTCGCGTCGCTACATAATCGATACGAGAGTCGTTATTGATTGATCCAAGAACTTTTCCGTCTTGTGGGTTGACATACACAGATCGCGAAGACCCATCTTCTGTGGTGATATCAAATTGCGTAGAACGCGAGTCGTCGCGTGGTGGAACTACCGCATCAATGGATGAGTTCGGATACTCAAGTTGTACAGTCTGCTGCTGTTTGTCAAACGGAACGGCCGCCACAACCGGGTCAACATAGAGCAGGTCGTTGTATGCAAATCGTTCAATGGTTGGCTTCAGCAATATGACGAGCCCAGTAGTGGCAAGAATGAACAACAGTGGAAGCACGAAGAAAGAGGCATAAAAATGCCATCTCCAAGCTGCGCGCCACATTGAGGTGTCGGTTTTCTGATCCATACTTAATAGACCGAGAAAAACCGATGAAAGTTCCCTGGATTACTTGTTTTGTTTGCGTTTTGCTTCCAGTAATCGAGCGACCATAGCCAAAACGATCAACATGCCTGCGCCAAGCGTCACAAAAGCGGGCAATCCAAATCCGGGTGGTGGACCACCGGTTTCTGCATCATGGGCAAAAAGAATTGCAATGACGTTCATTGTGATTTCCCGTTAATCAGCTGGGGAGAAAACTGCTGACGCTTTGTTCGCTTGGGAAACGACAGCACTGCAATTGAGCCACCAATTATTGCCCCAAGCATGTGGATGGATTCAAAGCTGGCGAGGACATCTTCGTTGGCGTGATCTACAAACCCTGTCACTGTTTGCAAGATGATCAGGAGTAGCGCAATTGGTAGTGCGAACACGGCAAGGCGGGGAGAGATCGCAACTGCAATCGCAATGGTTGCAAACATAAAGCCAAGTGCTCCATCGCGCGACAAGTGTGCGGCATCTGCGCCTATTGATGTGCTCCAGAACATGGTTGAACCGAAGAGCCAAGGCAACGCAAGAATGAGCTGCAACACACCGAGCAACCCAAGAAATGCTCGACCCCAAACACTGCGATTGGAGCGTAAAGAGATTGAGTCTTGAATGGATTTTTGGGCGGCAGGATTTGTTCCGCCGCACATTGCGCAGTTTGCGATGTGACTTCGTGCATCTGCAAGTTGCTCAACGGGAGCGATATTGCTCAGCACAAGGCGTTGCGCTGAAGTGCAGTCCATCAGTTGGTTCCGGTTTCGTCAACTCGTGCAGACTCTGCGAGCAATACCGACATTGCCTCACGCGCTCGTGCCAAGCGTGAGCGTACGGTTCCAACAGGCACACGGATAACGTCTGCTGCCGTTTCGTAGTCGTACCCAAGTAATCCACAAAGCACCAGCACTTCACGGTGTTCGTGGCTAATTGCCTGCATCAGGCTGATGAGATCGTTTTGGCGGAATGCATCAAATGAATCTGCTTGTTCCGATTGTTCGATATCGGCATGGTGTGGCCATTTCTTGGCCATGTCGATAATGGTGTTACGGCAAATTGAAATTATCCAGGATCGCGATGAAGACTCTGCGCGCAGAGTTGGATAGTAACGCCATGCTCGAATGAATGTTTCTTGAACAATGTCATCTACTAGATGGCTGATTCCACAAGTAGCTTTGGTGTACAGCGTTACCGACCCAACATGTTCCTTAAGGAAGTCGTCAAACGTGTATGGCTGAGTCATAGGTAACTACACGGTGATGCTACCGCTGGCTTTGCGAGCAACATTTCTGATCAGCGCATTGATGTCAGCGACCGAGCCAAGTTTTTTGAGCAACGGCCCATCAATCAACAGAGTTGCAAGACCGTGTGCCACTGACCACATATATGCAGTGTGCGCGTTGGCATCATCTTCGTGTGAGTCCTCACCCAAAATGACGGTGACTTCGTTGCGTAAGGCATTGAACGCTCGGTCAGCTTGAACCAATGCCGATGGGTAGTCCTCTAATGAACACAAATCGTTTCGCATCATGACTCGGAAGTGTCCTTTGTGAGCGAGAGCGAAGTTCACGTAGGCCTCGCACATGGCTGCAGTGCCAAGTGTTGTGCTGGCTTCAATCGACTCTGCCAAAAAACGGAAGCCTTCTTCGGAGATCGCTGCAAAAATTCCTGCCCGGTCGCCAAAGTGGTGATAAGGGGCTTGGTGAGAGACGCCTGCCAAGCGAGCTACTTCGCGCATGGAAATGGCATCTGGTCCAGATGCGGCGGCGATGGCAACTGCAGCATCCAGTACCTGCCTGCGGAGACCGTCCATTTTGGCTGAGTTCATAACTTGACACTATCTAGTTTTTCTACTAGACACTGTCAAGTATGAATACGCACCCAGACACCAAAGTTCACGACCGCCGTTGGATCATCTTGCTGGTGCTCTGCATCAGCCTCTTCATGGTGGTTGTGGACAACCTCATCATCAACGTTGCACTTCCTACGTTGTCGCGCGAACTTGGCGCATCAACAAGTGGACTGCAGTGGATCGTCGACTCGTATGCATTGGTGTTTTCGTGCTTGCTTTTGGCATTCGGTGGGCTCGGTGATCGTTTCGGACGCAAAGGTGCAATTCAGGTTGGGTTAGTTGCGTTCATGGCGTGCTCCGTGTGGGCATCGTTTGCAACATCAACGACAACGTTGATCCTCGCGCGTGGCGCAATGGGTATCGGTGCAGCAGCAGTTTTTCCAGCAACTCTTGCAATTCTCATCGACGTATTTCGTGATCCAATCGAACGCGCTAAAGCTATTGGAATTTGGTCAGCAGTTTCAGGAATGGCAGTTGCATTCGGCCCAATTTCAGGCGGATTCCTACTCGAGCACTTCTATTGGGGATCGGTGTTCTTGATCAATGTGCCAATCGTGATCATCGCACTCGTCCTCGGTGCGGTATTCATCCCAACATCAAAAGACCCAAACCCACACGGACTCGATTTTCCTGGTCTTGGCTTGTCAATCGCCATGGTTGGCTTACTGGTGTACACCGTTATCGAAGGACCGCATCGCGGATGGACGAGTGTTGCAACACTTACGTCGTTCGCTGGTTCGCTTGTGTTGCTCTTTGCATTTATTAAACGTGAACTCTCAACAAGTGAACCATTGCTCGATGTGCGCGTGTTTCGCAACGCACGACTCTCAGCAGCAACAGGGTCAATTGGAATCGCATTCTTCGTCTTGTTCGGGTTTACGTTCTTGGTGACACAGTATTTTCAATTTGTGCGCGGCTACAGCACGCTGTCTGCTGGAGTGCACACGTTGCCGTTTGCACTCGGTGCTGGTGTAACAGCGCCGATCGCTGCACGATTGGCATTGAAGTTTGGAACAAAGCGAATTGTTTCCATCGGTCTCACAAACATGGCGATCGGTTTGATCATCATTGGTACTGCAGAAGCAGATACGGCTTATTTCGGGCCAGTCATTATCAGCATGTTGTTCCTTGCCAATGGACTTGCACTCGTAACATCTCCTGCAACCGATGCGGTAATGGGCGAGTTGCCACGAGAGAAAGCCGGCATTGGTTCCGCAGTGAATGACGTCAGTCGAGAGGTTGGCGGCACGCTCGGAGTAGCAATCAGCGGTTCGGTATTTGCATCGTTGTACGGACCAAAACTTGGCGAACTGCTTACAAAGTTCAACATGCCTGCCGAAGCCGTGGCGCTGGCGAAAGAGTCTGCTGGTGCAGGGTTTGCCGTGGCTGAAATGTCGCCCACCCCGGAGGCCGCAGCGGCGGTGCGTCAAGTTGTGAGTGACGCATTTATGCACGGTTTCCATACGGCCTGCTTTACCGGCGCTGGAGTAGCACTGTTTGGCGCACTGTTTGCCCTGAAGTTTTTGCCTGCCCGCCGCGCCACTGTTTCTGCATAAGCATCTTCACCCCTGAGGGCTTTACCGTTTGGGGTGAGGGCTACTAGCCTGACTCTTCTTACATAGGCATTCAAAGGGGAGAGCCATCATGGCAAGAATTGTTAAGGCAGCGTTGTTGCAGACCGAATGGACTGGCGACAAAGAGTCAATGATCGACAAGCACGAGGCAGCAGCCCGTGAAGCGGCGAAGCAGGGTGCACAAATCATGTGCTTCCAAGAATTGTTTTATGGTCCGTACTTCTGTCAGGAACAGGACCCAAAGTATTTCTCCTACACCGAGCCAATTCCAGACGGTCCAACGACGAAGCGCTTCCAAGCACTCGCAAAAGAGTTGAACATGGTTCTCGTGTTGCCAATGTATGAAATTGTGCAGCCAGGCTTGTACTACAACACCGCAGCAGTAATTGACGCTGATGGTCGCTATTTGGGCAAGTACCGTAAACAGCACATCCCGCAGGTGCCTGGATTCTGGGAAAAGTATTACTTCACACCGGGAACACATGGTTACCCAGTGTTTGACACTGCAGTTGGCAAAGTTGGCGTGTACATCTGTTACGACCGCCACTTCCCAGAAGGCTGGCGTGCACTCGGACTGAACGGTGCAGAGATCGTGTTCAACCCATCGGCAACGAGCCGTGGTTTGTCCGAATACATCTGGCGCGTAGAGCAACCAGCAGCAGCTGTTGCAAACATGTACTACGTCGGCGCAATCAACCGCGTTGGTATCGAAAAGGACATGGGCGCAAACGACTTCTATGGTCAGAGCTACTTCGTAGATCCAGAAGGCAAGTTTGTTGGTGAAGTTGGCGATCCGTTCAAGCACGAACTCATCGTTCGTGATTTGGATATGGACAAGATCCGCATGGTGCGCGATCGCTGGCCGTTCTACCGCGACCGTCGTCCAGACGCATACCACGAAATTTCAGAACGTTAATTAGCACTTCGAGTCATTGGGGGAAATATGGCACGCACACTGATTAAAAACGGAACCGTCATTAGTCCAACAGGTCGACATCGCGTTGATGTGTTGATTGAAGGCGAAACGATTAGCGCTCTGCTTGAACCAGGTCAGGTTGAAGCACTCAACATCACTGCCGACAAGGTCGTTGACGCAACAGGAAAGTTTGTTGTTCCTGGTGGTATCGATGTGCACACGCACATGGAGTTGCCATTTGGCGGCACCAATTCCAGTGACACATTCGAAACCGGCACCAATGCTGCGGCATGGGGTGGCGTAACCACGATTGTCGACTTTGCTGTGCAACGCAATGGAGAAAACGTTCAGGAAGCACTGAAGACATGGCACAATAAGGCCGAGGGCAATTGCTCGGTTGACTATGCGTTCCACCAGATCATTGGCGGAATTGATGAGCAATCGCTTATTGACATGGATTACCTAGTGAAGAACGAAGGCGTTACTTCGTTCAAGCTGTTCATGGCTTACCCAGGCGTTTTCTACAGCGACGACGGACAGATCCTTCGTGCCATGCAGCAGGCCAGCAACAACGGCTCCACCATCATGATGCACGCCGAAAACGGCATTGCTATTGACGTGCTTGTGCAGCAGCACATTGCTCGTGGCGAAACCGATCCGAAGTACCACAGCTACAGCCGTCCAAGTTTGTTGGAAGGTGAAGCAACGAGTCGTGCAATCGTGTTGTCAAAAGTTGCAGGCAACGTTCCGTTGTACATCGTGCACATGTCGGCATCAGAGGCGTTGAATGCACTTGCTGAAGCTCGTCATGAAGGCTTGAACGTGTTCGGTGAAACCTGCCCGCAATACCTTTATCTGACGCTTGAAGATCACTTGGCTCAACCAGGTTTCGAAGGTGCAAAGTATGTGTGCTCGCCACCAATTCGTAGCAAGCACGACACGCACGATCACCACGCAGACCTCTGGAAGGGCTTGCGCATGAACGAACTTGCAGTGGTTTCAACCGACCACTGTCCGTTCTGCATGAAGGATCAAAAAGAGCTTGGTCTTGGCAACTTCTCGAAGATTCCAAACGGAATGGGTTCTGTAGAGCACCGTATGGAACTCATTTACCAGGGTGTTGTGCAAGGTGAAATTTCACTCGAGCGTTGGGTGGAAACATGCAGTACTTCGCCAGCTCGCATGTTCGGTATGTATCCGAAGAAGGGCATCATTGCTCCAGGATCAGACGCCGACATTTTGGTTTGGGATCCAAACGGAAAAACCAAGATCGGTATCAACGACAAGCACCACATGAACATGGACCACTCGTCATGGGAAGGTTTCAAGATTGACGGCAAGGTGGACACCGTGTTGTCGCGTGGAATGATCGTTGTCGAAAACGACACCTTCAAGGGCAAGAAAGGTCACGGCAAATTCATTAAGCGTGACCTCTGCCAGTACCTCAACTAATTCAGTCACCCCTTTAACAAAAAACAATCAGGAGAAACATGCAACGCATTAGCCACTGGGTCAACAACAAAGTTGTAGCCGGAACATCAGGAAACGTAGGCAAGGTATACAACCCAGCCACCGGAGAAGTACAAGCCGAAGTTGACCTGGCATCAGTTGCCGAAGTTGATGCAGTAGTTGCAGCCGCAAAAGAAGCCTTCGTTACCTGGCGTGCAACCAACTTGTCGCGTCGTGCAGAAATCATGTTCCGCATGCGCGAACTTGTTGATGCAAACCGCAAAGAACTGGCCAACATTGTTTCGCTAGAGCACGGCAAAGTGCCAAGCGACGCAATGGGCGAAATTGCTCGCGGCCTCGAAAACATCGAGTTTGCTTGTGGTATTCCAGCAATGTTGAAGGGTGGATACTCAGAGCAGGCTTCAGGCGGCGTTGACGTGTATTCAATTCGTCAGCCACTTGGTGTTGTTGCCGGAATTACCCCGTTCAACTTCCCAGCCATGGTGCCAATGTGGATGTTTGCAAACGCAATCATGTGCGGCAACACCTTCGTCTTGAAGCCATCGGAGAAAGATCCATCAGCAGCAATGTTCGTTGCTGACTTGTTGCGTCAAGCTGGTTTGCCAGAAGGCGTGTTCAACGTGTTGCACGGTGACAAGGTTTCTGTAGATCGTTTGCTCGAGCACAAAGATGTTCAGTCAATTTCGTTTGTTGGTTCAACACCAATTGCGAAGTACGTATACGAAACAGGAACCAAGAACGGCAAGCGCGTTCAAGCACTTGGTGGTGCAAAGAACCACATGCTCGTGCTTCCAGACGCCGACCTCGACATGGCAGCAGACGCAGCAGTTTCTGCGGCCTACGGTTCAGCAGGCGAGCGTTGCATGGCAGTTTCGGTTGTACTCGCAGTTGACTCTGTTGCCGACGCACTCGTTGACAAGTTGAAGTCACGTATTCCAAACATCAAGGTTGGACCAGGAACTGATCCAGCAGCCGAGATGGGACCACTCATCAGCCGCGAACACCGCGACAAGGTTGCAAGCTTTGTAACCAATGCAAATGCAGAAGGTGCAAAGGTTGTTGTTGACGGAACCGACAAGGCAAAAGATGCCGGTTTCTTCTTGAACCCAAGCCTTATCGACAACGTGAAGCCAGGCATGAAGTGCTACGACGAAGAAATTTTCGGACCAGTACTTACCGTGATGCGCGTGAAGAGCTACCAAGAGGGTCTCGACACCATCAATGCCAACCAGTTCGGAAACGGAACTGCAATCTTCACCCGCGATGGTGGCGTTGCTCGCCAATTCCAGTTCGACGTTCAAGTGGGAATGGTTGGCATCAACGTGCCAATTCCAGTTCCAGTGTCTTACTACTCATTTGGTGGTTGGAAGGCTTCGCTGTTCGGCGACCAGCACATGTACGGACCAGAAGGAATCAATTTCTTCACCCGTGGCAAAGTGGTTACTTCACGTTGGCCAGACCCACGTACGTCGTCGGTCAACTTGGGTTTCCCACAAAACCGCTAATCACACGTATATATAACTAAGGGGAGAGCAATGGACATCGGTGTTGTATTGCAAACCACTCCGCCATCATCGCGCGTAGTGGATTTAGCCAAGAAAGCCGAGATGTTCGGCTTTTCACATGTGTGGACATTCGATAGTCACATTTTGTGGCAGGAACCGTATGTGATCTACAGCCAGATCTTGGCTGAAACTCGCAACGTCATCGTCGGGCCAATGGTGACCAACCCTGCAACACGTGACTGGACAGTGACCGCAAGTACATACGCAACGCTCAATGAAATGTACGGCAATCGCACCGTATGCGGAATTGGTCGTGGTGACTCGGCGGTTCGCGTAACTAATGGCAAGCCAACAACGCTTGCAACATTGCGTGAAAGCGTGCATGTCATTCGTGAACTTGGATGTGGACGTGCAGTTGATTACAACGGTTCAAGCATCCGTTTCCCATGGGCGTCAAAGAGCGAGCTCGAAGTGTGGGTTGCTGCATATGGTCCAAAGGCACTTGCGCTCACCGGCGAAGTTGCAGACGGTTTCATTTTGCAACTTGCCGACTTGAGCATTGCTGAATGGACCATCAAGGCAGTTCGCGATGCAGCGAAAGCTGCAGGACGTGATCCGAAGAGCATCAAAATCTGTGTTGCAGCACCTGCATACGTAGGCGATGACATTCCATACATGCGTGATCAAACCCGTTGGTTCGGAGGCATGGTGGGTAACCACGTTGCCGACATCGTGGAGCGTTATGGCGAGAACTCGTCAGTTCCAAAGGCGCTTACCGACTACATCAAGAATCGCCAGGGTTATGACTACAACGAACACGGACGCGCAGGCAACAGCCACACCACGTTTGTTCCTGATGAAATCATTGATCGCTTCTGCATTCTTGGAAACACAGACGAGCACATTCGTCGTCTCACTGAGCTGAAGGAATTGGGAGTTGACCAGTTTGCGGTGTACCTACAGCACGATGGCAAAGAGGAAACTCTTGAGGCCTATGGCGAAAAGATCATCCCAGCAATTCAGGATTTGGGTAAAGCCAAGCAATGAACCAACAACTGCGACGGGCCGCCTATCGCGCAGGAATGTTTTTTGTGTCGATTGCGCTCGTCGCTGTGTTGTGGGAGTTGTACAAAGTTGTTGGTCCTGAGAAAGGCGGAAAGCTGTTTGGGGTAGCGATCCTGCCGCGCTCTAACGACACGGCAATGCCACATATATGGGAAATGCTCAGTCGCTACGCAGAACCTGAAATGCGTTCTCCAAATTCGAAGCTCATTTGGTTCGTTGTCTTGAAAGGTGCGTTCTATTCCTTTAGGTTGGCATTGGTGGGCTTTCTCATCGGTGCAACAATTGGTGTGGCTCTCGCAGCACTGATGACTCGATTCAAAACGATTGAACGCGGTTTGCTTCCATATTTGGTGATTTCGCAAACAGTGCCACTGATTGCCCTTGCGCCACTCGTTGTGTCGTGGGGTGGAAAGTTGGAGATCTTTGGCTTTACATGGCCGCGTTGGCTCTCGGCCTCGGTGCTCGGTGCATTCCTCGCGTTCTTCCCGATTGCCGTTGGCACGTTGCGTGGTTTGAAGAGTGCGCCGGCAGCGTCTCTTGAATTGATGGACAGCTACGCAGCCTCGTGGAAGCAAACCTTGTTCAAACTGAGGTTTCCTGCTGCCATTCCGTACATGGTGCCTGCCTTCAAATTGGGCGCCTCCGGAGCGGTTATCGGTGTTGTTGTTGCCGAAATCTCCACTGGACTTAAAGGTGGCATTGGCCGATTGATTATTGAATACGCCCGTCAAGCAACTGGCGATCCGGCGAAGGTGTTCACCGCAGTATTTGGCGCAGCGGGACTTGGTCTTGCAATGGCTGGCCTTGTTGCACTTGCAGATGTGTTGTTGATGCGTAACCGACCAAAGGAGACCACCACATGAGCGCAGTTCATGTTGCGGGAGTAAGCAAAATATTCAACCAGGGGACACCGAAACAAGTGGACGCACTTGTCGATGTGAACTTGACTGTCGAGCCAGGCGAATTTGTATCGCTCATTGGTCCGTCAGGATGCGGCAAGTCAACCTTGTTGCGATTGATTGCGAACTTGCTTGAACCAACTACTGGTGCGGTCACAGTGAATGGGAAGACGGCTGCGCAGTCACGTCTTGATCAGGATTACGGCATGGCATTTCAGCAAGCTGGTTTGTTTGACTGGCGTTCGGTTGCCAAAAACATTGAACTCCCACTTGAACTAAAGGGTTGGGACACAGAAAAGCGTGCGGCTCGCGCCACGGAAATGCTTGAGCTCGTAAAGCTTCCTGAGTTTGCAGACCTCATGCCATGGCAGCTATCGGGTGGTATGCAGCAGCGCATTGCTATTGCGCGTGCTCTTGCAGCACACCCACCGTTGCTGTTGATGGACGAGCCATTTGGAGCACTCGATGAAATGACTCGCGAGTACATGCAAGGCGAGTTGCTCCGAATTTGTGCAGAAACCAAAACGACCGTGGTGTTCGTAACGCACTCCATTCCCGAGGCTGTGTATTTGTCGAATCGAGTAGTAGTGATGTCGCCACGTCCTGGTCGCATTACGGAAGTAATCAATGTCAATCTCGGCGAGAATCGCAGCGAAGACACTCGTGCCGCTGACAATTTCTTTGCTGGAATTACTGCGGTACGTGAAGCACTTCGCGGTACACATGCAGATCATGCAAATGCAGGAGCAATTCGCGGAGTCGAAGATCGCTGATCATGAGCTTCGTTAATCGCCTTCGCAACTTAGGTGTGCCGTTCGTTTTTGGCGTTGCCTTTCTTGCGTTTTGGGAAGGTGCAGTGAAGTTCTTCAATTTGAAACCGTACTTCCTTGCGCCACCCTCAAAAATCTTGAGTCAGTTCTTCGACAACGCGTCACGAATTTGGGACGCAGCGTCGCTATCGGGAATGAACGCACTTGTTGGGCTCATTGCGGGAACAGTCTTTGGCGTTGCAATGAGCTTCATCCTCAGCCGCTTTCGCTTTCTGAATTCGCTCATTACGCCGCTAGCAATTGCGCTAAACGCGGTTCCAATCTTTGTGTTAGTTGCAGTGCTCAACAACATGTATTCC
>Ga0172376_10007260_pt1 | contig 11838 bp, 9 predicted proteins | sample Lak35m_FD_121114 | JGI IMG/M metagenome (GOLD analysis project Ga0172376, IMG submission 121114) | Freshwater microbial communities from Kabuno Bay, South-Kivu, Congo - kab_092012_35m | ecosystem: Environmental > Aquatic > Freshwater > Lake | place: Democratic Republic of the Congo: South-Kivu...
CCGGCCACGGCGAAGGCCTGGCGCGCGGTCTTCTCGGCCTTCTGGTTGGCGTCGCCGCCGACAACGTCCTCGAGCGTGAGGCCGAGCACGGAAGCGATGTCCGCGGCCATGTCCGTGTCGTCCTCGGACGGCGCGGGCGTGGTTTCCGGCGCCTCCTCCTCGGGCTCCTCCGGCCCGAGCCCGTCGAGCAGTCCCTCCATGCTCAGGAAGGTCGAATCGAGGATGCGCTCGGCCTGGGCGCGGCCGGCCAGCGGAAAGTCGAGCACCTCGAGCAGGCGCGGCCCGAGCGCGCGCCCGAGCGCATCCCCCGCCGCCTCGAACAGCACCGGCGCCAGGTTCCCGAGCAGGATCTGCTGCTCGATCACCTTGCCCGGGTCGCGGTAGAGCGTGAGCGCGAGCTGGCCCTCGCCCACCTTCGCACCGTAGCCCGCCTGGATCAGCATGCCGGTCGGCGCGTCGCCCTCGGCCACCTCGCCGCGCGCGCTCTCGCTGCTCCCCTCCGCGATCGCCTTCAGGCGCAGCCCGTCGGTCTTCCCGAGCTCGACCAGCAGCGCGCGCGACGCCTCGCTCCGATCCTGGTCCTCGACCACGAACTCGACGCGCCCGGCGCCGTTGCCGCCGCCCATCGCGCCCATCGCCGCGCCGAACACCGTGCACAGCGCGATCGGCAGGCCGAAGCCGAGCGCGACGCCCGCGCGGTCGCGGAAGTAGATCGAGAGGTCCTTCTTCGCCAGCAACCAGGCCTTCACGACGCCACCTCCGTCTCGGCCGCGTCGCGCAGCGCGCGCCCGGTGAGATCCAGGAAGATCTGCTCGAGGTCGGGCGCGTCCTCCTCGAGGCGCGGCGCGAGGCCGTTCTGCTCGAGCAGCTCGCGCGCCCGCGCGGCCAGCGCGACCTCGCCGAACACGAGCCGCGCGCCGCCGGCGCGGCGCACGCTCGGGTGGCGCCGCAGCTCGGCGAGCGTGCCCTCGGCAAGCTTACGCCCACGGTCGAGGATCACGATCCGGTCGCACAGCCGCTCGACCTCGCCGAGCTGGTGGCTCGTGTAGATCATCGCGACGCCTCGCTGGCGCAGGGCCGCGACCATCTCGAACACGCGCTCGCGCGACTGCGGGTCGATCCCGACCGTCGGCTCGTCGAGGTAGACGAGCTCCGGCCCGTGCACCAGCGCCACGGCGATGTTGAGGCGCCGTTTCATGCCGCCGCTGAAGTTCTTGACGCGCTCGTCGGCCCGCTCGGCGAGGCCGGAGAGCTGCAGCCCCTCGCGCACCGCGTCCGCGAGCAGCGTCCCGCTCAGGCCCTGCAGCCCGCCGAAGAAGGCCAGGTTCTCGCGCGCGCTGAGGTGCTCGTAGAGCGCCAGCTCCTGCGGCACGACCCCGAGGCGCGCGCGCAGGCGCTCGCCCTCGTGCAGCGGATCGAGGCCGAGCACCCGCACCGTGCCGGCGCTCGGCGCCAGCAGGGTCGAGAGGATGCGCACCGTGGTGGACTTGCCGGCGCCGTTCGGGCCGAGCAGCCCGAGGCATTCGCCGGCCGAGAGGTCGAGGTCGAGACCGTCCACGGCGGCGCGGGCGCCGAAGCGCCGCACCAGGCCGCGGACCTCGATCACGCGTTCGCTGGAGGTCATGGGAGGCAGGGGAGGACGAGGACCGGAGCTTCCGGCCGCTATGATCCTGTGTCACACGCCCCCGGGGTCCTGCGCGGATTCCGGAGGTTCCGTCGTTTTCCCGTGAGCCCCGTCCCCCACACCTTCGCCGACCCGGCCCTGTTCGAGCTGGCCCTGACCCACGCCTCGACCGGCGCGAGCCGCGACAACGAGCGCCTCGAGTTCCTGGGCGACGCGGTGCTCGACGTCCTGATGGCCGAGGAGCTCTTCCGCGCCGAGCCGCCGCTCGACGAGGGCGCCATGACCGAGCTCAAGGCCTGGGTCGTCTCGCGCAAGGTCCTCGCCGGCGCGGCGCGCACGCTCGGGCTCGACGAGGAGGCGCGCGTCGGCGCCGGCCAGCGCGCGCGTGCGCTGACCTCGTCCATGCTCGCCAACCTGTACGAGGCCGTGCTCGGCGCGGTGTACCTCGACGCCGGGCTCGAGGCCGCGCGCGCCTTCGTGCGCACGACCCTGGCGGCGCAGCTCGAGCACGTGCGCGCGCTACGCAGCGCGACGCACGAGAAGCAGGCCCTGCAGCAGCGCTGCCAGCTCGTGAGCGGCGCGCCGCCGACCTACGTGCTCCTGGCCGAGCGCGGTTCGGCGCACGCCAAGGCCTTCCTCGTGGCGGCCGAGTCGGAGGGGCGGCGCTTCCCGGGCGCCTGGGGGCGCACGCGCAAGGAGGCCGAGCGCTGGGCCGCGCACGAGGCCCTGCTCGTGCTGTCGGCCGAGGACGCAGCCGCGAGGTCCGCGCCGTGAGTGCACGCCCCGACTGGCCCGCGCGCATCGCCTCGAGCACGCTCCTCGCGCGCCTGGCGACGAAGCTCGAGCGCCGCGAGCCCTGCGCGGCCGGCAACCTGTGGGGCTCTTCGCAGGCCCTCGTGCTGGCCGCGCTGACGCGCCGGCTCGACGTGCCGTTCCTGGCGCTGTGCGCCAGCGAGAGCGAGGCCGAGATCTTCGCCGACGACCTCACCACGCTCGGGCTGGCGCCGCTCTTCTTCCCGGCGCGCGACACGCAGGGCCCGGGCGGACGCGGCCACGTCGACGCCGATTCGCTGCGCGCGCGCCTGCAGGCCGCCCAGCGCCTGGCCGGGCCCGAGGAACGCCGTCCGCGACTCGTCGTGGCTTCGTTGCTCGCGCTGCTCGAGCCGGTGCCGGCGCCCGACGAGCTCGAGAAGAAGCTCCTGCACCTGCAGGTCGGCGCGCACCTCGAGCTCGAGCCGCTGCTGCAGCGCCTGGTAGAAGCGGGCTACACGCGCGTGCCGCTGGCCGAGCGCGCGGGCGAGGTCAGCGTGCGCGGCGACATCCTCGACGTGTACTCGTTCGCAGCCGATCTGCCGGTGCGCATCGAGCTCTTCGACCAGGAGATCGAGAGCCTGCGCACCTTCGAGCCCGACAGCCAGCGCAGCGTCGAGTCGCTCACGCGCACGGCGCTCTCGCTGGCGAGCGACGCGGGCGGGGTCGAGGACGGCGACGGCGTGCAGCCGCTCGAGCTCCTGCCCGAGTCGACGGTCGTGGCCGAGATCGAGCCGCTGCGGCTCGAGGACATGGCCACGGGCCTCAAGATCCAGTCCTCGGCCCACGCGCAGGCGCTCGGGCACCTGCGCACGACGCGCGCGGCGCGGCGCGCGCTCGCGCTGCAGAGCCTGCCGGCCGGGATCGACTTCCACACGCGCTCGGTGCAGTCACTGGCGCTCGGCCCGCGCGAGGCGCCGGTGGCGCTGAAGGAACTCGCCGCGAAGGGCGCGCGCGTCTTCGTCCTGTGTGCGGCCGAGGGCGAGCGCCACCGCTTCGGCGAGCTGGTGGGCGAGCGTCCGGCGAACCTCGAGCTCGAGCTCGGCACGCTGGCGCGCGGCTTCCGCTGGGACGAGCCCGAGGGCGCGCTGGTGGTCGTCAACCACGCCGAGCTGCTCGGTCTCGGGCAGGTGCGCCGGCGCGCGCCCGACAAGAAGAAGCTCAACGTGCGCGTGCTCGAGACCTTCTTCGAGCTCAAGGAGAACGACCTCGTCGTGCACGCCGTGCACGGCCTGGCGCGCTACCGCGGGCTCGAGCGTCTCGAGCGCGGCGGCGTGCCCGAGGACCACCTGCACCTCGAGTTCGCCGACGAGGTGCGTCTGTACGTGCCGGCCTCGCGCATCGAGCTCGTGCAGCGCTACGTCGGCGGCGGTGGCGCGGCCGCGCCCGAGCCCGACAAGCTCGGCGGGCAGTCCTTCCGCAAGCGCAAGGAGAAGGTCGAGAAGGCGCTGGTCGACCTCGCCGCCGAGCTGCTCGAGATCCAGGCGCGGCGCGAGACGAAGAAGCGTCCGGCCTGGAAGCACGACGAGGCGCTCCTGAAGGACCTGCTCGACGCCTTCCCCTGGCCCGACACGAAGGACCAGGCCGCGGCCGATCGCGACATCGGGAAGGACCTCGGCTCGTCGCGCCCGATGGACCGCCTCTTGTGCGGCGACGTGGGCTTCGGCAAGACCGAGGTCGCGCTGCGCGCCGCCTTCCGCGTCGTCTCGGGTGGCGGGCAGGTCGCCGTGCTGGTGCCGACCACCGTGCTCGCGCGTCAGCACGCGCTGACGTTCCAGCGCCGCATGGCGGACTTTCCGGTGACCGTCGCCGAGCTGTCGCGTAACGTGACCGGCGAGAAGCAGCGCGAGCTCGTCGGGCGCGTGGCGCGCGGCGAGATCGACATCCTGGTGGGCACGCACCGGTTGCTCTCGAAGGACGTGTCGTGGATGAACCTCGGCCTCGTGATCGTCGACGAGGAGCAGCGCTTCGGCGTGACCCACAAGGAGCACTTCAAGAAGCTGCGCGCCGACGTCGACGTCCTGACGCTCTCGGCCACGCCGATCCCGCGCACGCTGCACATGTCGCTCTCGGGTGCGCGCGACATCAGCGCGCTGTCCGAGCCGCCCGTCGGACGCCAGGCGATCGAGACGCTGATCGCCTGGACCGACGACCACGCCAAGATCCGCGATGCGCTCCTGCGCGAGAAGAACCGCGGCGGCCAGGTCTTCTTCCTGCACAACCGCGTGCACTCGATCGAGCAGCGCACGCGTGAGCTCTCCACGCTCGCGCCCGAGCTCAGCTACACGATCGGGCACGGGCAGATGACCGGGCGTGAGCTCGAGCGCGTGATGGACACCTTCACGAAGGGCGAGGTCGACGTGCTCGTGGCCACGACGATCGTCGAGAACGGCATCGACATCCCGAGCGCCGGCACGATCCTGATCGACCAGGCCGAGCACTACGGCCTGGCCGAGCTGCACCAGCTGCGCGGGCGCGTCGGACGCGGCACGCACCAGGCCCACTGCCACCTCCTGATCGACCGCTCGCGGCCGCTCGACGAGACCGCGCGCCAGCGCATCAAGGCGCTCGAGGAGCTGACCGGCCTCGGGGCCGGCTTCCAGATCAGCATGAAGGACCTCGAGATCCGCGGCGCGGGCAACCTGCTCGGGCCCGAGCAATCCGGGCACATCGGCGCGATCGGCTACGACATGTACTGCCGCCTCCTGCGCCAGACGGTCGAGCGCCTGGCGAGCTCCCCGAGCACGAGCCCCGACGAGCTGCGCGCGCGCCTCGCCAGCGAGGTGCCGGCGGCCGTGACCGAGGAGCTCGAGGCCGCTGCGGTCGAACTCGAGCTCGGGATGCCGGCCTTCCTGCCGGCCGAGTGGATCCCGGCCGAGCAGACGCGCCTCGAGGTGCTGCGCCGCCTGAACGCGATCGAGCACGAGGAGGACCTGGTCGAGGCCCTGGCGATGCTGAAGGACCGCTTCGGCAAGGTCCCGCCCGAGGCCGAGACCCTCGCGCGCCAGTTCTACGTGCGCGCCCTGGTCGCCTCGGTCGGCATCCGCCGCCTCGCCTACCGCGGCGACACCTACCTGCTCGAATACAAGGACCGCATCTCGCTCGAGACGGCCCTGAAGCGCGCCGGCAAGGTCGAGCTGCGCCCGCTGAAGGCCGGCCGGGCGCACCTCGTGATCCCCTACGAGCACCGCAAGCCCGCGCGCGCCCTGGCCTGGATCCTGGCGAGCTTGCGCGAGCCCGAGCGCCCGGCCAGGATGGCGCCCCCGCGATGATCGCGCTCGCCCTCTTCCTGCTGCAGACCGGCACCCAGGCCCCGCGCCCGGTGCTGATGGACGGCGTCGCCGTGCAGGCAGGCGAGGAGCTCGTCACCCTGAGCCAGTACGAGCGGATCCTGAAGCGGCTCGAGGCCGAGGAACCGGCCAGCTCGCCCGAGCTGGCGATGCGCCGGCGCGTCGATGTCCTGCGCCAGCTCTCGAACGGCAGCCTCGAGCAGCAGGCCGGAGCCGACCTCGGCCTCGACCCGGCCCAGATCGAGCGCATCACGCGCCTCAACCTCGCCGACGAGCGCCGCGACCAGGGCCTCGACGACTACGTGGCCAAACTCACCGCGGACGGCAAGGACGCCCTCAGCGAAGAGGTCGAGCGCCGCGCCCAGGTCTACCGCGAGATCTGGCAGTACTACGCCCTCGGCAACGCCGTGGCCGGCAAGCGCGCCACCCTCGACCGGACCATCCGCCCGGGCGAGCTGCGCGAGCTCTACGAGCGCCACAAGCGCGACCTCGCTCCGATCCAGGTCCAGCTGCGCTGGCTGATCGTCCCGACCGGCTCCGGCACCCCCGAGGAGGCCCGGGCACGCTGCGAGGACGCCCTGCGGCGCCTGCAGGCCGGCGAGGACTTCGGCCTCCTGGTGGTCGAGCTCGGCTCGGCCGACTTCCGCGAGACCATGGGGCTCACCCCGCTGGCCCCCCCGCGCGGCATCCCCGAGCCCAGCCTGTGGGACTTCGCCGAGACGGCCCAGATCGGCGACCTCTCGCCCATCCAGCCCCTGACCCACCCGCGCACGAAGCAGCCCGACCCGTCCCTCGGCTACCACTTCGCCGAGCTGCACGAGCGCGAGGAACCCCCGCTTCCGCCCTTCGATTCGCCCGAGGTCCAGCGGCTCCTGCGCGAGTACTTCACGAACGAGCGCTCGCAGCGGGTCCTGGGGCGGGCGCGGGAGGAGCTGCGGCGCAGCTCCTACTCGTGGGTGAACCCGATCTTCGGCGCCGATCCGAGCGGAACGCCCCCCCCGGCCCAGCGGTAGTCCCCCCCGGCCGACCGGGATATACTCCCCGCCCCCCGGGTTCCCTGAACCGCCCGGGCGTCGCTGCGTTGTCGGCCCCACGGGTGCCACGGTGCGCCCCCGACTCCGCCCCCAGGACCTGCCGCCATGACCGACTATTCGAACATCCAGATCGAGTCCAGCCTGCCGAAGCCCTGGGAGCAGGAGACGACCTTCAACGACATCCTCTACGACTGGATGGGTCGCGCCCCCTGGCTGGCGATCTCCGCCGCAGCGCACCTCCTGGCCTACTTCGTCATGTCGGCCATCCCCTGGGATGCCTTCGGCGGCGAGGACGCGACGGTGATCCAGGCCACGATGCAGCAGGCCCCCGAGGAGATCATCGAGGAGCCCGAGGAGGAGATCGAGGAAGAGGTCGAGGAGGAGCCGATCGAGGAGCCGGTCCTGAAGGACGCCGAGATCGACGACCACAACGAAGAGGACACGAACGAGGAGACCGAGTCGGTCGAAGGCGACCCGAACTTCCTCAGCGACTCGCCCTTCGACTCGGACGCGTTCAACGACGTGATCGGCATCGGCGGCGGGGCCGGCGGCAAGTTCGGCGGGCGCTTCGGCGGCAAGAAGAACCTGCGCGCGGCGGGCGGCGCGGCCAAGCAGCAGGCCCTCAAGGACGCCCTCGAGTGGCTCTCGAAGCACCAGTCCGAGGACGGTTCCTGGGACTGCGACGGCTTCTCGTCCAACTGCGGCAAGCTCGGCTCGACCACCTGCGGCGGCCCGGGCGGCTCGACCCACGATGTGGGCGTCACGGCCCTGGCCCTGCTCGCCTTCCTGGGTGACGGCAACACCACCAACCAGGGCGAGTACAAGGAGGTCGTCAGCAAGGGCATCGCCTGGCTGAAGGACCAGCAGGACCCCGACACGGGCCTGTTCGGCGAGCGCTCCGGCCACGACTTCATCTACGACCACGCGCTCGGCGCGCTGGCGATGTGCGAGGCCTACTACTTCTCGAAGAGCCCGCGCATCAAGGGCACCGCGCAGAAGGCCGTCAACTTCATCATGACGGCCCGCAACCCCTACGGCGCCTGGCGCTACGAGGTCCCGCCGATCGGCGACAACGACACCTCGGTCACGGGCTGGATGGTCTTCGCCCTGGCGAGCGCGAAGGACGCCGGCCTCGAGGGCGACTTCAAGGGCGCCTTCGACGGCGCGCTGTCCTTCATCGACGAGGTCACCGACCCGGCCAGCGGCCGCATCGGCTACTCGGCCTTCGGCGAGCTCTCCTCGCGCACCCCGGCCAACGAGCACTTCCCGCGCGAGAAGGGCGAGGCGATGACGGCCGTGGGCCTCCTGTGCCGGATCTTCCTCGGCCAGAAGCCCGAGGACAACCCGGTGATGGCGAAGCACGCCGAGCTGATCAAGTCGAAGCCGCCGGTGTATGACCCGGACGGCTTCGGCAGCGACATGTACTACTGGTACTACGGCACCTACGCGCTCTTCCAGATGGGCAAGCCCTACTGGCCCGTGTGGGAGAAGGCGATGGACGCCGCGATCGTCGGCTCCCAGCGCAAGGACGGCGACGAGAAGGGTTCCTGGGATCCGATCTGCGCCTGGGGCTACTCGGGCGGACGGGTTTACTCGACGGCCCTGATGACGCTCTGCATCGAGGTGTACTTCCGCTACGCCCAGGTGCTCGGCGCGCGCTGACCCTGTCCGCCGGCCTGCGCCTGAGGCGCGGGGGGCGGCCTGAAAACGAAAGCGCCCGGCCGGGATCGGCCGGGCGCTTTCGTTTCCGGGCGGATGGAAGGTGGGTCACGGCCCGGGCTCGGACACCGACGGAACCCGGACCGGGCCGGACCCCGCGGGCCGCGAGGGGCCCGCCCGGGGACTACTTGGGCTTGGCCGCGGCCTTGGCCTTGTTCTGGGCCTTGGCGAGGCGGCTCTTGTAGCGCGAGGCGGTGTTCTTGTGGATCGCGCCGACCTTGGCGGCCTTGTCGATCCTCTTCATCGCGTCGGCCATTTCACCGGTGCCGGCGTTGAGCTTCTTGACGACGGACTTGATGCGCGTCTTCGCGTTCTTGTTGACGACGCGCTTCTTCTCGCTCTGACGGTGACGTTTGAGGGCTTGCTTGGAGTGGGCCATGGTTCAGCGGAGGGTTGCCATCTTGTCGGCCACGTCTCGGTAGCCGATGTCGATTTCGTAGATGCGGATGAAAAAGGACCGCGCTTCGGCGCGGTTCCCCTGGGCTTCGGCGATGGCGCCGAGATTGTAGAGGATCTCCTTGGCGCGCTCGCTCTTCGGATCGGCGCTGCCGAGGGCGCGCTCGTACTCCTTGCGGGCCAGCTCGTGGATGCCCTTCTGCTGGAACCCCTGGGCCAGCAGGAAGAGCGCCTCGTCGCGCACGCGCGGCTCGTCGGTGCAGCGCTGCAGCTCGCCCAGGGCCCCGTCGACCTCGCCCGCGCGCAGCAGCTTCTTGGCCAGGAGGAGGCGCAGGGAGAGGTCCCCCGGGCGCAGCTCGACCCGGCGACGGTAGTCCTTCACCTCGTGGGCCACGAGCTCGCCCTCGAGGGCCGTGGCCTCGACCTGGTTGCCGGCCTTGTCGGCGCGCGCCACGGCCTTCTTCAGGCGCTTCGATTCGAGTTCGCCGACGCGACCGACGAGCTCGAGCGAGTCCTGGCGGTAGGTCAGGGCGCGCTGGGCGAACTCCAGGGCCGCGGCCGGGTCGCCGAGGCGCTCGTGCACGTCGGAGAGCTGGAGCATGGTCTCGACCTCGCCACTGTTCTCGGCGAAGCGCTCCTCGAGGCGCGCGAGCTCGGTGCGCAGCTCCTCTTCCGACTGGACCAGCCGCTTCGAGCGCTCCAGCTCGCGCGTGCGGTCCTTGTCCTTGATCAGCTCGCGGCTGTGGGCCACGGTCCCGACGTTCGAGCGTGAGAGCGCCGTCTCGGCCGCCAGGTTCTTGCGCGCCTTCAGGGCCTCCTGGTCGCGCGGATCGGCTTCCAGGGCACGCTCGAAGTAGACCAGCGCCTTCCCGTGCTCGCCCTGGCGCTGCATCATCGCCCCGGCGCGCTTCAGGGCGGCGGCGTTCTTCGGGGCGATGTCGGCCGTGAACTCGTAGACCGCGCAGGCCGACTTCAGGTGCCCGGCCTGCTCGAGCGCGAGGCCCAGCAAGAGGTTCGCCTCCTCGTCCAGCGGGTTCGAGGCCAGGTAGTCCTCGAGGGCCCGCGCGCAGGCGTCGAACTTGCCGAGCTTCTCGAGCGCGCGCGCCTTGGAGAGCGGCAGCGCGCCCGACATGGCGCGGAAGAGCTTCCCGCCGCCGCCCGCCGCCTCGTGGCGCTTGCGCAGCGCCCGCCGCAGGCCGGCGCGCGCCTCGCCGAGGTCGGGGGAGAGGTCCAGGAGCTGCCGGTAGAGCTCGACCGCGAAGTCGTAGTTCCTGCGGCGGAAGGCCTCTTCGGCCTTCTGGATCTGCTTGGAGAAGTCCAACGGAAGGGGGACCGGCGCGGCGCTCACCCCCGTTCCCGGCCGAAAACAAGGGCGAAAGAGCCTATCGGCAGGGCGCAAAACCGTCAACGCACCGCCGGGCCTCGGGCCCGGGCTCGCTCGCCCTATGGTAGCTTCTCGGGCCCTCCGAGTTGCCGGAACTCCCCCGCCGATGGCGCGCGAACTGCACTTCGATCTGACGCTTTACCCGGACCCCGTCCTGCGCAAACCGGCCGAGCCGATCACGGCCTTCGACGAGGAGCTGCGCGCGATCGTGCAGGGCATGTTCGAGCGCATGTACGCCAGCAAGGGCGTCGGCCTGGCGGCCCCCCAGGTGGGCCTCAAGCTCCGCATCCTGGTCCTGAACCCGACCGGCGAGTCGAAGGACGAGCTCGTGCTCGTCAACCCGAAGATCCTCGCGCGCTCCGGCCCCCCGACCCTGTTCGAGGAGGGGTGCCTGTCGTTCCCGGGCGTCTACGCCGAGATCGAGCGCCCCGAGGCCTGCCGCATCCAGGCCTGCACGCTCGACGGAACCCCCTTCGAGGCCACCTACGACGGCTTCGTGAGCCGCATCGTCCAGCACGAGTACGACCACCTCGAGGGCGTGCTGCTCGTGGACCGCATGTCCCCCGCCGACCGCCTGTTCCACAAGGCGGTGCTCGAGGACCTGGTGGCCCGCCACAAGCGCAAGGCGGCCGCCGCCTCGAAGTGATCGCGACCTTCCGCCGCGACCGGCTACGCCCCGACCCGCGCGGGGCGGTGGTCTCGATCGGGATGTTCGACGGGGTCCACCGCGGGCACCAGGCGATCCTGACGGCCAACGTGGCCCGGGCGCGAGAGCTCGAGGCCGTGCCCACCGTGGTCACCTTCCGCCGGCACCCGAAGGCTCTCCTGCTCGGCCGTGCCCCGAAGACCCTGACCACCCTCGAGCACCGCCTGGAGCTGTTCGAGCGCGCCGGCATCGCCCACGCCGTGGTCCTGCCCTTCGATGCGGACCTGCGCGCCCTGAGCGCGCTCGAGTTCGCGCAGGCCATCGCCGTGCGGGGTCTCGCCGTGCGCTCCTTCGTGCTCGGCTTCGACAGCAAGTTCGGCCGCGACCGCGGCGGCACCCCCGAATCCCTGCGCGCCGCGGGCTTCGACGTCTGCGTGGCCGAGAAGGTCCTGGTCCACGACCGACCGATCTCGTCGAGCGCGATCCGCGAGGCGGTCGAGCTCGGCGATCTCGCCGCCGCGGCGGCCATGCTGGGACGCCCCGTCAGCGTCTTCGGACGGGTGGTGCACGGCCAGAGCCTCGGCAAGGGGCTCGGCTTCCCGACCGCCAACCTGAATCTGCACCAGGGCCTGCACCCCCCGCCCGGGGTCTATGCCTGCCGGGTCCACCACCTGCCCGAGAACGGGCCGCGCCGCACGCTGCGCGGGGTGGCCAACATCGGCTTCCGCCCGACCGTGGCCGCATCGCCTCCGCGCCGCCCCCAGGTCGAGGTCCACCTGCTCGACTTCGAGGGCAACCTGTACGGCGAACGACTCGAGCTCGAGTTCGTGGCCCACCTGCGGGGTGAGCGGCGCTTCGGGAGCCTGGCGGAGCTGACGGAGCAGATCGGGCGCGACGTGGAGCTCGCCCGTGGCCTCCTGAACTGACCTCGTTCC
>Ga0172376_10007262_pt1 | contig 11835 bp, 12 predicted proteins | sample Lak35m_FD_121114 | JGI IMG/M metagenome (GOLD analysis project Ga0172376, IMG submission 121114) | Freshwater microbial communities from Kabuno Bay, South-Kivu, Congo - kab_092012_35m | ecosystem: Environmental > Aquatic > Freshwater > Lake | place: Democratic Republic of the Congo: South-Kivu...
CAAAGCCTTGGTCAGCGGTCACCAAGGTCGCCCGCATGTCAATGCAGGCGCTGGCGAGCAGAGCATCATGGATGTCGCCGCCGACGAACCCCCGTCCCCTCACGAGGTCTTCGAAGATCGACCATCGGCCAGGACCAGCCTCGGTCATTCGAATCACGGGTGACGCAAGCACGCTCTGCAGCGCCTCGAGTGCGTCGTCCAAGGTTTCTGGGGCCGCGAAGATCCGTCGATTCGTGACCACCCGCAGGAACCCGACGGCCACTTCCGGGAGCAGTGCCACCGGTTCAATCCCGCTCCTCAGGGCATCGACGGCTGTCCGCGCTACTGAATGGAGCGAAGTGTCAGGTCGTACGGCGTATACGAGCACATTGACGTCAAGGCAGAGCATTGCCACCGTCGGCCTCGTCGAGCAGATCGCGAACGGCGCTGTTGTCCGAGAGATCGATAGCGGCGACTAGGCCGGGAGCCTGGCGAGAGACGAACAGCGGGGGCAATCGCTCGCTCACGGGCGCTGACTGGAGCGACACTCTCAGGGACTCCTCAATGAGGGAGGTCACAGAGCATCCCCGCTGGGCAGCCGTGGATTTCGCCAGCCGATACAGCGAATCCTCAATGTTGAGCGTCGTTCTCATGCTGGCAGATTAACAGGTAGTGAGCAGAAATCTGCTTGATGGGGGCCCGCAGTCCGTCCGCCTAGACGACCACCTCGCCGTGTGCTGCGGTTCGGCGTCCGGCGATGACTTCCGCGACGTTCCTTCAGGGCCTATCAGAACTTCCCATCGTCAGACAACTATCCGAATATTACGATAGCTCGATACTATACTAATATTCGGATAGTACCCTTGGCTCATGGCACTCAAGGGCGCCGTCTCCAGTCCGCAGGCGCTGGGCCGACTGTTGCAGCAGGCTCGACTCGCACGCGGGCTTTCCCAGCAGCAGGTGGCAGCACAGCTCGGGATCAGCCAGGCCTACGTTTCCGAACTCGAGAGCGGCAAGGAGTCACTTGCCCTCTCTCGCATCTTTGACCTGATGAGGCTGACGGGCATGACGATGCACGCTGAGATTGCCGAGGGCCCGATAGATGCCTAGCCTAAAGGTGCACCTGTACGGCACCCATGTTGGGGACCTCGCCGGGCATTCCTGGCGAGACTTCGACTTCACGGTCACCTCGGCAGCGCTTGAGCGTTTCGGTGTGGGTAGCACGGTGCTCTCTGAGGCCGTACCCCTCGTGCCTCGCCAACCGCGAGGCAAGGCCGCTCGGCGTCGGAACTTCTTCGACGAACTGCTCCCGGAGGGCGCTGCCCGTCAGCGCCTGGCCGATCGCGCCCGCATCACGCCCACGGACACCCTGGGCATGCTCGCCGCCTACGGGCGCGACGTCGCTGGCGCAGTCCGGGTCATCGATCCTTCAGCCCCTGATGCTGCCAATCCGCCGCGCCCGCGGGCTCTGTCGACACCCGACATCGTCGACCTGCTCGACGATGTTGCCGACTTCCCCCTCGGCAACGCGCCGATGACCGGGAAGGCGTCGCTGGCCGGCGTTCAGGACAAGGTGCTCCTTGCGAGGGTGGGTGATCGCTGGGCGCAGTGCCTTGAGGGCTATCCGTCAACGCACATCCTCAAGCCAGTCGCCAGACCCCACACTGACATGATCTTCAACGAGGAGTACGCCGCTCGGATTGCACGCGCACTGAACCTGGCGCCGTATGCCACCTGGATCGAGTCGTTCGAGGGTACGGACGCCCTGGTGATCGAGCGGTACGACCGAGATGACTCGGTCCCAGGTCGTCGTGTTCACCAGGAAGACTTCAATCAGATCCTTGGAGCAAACGGATCGGAGAAGTACCAGGAGCATGGAGGAAAGGTCAGCCTTGCTCGCGTGGCGTGGGTTGTTGCGCGCGCAGAAGGCCCCGACGGCTTGGAACGTCTGTTGACGCTGGTGACCTTGACGGTGTGTGTCGGCAACCTCGACATGCACGCCAAGAACATCTCCCTTCTCCACCTCCCAGACGGGTCGTCGCGTCTTGCGCCCGCATATGACGTCGTACCGCTGGCGCACTACCCCGGTGTCGACGGTCGCATGGCCATGGCGGTCAACAGTGTCTATGCGCATTATCAGATCCGTAGGAGCGACCTCATCGCCGAAGCCGCGTTGTGGGGCCTGGGGTCGGTTCGCGCTGGCGAGGTCGTGGATGCATCGGTGGAGACCATCCGGGCGACAGTGCGGCGCGAGGAACCTCACGCGCGAGCAGTGGCTGGACTGACGACATTCATCGACTCGACCGCAGGGCGCATCAGCGTCTAGCCGACTCAACTCAAGGTGCGGATCGAATCCTGCCGAGGGTCACGCTCGCGGTCGTGTCCCTGGTGGCCGTGTCGGTCCCCGGAGTCGATCTGTCAGTCAATGCGGGTGATCCGGCCGTCAGGCACGGGCACATTGGTGATTCGGCCAGCGGCAAGGTCGGCCTTGAACGCAGCGATCACTGCGTCGATGAATGGCTCGCGCATGGTCGCACTCGTCGGAGAGAAGACGGAGCCGTACCCGTCACCGCCATATACAAGGTAGTCCACCGTGGTGATCGAGTAACGGGTCGCGTCCCGTGCGATCGGTGTTCCATCGACCCTCGTCACGCTCTGGATCCGGGTGCCCTCGGGCTGATAGGGATCGAAGGTGAAGCGGAGGCCGGAGACCTGCGGGAACCGGCCCTCGGCGGGCCAGCCTGAGACACCGTTCTCCAGCGCCTGCCATAGCCCCTCACCGCTGATCGTGGTGGTGGCGGCGGTGTTGCCGAAGGGCAACAGGGCAAGCATGTCACCGAGTGTGATGTCGTAGGGGCCGGTGCGGCCCTGACCTGGCCGACGCAGGGTCTGGTTGGCGGGCTGATAGCCGTTCGCGGGCAGGGTGTCGCGGAATCCACCGCCGCTGAGCAAGGCGAAATCGGTTCCGTACTTCGCTCGCACGGCATCCGCTGCGAAGTCGCCGATGGGCGTCTGGCCTGATCGCTCGACCGGGGGGTTGCCTCCGCGCGGGAAGATTCCGTCGATGACCCCGACCCTTTGATCGAGTTGCAGCCCGAGTTGCGCTTTGTACTTGGCGACGATCGTTGCTACGGCCGGGTCTGGTGGAATGCTGGCAACCTCTGACTTGCCCGTCAGTTCGACGACGGAACCGATCACGCGATTGCGCGAGGTGTCCAAGCAGGAGGTGGTGCGCGAGTATTCGCGCACGGAGTTCGGAACCTCGGTGACCGGGCGTCCATTGATCACACCGAGGTACTCGGTGTGAGTGTGCGCGCCGTAGATGACGTCCACGCCGCGAATCTGTCGTGCCAGGTCGATCAGGCGACCGGTCGGCTTGCCGGACACGCTGGCACCGAACCCTTGGTGCAGCAAGCCTACCACCATTTGGGCTCCCGCCGCGCGAGCTGCCTTCGCCTGACCAGACACGGTGGCCGCACTGGCCGAGACCTCAATCTTCCTCGACAGGCCCTTTCCGTACTGGAAGTTGGTGGGGAACACCAGGACGGGAGCCTCCTCTGTGTTCATACCCACGAACCCCACCTTGATCCCGTCACGCTCGATGATGGTGAAGGGCTTGGCCCCATTCTTCGTTCCCTGCAGGGGTACCAGGGTGCTGTAGTTGGAGACCACCCACTGGAACTTGGATGCGTCCATCATGCGTCGCAGGTGAGTCAGCGGTCGGTCGTGTTCGTGGTTGCCGAAGGTGGAGACGTCCACGTCCATCGCATTGAGCACCTCGACACTGGGCAGTTCCTCGAAGAGGGACGAGATCACGGGTGAGCCCCCGAAGTTGTCGCCCGCGGAAACGGTGAAGGTCGGCTTGACCCGAGAACGGTCCAGTGCCAGGGACGAGGCGAGCACGGCAGCCCCGATGTTGCTGCTGGAGACCTCCAGTGCGCCGTGGAAGTCACTGAACTGCAGGAACTGCACCGCGCGGTACCGGTCGTCGGCACGACCGCGCACCGTCAAGGGCGTCGTCGCGGGCGAGGGTGCAGCCGGCATGGGTGCAGGTGGAATCCATCGCGATCAGCGTTGAGCCACGGCGAACGATGAACACGTCGCGTGATTGACCCCGGGCATCGATCGTGGTCCACGTGCTCGTCAGCCCGTCTGGAATCCGCGTCAGTGGGCCGATCTCGCCGATGGACGCGGGGGAGGCGGGATTCACTGGGGACGTGGTGGTCGGTGTCGGCATGGCTGATGTCGCGGGAATCGGCTCCAGCCTCTGCCAGACGAGACCGCGCATTCGGATCTGACGGCATTCGAATCTGCTCATTCTCGGAGCCATCGCGCGTGGCTCGTAGCAGTCGGTGGCTTACGATCAGGGCCGGGTTGGGGGAGGAGAAGCGCTGATGTTGCGTCCTAGGGTGCGAGGTTTGGTCTTCATTGCCGGGCTCGTCGCGTTCGGCATGGCCATGGCAATGACTCCACAGGTTGCCTCTTCGACGGGCCTGTCCACTCTCCCGGCGACGAGTCCCTCAGTGGATTCCCCCTTGCCGGTCATGCCTCCTCAAGTCCAGTCTCCGGGTGAGCGTCCACCCCTGACCAAGCAGGAGGCAGCGGCGGCTCGTGCACATCGGCACATCGTGGTGATCTACATGCAGAACAACAGCTTCGACAAGCTCTATGGCCGGTGGGGGACGGTAGGTGGCGAGAGCGTCGATGGCGTCGTGAATGCCCCGCAGAAGGCAATGCAGCAGGTCAATCAGGATGGCAGGCCCATCGAATGTGCCCTCTTCAACGATGTGAACCTGGCACCCGGGGCGCTGGCCGGTCCGGCGACCTGCACCGACAGAACTGGAGTCAAGGCAGGGCTCTATCCGAAGTTCAGGTCTCCCAAGCGGATGGCACCGTTCCTGCTCAACGGCAGTGTCCCTGCGTCGGCGATCACATGCCCGTTCCCCGGGATCACTCAAGCCAATGGCATCCCGGCCAACTCATCATCTGCCATGGCCGGCGGGTGCACCCAGGACATCGTCCATCAGTTCTATCAGGAGCAGTACCAACTCAATGGCGGCAAGCAGAACCGCTATGCCACGGGGAGCAACGCGTCCGGCCTGGTCATGGGCCAGTACGACACCCAGAGCATGCGGGTCTACCAGTACCTGATGGGGAAGGGGGGCCCACGCTTCGCCGTTGCCGATCGATTCTTCAGCGGTGTCTTCGGCGGTTCCTTCATCAACGGCGTGTGGGTGTCCAGCGCCACCGTTCCCGTTTGGACGGATGCCCCCGTTGCCAATCGCTCGGTGATCGATCGAAACGGCATGCCGATCACGCAAACCCCGGCGTCTTCAGCCTCACTGGGCCAGTACAACCTGTACAAGTCCCCAGATCCCGATGGACTGGTGAACTCCGTGATGACGCAGGCATGCGGACCGGCTGCTCGGGTGGGGCACCTGTGCGGAGACTATGTCGTGAACACCGCGCGAGCGGAACCTCAGGGATGTCGCTGAGTGGTGGGATCTCGTCCGCGGAGACAGCTGCAAGCTCAAGCCGGTCTCCTATGTCCAGGCGCTCGGCAAGCTCAACCAGCACCCGGGATACAGCAGCGCCTACATCGGTGACGAGCAAGTGGCCATGGCCCTTCGCGCGATCTACGGCGGCCCCTGTGCCAAGGACACCCTGACCATCGTCACCTACGACGAGTTCGGTGGGGCGTGGGATCACGTGCCACCCCCTGGTCAGGGCAAGTCGACTCCCGGCGCGCACGATGTGTTCGGGCCCGGTACCCGAATCCCATCCCTGATCGTGTCGAATCTGCTACCGAGATCCGGCGTGGACTCCACGACCTACGACCTCGCCTCGGTGGTCGGGACGATCCTGGCCAAGTACGACTTGAAACCGATCAACAGCCGCGACACCAAGCAGGCAACCCTGTGGACGGCCTGGAGCGAACTGGCCCAAGGTCGAAACTAGGCGTAGATGCCGTACTTCGCCTTGTTGACACGCCACATGCCCCTGCCCATGAGAGCCGACATGAAGCCGCGTATGCCCCCACCGGTGGCCTTCCGGCGTTCGCCGAAGGTGCTCCAGTATTGACCCATGACCTTGTGCGAGCGCGGCTGATCGAACAACCTGCTTCGGCTCATCGGAGCTCCGGGGTCACTGCGTGCAGCGGTCGTGACTGGTGGCTGGAAACTGGGAGGGCTCGCCTCCGGAGATGCTTCTGCTGGCGTGGGAGCATCGTCGAAACTTGACCGTCGGTTGCTGAAGAATGCGTCGTAGTTGGGGTCTGCCCCCTCGCCAGCCTGCCCGAGCGCTTCCTTGTTCTGCCGGATCTGTGCGCCGTAGGGGTCCCCGCCATGCTCCTGATGGAAGAAGGACACGGACGAAGGGAACCCCTGAGCGGTCATCATCTCGGCGAGGTCACCTCGCCAGGTATTCGATCTGTCGTCTGCAGTTTGGACCTCGGCACCGCACTGTGGCCTGGAAGACCGCGTGACGCCCGTGCCGCGGGGACTTCGTTAGCATTCGGTGTCGAGCCTCAAGCTCGGCACTGCCGCGGAAGGGTGTATCCATGAGTGAGTCGCGCAAGGCACGAAGTGCTGGTCCTGCGGGTGTTGGGATGGGCCGCTTGGTGATCGGTCTGTTCTCGGGGATGCTGATCCTTTCCCTGGTATCGGGGCCCTCTTCAGCCGAGCCGGCGATCGCTGCACCGCCACGGGTCGGGGAGTTCACCACCTTCGAACTCGGGAACGCTGGTTACGGTGGCAACGCCCTTGCCGCTGGACCCGACGGCAACATGTGGTTCACGAATACGGCAAAGAACGCCATCGGCGTGATCACTGGGAAGGGTGCGGTGACGTACTTTCCGGTGCCCACGGAACCCAGGCAGGGTTCCAATGAGTCGATGGGCTCGGGCCTGTTCGGCTTGACCGCCGGCCCGGATGGCAACATGTGGTTCACCGGCTTCTACCAGGATGTCATCGGCAACGTCACCCCTTCGGGGGTCGTCACCCTGTACCGGGTCCCGCTCGCGAACTCCCGTCCCTACGGCATCACGGCCGGGGTCGACGGCAACCTCTGGTTCACCTTGGATGCCGCGAACGGCATCGGACGTATCACGCCGGACGGGGTCATCACGCTCTTCCCGATCCCGACCCCAGGGGTGGACGGAATCACGGTAAATACCTCTGACTGCGTGATGTGCGGATACCTGATCACCGCTGGGCCGCAGGACAGTTTGTGGTTCACGATCCCGGCGGCCAACATGATCGGCCGGATCACCGTGCAGGGTGTGGTGACGACCTTCCCAGTGGAACCGGGTCCGGCGCCCTCAGCAGCCACCGGGTACAGCGGCCCGCTGGTATCGCTGACCACGGGAGCGGACGGGCGCATCTACTACGCCCGAAATACGGCCAGCAAGATCGGCGCAATGACGGTGAACGGTGTGGAGACGAACTATGCCCTGCCTGCCGGGGCGGCACCCACCATGATCACCGCTGCACCGAACGGCACCCTGTGGATCAGCGAGCCTGGGTTGAGTTCGCTGGGCAGCCTGAGCACCAGGGTGCGCCCATCGATCACGCAGTTCCCGATCCCGACGCCGAACTCCGTTCCGGGTGCTGGTGCGATCGGCCCGGACGGCAACCTCTGGTACGTGAATGTGATCGAGGGATCCACAGGCAACACCCTGCAGGTCGGGTACGTCTCGACCGGCCTTGAGCCCTTGCTCACAGCGAAGGTGACCGGGCAACCAAAGGTCGGATCGAAGCTGATCTGCGCGAAGCGCGAGAACGACTCATGGCCTTCGACCATGACGCGGTACCACTGGCTTCGAAATGGACGAGTCATCCCCACCGAACGTAGGAAGTCATTCACCCCGACTGGCCGTGATGCAGGCGTCAGAATTTCCTGTCGAGTCTCGCAGACCTACGCCCCCAACCTGAACCAGTTGGGCGCGAACTCCACCTCCGTCACCATCGAGCGCTGATCTTCGGATCACGAGCAGAGGAGAAGGTGATCAGCGCGGTGGATACCCAAGTGGTGATGTTCATCCGCCATGGGGAGAAGCCCGGCGATGACGGACCACCACATGGGATCGATCACGATGGTGAGCGAGACCCCCATGCACTGTCTGTCCGCGGCTGGACGCGAGCCGGTGCGCTTGCAGCGCTGTTCAGTCGCCTGCCCGTCGACGACGTCCCGGATCTGCGTGTGCCGAGCCGGGTCATCGCGACCCGCTCAACCAGTGACTACCACAGCAAGCGGGAGCTCAACACCGCCTCACCCGTTGCTCACCGCCTGGGCCTACAGGTGGATACCTCGTACGGGCACGATGATGCCGCGAAGCTGGCCACCGGAGTCCTCGCTCACCCCGATCCAACCCTGATCGTCTGGCATCACGGCTCCATGGTCGACCTCGTGCAGAACTTTCCGATCGACAATCGTGGCGACATACCCGAGGACTGGCCGCACGACCGATTCGACCTCATCTGGGTCCTCACTCGTCCACCAGGAGAGGCGAACTTTCGTTTCAGTTCCCTGGGGCAGGGACTGCTCGAAGGTGATGTGGGCCTAGGTAGCAGGTAGCAGGTGGCAGGTAGCAAATGTGCTTGACTTCGGCGCATGGCGAGCACCGTTGCGTCTCCCCAACCGCCACTGGCCAAGATCCTGCTTCGACGACTGCTCATCGCGGTGTTCCTCGTCCTGGTGCTGCTGATCCCAGCGATCATCATGCTCGCCGCCACGGGCTTGATCACCGGCCGTGTTGAACCGGCCGCGACTTTCGCTGCCATCCCCGCTTTGGCCGGCCTAGCCGCGGTTGCGGTCGGGGGGTGGGATCTCGGGCTGCGGACCGCGATCGTCCTTGCCTGCCTTGGGCCCCTGACCATCGTGGCGGGCGCATCCCCGGTCTCCGGAGCAGCGTTGATGGCGCTCATGTGCCTGATGGTTGGCCTGATGTCGAGGTGGGGACTGCATCGGGCGGGCCTGATGGTGCCGGTGATGGTCTCGTGGACCCTGATCACGCCGCCGGTGTGGGGGAGTGCCACGGTCGTCGATCGCACCGACCTGACGTACTTGGTGTGGATGGCAGCCATCTTCTTCGTCGGCGGGATCTTCCCGGTACTCCTCTGCCCGTTCTTCCTGCGGAGGTTGCACCTGCCCGCTGCGAAGCCGCATCCCCGTCGTGAAGCGATCGTCTACACGATCATGATCGTCGTGCTGACCACGGCGTCCACCTACTACGTCCTGGATCACCCGAAGATGTTCGGGGGTGCGTTCCTGGTGGCCACCATCTTGGTCCTGGCCCCGATCGGTGAGGCGTCAGTGGTCGGGCCGACCGTCATTCGCGTGATTGCGACCGCGGCCGGCTCGGTCCTGGTCCTGGCCATCGTGACCGAGGCGCGGTCGCTGACCGCTGTCTACTTCCTCGGCCTGATCTTCGGCGTGGCAGCGGTGGTCGCGAAGTTCAGTCCTCGCGCCTGGATCTACTACGTCCTGATGGTGCCGACCACCGCCTGCCTCAACGCGTTCGCACTCCCGCAGGTGGCCCAACTCGGTGAGCAGCGCGTGGTCGACAACCTGGTGGGCGGTGTCCTTGTCCTGGCCGCCTCGGGACTGGCCATCGGTTATGCGCACTGGGAGGCTCGTCGAGGGAACTCCACGACACAGGAGCAGGTGATTGCCGGTGAGAGTGTGGAGCCGAAGGTTGTCAGCGTCGCCTGAGGCGGGGCGGGGACGCGAGGTCACCGCACCTCGACGATGGTGGCCACCCCATCCTCGACCTCGATGACCACGGCCTTCACCAGCACGAGGTCGGGGCACTGGGCCGGTCCATTCCCGTACACGGTGGTGAACTGACGTTCACGACCGTCCGTGGTTACCGCTAGCCCGCCATAACTGCACTCGCGGTTGATGTTGATCCGGGTGCCGGGATCGATGGTGTAGCGGCCATCGGCGAGCCCGGTGCGGGTATTCATCTGCGGATCCAGGCCGGAGGGGAGTCGATCGGAGGAGGTCGCGTTGTAGGCAATGAGGGCGAGGAGGGCGATACCGGCGGCGACGGTCACGGCGACGTTCGCCCATGAGATGACGCGGGTCGCGGTGTTGAGCCCAGCGCCGTCGACCTCGCCATTTGCTGCGCGGATCTCTGAACTCGACCGGTGCGCCAGGATCAGAGCGGGGATCGCGGCGATCACCGGACAGATCAACCAGGACAGGATGGCCAGGATCAGGCCCGCAATGGCCTGCGGCGATGTGCGGGCGGTCGAGGTGACCGTGGGCACCGCCGGTGGTTGGGTGGTCGTGTCGGGAGGCAGGCCGGTCGAGTCGTCACTCACGTCCGTGAGGTTATCTCTACTTGGATGACTCGGTGGTCTACCCTGCGGCCATGAGTCGTGCCGTGGTCATCATGTCCGGTGGAGATGCTGCATCTCCGTTCACCACGCCGGAGCTGGCATGCAGCGAGGGACTGGCCGCGGGGAACACCGACACCGCGATACGAGCCGCATTACTCGAGCGCGGTCACCTGGTCTTCACGGCGCCAGCACAGAACGGCCGTGGCGTCGTGCAGGACGCCGACCCGGCGAGTTTCGGCCCCTTCGCCGGCCAGCCGGAGGTCCTCGGCGAGCAGTTCACGGTGAACTCCGATGGCGACATCGACCTCGCCGGTGAGCACCTGTTTCGCTTCGTGGAGTTGCTCGGTGAGCGGTACGGGATCGACGAGGTGGACTTCATCGGGCACTCCAATGGCGGCCTCTTCGCACGTTCGGCGATCCGACTGATGGGTCTCCTCGGCAGCCGGATCAAGATCCGGTCGCTGACCACCCTGGGCACCCCCTGGATGGGGACCGTCCCCTTGCGCTGGGCGTTCGGTGAGATCCCTGATGCCGGGCTGATGGGCCAGGAGTTCGCGATCAAGCTCGCTGAGGGTGCCAAGGCCCGCGTTGGCAGTGGGGATATGGGCTTGGCTCAGGAGAACACGTACCACTACCTGGTCGGAGCCGGTCGGTGGAATGACTACCAGACGGGTGTCCTCGATCGGATCCCGGTCTATTCGGTGGGTGGAGGCTTCTTCACCGCCCCGGGTGGTGATCCAGAGCTCTGGCCCAATGACGGTCTCGTCAGCGTCCACAGCGCACATGGAGCTGGCCTTGCCGATGCGGTTGCCCCCCGGCACGAACGTGCATCCTTCGCGGTCACGCACAGCATCTTCATCTCCGACCTGGCCGGGCAACCCTGGGAGACAGCGATGACCTGGAATGCGGAGGTGCTGTCCTGCGTGGCTGAGTTCCTGGAGCACGTGCGATCACCAGCCTGACGAGCCGTCGTTCACCGGAACGTGCGCGATGGAACGATCCGCGATCGAAGCCACACATGGCCGCACCGTTCCTGCCGTGAAGCACCGTACAGTTCGCCGGGTTTGTGCCGTTGCCACGTGCGTGATGACGGTGTGGCTGATCGGTGTCTGTGCGCCCGGCTCATCAGCCCGAGCAATGACCGTTGCACCGGCATCCGATGCGGGTGGGCAGTTGATCCGTGCCGGTGGGCAGGTGCAGTGGGTTCGCTGCCAGGGATCGGGATCGCCCACGGTGGTCCTGGTGTCCGGTCTCAGGGCGGACCATCGGAGTTGGTCCAAGGTGCTTCGACCATCCGGCTGGGGCACGTCCAGTGGCGGCTGGGCATTCGCCCCGAGGTAGGCGGTCCCGAAGCGAGTCGATCCCACCGGGTCCTCAGGGATTCGGACCCCGTGTCAATGGCCAAGTTGAGGTATCCGGTTTTGGCCAGTTGAAAGTATCCGGCCTGCACGGCGGTTCAGGGCTTGGTCTGGGTGCCTCCGTTCCTGCTCCTGGCTTGGCGCATGCGGTGTGA
>Ga0172376_10007264_pt1 | contig 11833 bp, 9 predicted proteins | sample Lak35m_FD_121114 | JGI IMG/M metagenome (GOLD analysis project Ga0172376, IMG submission 121114) | Freshwater microbial communities from Kabuno Bay, South-Kivu, Congo - kab_092012_35m | ecosystem: Environmental > Aquatic > Freshwater > Lake | place: Democratic Republic of the Congo: South-Kivu...
GCTTGGCATGGAACAACTTCATCACGCCCAAGTTCATTTTGCAACGGCAGCTGAAGCGCTTTTCAAACAATCGTTGCTTGCCGAACTCCACATCCGCCCACGGCAATCGGCTGAAGGGTTACGTATTTTCAACAATATTTCCAGTAAAGTAAGCCTCCGGATGGCCATTTTTTTCGCGGAAAAGACTGAATATTGCTTGCCCACCAGCGGCCAAGGCCTTGGCGTCAAAACTGTCTGTTGATTTTTCAGTTGGTGGAGGCTCATTTGGCTTGATGTCAAATGGTTTTGGATTGTTGAATCTTGCCATGTTTGAAGTCGGTGTGCTACTGACAGCTTCCCCTTGGCTTAAATTCGGATCCTTCTCGTAAATGAAAAAAGTGCCTGTTAGTTGAATGTTTTTGTTGGATCTGATGGCATCATCCCCCACAAGCAGGGCGTGAGTGAATGTGTTTCCGATGCCGGGATTACGACGAATGGCAACCGGAATGGTCCCGGGTATCCTCCTCGTGAAAACCCATCCAATGAAGACCACAATATGGTCGGTTTGAAGATTGAACTGATTCGATAATAAATATTGGGTATTGTGTAATTTAGGATCTACCCTTGAAGTCAAAAAGATCATGTCTTTGTCTTTGATATCGTGTGGACCGCCAAATGATTGTTCTGATGACAGGTACCCAATGGTTTTTTCAACCTTCCATCCCTGCTGATTCAATACATTCGCAGTTTCCTTGTTGCGATAGAAGGTGGACAAAGCTGTTCTCACCTTGATCTTGGTGTTGCGGTACGGCACTTCTTTTTCCATCAATTGCAAGGTTTCGATGAATTTGACTTTCTGTATTGCTTTCTCTTGTGCCATTGCTGGGCTTGAAGATTTAAGTGGTGAGATTTTCCAAGCGGCCAGTAGCTGTTGCTGCTCAGATGGGTCAATTGTTGGTTTATTATCTGAAGAAACAGGTGCTTTTGTTAATAAGGAATTCTTCCAAAGAGAATGAGTATCAAAAAAAGATCCTGAACATCGGGTCATGAGCGCAATCCTTCGAATTCCAGTTACATCCAATGCGCATTGATCGATTTGATTGGTGTCTGTAAAAATCTTAGATTGCCAAAGTATATTTCCATCCCCCATGATGGCAAACTGCACCTCTGAAGCCGGTTTCATAAGCATTTTGACCGTTGTTTCAAAATGTCTGAAACCGTTCAGTTCGAATTCTCCAATCGCTGGCTTTTGATCTGGAAAAGGATGGATTTTTAAATACGCATCTCCTTTTTCATCTTTCCATATGTTCTGGCCGCCGACGCTGTCCATTTGTATCCACTTGAGGGATGTCACCAGTGTTTTTTCTGGATTCAAAGTGATTTCAAGCGAACTGTTCTGTTTAATGCCGAGTTGCATTTCATGAGGTTCGTAATCCGGGCATTCGGTTTTTAGCCGAACGGTTTTTGGGTCGATCCCATTTTTGAGAATAATGGTTCGTTCAGATCCATTTTCAAGAATCGTTCCCATTTGTGGGTCGATGGATGTTTTAGCTTCCTGGGGAATTGTTTTCAGCTTGTAACGGATTTCCTGGTGCTCCTTTCGGTCACCGCTTTGTGATAGTTTGGATTCCATCACTGGCTGTGACTGCACGACTGCCGGTCGCTCGTTTTTCACCTCATTCCGTTTTGGATCGCTACCACCCATCAACCACGCATAGGTGCCCAAACCCAAGGTTACATGTCCGATCACAGTCAGGACCAGAATAACGATCGCAAGAGCTGGAGGTATTCGATATTCTGTTTTCTTTTTCGGTGGATTGCTGATCTTTCTGGAAAATGCTCGTGATTTTTTTTCGCTCGACGGGTTGTCGAAAGGGGACGGCGTTGGTGCGAGTTCTTTTTCCTGGGTGACTAAGGTGACGGAGACGATAGGAAACTTTTTGTCGTATTCCTTTTTCCTTTCGGCGTTTGTCAGCACCAGTTGGGCTTCCGCCAGTTCATCAAGGACTTGCGCGGCCAGGTCGGCATGCTTGCCGGCCTGGTAGTGGCGAACCTTGGCGGACCGTTCCAGCACCGATGCCTTGGCCGTAGCGGCATCCACCACACCGAACTCCAGCCCCAGCAGTTCGTAATGGGTCGGTTTGCGGCCGGTGACATCAATCCCCAGCCACCCCTTGTAGGGATTGAATGGCAGGCCGGGATGGGATGTTCCGCTCATGGCGCGCCTCCAACTTCTTTGGACGATCCCGTTTCCCACATGAACAGCAACCCATCATGAGTGCCGAGCATGAGGCAACCCGGGTCGGCGGGAAAAAACGACAGCGCCCTTGCCCGGGTGTTGAACGCCCTTGCCCGGCCCCGTTCCTTCAGATTTACCGGCTCCCAGAGGGCCACGCTCCTGTCGTCGCCGGCGGAAGCCAGGCGCGTGCCATCGGCCGAAAACGCCAGGGTGTCCACTGGTCCAACATGCGCCTGGACTATTGCCACGGGTGTTTCGGATTTCAAATTCCAAGCGGCCAGTTTTCCATCTGCCGTTCCCGTGAACAGGCGGTTCCCTTCGTTCGCCCATGTCACGGCCGTGAAGACAGTGCCGGCATGCCGGGCTTGCCAGCGTCTTTCTCCCGTCTTGGCGTCCATCACCACGAGCGAGTCCGCCGATGCCACGGCTAGGTATAAGGCAGTGGGAGACCAGGCGGCATGGCCCGGGTTTTTCATGCCAGTCTTGAAGTCCAGGCCCATCCGCAAGCTCGCGATTTCCGTCACGCGGATTCCACCGGCCTCGTCGAGCGCGGCCAACCGGGCGCCGTCGGGAGACCATGCCACCGAACAAGCCTTGGCCGGCAGGACCATTTCCGCCACCGGTTCGGTATTCCGGATCTCCCGAAGGACCACTGTCCCCTTGGGTGAGATCACCGCGGCTCGGGTTCCCGATGGATCGAAGGCGCTCGCCTGCATGGCTGTTCCCCGGATCTTGCCTGATCCGGAAACCGGCGCGAAGGTTCCGCCCGGGAGTTCGTGCGCGCGGATGTCGGCTTCGCTGTCGAGGGAAAGGACCTGTTTTCCATCCCCGGAAACATGCAGGCTCACGACGGGTCCGGCGGCGGGCGCCGGTTGCAAGATCGAAACCGTGCCAACATCCGCCATGGCCTGCGCCGGCAGTCCCATGGTGGAGGGTGCCGGGGTGAATTCCTCCGCCGGGGTCAACGCCACGGCGTCGATGTATCCGGTTTCACCCCGCGGACAATAATCTCCGTCGTGCACCAGGCGGATTTGCACGGTTCTTGACGCGGCTGTGAATTCCTCATGCAGGAATTGCCAGCCGGGGTAGCCCGGCCGGCTTTCGAGGCGGATGTGGTAGCTCGGTTCGCTCAGGTCCACCGACATGGAGCCGGTTTTCATGTCCGATGTTTCGAAGGCGGCGCTCAGCACATAACGGCGGCCCTGTTCAACCGGTATGGGGTTGCCCAGGAATGCGTAACCGGCCTTCCTGAATTCGGCGACGGAGCGGCACCGCGCCGACCATCGGCCCAGGAAGGCTTTGTCGGCGGAAGCCGTGAACGATCCGTAAATGTCGGAGTGCACCGGCACCTGGGGAGACCAGTCACGCAATCCGTCCTCAAAACTGCCGTTGGCAACCAATTGGAAATTTCCCGGAGACGGGCCGACAGGCACCGGTCTCAGCCACAGGGCCACGGGGACCACGAAAGCCAGCGCTCCCGCCGCCAGCCAAGGTCGGCGGCGGGAGCGCCCCCGGGGCAACGCGGGTGGAGTTCCGCGGACCGAGGCATGGCCCGCCAGTCCGGCCAGCATCGGGTTTTCGGCCCACTTCCCCAAGGCCGCCGCCACATCTGCGGCGCTGGCGGGGCGCATGGCGGGGTCTTTCGCGCAGAGCGCCGCCACGAGAAGCGCGAGATCCTCCGGCACCTCGGGTCGGGCGTCCCTGATGTTTGGCACCGGCCTCGAGGCGTGCGCCAGCGCCTTCTTGAAGACCGTTGTGCAATCGCCCCCGGCGAATGGCGCCTTGCCGCGCAGCAGGGCGTACAAGGTGCAACCGAGGCTGTAGAGGTCGCTCCTGGCATCGGCGCCGGCAGGCTCAAACGCCTGCTCGGGCGACATGTAGTCCATGGTGCCCAGAACCTGGTCGGCGTGGGTGAGGGAATCATCTTCACCGCGCAGGCAACGCGCCAGGCCGAGGTCGAGCAATTTCACCTCGCCCGAGGTGGTGAGGAAGATGTTCGAGGGCTTCACATCGCGGTGCACAAGGCTGTGTCCATGGGCATGATCCAGGGCCAGCGCGGCTTGACGGGCCAGCGCGCTGGCCACCGGCACGGCAAGGGGCCCGTGCCGGCGCAACAGTTCCGAGAGGTCGACTCCCTCGAGCAACTCCATGGCCAGATAGGGCACGCCGTCGGTTTCGCCCGAGCCAAGGCAGCGGACGATTCCTTGGTGATGAAGGCTCGCCACCATGGCTATTTCGCGGCGGAAGCGCGCGACCGAATCGGCGTCGTCAAGACGGGCGGCGGGAAGCAGCTTAACCGCCGCGGGTGTTCCATCACGCGTGTCGGCGGCGCGCCAGACCACGCTCATTCCACGGCGATTGATCCGCTCCATCAATTGGTACGGGCCCACCCTGCCGATTGCCGGCTTGTCGAACCCGGAATCGCCTTCCTGTCGGGCGGACCGGGGAGTCATGCCGCGCGCCGATTCCAGGCCCTTGCGAAAATCAGCCTCACGCAGGAAACCGCCGGCCGAATGCCGGAGGTCCGCCAACAGGGAGTCGTTAGAAGTGTCGGCCTCGATCAACTGGTCGAGGAGTTCGGGGTGGGCTTCGATGTAGCTGGCCATGGCCCCTTGCTCGTGGGATTCGACCCGGCCCAGCAGGAAGTCGCGAATCCGCTCGCGCGTGGGGCGTTCGGCATTCATTCCGGAGACGCTCCCCGCCGCAGGATTTCGCGAAGCCGCCTCAGCACCCTCGATTTGGCCAAATACACGGCATTGGCGGAAATAGCCAACTCGCGGGCGACATCGGTTCCGGCAACCCCGTCCACCGTCGACCGCCAAAAAGCCTGCCAGGTGGTGTTTTCAAATTCGGCGCGGGCCAGTTCCAGCGCATCGCGTAGGTAGGCTTGCCGGTTTGGCTGGGGGGAACCCGAATCGGACATGCCACCGGCGGGAATGTCGCGGAGGCGGTCATCGGAGTGCCCGACGCCCATCGGCACGGGAAGCGAACCACCGCGCTGGCGGAAATCGATGATCCGGCGCTGGGTGATGCGGCGGACCCAGCCGCGGAAGGTATCAGACGGTTTTTCGCGACGAAAAGCACCTATGCCCGCCGCGATGCCGGCGAATACCTCCTGGCAGACATCGGCGGCATCGCTCGGTTGGAGGCCCGCGCGCCGGCACCAACCATAGGCCATGGGGTAATAAACGCTCACCATGCGGGCCCACGCTTCCTGGTCGTTTTGCCTCACGCTCCGGAGCAGTCCCGTGCTGATGGTGCTGGGAAGGCCGCCGGAGATATCGTGGGTTTTATCTGGGGGACCTGTCAGCATTTTTTGGCTGGCTTTTCCAGAAAACAGTCAACTCGAGCATACTATTCATGCCGGATCAAAATAGACACGGGAAGTGCCGGATTTCTGGATTTTCAACACATTTGAATAATTCAATCCGATTGGAGCGCCTGACGGCGCTCGGCTCCATGGGCAAGGATTTTGGAGCCGAGCGCCGTCAGGCGCCGGGTGAACGGGCAAGGATTTTGGAGCCGGGCGCCGTCAGGCGCCGGGTCCTTGATGATGCGATCCCGCGGGAATACGGCCGCCGAGAGTTCCCGCCACCCATGCCGCCACGAAAGCCGTCGCCGCCCACATCGGCACCACCGTCGCCAGCACCCAGGCGGGATAGGCTGCCACATGGGCGCAAACGGCCTCCACGGAACGGGCCGATTCGGGCGACAGGGGATGGACCTTGTCGCTGTAAAATTCAACGAGAATCACCAAGGCAAACGCCGATGAGGCGCCCGCCGCGACTCCGGCGATCGCCAGCCATGCCTTTTTAGCCATGACAGCCATCGCGCAAGAGGGTCAATGCGGCAAGCCCTTCAGGTCTTCAGGCATCACCGGATTGTCCTTGGCGTGTTCGGCGACAAGGCGTTCCTGCAGCTCCTTCAGGCGCGCCGGTTCCTCCCCGGCAAGGTTTTTCTTCTCGAAGGGATCGTTGGCGATGTTGAAAAGTTCCGCCTTGCCCTTGGCCGGCCTGATGAGCTTCCAGTCTCCCAGGCGAAGCGACCGCGCGCCGCTTTGCATGGCGATGTAGATGGCCCGGTCGGGCGCGACGGGGTTCGCTCCCGTGAGCCTGTCCCACTGGTTCACCCCGTCCCATTTCGGGTCGGCCGCCGGCTTGCACCCCGTCAGGGCCGCGATCGTGGGGAACCAATCCACCGCGTGCATGGGCGTTTTCATTTTTCCAGGCTTGAGCGCGCCCGGCCAGTTGGCGAAGGCGCACACGCGGGTTCCGCCCTCGTACAGGGTGTTCTTCTGTCCGCGAAGCGGATCATTTTCGCTGTTGAGAGGCGAGTCGGGCACCTTGCCGGCATAGGCGTTCTTGAGACCTTCGATGCCGCCATTATCGCTGGTGAAGACGATGAGGGTGTTGCCGCGCTGACCAGCCTTCTCGACGGCATTCACCAATTGGCCGATTTTCGCGTCGAGTTGGGAGATCATCGCGGCCATGCGAAGGCGCGATTCATGCTTGGCGGGATCGTCATGGAATTTGACACCGTCGTAAAGCTTCTTGAATTCCCCGGGTGCGTCCACCGGGGTATGAACCGCGTGGAACGGCACATAAACGAACCATGGGCCGGGGCCGCTTGAGACGCGTCTGACGGCTTCCGCGGCCACGAGTTCGGTGGCGTTGCCTTCCTCATGAAACAGCTTTCCGTCGCGGTGCCAGGTGTCCTCGTAGGGGTTGCCCTTGCGGTACTTGTGCGTCCACGGATCGGCGGCGCCGGTGAGCGTGCCGTAGCTGGATTCGAAGCCGTAGGCGTTGGGAATCCATTCGGGCCGGGCGCCCAGGTGCCACTTGCCCGCCATGTGGGTTCGGTAACCGGCAGCCTTGAGCGCCGAGGCGATGATCGGCGTGCCGAGGGGCATGGCGCGCAGGTTGCTGGGCGCGAGCGCCTGCGGGCCGAAGCGCCCGGGGTACCGCCCGCTCATGAGCGCCGTGCGCGTGGGCGTGCAAACGGGCTGGACATAATGCTGGTCGAGTTCCACGCCCTCGCTGACGAGTTTGTCCATGACGGGCGTCTTGCCGAATCCGCCATGCCAGCCGACATCGCTCCAGCCGAGGTCGTCGGCGACGATAAGCAGGATGTTCGGCCGTGTGGCTGAGGCGGGCGCGGGTTGGCCTGCCAAAAGCCAGGCGAGAACAGCGATCAGCATGAGAAAAATCCCCGTGGACCTTGCCCCCGGCGCGGGGGAACCGAGGCCATTCAGCCGACCGGTTGCGGCATGCGGTGTGTGGGAACGGGACGGCCGGGCCGGAAGCTGCGCAGGTTCTCAAGGGCGGCGCGTCCGCCCACGGCCCGGGCGGCGGATTCGGTTCCCTGGCGAACCAGCGCCGTCAGCGTTTCCGGGTCGACCGCCACGCGGGCGTTGATGACAAGCTCAACCCCATCCGCCCGGGCACCGGTGGGGTGTGACAATTTCGGATCGGTGCAGTTGCTGATGGAGTTGGCCACGGCCAGCGCGCCGGCGCCCTTCACCGTGACCTTCAGGTGCGCCGTTTCAGCGTCGCGGGCCGACAAGAGCGTCTGGATCTCGCGGACCAATCCGATGGCGAGTGCGTCGATGTCAAAGGGGGAATCCGACACCACCGAACCCTGGCTGTTGAGCCAGCCGAGGTCGGCCTCACCTTGGGCGTAGACATCGTAGTCGAGGTCCATGGTCTTGCCGGCGGGGATGATGGAGCCGCCTTCCAAATGGGCCAGCAGGGCGTCGAAGCCGGCGCCCGTGCCGGCCGAGACGGGCAGCACCGGCCTGCCGGGGAACTGCTCGTTCACAAGCCTGGCGAGTTCGGCGACTTGGGCGGGGGGAAGTTCATCGACCCGGTTGACAAGGACCAGGTCGGCTTCCTCGACCTGCTTTTTGAAGATATAGGCGGCCTGGGGGGAAAACCCGGACTTGCCATGGTTGCCGAGGATGCGGAGGCCGTGGCTGGGTTTCAAAATGACGGCGTATGGCGCAACCCGGAGAGGGCGGTTGTAGACCTTTTCCAGCGGCCTGAGCACGGTGGCCACGAGATCGGTGCAACTGCCGACGGGTTCGGCCAGCACCACATCCGGAAGGGCGTCGCCTCCCTGTAGGCCCATTTTCTCCATCACGCCGGTGAGTTCGTTGAAGTTGCAGCAGAAGCAGGCGCCGGCGACCTCGCCCACCTCGAGACCTTGGGATCGAAGCGTGTGCGTGTCCACCAGGTCGGCGGCCTGGTCATTGGTGACGACCACCACGCGCTTGCCAAGCGACTGGTAATGCCGGGCCAGGCGGCCCACCGTGGTGGTTTTTCCGGCTCCCAGAAACCCGCCCACCATGATGAATAACGGAGCATTCGGCATGTCGCCAATCCCCAAGGCCCGGTTCAGGCTCCCTCGCTACACTCATTCAAGGTTACCAACCGGAAAGGCCGGGCCATACCCCCCATGACATCGTTGCGCGGGTTTCCTCCCATGTGTTGTCCCTCGGCCACCACGCTCATTCTGGGTTCCATGCCGGGAAACGCGTCGTTGGAAGCCGGGCAGTACTACGCCCATCCGCGCAACGCCTTCTGGCCGATCATGGAAATGGTTTTGGGGATTGATTCCCGGTGGGCCTACGGCAGGCGCGCCGATGAGCTTACAAGCCGTGGCGTGGCGGTGTGGGATGTCCTTGGCGCCTGCGAAAGGCCGGGCAGCCTGGATTCAAGCATTGTTCCTTCCAGCATGCGGCCCAATGATTTCTCCGCCTTTTTCGAAGCGCATGGGCGAATCGCGCGGGTCGCCTTCAACGGGGCCACCGCGTTTCGGCTCTACCGGAGGCTTGTGCTTCAGGGCTTGTCCGCCCGGCACGCGGCGATTCCGGCCGCGGTCCTGCCCTCAACCAGTCCGGCGATGGCCTCAATGGGATTGGCCGCCAAGGCGGAAGCGTGGAGGGGCGTTCTCGGCTCATTGGAAGGCTAGGGGCAAGACAACCGCGCGGAATGCGCCTATCCTTCCATGGTGAATCCACGGGATGGGAGAATCGGACGATGGCGGCTGGCGGCAAATGGCAGGGCGTTTTTCCTGCCGTGACGACACAATTCCACAAGGACCTGTCGCTCGACCTCGATGGCTTCTCGAGGCACCTCGAGGCCCTCATCGACTCCGGAGTGGCCGGACTCATCGTCTGCGGATCGCTCGGCGAGAACCAGTCGCTGGATCCCGACGAGAAGCGCGCCGTGCTCAAGCGGGCCATCGAGGTGGCCAAGGGCCGGTTGCCCGTGCTCAGCGGCGTGGCGGAAACCAGCACCAAGGCCGCGTGCCGGTATGTCGCCGACGGGGAGAAACTGGGCGCGTCCGGCTACATGGTGATGCCGGCGATGGTTTACAAGGCCGATGCCGCCGAGGCGGAGAATCATTTCCGCAAGGTGGCCGCCGCCACGGGCCTGCCGTGGATGCTTTACAACAATCCCGTGGGCTACACGGTGGACATCACCCCGTCGCAGTTCGAGCGCCTGGCCGACATGCCCAACCTGGTGGCCATCAAGGAAAGTTCCGCCAATACCCGCAGGATCACCGAACTGAGGATCCAGGTGGGGAACCGCTACCAGCTTTTCGTGGGCGTCGACGACCTGGCGCTTGAGTCGTCCATCCTGGGGATCGACGGCTGGGTGGCGGGTTCCGGCATCGCCTTCCCGCGGGAAAACCAGCATTTCTGGAACCTGACGCGGCAAGGGCGCTGGGACGAGGCCCGAACCATGTACCAGTGGTTTTATCCGCTTCTCAAGCTCGACACCCACATCAAGTTCGTCCAGTACATCAAGCTGGCCGTGCAGGAGGCGGGGTTGGGCGCCGAGTGGGTGCGGGAACCCCGGCTGGTTCTTTCCGGCGCGGAGCGGGAAGCGGTGCTCCGTGTGATCCGCAAGGGTATCGCCGAACGGCCCGGGGTTTGAGCCCGCGATGGATCCCATGGCCGCCGGGCGGATCGGGGTTGTCGACTCGCACACGGGAGGCGAGCCCACGCGCGTGGTGACCTGGGGCGGCCCGGACCTAGGCGGTGGCGCGGTGGCCGAGCAGGCGGGTCGCCTGGCGCGAGATCACGACCATTTCCGATCCGCCGTTGTCAACGAGCCCCGCGGGCACGATGTGCTGGTGGGCGCACTGCTGTGCCGGCCCGCGGATCCCGCCTGCGCCGCCGGGGTGATCTTCTTCAACAATGTCGGCCTGCTTGGCATGTGCGGCCACGGAACCATCGGCCTGGTGGCCACGCTGGCGCACCTGGGCCGGATAGGGCCGGGGCGGCACCGCATCGAGACGCCGGTGGGGATCGTGGAGGCCGACCTTCGCGCTGATGGTAATGTCGAGATCCGCAATGTCCCCAGTTGGCGGGCCGCCAGGGGCGTTCCCGTCCAGCTCGCGGACGGCGCGCGGGTCTCGGGCGACATCGCCTGGGGCGGCAACTGGTTCTTCATCACGGAAAACCACGGGGCGGCGCTCGAATTGGCGCGCGTCCACGAGCTTTCCGCACTGGCCACCATGATCAGGCGGGCCGTGAACGCCTCGGGACATCCCGAGGTCGACCATGTGGAACTGGTCGGCCCCGGCGGCGAGGGAGCCGATGCCCGCAACTTCGTGCTCTGCCCCGGCCTGGCCTACGACCGCTCTCCCTGCGGCACGGGCACCAGCGCCAAGCTGGCCTGCCTCGCCGCGGACGGCAAGCTGGCGCCCGGCGAGCGCTGGGTGCAGGAAAGCATCCTGGGCAGCCGCTTCGTCGGCCGATACGAGCATGGGGCCGACGGCAAGTCCGTCATCCCGTTCATCGCGGGATCCGCCCATGTCACCTCGGAGTCCACCCTGATCTTGGATCCGGGCGATCCGTTCCTCTGGGGCATCCGCCCCGTTTCCTGATGCGAGGCGGTGACCGGGCATGGCGCGACGCGTGTTGGTGTTGGGAGCCGGAATCATCGGCCTGTCGTCGGCCTGGCACGCCCTCAGGAGGGGATTCCAGGTCACCGTGGTCGACCGCGGCGATTCCCCGAGGGACGGCTGCTCCTTCGGCAACGCCGGCATGGTGGTGCCCAGCCACTTCATTCCGCTCGCCGCCCCCGGGGTGGTCTGGCAAGGCCTTAAGTGGATGTGGAATCCCGAGTCGCCGTTTTACATCCGGCCCCGGTTGTCCCCGAGCCTCCTGGCTTGGGGATGGCGTTTCTGGAGGGCTTCCTCGCCGCGCCGGGTGGAGGCTGCCGCGCCCCTCCTGCGCGACCTGAACTTCGCCAGCCGCGACCTCTACGAACAATGGGCCGCCGATGCCGACAGCGGGCCGGGCGACTTCGGCCTGGAAAGCAACGGCCTGCTGATGCTGAGCCGCACCGGCGCCGGTTTCGAGGAGGAGGCGCGCTTCGCCGAGCGCGCCAACGGACTGGGCGTGCCCGCGCGGGTGCTCGGCGCCGGCGCGGCGCGGGCCATGGAGCCCGGGCTGGAATTGGATATCGAAGGCGCGGTTTTTTTCCCCAAGGACGCCCACCTCGACCCGAATCGCCTGATGGCGGGATTGGAAAGCCGCTGCCGGGCCATGGGCGCCGAATTCCATTTCCGGACCGAGGTGACCGGGTTCGGGCGAGAAGGCGA
>Ga0172376_10007265_pt1 | contig 11829 bp, 15 predicted proteins | sample Lak35m_FD_121114 | JGI IMG/M metagenome (GOLD analysis project Ga0172376, IMG submission 121114) | Freshwater microbial communities from Kabuno Bay, South-Kivu, Congo - kab_092012_35m | ecosystem: Environmental > Aquatic > Freshwater > Lake | place: Democratic Republic of the Congo: South-Kivu...
GGCGGAATGGAAAGCCGGAACTCCGGCAGTGCCAATGTAACGGATTCTTGAGGCAGCGCAGGCTTCCGCCGCCGCACGGGCCGATCAGCCCTGCCGATGCCTCCCATCAGCTGCACTGATCTCCTCCTGGTTGCCCGGCTTCTCAGCCACGCACCGCCGCTGCCTGACCAAAGGGGAGAGAGAGGGGGGGGTGAGGCAGGGGAGACCCCTCGCTTCATGATGTGTTACAATTGCGTAACACCCTGAAACAGTCATGCCTGAATCCACCCCCCGCTTCGGCTTCGTGGCGTTCGCCGAAACCTGGAATGGCCGTCTGGCCATGCTCGGCTTCGTGATCGGCCTCTCCACCGAGCTGCTCACCGGCCAGAGCATTCTGGGCCAGCTCGGGCTCGGCTGATCGCCATGAACAACGACTACACCCTCGCGATCGCCAGCGTGATTGCCTTGGTTGTTGTGCTGGGAGGCATGACGGCCTACCTGCTCACACGACCCAGCGATCTGGCCGCTGACAGAACGCGCTGAGCGGCATTGTCTACCGCCTCGACCCGATCCATTCAGACCTCAAGCCCTCCGAGATCAAGATGACCAATCCATCCACCAACAGCTCCACATTTCAGAACCGTTCTGAGCGCCAGATCCACCTGGATCAGCTTCAGCGAGCCGAGCTCTTCAATGGCCGTGCCGCCATGCTCGGCATCGTGATCGGCATCGTGGTGGAAGGTCTCACCGGCTTCGGGATCGCCCATCAGATCGGGCTTGGGGCCCTGGTGGACGGCTATGCCGCCTGCCGCACCCAGTTTCTTCCCTTCTGCTTCTGAGCCTCAGCTCTGGCTCCCTGAGGAGAGCGAGAGTGCACCGCACGTTCTGATGCACTACCCCCATCTGGGGGTAGTGCAACTGGTGTCGTCTGCCCGAGTCTGAGGGTCTGTTCACCCTCGCCGCCATGAGTCAGCCGACTTTCACAACGGCACTCAACATCGGAGAATTGGAGGCCAGTTATCCTCTCTATTGCAAAGCCCTCCGAATCCTGATCCGCGAAGGCAGAAGCATCGAGCAGATTCAGCGGAGTGTCTGCTGGCATCGCCTGGCCAATCTGCATCGCTGCCTGCCGCGCCAGTACAAGGATCCCAATCATCTTTACTTTCATCTCAAGCGCGATCTCAGCAGCTGAGCGGCATCAAGACCGTGGGCTGAGCTTCAGGCCGCAAGCCCCGGCAGAGTCAAAGCCATGCCTCACCATGCCGATCGCCCCAGCAAGATCTGCGCCTGCTGCGGCAGGCCTTTTCAATGGCGGCGCAAGTGGAAAAGCGTCTGGGAGGAGGTGCGCTACTGCTCCGAGCGCTGCCGTAACCAGAGCCGCCGGCCCGCTCGACGACAGCCTGAGAGCGGCGAGGGGGCTGCCGACGCCTGAGAGGAGGCCAGGCCCTCTGCGACCGCGTTCCTCGGAGGAGAGCCAACGGCTCGGGGCACGCCTCAGGGATTGAGCGCCTCCTCCAGCCATCCGGTGCGCGCCAGCCAGCGGTGCCGGCGGTGGGGATGGCCGTTCAGGTCGAGCCGTTCCACCTGGCTGATGCCGATCCGCAGCAGCAGGAAGGAGACCGGCAGGGGGTCCGCATCGCTGCGTGCGGCAGCAAAGCCCCCCTCGGCGTCAAGCGGCGCTCCGGGCGGCGGCCAATCCCACAGGGCGCGGGCAGCGGGGCTGAGGGCGCGCCAGTGCCGCAGCCGTTCGCGCTGCTCCAGCGCCGCATCAAGAACGACCACCCTGCCCCGGAGGCGGAACTGGGTGCCGGCCCGCGGCAGCAGCCAGCAGAGCTCCACCTCCGGCTGAATCGCCAACTCCCCCGCCTTGGCGCTGCGGGCATCAGTGAGCAGATCGAGCTGCGCTGGGCCGGCCCAGCCGCGAAACACGAGGGTGCGAACCCGCGGGCTGCCGTCGGCCGCCACGGTGGCGAGCTGCAGCCAGCGGCCCTGCGGGGAGCGGCTTCCTTCTCGCTGCCGGGCCGCGCGCAGCAGGGGCCTCCAGGGCGGGAGCGGATCGGCTGCGGCCTCCTGCACGACCGACGACCCATGCGGCATGGACGTTCCTAGCAAGCCGCTTCGGCCCTGGCCGGGACCGGCGCAGCGCGGGCACGGCGGCACTGCCCCGGAGAGCAGCCTGAGTCGCGGAAGACCCGGGCCGAACCTCGCCGACGGCCGCGGCAACACAACCTGCGGCCCAGTTTTTATGCGTGTATAGTCATAAAAGCTTCGCCCCGTGCGATGGTCGTCGATCCCTCCCTGCTTGCGGCCAATCTGCGGGGCGGCTTCTGCGGCATGACGCGGCTGCTGGGCCTGATGACCTGGAACCGGATCCGGCCTTGATCGCCCCGACCTCCCTGATGCTGCTGCTCGGCGGCGGCGGGCTGATCGGCTTCCTGCTCTCGGTGCTCGGCGCAGGGGGCTCGATCCTGCTGCTGCCCCTGCTCGTGAGCGGTCTGGCTCTGCCAACCCGAGAGGCGGTGCCGCTCTCCCTGCTGGTGGTGATCGTTCTGGCCCTGGGCAATCTGGGGCCTCCCTTGCGGCGGGGTCTGGTCGCTCCCGGGCCGGCCCTGCTGCTGGGCCTGCCGGCGCTGGCGGGCAGCTGGATCGGGGCCAGCTGGGTGAAGGCCGGCCTCGTGAATGAAGCCACACAGCTCCTGGTGTTCAGCGTCTCAGCCCTGGTGGCCTCCTGGCTGCTCTGCCGCCCCCGGACCGTTGTGCCGCAGCCGGGCCGTGACCCCAGGCCGCTGCGGAAAGCTGTGATGAGGGGATGGCTGGCGCTCCAGGGCCTGCTGGTGGGCCTGCTCACAGGGATCGCCGGGGTGGGAGGCGGGTTCGCCATCGTGCCGGCGCTGGTGCTTGTGGCAGGCCTGCCGATGCCCATGGCCAGCGGCACCAGCCTGCTTCTGATCGTGGTCAATGCGCTGGTGGCCCTCGCGGGCCTTGGCCGGTGGCCCTCGCAGAGCCTGCCGCTGTTGCTGCCTCTGCTCTCCGGCGGAGCGGCTGGCGCCCTCATCGGCCAGCACCTGGCTCCGCGGCTGAGCGAGCGGCGGCTGCGCGGTGGATTCGCCGCTCTGCTGGTGGGATCAGCCCTGCTCACGGGCCTGGAAGGGCTACACCGGCAGGGGGCCAGCTGGGTGCCCTCGCAGCGGATCACCCACAGGCCGGTGGGCATCGAGCCCGGGCAGACGGCTCAGGCCCGGGGAGCGAGCGATGCGCCCTGCCTGCGCGACCGATCCTGCCCATGAGCACCGTGCAATGCGGCACCGGCACGATCCCGTGCGTTCTGGGCTGCAAACGCTGGTTGTGCGCCCTCTCGAGCCATCGTCTGGCTGCCGGCTCCTAGGGTCCGGGGGGATCTGCGCCCAGCATCCCCTGCTCCGATGGCAGCCGTGCCTTCTTCCGATCCCGCCGAGCAGATCATCCTGGCCCTCGACCGCCCCGATGCGGCCTCGGCTCTCGCCCTGGCCAGGGGAATTCCCGGGCTGCGCTGGGTGAAGGTGGGCCTGGAGCTGTTCAGCGCCGCCGGGCCGCCCGTGGTGGCCGACCTGCGCCAGCTGGGGCTGCAGGTGTTTCTCGATCTCAAGTTTCACGACATCCCGGCCACGATGGCGGGGGCCAGCCGCAGCGCCGCCCGGCTCGGCGCCGGCCTGATCACGCTGCATGCCTGCGCCGGCCGCGAGGCCCTGCAGGCCGCGCAGGGTGCGGCACAGGAGGGTGCCGCGGCCGCAGGGCTTTCGCCCCCGACCCTGCTGGCGGTGACGGTGCTCACCAGCTGGCCGCCGGATCGCTTTGCCGCCGAGCTGGCGATCGAGGAGCCGCTTGCCGCCTACGTGGCACGGCTGGCGGCCCTGGCGGCGGAGGCCGGCCTTGGAGGCTGCGTCTGCTCCCCGCAGGAGGTGGCAGGGCTGCGCCGGAGCCATCCCCATCCCTTCGCCCTGGTCACCCCCGGCATCCGTCTGCAGGGAGGCGCCAGCGGCGATCAGGCCCGGGTGACGGGCCCCGCCGAGGCGATCCGCGCCGGGGCCAGTCGCCTGGTGATCGGCCGGCCGATCAGCGCCGCCGCCGATCCGGCCGTGGCCTTCCTCGCCTGTGTGGAGGCGGTTCGCCAGGCTCTCTGAGGGCCGAACGGCCCCACCGTTGCGCCAGCCACCAGGATGGTGGCACGCTGCTCCCTCCTGCAGGAACGAGGTGATGGCGGGCGATTCCCCCCGGGTGCAGCGTCTCGATCAGCAGCTCTTCGACCGCGTCGCGGCGCAGGCGGGGCAGCTGCCGCGCCTGCGCCGCAACCACAACCTGCATCAGGAGAGCGATCCGGTGCAGCGCTTTCTCAACGCGATGCAGCCCGGCACCTATGTGCGACCGCACCGGCATCGACGCAGCCGGCCAGGCGCCGGCTTCGAATGCTTCGTGGTGCTCCAGGGCGCCATCGGGCTGCTGCTGCTCGAGGAGAACGGCCTGGTCTGCGGCCGGGAACGGCTCGAGGCCGGCGGACCGCTGCAGGGCATCGAGCTGGCTGAGGGAATCCTGCATACCCTCGTGGCCCTGGAGCCCGATTCGGTGCTTCTGGAGATCAAGGAGGGGCCCTATCTCCCCGCCGCCGACAAGGACTTCCTCGCCGGCTTCCCTGCCGAGGGCACGGATCAGGCACGGCAGCAGGAACAGACCTGGCGCGCACTGTTTGACCGGGAGGAGGGCGCGGGCGGAGCGCCCTGACTACATTGCGGCCGAAGCATCGGAAGCACCGACGTGAACGCCACCTGGCACCTCCGGCTGTTTCGCACCGCCCCGCGCCTGGCCGCCGTGGAGACACGCGCTCCCGGCCACGGGGGCGGAGCGCTCCGCTCCAGGCTGCGCCGCTGGGGAAGGCTGGGCTGCGGCCTCAGTGTCGCGATCCTCACGGGATCAATGACTCCAGCGGGGGCCTCGCGCTTCGATGCGGGCAGCTTCAATGCCCTCGTGGAGACCTTCCGCCAGTACGGCTTCGAGGTGGTGGGCACGCACCAGCGCTGTCTGATGGAGCCGAACCTGTTCGGCCTGTACCTGCGCGGCACCCGCCGGATCGTGGTCTGCCCCCGCGGCAACCAGCTCGACACCCTGATGCATGAGGGCTGGCATGCCGTGCAGGCCCGCTGCCGCAAGGGCGCGCCGCTGCTCACCGAGGCGTACCTGCGGGCCAACCTGCCCCGCGCCGACCTGCGCGACATCGACGCGCTCTACAGCCCGAAGAGCTGGCACCGCGAAGCGGAGGCGCGGGCGATGGCGTTCCAGAAAATGCCCGTGTACCTGGCCCATCTCGAGAGCTCCTGCGGCAAGCCGACACCGGCAGGGGGCATCGCCCAGCCTCCTGGGACCGCCCCTGCCCCCGCCACCGCCCCTGCTGCTGTCGCCCCGGCTCCGGCCGCTGTCGCCCCCGCCCCGGACGTCGCCCCGGCTGAGTCCCCCGCCGCACCAGCCCGTCGCAGCGCCTATCCGGCGATGGTTCCAGCCGGCAGCAACCCGGCCAGCACGATTCAGCGGCTGCTGCCGGGGCTGCTGCCCTGATCCTCAAGCGCGGCGCGGCGGCAGAAGCTGCAGTGCCCCCACAGCGCCATCTCCCCGGCCGGTGCCGGCCTGCCGCAGGCGCCGCAGGTGCCCATGCCATGCACCTCACAGCGGCTCGGATGCCGGGCCCACACCTCTGCCTCGGCCTCGGAACCCGGTGTGGCGGTCGCCTCACCATGGTGCTGGCGGATGCGCAGATCACGGATCGCGAAACCGGCTCCGCGCAGGGCACCGAGCAGCTGATGGCGGTTGTACTGAAGCGCCTGCAGCCAGGGGCCTGGAGCGGCGCCGACGCTGAGCAGGCCGCCGCGCAGATCGAGGGGGCGGCAGTGGGCAGCCAGCTGGGGCCCGGCCAGGCGCGGCCACGCCTGCCAGAGGGCGGCCATCGAATCCTCTCGCTGCCAGGCCTGCTGCAGATCCTCGAGGCAGGTGGCGAGTGACGCAGCGGGGGGCACCGGGGGGGGCGCCAGAAAGACCAGCCTTCCGGCACGCCGCGCAGCCTGGGCCTCCCCACGCGGACCCCGTGAGCCCCGGAAGGCTCTGCGATCCGTGGAGCGGCTGTCTCCCATGGGCTGCAGGCTAGGCGCAGCCACGCCAGCCGGTGCGGCAATCCGGTGTTGGCGGCGACGCGGCCCGCTGGCAACGATGGTGGGTACCCTCGGGCCACCGCCCCCACCGTTTCATGGGCTTCTTCGATCGGCTCAGCCGTCTGCTGCGTGCCAACCTCAACGATCTGGTGGGCAAGGCGGAGGACCCGGCCAAGATTCTTGATCAGTCGGTCGCCGACATGCAGGCCGATCTGGTGAAGCTCCGCCAGGCGGTGGCCACGGCGATCGCCAGCCAGAAGCGCCTGCAGAGCCAGGCGGATCAGGCCGCCGCCCAGGCCCAGACCTGGTATCAGCGTGCGGAGCTGGCCCTGAAGAAGGGGGAGGAGGATCTGGCGCGGGAATCCCTGGCCCGCCGCAAGACCTACCAGGAGACCGCCACCGCCCTCAGCAACCAGATCAACGGCCAGGTGGCCCAGGTCGACACCCTCAAGCGCAGCCTGACGGCACTGGAGGGCAAGATCGCCGAGGCCAAGACCAAGAAGGACATGCTCAAGGCCCGTGCCCAGGCGGCCCAGGCCCAGGAGCAGCTGCAGAACGCCGTGGGCAATCTTTCCACCAACAGCTCGATGGCCGCCTTCGAGCAGATGGAGGAGAAGGTGCTCTCGATGGAGGCCCGCAGCCAGGCTGCCGCCGAGCTGGCGGGAGCCGACCTCGAAGCCCAGTTCGCCGCCCTCGACGGCAACACCGTCGACGAGGAGCTGGAGGCTCTGCGCACCCGCCTCTCCGGTGGAGCCACCCCCACCGCGCTGCCGGCCGCCGATGGCCCCGCTCCCCAGCTGCAGCCGGTTCAGGTGGCCGAGGTGGATGCCGAGCTTGAGGAGCTCCGCCGCTCGATCGACAAGCTCTGAGCGCCGCCTCGGGGTCCGCAGCCTCAGGCCTCAGGCTCGGGCCGGGCTCCATACAATCGGCCCAGCCGACCACCGATCATGTCTGCCGCCACCGCCGTGATTGATCTCAGCGATGCCAGCTTCGCCGCTGAGGTGCTGGAGCATCCCGGGGTGGTGCTCGTGGATGTGTGGGCCAGCTGGTGCGGCCCCTGCCGGCTGATGGCACCGATGATGGTCTGGGCGGCTGACGCCTATGCCGGCCGCCTCAAGGTCGGCAAGCTCGAGGCCGACCCCAATCCCCTCAGCCGCGACCGCTGCAGGGTGCAGGGCCTGCCGGCCCTGATCCTGTTCCGCGATGGCCAGGAGATCGCCCGCCATGAGGGCGCCATGGCGCAGGCCCAGCTCTCGACCTTCCTGGATGCCCATCTCTGAGCGGGTCTCCCGGCTCGGCAGCGGCGTCTTCGCCCGCAACGACCGGCGCAAGCAGGCCTATCGCCAGCGTCTGAGTGCGCAGGCGCTGGCTTCCGGGGCCCCGATCGACGGGCCCGGCGATGGCGGCCTCCCTCCCCTGCTCGATCTGTCGCTGGGCTCCACCGATCTGGAGCCGCCTCCGGAGGCGATCGCCGCGATCGCGGCGGCCCTGCAGCGGCCCGAGAGTGCCGCCTACTGCCTGCATGCCGCCACCCTGCCCTTCCGGGAGCGGGTGGCGGCCTGGGCGCGGCGCCGGTTCGACGCGGTGGTGGATCCCGAGCGCGAGGTGCTGCTGCTGGTGGGCTCCCAGGAGGGAACCGCCCACCTGCCGCTGGCGGTGCTCAACCCCGGTGATCGCGCCCTGCTGCTGGATCCCCACTACCCCTCTCACCGCGGCGGGCTGGAGCTGGCCTCAGCGGCGATCGAGCGGCTGTCGCTCGATCCGGCACGGGGCTGGCGCCCCGATTTCGATGCGATCCCTGCCGGCAGCTGGCAGGTCCTGAGGCTGATGGTGCTCGGTTTCCCCCACAACCCCACCGCCACCACAGGAGAGCAGGCCTGGCTGGATGAGGCGGTCGCCCGCGCCGTCGCCCACGACATCGTGCTCGCCCACGACAACCCCTACGTGGATCTGGCCCTGGAGGGAGAGGCGCCGGCGCTCCTGCGCAACCCGGCCTGGCGCCGCTGCGGCATCGAATTCTTCTCCTTTTCCAAGGGCTGGTGCCTGGGAGGATTCCGGATCGCCTTCGCGATCGGCGCCGAGCCGTTGATCAGCGCCCTGCGGCAGCTGAAGAGCGTGGTGGATTTCAACCAGTCGCTGGCCCTGCAGGCCGGCGCCATCGCCGCCCTCGATCAGGCACCCCACTGGCCGCAGCAGCTGTGCGGCATTTACCGCGATCGCCGCGACCGCATGGCGGCGGCCCTGCGCCGCGAGGGCTGGGAGATTCCCACGGCCTCGATGGCCCTCTACCTCTGGCTGCCGCTGCCCCAGGCAGCGCGGGAGCGGGGGCTGGATTCCGAGGCGTTCGCGGCGGGCTTGCTGGAGGCCAGCGGGGTGTGCCTCACTCCCGGCAACGGATTCGGCAGCGGTGGAGAGGGCTGGCAACGGCTGGCACTGGTGCATCCTGCGGAGGCGCTTGAGGCCGGCGCCGAACGGATGGGCGCCTGGCTGCGACAGCTGTGAATCGGCAAGCAGGGATGATCCCATCGATCGGGCCCTGCCGGGGGATGGGAACCGCATCCGGGGTGAGGCCGTTGTGAGGGGCGCCATCCTGGCGAGGCGCCGCGAGCCGATTCTCCTTTCAGCACCGCGGGGTCTGCCGCCACGCCTGGCATCACCGGCGGCGCCGCCACCCTGGCAGCTGCGCTGCCTGTCGCTGTGCGGCAGCACCGAGCACGAACTGAGCCGCTGGCTGGAGCGGCAGCCACCTGCCGACGTTCTGGAGCAGCCCCGGCTGGTGGTGGCCCGGCGGCAGCGCTGCGGCCATGGCCAGCGGGGCCGCCGCTGGGAGTCGCCGGCGGGAGGGGTGTGGCTGAGCGCCGCCATGCCCTGGCCTGCGGACCCGCAGGCCGCGGCGGCGCCCGCCCTGGCGGTGGCTCTCGCCCTGGCGGAGGCCCTGGCGGAGAGGGGGGCGCCGGTGCGGCTGAAGTGGCCCAACGATCTGCTGCTGCTCACCCCCCAGGGCCCGCGCAAGCTGGCGGGGCTGCTGCCGGGGCTGCGGCTGCGGGGCGCCACGGTGCGCTGGGCGCGCATCGGCATCGGGCTCAACGGCCGCAACCCGGTGCCTGCGGGAGCCGCCAATCTGCGAGGCCAGGCGCGACTCCATCACGGCGAGCCGCTCTTTCTCACCGCGCTGGTGCTGCTCGCCCTGGAGCGGGCGATGGCTCTGGCTGCAGAGCCGGCCCAGGTGCGCCGCCGGGCCGAGGCCCTGCTCGAGCCCACCCCGCCGCTGTGGCTGGAGGAGGCCTGGTGGCAGCCGCTCGGCCTGGCCTGCGATGGCGGCCTGCGTCTGGGCCATCCAGACGGCCACGAGCGGATTCTGCGGCGGTTCTGAATGCAGCGCCGGCTCACCGGCGGCTGGAGCATGCAGCACAATGGTTTCGGTTTTCCGGTGCGGACCCCGCTCTCTCCGCCGCCCACACCCCTGCCTGCATGGCTCGCCAGCCGCTCCGCATCCTTCTGTCTCTGGCCCCTTTGCTGGCGGCTCCGCTGGCCGCGCCGCTGGTGCTGGCCCAGGCCGGACCCGACGCCGCCCAGCCCGGCGGGCCCAGGCCTGCTTCACTGCCGGTGGCGCCTCCGCCGCCCGTGGAGCCTGCCCCCGCCGCGGCCACGGCCGAGCGGGAGGTGCGCAGCCTCGATTCCGTGCCTCTGCCCACACCCGCCGAGGCCGTGCGTGTGGCCCCGGCCGGGTTGCGCTCCGCGCCCTCGCCTGCGCCGCTCCTCCCCTCCAGCGAAACCACCGGCAGCAGCCCCTCCACGCTGCGGCCCCCGATGGCGGAGCTGCCGAATCCCCAGCCCCGCCGCTTCGACCAGACGCTCGATTCACTGATCCGCGATGGCGTGGTCAGTCCGCGCGAGGTGCGGGTGCGGGTGCATCCGGGCCTGATCAGCAATCCGGCCCTGCTGCGCCAGGGATGCAGCAGCGGTGCCTTCTCCGCCAGTGAATGCGGCACCGCCGGTGGCGACGGCGGTGTGGTGTTCCGCGGGCGAGACGATCTCGGGTCGTTCGGCTCCCAGGCAGGCGGTTCCGCTGCCGCCGCCGGCGAGCGCACCGGCATCGATGCCGCACCGCTGCCGCCGATTTCCGTGCCGGTCTCCGCGCTGCTCTCGGGCATCGGAGGCAACTTCCGGCTCACCGATGTGTTCCGGATCACCCCCCGCCCCCGGGCGATCGGCGGCAACGGCAACCGCGGCCTGCTCTTCCCCCTGATCGGCTCGGCGGAAACGAGCAGCGGCTTCGGCTGGCGCCTGCACCCGATCCTGGGCACCTGGCTGATGCACAGCGGCCGCGACCTCGCCGCGCCCGAGGGCACGCCAGTCGTGGCCTCCCTCTCCGGCCGGGTGGTGAGCAGCGGTGATGCCGGCGGCTACGGCCTGGCGGTGGAGATTGAGCATGAGCGGCCCCTGCGCCGCACGCTCTACGGCCACCTTTCGGAGCTCTATGTGAAGGAGGGCGATCGGGTGCGCCAGGGTGAGGTGATCGGCCGGGTGGGCAGCACCGGCCGGAGCACCGGCCCGCACCTGCACTTCGAGGTGCGGATCCCGCAGGAGGGTGGCTGGGTGGCCATCGATCCCGGCGACTTCGACTCCGGCAACGGCCAACCGGACGGTGGCCTGCCTGGGCTCGCTGGGCTGGCTGGGCTCAGTGGCGATCAGGCACCGGATGCGGTGGCGCTGCTGATGGGCCAGCTGCTCCAGAGCCTGGAAAGGCCCCGCTCGCCCCTGGGAACAGCCCCCGCAGAGGCCTCCACCAACAACAGGCCCCTTCCGATCGAGCGTCTGCCCCAGCCCCTGCCCCCCTCGGCCAGCCTGCCGGCACCGGCACCCCTGCCACGCGATCCGAAACCCGGGAGATCCCCAGGCGGCTAGGGCTCGGGATCGCTGCCGTTCTGGCCCGCGGGGTCGGCCGCGATCCGGCTCACGAGCAGCTTGTCGACCCGGTTGCCGTCCATGTCCACGATCTCGAAGCGCAGCCCATCGGCCTCAAACAACTCGCCGGTGCGGGGAATCCGGCCGAGGCGGTGCATGGCGAAACCGCCCACCGTGTGAAAATCGCCGCTGCTTTCGCCGCTGAGGCCCGTGCTCTCGACCAGCTCGCGGAAGGAGTCGATCTCGAGCATGCCATCGATCAGCCAGGTGCCGTCCTCGCGACGCACCACCGAGGGATCCTCCGCATCCTCGGCGGAGGGCAGATCCCCCACGATCGCCTCCATCAGATCGGTGACCGTGACAAGCCCAGCCACGCCGCCGAATTCATCGGTGACCAGAGCGATGTGGCTGCCGGATTCACGGAAGCGCTCGATCACCGCCAGCGCGCGCATGGTTTCGGCCACATAGAGGGGCGGCTGCAGCAAGGTGGCCAACTGGAGCCCGGCCGGTGCCGGCAGCTCCAGCCCAGGCTCCGTCTGCTGCTGCCTGCGCGAGCGGGCCAGCCGCTCGGCCACCAGAAACTGGCTGGTGCGCAGCACCCCCTCGCAGGCATCGAGGCTGCCGGCGCCCACGGGCAGGCGCGCATGGCTGCTCTCGATCACCGTCTCCAGCTGCTCCTCGGGGCTCGCCTCGGCATCCAGCCAGGTGATCTCGGTGCGTGGGGTCATGAAGGCACGGATCGGGCGGTCGCCCAGCCGGAACACCCGCTGCA
>Ga0172376_10007266_pt1 | contig 11828 bp, 9 predicted proteins | sample Lak35m_FD_121114 | JGI IMG/M metagenome (GOLD analysis project Ga0172376, IMG submission 121114) | Freshwater microbial communities from Kabuno Bay, South-Kivu, Congo - kab_092012_35m | ecosystem: Environmental > Aquatic > Freshwater > Lake | place: Democratic Republic of the Congo: South-Kivu...
TCACGCGCCCGCGCTCGGTCACGCGCTCCATCCCGAGGATCAGCGTGAGCTTCGCCGCGCGCGCGATGCGCCGCGCCTCCGCCGCGACCCGTTCCTCCTCGGCCCTCCCGTACTCCCACACCTCGAAATCCTGCCCGCGCAACCCGGGCAGATACGCCTCGGGAAAGCACACGACCGCCGCGCGCCGCTCCGCCGCCTCGCTCGCCAGCCGCTCGACCTCCTCGAGCCCGTGCTCGAGCGAACGCGCAACGAGAGGAGCGGCGAGAGCGATCGTCAGACGGTCCGTCATGGCGCCAGGCTCGCAGATGAGCTGCGTCCTGGCCAGTCGCTCACTCGGCCATCAGCTCGGCGACCTGGCGCGCGAAGCCGGCGGGGTCGCGCGGGAGGACGCCCTCGGCGAGCAGGGCCTGGTCGTGGAGCAGGGTGGTCCAGCGCTGGAAGCGGGGTTCGTCGGAGTCGGCCAGGGTGCGGAGCTTCGCGACGACCGGGTGCGTCGGGTTGAGCTCGAGGATGCGCTTCTGGTCGGGGACGGCGTGGCCGGCGTCGCGCAGGCGACGCTCGAGCTGGGCGCTCATGCCGTGCTCGCTGGCGACGAGGCAGGCGGGTGAATCCGTCAGGCGATCGGTGACCCGCACGGACTCGACGCGCGCGTCGAGCAGCTTGTGCATGCGCGAGAGCATCGGCGCGAGCGTCTTCTCGTGCTCCTCGCGGGCCTGCTTCGAGGCGTCGTCGTCGGGCAGGTCCAGCGCGCCCTTCGAGGCGGCGACGAGCGGCGTTCCTTCGAACTCGCCGAGCTGGTCCGCGATCCACTCGTCGATCGGGTCCACGAGGTAGAGCACCTCGAAGCCGCGCTTCTTCAGGGCCTCGATGTGCGGGCTCTTCTCGGCCGCGGCCAGGGACTCGGCCGGGACCCAGTAGATCGCCTTCTGGCCCTCGGGCATGCGCGCCTTGTAGTCGGCGAGGCCGGTCAGGCCGGCGTTGCGCGAGCTCTCGTAGCGCAGCAGCTTCGCGAGTTCGGCCCGCCGCTCGGGCTCGTGGTGGATGCCCTCCTTCACGACGCGCCCGAAGGCGCGCCAGAACTCGAGGTAGCGGTTGCGCGGCTCCTTCTTGCCGTCCTTCTCGACCTCGGTCTCGCCCTCCCGGGCGAGTTCCTCCAGCAGGGCGAGCGTCTTCGAGACGACCTGCTTCCGGATGAACTTCGTGGTCGTGTCACGCTGCAGGACCTCGCGCGAGACGTTGAGCGGCAGGTCCTCGCTGTCCACCACGCCGCGCACGAAGCGCAGCCACTCGGGCAGGATCTCCTGCGCGTCGTCGAGGATGAAGACGCGCTTGACGAAGAGCCGCACACCGCCGGTCTTCTTCTCGAACAGGTCGAGCGGCGCCTTCGAGGGCAGGTACAGGAGCCCGGTCAGCTCGTGCGTGCCCTCGACCTTGAAGTGCGTCCAGGCGAGCGGCTCGGACCAGTCGTGCGAGAGGTGCTTGTAGAACTCGACGTGCTGCTCCTTCGTGACCTCGCCCTTCGGCCGGGCCCACAGCGCGCGCGAGTCGTTGAGCGTCTGCCACTCCTTCTTCGAGGCCTTGCCGTCGTCGCGCTCGACCTCGAGCCGGATCGGCCAGCGCACGTAGTCGGAGTACTTGCGCACGACCTCGCGCAGCGTCCACTCGTCGAGGTACTCCTGCGCGTCCTCCTTGAGCTTCAGGATGACGTCGGTGCCGCGCCCCTCACGCTCGGCCGGGCGCACCTCGAAGTCCGTCTTCGCCTGGCTCTCCCAGGCCCAGGACTCCTGCGCGCCGGCCTTGCGCGAGACGACCGTGACCGTGTCGGCCACCAGGAACGCCGAGTAGAAGCCCACGCCGAACTGCCCGATCAGCGCGACGTCCTTCTTCTGCTCGCTCGAGAGCGACTGCACGAGCTTCTTCGTGCCCGAGCGCGCGATCGTGCCGAGGTGCGAGACGAGCTCGTCGCGCGTCATGCCGACGCCGTTGTCACGGATCGTCAGCGTGCCGGCCTGCCGGTCGACCAGGAGCTCGATCCGGAGCTCGTCGTCGCCCTTCAGCGCCGCGTCCTTCAAGGCCACGAGGTGCAGGTGGTCGAGCGCGTCGCTCGCATTCGAGACGAGCTCGCGCAGGAACACCTCGCGGTGGCTGTAGAGCGAGTGGACGACGATGCCGAGGACCTCGTTGACCTCGGCCTGGAAGACGTGCTTTTCGGCGCTGGTGCTCATGGGAGAGAACGGTCAGGATCGCGGCGGACGCGCGGGCCTGCAAGACCCACGAAGGCGGGGACGCCTCGCGCACGGGCCGCACGACGTCTCCGGGGCAGCGTGAGGGCGCTTCAGGCGCCCTGGACCTCGATCCGGCGCGGACGCGAGGCCTCGGACTTCGCCAGCGTGATCGTCACGACGCCACTTCAGCCCAGGGAGCGCCTGCGGCGCAGCTCGAGGGCGCGCTCCGAGAGCCAGCGCTCGCGCTGCTCGTTCGCCTCCTCCATGGTGCGGAAGCGCTGCAGGCCCCGCGGCCCGGATGGAGCACCGAGGAGGCGGCCGGAGAACTCCCACAGCGCCGAGATCCGCGCCACGAGACGCGGATCGCCGCTCGGGATCCGCAGCGCCTCGCGCGCCTCCTCCGCATCTCGGAAGCGCTGCCAACCCATCAGTTTTCCTCCAGGCGGAACATCTTCCGGAGCGCAGCAGCATCGGCCTGGTCGATCGGACGCACGGTCCCGCTCTTCATGCGCACCAGGGTCGCAGGCGTCGCGACCCTCACGCGCACCCCCTCCACCGTGAGCGTCTCGGCCTCGAGATCCTCGTAGCCGAAGCGGGCGCCCAGGCGAGTGATCACGTCGATCACGAGGTCCTCGTCCGGGGGGCCGTAGCGCAGGTTCGGATAGCTGTCGAAATCGCTGGCGCGTATCGCGTCGATCTCCGCGTCGTTCCAGAGCGAGCGCAGAGCCCGCTTGAGCCGCTCCACGTTCTCGCCGTCCGGCCGCACGAAGAAGTCGATGTCCTCGGTCATGCGAGCCAGGCCGTGCAAGTTCACGGCGACGCCTCCGACCAGGATGTAGTCCACTCCCTGACGCTCGAAGGCCTCGACCACCTCGAGGAAGCGGCGGAAGTCCATGGCCCAAGGGTAGTCCGCCCGGGAGCAACCTGCCACGCCCCCGCGGGGAGGCGTGCGCGCCCGGCTCACGCGCGTCGTCGGCCGACGAGCCACAGCGCGCCCGACACGAGCAGCGTCAGGCTGAACAGGAGCGCGTCCTCGACCGCGTCGCGGCCCGCGCTGCCGGCCCAGGCGTAGAGCAGCACCGCCGGCAGGATGCCGAGGATCGCCGCCGGCACCACGCGCGCGAGCGGCATCCCGCGTGCACCGGCGAGCAGCGCGAAGGTCTCGGCCAGGATCGGCACCGGACGGGTGAGCGCGAGCGCGAAGGCGCCGTGGCGCGCGAGCCAGGCATCGGCCGCGGCGCGCTCCTCGGGCGTCAGCGCCCTTTCAAGCCAGCGCTCGCCGCGCCGCCCGAGGCACCAGGCCAGCACGGCCGAGGCGAGCGAGCCCACCAGCGCGAGCCCGGCGCCTAGCGCGAAGCCGTACAGCTTGCCGAGCACGACCATCACGACGCTCGACGGCACGGGCAAGAGAACGTCGAGCGCGAGCAGGCCGACGCCGACGCCCGCGCCGAGCCCGCCGCCCCCCGCCAGGGTCGCGGGCGCCTCCTCGACCCACTTCACACCCGCCGCGACGAGCACGGCCCACAGCGCGAGGAACGCGCCCGCGAGCAGGGTTCCGACGAGGAGCAGGCGACGCACGGCGTGCGGATTGTGCGCCGCGCCCGCGCGCCTGTCGCGCGCGAAAAAAACCCCGACCGGGCGCCGCGACGCGCCCGGCCGGGGCCGGAGAGAGAGGTCCGTTCAGGAGTCGCACCACCCGCGCGGGACGCTCGCCGGTCCGTCCAGGGAGGGGGGGGAGAGAGTCGCCGAGGAGGAACAACCAAGGGCCCGTCGCCTCGCGTTCCGGGCCGGGTCAGAAACCCGGAGCGGAGGCTGCGGAGCGCTCGACAGGACCGTCGAGAGCGCCCACGCGGGTGGTGCTCCCCTCCATGCGTCGCTCCCGCGCCGCCCCCCTCATGATTCCGCGCTTCTTGGCCGGGGGCTATCCTCGGCCCCGTGGAAACCCGCACGGAGGGGATCACGCGCCTCCTGCGCGCGGTGGCCGGAGGCGACGCCGAGGCGCGTGCCGCGCTCCTGCCGCTGGTCTACGGCGAGCTGAAGGAGCTCGCCCACGCGCGCCTCGCGCGCCAGGGCGCCCGGCGCGCGCTCGAGACGACCGAGCTCGTGCACGAGGCCTGGCTCCGGCTCGCGCCCTCGGCCGAGATCGACTGGCAAGGTCGGCGTCATTTCTTCGGGGTCGCGGCGCGCGCGATGCGCAACGTGATGGTCGAGGAGGCGCGCCGGCGTCTGGCGCGGAAGCGCGACGGCGCGGCGAGCGACGAGGGCCTCGAGGAGCTCGCCTTGCCGACCGGCCTGCCGCCCGAGGAGGTGCTGGCGGTGGCCGAGGCCATCGACCGCTTCCAGCTCGAGCATCCCGTCCCGGCCGAGGTCGTCGTGCAGCGCTTCTTCGGCGGCCTCAGCATGCCCGAGGTGGCCGAGGTGCTCGGCCTGTCGCTCGCCACGGCCGAGCGCGAGTGGCGCTTCGCGCGCGCCTGGCTGAAGCAGGTCCTCGAGCACGAGCCGCCGGAGTGAGCGCGCGTCCGCGCATCGACCCGGCGCGCCTGGCGGAGCTGTTCCAGCGCGCGGTCGGCCTGCCACCGGCCGAGCAGGCGGCCTTCCTGGCGCGCGAGTGCGGCGGCGACGGAGCCCTGCAGGCGCGCGTGGCCGAGCTGCTGGCGCACGACACCGAGCGCACCGATCCGCGCCTCGCAGCGCGCCCCGCGCCACGCCGGCTCGGCAAGTACACGTTGCTCGAGCTGCTCGGCGAGGGCGGCATGGGCGCGGTCTGGCTGGCGCGCTCGGACGAGCCCGCGCGCCTCGTGGCCCTGAAGACCGTGCGCGTCGGCACGGGCGACTCGGCCGCGCGCCTCACGACCGAGCTGCGCGCGCTGGCGACGCTCGACCATCCGGCCATCGCGCGCGTGCTCGACGCGGGCACGAGCGAGGCGGGCCTGCCCTGGTTCGCGCTCGAGTTCGTGCCGGGCCGGCCGATCACCGAGCACTGCGAGCGCGCGCGCCTCGGCCTCGCGGCGCGCCTCGCGCTCTTCGGCGAGCTGTGCGCGGCCGTGCAGCACGCGCACCAGCGCGGACTCGTGCACCGCGATATCAAGCCGGCCAACGTGCTCGTGCACGAGCGCGACGGCGTCGCGCACGTGAAGCTGATCGACTTCGGCATCCTGTACGCGGAGGGCGGTCCGGGCGCGGGTACCGATCTCGCCGTGGTCGGCACGCTGCTGCACATGAGCCCCGAGCAGGCCGACCCGCAGCACCGCGGGCTCGACACGCGGAGCGACGTCTACGCCCTGGGTGTGCTGCTGTACGAGCTCCTGACCGGCGTGCTCCCGGTCGATCCGGCCGAGCTCGCCGGCCTCACGCCGGCGGCGACGCTCGCACGCCTGCACGAGACACCCGCGCCGCAGGCCAGCGCGCGCGTGGCCGCGCTCGACGCGCCCGAGCGCGCGCGCCTGGCCGCGGCGCGCGGCCTCGGCGAGCGGCAGCTCGTCGCGGCCCTGGGCGGCGACCTCGACCTGATCCTGGCGCGGGCCCTCGAGCGCGAGCGTGCGCACCGCTACGCCAGCGCCTCGGAACTCGCGGCCGACCTGGCGCGGCACCTCGCCGACGAGCCCGTCAGCGCCGGCTCGCCCGGAACAGCACGGCGCCTCGCCAAGTTCGCACGCCGCCACCGCACGCCGGTGCTCACCCTGGGCACGCTCGCGCTGGTCGGCCTGGGTGCGCTGGCGACGAGTCTCCTGTCCTTGCGCGCCGCCCGACGCGCGCATGCGCAGGCGCTGCGCGAGCTGGCCGAGTCGCGCTACCAGAGCGACAAGGGCCAGGCGTTCCTGGAGTTCGTCGAGTACGCCTTCACGCTGGCCGACCCCGGTCCGAGCGGCCACGACGAGCCGGGAGTGCGCGAACTGCTGCAGCGCTCGACCGGCGAGATCGAGGCGCTCTTCGCGGGCCGACCCGAGCGCGAGGCCGCCGTCCACCACGCGCTCGGACACTTCTTCCTGCTGCTCGGTGACGACGCACTGGCGCTCGAGGAACTGCACGACGCGCGCCGCCTGCGCGAGACCCTGCTCGCGCCGGGCCATCCCGACCGTTTCACGACGCTGACGAGCCTCGTACAGGTCGCGCGACGGCTGCGCACACGCGACGCCGAGGCCCTGGCGTCCGCCGCCCTGGCCGAGGCGCGCGCGCTGTACGCGAACCTGCACCCCGAGCTCTCGCGCGAGGTCGAGCGCGTGCTCGCCGGCGCCGCGAGCGGCGCACCCGCGACGGAGGAGGAACTCGCCGCGCTCGACGCCCTGCTGGCCGCGCTGCCCGCCGGCGCCTCGCGCACCGAGGGCGAGATCCTGGCGCGGCTCCTGGTCGAGGCCGGGCTCGCCAGCGCCTCGGGCGAGGCGTACTTCACGCGCCTCGAGGAGCTGGCGCGCGAGCGCCTCGGGCCGGGCTCGCTGCGCCACCTCGTGCTGCAGTGGAAGCTCGCCTGTCTCGCCCTGCGCTCCGACCAGCGCGAGTACGCGCTGGCCCTGCGCTTCGCGCGCGAGCTGCGCACGCGCGCCGCGGCCTTCCTGGCGCGCGACCACTGGCTCGTGCTCGACTCGTGGCGTCTCGAGGGGCTGGCGCAGGCCGGGCTGTGGCTCGCCACGCGCGAGCCCGGGCTGGTGGCCGCGGCCGAGGACGCGCTGTGGCAGGCCTGTGACGTGCCGCGCCGCGCACGCGCGCCGCGCGGCGCGCGCGAGGAGGAGGTCGAGCAGGGCTTCGTGCAGCTCGAGGAGCTGCTGGCGGACGAGGCCACGCACCGCGCCTGGCTCGCGCCCTCGTTCGCGCGCTGGAGCGCCGAATCGAGCGGCCACACCTGGTGGCCCGCGACGCGCCCGGGGCTGGCGGACCGGACGCACGAGCTCGCCCTGGCCGAGCTGGCGCAGGACGCGCGCCCGCTGGCGCGCGCGCACGAGGCGGTCGCGCTGGCCCGGCTGGCCCGGAACAGCGAGGCCCGGCTGCGGCTCGAGGGCGCACCGGGCGAGGTCGGGCTCGTGGCGTTGGCGCAGGCGCTCGTCGCACGCAGCACGGGCGAGGCCGTGACGCCGGAGCTCCTGAGCCGGATCGAGAGCGCGGGCCTCGCGCCCTGCGAGGCGGCCGGGTTCCGGGCCGAGATCGAAGCCTCCTCGCGCTGAAGCACGGCCGCGCGGCCGGAATCCTGAGGGGGCGCGGATCGCTTGCACGCACGGTGCAGCATGCTCCAGCCCCACGAGCCCGCAGCACCGGATGGAAACGACGAGGCGCGCGGACTGGCCGAGCTGCGCGCGGAGATGCACCGCCTGCGCGTGCAGCTCGTCCTGGTGGAGGTGCTGTACCTGCGGCTGGTCGCGCTGCAGGCACGGCGCCTCGCGGACCCCGCGCAGGAGCTCACGCTCGCGCCGGAAGCCGCACGGCTCGAGGCCGAGCTCGCCTGCGCCCGCACCGAGCTCGAGCGTCAGGGCTCCACCCTGACGCGCTTCAGGTTTCCGGACCTCGATCCGCGCGCGAACTGAGCGCGGACGCTGCCGTCGCGCGTTCGTGACGGCGCAGGCTCCAGGCCAGCCAGCCGGTCTGCGCCAGGCTGGCGAGCACGAGCGAGCCGACGGCCCAGGCGAGACCGGTCGCGTGCGTCGCGTACACGCCCACCGCGAGGGCCGTCGTGACCACCAGGAAGAAGACGGCCATCGATGCGCTCACCTGGCGCGTGCGTCGGTGGTGCACCAGCGCGCCCTGGTACCAGCTCTGCAGCGCCTGCAGCAGCGGCCAGAGCACGGCCAGCCCGACCGCGCCGGACGCGGCCGCCGTCAGCTCGGGCGTGAGGCCCGAGACGCCGCCGAACCAGAGTTCGGCCAGCGGCGTCGCCGCCACCAGGGCGAGCGTCGCGCTGGTGACGAGCCCGAGCTGCAGCCCGAAGCGCCGCAGGGCCGGCGCGGCGCCCGGACGCCCGAGGAGCGACACGACGACCTCGTTGAAGGCGAAACCGCCCGCGCGCACGAGAAACAAGAGCCCGTGCACACCGGGCCAGGCCGCCAGCGACTCGAGCGGCGCGCGCATGCGCGCCATGGACGCCGCGCCTATCGGCTGCGTGACGAGCGCAATCAGCGGCGTCAGCGCGAGCGGCACGTAGAAGCGCAGGAAGGCCGCGCGCGAGAGCTCGACGGGCCCGCGCTCGGGCAGCGGGTGGTCGCGCAGCAGACGCCGCGTGCAGACGCCGATGAAGGCCGCCTCGGACAGGACTCCGCAGGCGACGGCCGAGGCTCCGGCGGCGATGCCGGGCACGGGATGGCCGGCCCGCACGAGCGCGAAGGCCGTGGCGTAAACCGCGGCGTTGGCAGCCAGGCGCACGAACGAGCCGAGCACGACCGGGCGGCCGCGCTCGTGCCGTATCAAGAGGCCCTGGTGCGTGCGACGGTAGGCGATCGACCAGGTCCAGGGCAGCATCAGGCGCAGCCCGAGCCGCGCCGGCTCGACTACCTCGGGCGGGACCTCGAAGACCTGGTGCGCGAGCAGATCGAACAGCGGCGTGAAAGCGATCAGCGCGTGCAAGGCCGTCAGGCACACGCTCGCCTTGTGCATGAAGCGCCACACGCGGCCCCAGGTCTCGGCGTCGATGGCCAGCGCGGTGGCGGCCGCGAGCAGCATCATGATCGGCGCCTCGATCACGAGCGCGAGCGGGAACACGAGCGAGCCGTAGGCCGCCAGGTTCACCTCCGGGTCGGGCATGCGCGCGACGCAGGCCGTGAAGAGCGGCAGCTCGACGCCCATCAGCATCCAGCTCGCCGCGAGCGGCCACCACAGCGCGAGGATGCGCCGCGCGCTCAGGGTGGATTTGGTGGCGCCCAAGGAGCCCGGCATTGTCGCGCGCACCACCACGCCCCGGAAGCCCCGCGGTTGCCCGGACGCCCTGCCCGCCCTACCCTGCGCGCCCCATGAGCCTCCTCGCCCACCTCACCGGCCACGACGTCGGCCTGGTCGCCACCCTGCTCCTCGTCGCCGCGCTGCTGGCCGGCCTCGGCCTGCGCTGGCTGGCCGAGCGTCAGCGCCGCTGACGCACCCTTTGCACGCGCCGGGCGGTTTTCCCCCATCACTCCGGCCGGGCGCGGGATCCTGCGGGTGAATGGCCCACGATCCTGCCCGCTCGGTCCACGAGGAGCTGCCGCTGCACGGCGCGTGGATGCGGCGCCTGGCGCGCAGCCTCGTGCGTGACGAGGCGCGTGCCGAGGACCTGACGCAGGAGGCCGCGCTGTCGGCCCTCAGCACGCCGGGCACGACGCGCGAGAAGCTCGCTCCGTGGCTCGCGCGCGTGGTGCGCAACGCTGCGCGCAAGGACTGGCGCGGCGAGGCACGCCGGCGGGCGCGCGAGCGCGCGGCGGCCCGCCCCGAGGCTCTTCCGGCGGTCGACGAGGATCTGGCGCGCCTGGACGAGCAGCGCCGGCTGGTCGAGGCCCTCGCCGCGCTCGACGCGCCCGTGCGGCGCGTCGTCGTGCGCCGTTACCTGGACGGCTGGTCCTGTGCGCGCATCGCGCGCGAGACCGGCGAGCGGGCCGCGACCGTGCGCGGACGGCTGCAGCGCGGTCTGGCCGAGCTGCGCGCGCGGCTCGACCGCGCACGGGGCGGCGACGGGGTGAGCTGGCGACTCGCGCTCCTGCCGCTGTGCGGGCGCAGCGCGCCCTGGCCCACGCCCGGCGAACTGCTGCGCGACGGAGTGACGACGGCCTCGGGAGTGTTGACCATGAAGGCAGGCATGCAGGCGGCGGCGGTGGTGCTCGTGATGGCCGCGCTCGGAGTCGGAGTGTGGATCACCTCGGGCAGCGAGCGGGGCGAGCGAGCGCACGAGGCCGAGGAGGCGCGCGTGGAGCTGAAGGCTTCAGGCCCGGAGCCGGCGGCCGAGGTCGCGGCCGCTCCGACCGCGGAGGGGCAGCGCACGCGCCTCGAGGAGGTGGCGCGGACCGCAGCGGAGCCGCCCCCCGCTCCCCCGCCCACGCCCGTGACGCGCGTCCGCGGACGCTGTCTCGATACGGCGCAGGTCCCGCTCGGCAACGTGCTCGTGGCCCAGCGCGAGCTCGAGGTGGCGGCGCGGGCCCACAGCGCCGCAGACGGGCGCTTCGAGCTCGCGGTGACCCCCACCCGGAGCGGCGACGGCCTGCTGGCCTTCGAGCTCGCCGGCAAGGCGACGCTGTTCCTGTCCGTGACCTTGACCGCGGACACGACCGAGGAGCTCGGTGACGTCGTCCTGGAGGCGGGCGGCGAGCTGCACGGGCTCGTGCTCGACCCGAATCAGCGCCCCTTCGAGGGCGCCGCCGTGACCGTGACTCCGCCCGGCGTGTACGGCTCGCGCGAGGAGGCCGAGGCGCGCGGCCCGCTCGAGCAGCGCCTGACCGCCGTCAGCGGACGCGACGGACGCTTCGTCGTGCGCGGCGTGCCGCTGACTCCCGTGCGCGCCTGGGCCGTCGCTCCCGGCATGCGCCACGCCTTCTCGACGCCGCTGCGGATCGCGGACGAGCGCGAGGAGCTCGTGCTGCGGCTCGCACCGCTGCGCGCGAGCGACCGCATCCGGGGCATCGTGCTCTCGCCGGAGGGCGAGCCGGTGCCGCACGCGCCGCTCGCGATCACCGCGCGCAGCGGCGGCGGCATGTCGATGTACGACGAGGCGGCCGGCGCGGACGGGCGCTTCGAGCTCGAGACCGAGCCCGGTTCGGCCTATGACCTCGGCGCCTCCGACCCGCGCTGGGCCGACGTCGAGCGCACGGGCATCGAACCCGGCACGCTCGACGTCGAGCTGCGCTTCCTGCCGGCCGTGCAGATCGCGCTCGAGGTGCGTGCCGGCGGCGAGCCGCTCGAGTCGTTCCTCGCAGCCGCCACGCGGCCCGACGCGCGCCGCACGCTGGATGGACTCGGGCTCGCCGAGGCCCATCCCGACGGCCGCGCGAACGTGCTCGTCCCCGCGCACGAGTTCGTCGTCGAGGTCGATGCGCGCGGGTATCGCCCGGCCATGCGCGGGCCCTTCTCGCCCGACACGCCGCCCGACTTCTTGAGCTTCGAGCTCGAGCCCGCGGCCGACGTGCGTGGCCGGGTCCTGTCCGGCGGGCATCCGCTGGCCGGCGCGCGCGTCGGCCTGCACCGCGCCACGCCCGACCTGTACGTCCAGGCCCAGGGTTTCGAGGCCAACCGCAACCCGTGGGCCGAGGACCGCACCACGACCGACGCGGAGGGTCGCTTCGTGCTCAAGCTGCGCGAGGCCGACACCTACGTCGTACGCGCCGAGGCCGAGGGCCGCGCGCCGGTCGATTCCGGTCCGCTCGCGCTGCATCCGACGCGCGGCGCGGAGCTCGAGCTCGTGCTCGGACAGGGTGGGGCGCTCGAGGGCCGCGTGCTGCTGCGCGGCGGGCGCGATCCCGAGGGCCTGATCGTCGCCCTGAACCGCGCCGTCGGCTTCCCGCGCACGCTGCGCGCCGAGGCCGAGGGCCGCTTCCGCTTCGAGGGCCTGACCCCGGGCGACTGGCAGCTGGCGCGCGGCAAGCAGGAGTTCAATCCGAGCCAGCGTGGCGGCGCCTACGCGACGCGCGCGGGCTGGACGCTGCCGACGAACTGCGTCGTGGTCGA
>Ga0172376_10007271_pt1 | contig 11824 bp, 10 predicted proteins | sample Lak35m_FD_121114 | JGI IMG/M metagenome (GOLD analysis project Ga0172376, IMG submission 121114) | Freshwater microbial communities from Kabuno Bay, South-Kivu, Congo - kab_092012_35m | ecosystem: Environmental > Aquatic > Freshwater > Lake | place: Democratic Republic of the Congo: South-Kivu...
CCGTTTTGCGCGTTTTGCGCGGTACAAATGGCTATACCGAATTCACGTTTAGTTAAGATATCAATTCTCATTATGAAAACAATTTTAAAAATCAATTTTTATAATGAGAATTGATATCTTAGTTAAGCCCTAAAAAGTAAAGGTGGTGCGATGCACCACCTTTACTTTTTAGGTTTTGTCTCCCCTTTGCATGAGAAAATAGCACAAACGTCTCTAGAATTAACTAGATAAGAGTATTGTTATGGGCTTTGCTGATTATTCGATCGCTGAGATCGCAGAAGACTACAAACTCACCCTTGAGTCTGTTTTTAAGCTATGCGATCGCCTTGGGATTGCATACCAAGATGCCGAAACCAAACTCGCTTTGGAAGACGCAAAAGCCGTAATCATGGCTTCCGAAGCCCAAAATTCTAAAATCTCTTCCAAAAATCCCTAAAAAATCTAAAGAGTAATCGTGATCGCAAAATCGCAATAAATCTTTGAGATTAGGTTAAATTCTTTTAGATAAACTTAGATAAATTAAGTTATGTCCGTAATTATGAACAAAAATTCTTTTAAATATTTAGCTGTGGCGATCGCATTCGTAATGCTAGCCTTCCAGCTTTTTACTTCTAGCGTCAGTGCTGCCGACATTCCCATCGAACTACGTACAGTTCCCCTTAACGAAACTACCAATATTGTCTTGACTCAAAAAGACATTTCTAAGGGTAAGAAATTATTCGCTAATGCCTGTGCTACCTGCCACCTTGGCGGTGCAACTTTTACCAATCCTAACGTCAATCTTTCGCCCGAGTCTTTGTCTGGTGCTTATCCAGCGCGTAACAATGTGCTTGGTTTGGTAGATTACATGAAGAAGCCTACCACCTATGATGGTGTTACTGAAATCTACGACGTTCACCCTAGCCTCAAGAGTACCGATATTTTCCCCACCATGCGTGGTCTTACCGACAATGACCTCAAGCTAATTGCAGGTTATATCCTCTACGAACCTAAGGTCAAAGGTATCGGCTGGGGCGGCGGCAAGGTATATTATTAAACTAGAAGTCTGTGATTTTAGTCGAGTCACAGTTTGTTGATTGCGGATTGGGTATTGGGGATTGGTAGCTGTGGATTTGGGTTTGGCTTATTTTGCATCCCTCCCGTTACCAATTTCTGATTAACTCCTGTCTCTACGTGTTTTAGTTGCTTTAGTTCGAGTCGAGTCGAATTAGTGCAGGTCAAGTTGAATTTTAGTCGGTAGTTAATTATGAATATTTCTTCCTTTGCGAAAAAGCTAGGTCTAGCGATCGCTAGCCTTTTGTTTGTTGTTGGTAGTCTTTTCATCACCGCTTCTCCTGCGTCGGCTGATACCGTCACGGTGAAGATGGGTTCTGATGGTGGTCAACTAGTATTTGAACCTAAAGTAGTCACAATTAAGGCTGGCGATACTGTCAAATGGTTTAACAACAAGGCTTTCCCTCACAATATTGTATTTGATGGTCATGAAGAACTTTCTCACAAGAAGTTAGCTCAAAAGCCTAAGGCTGAGTTAGAGTCCACCTTCAATGAAGCTGGTGAATTTGCTTACTACTGCTCTCCTCACCGTGGTGCTGGTATGGCAGGTAAAGTAATTGTCCAATAGTTCAGTTAGTGACTGAGTTTATTTGACAAAAAAGAGGAGCAAACAATGTTTGCTCCTCTTTTTTGTTTGGGGGATATAGCAATTTTCATTTTGCCGTAGGCAAAATGAAAATTCAAAACCCTTACTAGGAGTGGTTTTTTGTTTTCAAATGAGTACGCACTCATTTGAAAACCGCTATAGTGATCTAGAGGTAAGGATGAGCAGCGCTCTGCGCTGCCCATCCTTACCTCAAAAAATCCTGCCATTTTGATCACCACTGTTTGGATTTATTGGCGATCGCTTTGAGGTATAGCGCTTTGCGCTACATTAAAACCCAGAAAAATTTTTGAAAGCGGCGCTTCGCACCGCCTTCAAAAATTTTTCTGGGTTTTAATGTCAGTTCGACGAACGCGCAAAACGGTAAAAATAGCTCTGCGATTTTTACCGTTTTGCGCAATTTGCGCCGCGCTTCGTGCCACTGCTCTTTATCTTGAGGAATTATTACAAATCTTTGGAGATAGTAGCTAAAGTTGTAGAAATGGTAGTGAATGCTTGATTCGTTGATAAGGCATTGAGAGAGGCTAGAGCCTTTTCTGCTGCAACAGGATCTGATCCTTTGGCAATATCAGCTAGTTCATTCACAATCTTATTAAAAGATTCAATTGCCAGAAACAGCTTTTGGCGATCGACAGATTGGTTCTTATCTGATCCTGCATTAAAGTTAGCAGTAACCAGCCCAGTGAGAGCATCAATTAAATCCAATGCAGGCGATCCTGCTCCAACATTAATGCCTAAACTGGCGAAGCTATCGCTTAGAGCACTTTTTGCTGCCTGTACACCAGTCCCATTGCCATTACCATTGCTTAACAACACAATAACGTTGCTAATATCTGCGTTAGTATTCGCAAGATTTAACAATGAGGCGATCAAATTGCTGATATCGATAGTTAATGAATTGCTTTGAGGTATAGGCGAGAGATTCAATAAAGTGGGACTGTTGGAGGTTGGATTCCCTCCTTGAACTGGTGCATTACCTGCAAAAACAGGTGATATTCCAGTAAAGGAGATCACAGAAGCGAGAATTGGCAAAAATATTTTTTTCATGGAAATTTGGTAGCTAGGTGGTTTTTGAGCGATCGCAACTTATACCAAAACTAAAATATCAAAACTAAAAATGGCGTAGCCATTTTTAGTTTTGAAAACTCCTACTGGGTTTGGCTTTTAATTCACAAAAACGTTGTCATACTTTCGTGAATTGGTATTATCTGATGAGTTAACCTTTCCCAAAGGTTAACTAAAACTTACCTACGTCCAGAGTAGTTAAAGCCGTAGCTAATACCAAAGATAACCTGAGTGCCTGCACTACTGTTGTTAGTAACATCAGAATATGTCAGAGTTAGGTTTAAAGGGAACGTGACATCTGGTAAAAATCCCAAGCCAAAGTTTAGCCCTTGCCCAGACCATGCTGTACTCACACCCCACTGAGGGTCAAATTGGTAGCCAACATTAACAAAAATACCGACTCCATCATTGCTATCGGACTTTCGATAAATACCACCACCTAAACCAATGGTCGCGACTAAAGGCTTAGGACTATCAGCATTTGTAGGATCGGTCAATTGTGAAATAGTAGCAGCTCCATAAACTGATGAAGGAGTACCTCCAGAATTTGTCCCATAGTTGGCAAAGTTTGTCCAGCCAACTGCTACGGCTGCTTGCGTTGTAGAATCTTGATAGATAGAACGATGCACTTTAAGATCAAAGGAACCGTTAGAGCCAAAGTTCCGAATACTATTAATATTGAAAACACCTTCTACTGCAAAATATTGGTTAGCATCTCCTAATCCAGTTCCGAGAGAGATGCTGCCGTCCACAGTGTCTCTTGCTCGACCAGCAGTTGAGCCTGAAACACTGATGAAGGCATCACCTGTTTGCAGACCGAAAGCAGCAGGTGTACCAGCATTCAAAGAAGGAGTGTAAATTTGTCTGAATACGTTCTGAGGTGGTGGTTGAATTGGTCGAATGAGTAGTTGTTGCCGAATAATATCTGGAGAGTTGGATGTTGCATTTCCTGTTTGAGCAATATCTGTACTGGTTCGGGCAATTTCTACGAGATTAACATCAGGCTTGGTGGAGATTGAGATAGAAGAGCTCCGATTGAATGATGGGGGGATAGCCACAACCTCTATATGAGGTTTTAGATCCTTAGCAGTATCAGGTCGCTTGTTTTGGGGTGCTTTTGCGACTCCCGTTTTAGATGTTTGCTTGGCAGTTGGAGAGTTTCTTGAGCTGTTCTTAGAATTATTTTTAGGCGTTGTGGAGTTGGTTACTTTGCTGTTAACAACTTGTGAGCTGTTTCCTTTAACGTTCTTCGCAACTTTCGACTGTGCAGAGAGTTCATCGATTGGTACAAGCGCCATAAATCCCCAGACTGCACCTGCGGATACCAGCATTAATTTATTGATCATAGAGCTTCCCTTTTGCATTTTGTATATTCCTCACCCACAAGCTAACTTCGCTGTATTAGCAGAAATCGTGCAATCCTATGCTTATTAGGTTTATATAATCGGAAAATCAGAGAGGCGATCGCTTCTCATTCACACAACACAAAAATGCAATACTCTTTTAAGATCTTCGCACGACTTCTTTGATGCTGAAGGATATAGATTATACATGATTATGACATTGATAATCAGGTTTTGTCCAAATCAGCAATTCGTATTTTGAAACCAATTTTGTTATTTCCAGCACCGAAGGTGCTGGAAATAACAAAATTGGTTTTTTGAAAGCCCAACGTTAGCGTTGGGCTTTCAAAAAACCAATTTTTATAATGAGAATTGCTATGCCCGAATTTTACAAAGCAATAAATCTTGAAATCTCATCATCGGTTTACAAAACTATTACGGGCTAACTTAAACGCTGTTTTACGATCGCAGCCTGAAATATTACCAAGAGGAGCCAGTCTGTTGATTGCGGTTTCTGGTGGTCAGGATTCGCTATGTTTAGCGCATCTTTTGCGGTTACAACAGCCGAAGTTTAACTGGAATTTAACGATCGCCCATTGTGATCATCAGTGGCGTGGTGACTCAGGAGCTAATGCTGAGCATGTTGAGCGGATTGCGAAGGAATGGGGAATTGCCTTTTGCTTGAGAACAGCCACAGGCTTGCTCACCAGTGAAGCCGATGCGCGACAATGGCGCTATGCCATGCTGGTGGAGATGGCGAATATTCACAAATGTGCTTATGTGGTGACAGGGCATACTCGTAGCGATCGCGTGGAAACATTGCTGTATAACTTAATGCGAGGGAGTGGAGCCGATGGTTTAGCGTCCTTGACTTGGATGCGATCGCTTACTGATGAAATTAAGTTAGTGCGTCCTTTACTCAATGTCAGCCGCCATGAAACCCTAGGATTTTGCCATGAGCAGCAAATTCCCATTTGGGAAGATAGCACTAATCAAAATCTAGACTATCGCCGCAACCGTCTACGTTTAGAAGCAATTCCCTATTTGCAAGAGCATTTTAATCCACAGTTAGAAATGGCGATCGCACAAACTGCAGAGCTTTTGCAAGGTGATGTTATTTACTTGGAGTCGCAAGCGAAGATTTTTTTTGTAGATAATCTGACGGTGATTTGGGATGAGCGTTCGCCTCGGTTACATCGTCAACGCTTGCAAGAACAACCTTTAGCTTTGCAAAGAAGAATTGTGAGGCAGTTTTTATCAAGATATTTGATACATCAGGTGAATTTTGAAGATATTGAGCGATTTTTAAATTTATTGACAGCTCAAAATCGATCGCAGAGTGCACCATTTAAAGGCAATATTTCCGCCTTTGTGGAACATCCTTGGATTGTTCTGCATATTCACTAAAAGGTTCGCAAAGTGAACCTTTTAGCTATTTACCGCCAAGAGCAATCAACGCAAAGAAACTACCGCTATTCCAGAGACAGTGCAGTAGCATCGAAGAGAGTAAGTTCTTTGATCGCCAATAGACAAAACCCATCACCATTCCTAAAATACTAAGGGGAATAATATCCGCGACATTTAAATGGGCTAAGGCAAAGAAAAATCCGCTGAGGGCGATCGCACCCCAAACTGGTAAAAACTTGGTCAATGAAGGTAATAGAAATCCACGAAATAAGTATTCCTCAAAAAATGGTGCAGCGATCGCGAGAGTTGTCCAGAGTAAAAACTTGGGCAGATCATTTTGGCTCTCAGTCAAGATTGGTAATAAAGGATTACCGCCACCCTGTCCTTGTAGGAATTTTTGACTAATCGCAGAGATGAGCAGCACTAAGGGAACTGCGGCAAAATATCCGCCAATTCCCCATGCTATCCATTGTGGTGGTGTGATCTTGATGCGAAACCAGCCTTCAGGTAAAGGTCTGTAGTCGGCAAGACTAGACTGTAAAATTGGCAGCATGGGTATAACGGAGAGTGTGTAGGGAATTAAGACCAATAAGGCTTGGACAGTGAAATCTTCACTGGCTCTTGATTGAAGTCCTAGCACCTCAAAGATCAATGGCAATACCAATTGAGTCACTAAACAAAATGCGGTAAACCATAGCACCATTACTTCCCAAGTTGTCTCGATTCCCCAAGGTACTTGCCAATTGATTTGATTAGGATTTTGGTCTAGATCACTTTTGCGATGGAATGGAGAAGACTTACGGAAGAAAATCCATTGCACTAGTAAGCCTAACCACACTAAGATCCCCACACTGCCACCAATAAGGGGAATAGAATTAACAACTACTAAACGATTAATTGCTAAGTTGACTTCTATTTGAGCTTGCTGTTCGAGCTCAGGTAATTTCTCATCTCTTTGTTGAGCCTGATACAGTTTAGTCAAAGCTGCTTTGCGATACCAACCATCAAGGGTTCGCCGAATCTGAGTTTCGGCATTAGGAAATAACATCATCGGTTCTGACCATAATCCTTTGAGTATCTGGGCGGTTAATCCATAGCTACTCATGGACTCTCCCTCTAATGCTGCTACGTCTTCCCATGTAGCGATCGCCCCTTGAATATCCCCAGTTTGCATTTGCAGAAGCCCTGCACGAATGCTGATTTCACTAACGCTAGTTAGTTTCTTTTGCCGTTGTTTAGAAATAGCCTCTAGATTATAGCCGCCTGAATCTGGCTCTAGAACTAGGCGATCGAGGCGAGTGAATGAAGACTTAGTGGCTTTGAGAACTTCTTGATAACTAATGAAAGCCTGTTTATAGATGTCTTGAGGTTTACTTTCACCGATTAAGACTTGGAATATATCATCTTTTTGGGAATGACCTTGACTATTCTCTGTTGTTGGGGCTTGGATTTGTGTGGCTTGCAAAATCAAATCAGTTTGGAGCAAATCTAATTTTGTCTGCTCCTGTGGATTATTCCAGCTTGCCTGTAAAGTGAAAACAATAAATAAAACAGACAATAAGCTGAGAATACTTAACAGTAATGACTTAGCATTCAAAGATTTTTCATTTACAGGCTTAGAATCCATTCTTGTAGTTCAGGCGATAGGGCATTGCAGAGCAGCGATCATCCTATCATTTTGACCCTGTAAATCGCAAACCGACAATACCTAACACAATGAGGCAGATGCAGATGAATTTTGATAAGTCACGGGATTCACCGAGAAATATAGAACCAAAGATCGCAGTTCCCACCACGCCGATCCCTGTCCAAACCGTATAACTTGTAGCAATTGGCAGGGTTTTTACGGCTTGAGCTAACAGGATAAAGCTAGCGGTGATCGATGTCAGGGTGAGGAGGGTCGGTAGTGGCTTTGTAAGACCTTCGGTATATTTCAAGCTACTTGCCCAGACAACTTCCAACAACCCCGCAATTACTAAATTAATCCAATCCACAGTATATTCCTTTTGTATAAATCCCAGTAAAAAGATAGATTGTGCAGTGCAAAGTGCTACATAATCTATCTTTTTCTGGCTCGCAATGATAGCGAACTTAAAACTACGCTTACAGAACTAAATGCCATCGCTAAACCTGCGATCGTTGGATTGAGAGAAATGCCAAAACTGGGATAAAGAATTCCTGCGGCGATAGGAATCGCTAATGTGTTGTAAGCAAAAGCCCAGAATAAATTTTGGCGAATTTTGCTGAAGGTGGCGCGACTGAGTTCGATCGCAGGGACGACATCACTAATGTCATGACGCATTAACACAATATCCGCAGTTTCCATGGCAACATCGGTTCCTGAACTGAGGGCAATGCCTATAGTGGCACTGGCTAAGGCTGGAGCATCATTGACTCCATCCCCAATCATCGCCACGCGCTGACCTTCGGCGATTAATTTCATCACTGTGGCAGCCTTTCCTTCAGGCTTGACTTCCGCGATCGCCCGTTCGGGGGGAATACCTAATTGATTAGCGATCGCCTTAGCAGTCTCTTGATGATCACCTGTGAGCATCCAAACCTGTAAGCCCATCGCTTCAAGTTGACGAATGACTTCAGGAGCTTCAGGCTTGAGGCGATCGCGCATGGCGATGATCCCGACTAAGCCCAATTTACTAGCCCCCTTGGGGTCGGCAAATTGGGTTGCAACAAAAATTGGAGTTTTGCCGAATGCTGCTAAGTTTTGCGATCGCTCTAACATCTCGTCAGAAATTTCCACTTGGCGATCACGTAACCATGTACTATTACCCACCAGAATTTCTTCCCCTGTGGTCAATATCGCCTCAACACCACAGCCTGTCACAATTTGCGAAGATTGAGTTGGCAGTAGCTCGATATTTAACTCTTGAGCCTTAGCGATCGTCGCTGCACCGAGAATATGATTTGCGCCAGTTTCGGCACTGGCAGCTAGTTGCAATAAACGTAAAGCGGAAGCTGGGACTTCACGCTCTTCGACCATACTTTTAAAAGTAGTTTGCTCAATCAGGTTGCGCCCAAAAACGATTAAGTCATTAGTGAGTAAATCGGTGACTTCTGGCTTACCTGTGGTCAGAGTACCTGTTTTATCAAAGATCACCGCCGACAATTGATCGATCTTTTCTAGGCTTGCCCCACCTTTGATTAAGATGCCCTTTTCTGCGCCAAGTCCTGTCCCAACCATGATTGCTGTTGGCGTTGCCAAACCTAGCGCACAAGGACAAGCCACTACTAAAACGGCGATCGCCAACTTCAAACTAAACACAATTTCGGCATGGAGCAATCCATACCAGATTAAAAATGTCAAAGCGGCGATCGCCATGACCGAGTAGGCAAAATATCCCGCCACCCGATCAGCTAAATATTGAATTGGGGCTTTGCTTGCCTGAGCTGATTCTACGAGCGAGACAATTCGCGCCAAAGTCGTTTCTGAGCCAGTTTGCAAAACTTGTACTGTAATCGCGCCTGTCAAATTCAGCGTTCCCCCAGTGACTCGCGCCCCTGATTGCTTAGCAACAGGGCTTGACTCACCTGTGAGCATTGACTCATCAACGCTAGAACTGCCAGCGATAATTTCGCCATCGACAGGGATTTTTTCTCCAGCCCAAACTACGATGCGATCGCCTACTTGCAAATCTTCGACTGCCATTGGTACTTGCAGATCGCCATCTGCACTACTGAGCAGCAATCTGGCGTTAGCGGGTTGCAACTCCATCAAGGCTCGGATCGCATTTGAGGCTTTACCCTTAGCGCGTTCTAATAGAGATTGTCCCAGAAGCACAAAACCCAAAAGCATTACAGGCTCTTCAAAAAAGCATTGCCAATTTAATTGCGGTACAAATAAAGCGATCGTGCTGGCTAAGTATGCGGAAACAGTCCCTAAACCGACCAAGGAGTTCATGTTAGGGGCACGATACCACAGAGATTTCAAGCCATCCCACCAAATTGGTAGACCAATCCAGCTCAACGCTATGGTTGAGACTAGCCAATGGGCGTACATATTGCCAATCAAGGGCAAGTCCGCAACACCAATCAAGCCTAAATGACCGACGATCGCTAAAATCACCAACGAGGCAGGAATAACAATTTCTTTGGTCAGCCCAAACCAAGCATTTTGAGGGGAATTTTTAGATACTGCATTGCGCGAAGATGCACGATCTCCTTTATTAATCAACTCTGCCGCAAAACCTGCTTTGGCGATCGCCTCAATCAATTGTGGTGCTAAATCCTGTGGCAAATTTTCACCGTCATAAACTACGGTTGCTTTCTCGGTTAGTAAATTCACACTTGCCGCTTTTACTGTGTCACAGGCTAGCAAACGCTTTTCGACTGTTGCCACACAACCCGCACACTTCATGCCTGCGATCGCTAGGGTTAAGGATCTAGACTGGATGTTAGGAGATGCTGTTGTTATTGATTGAGTCAGTACCACAAACTTGTATCCAAAATTTATAAAAAATCTATTGATGTCTATCTGGTGCTAGCTAGTACTAAAAGCTGATAGCCAGAGAGCAATACATAGGGGTAGCATATACCCAAATCTAATTCGATTGATTGGGTAATTATTCCGATACAGCGTTCTGATATTTTAATCGTTTCCTACTTACCTTGCTGATTCTATGGGACTGCTAAAATTTAAAGATGTTTAGATTTAAAGTCTGAATGAGTATGCCTAGTTGCTATTCATACTAGATAATAAGTTGGAACAACTAATAAACAAAATAGTAGAGTAACAACTAGTAGCAAGATTTGTAGTGTCGTTTAGTATTTACGCTTAGTGTTGAGAGTAACAATTTAAAAGTAGAAATTTACTAAAATTTTCTAGGTTTTCAGGCTTGCCCCAATGGTTCAAAATTCTCTGACAATGAGTTAGCTAATGTCCATTTCTGACAGCGAGTTCTCTATTCATTTTTGGGGTGTGCGTGGCAGTATAGCTACCCCTGGTCCAACCACAGTACGCTATGGTGGCAATACCCCTTGTGTAGAAATGCGCTGCCAAGGAAAACGTATGATCTTTGATGGTGGAACGGGGATTAGGGTTTTAGGACAGCATCTTTTAAAGCAGATGCCTGTCGAAGCAAGTATTTTCTTTACCCATAGTCATTGGGATCATGTTCAGGGGTTTCCTTTTTTTACACCTGCTTTTGTGAAAGGAAATTTGTTTAAAATTTATGGAAAAATTGTCCCGACTGGGCAAACGATGCAGGAACGTTTAGAGGAGCAGATGCATCATCCTAATTTTCCTGTGCCATTGAGGGTGATGGCTTCATGTTTAGAGTTTTTTGATGTTGAAGTCCCCAGTGTGATCGAGGTTGGAAATGGGGTCACTGTGGAGACAGGGATGTTAAATCATCCAGGGGAGGCGACGGGTTATCGAGTGAGTTGCGGTGATCGCGTGGCGGTTTATGCGACGGATACTGAACATTTTAGCGATCGCGTTGATGAAGATTTAGTGTATCTGGCGCGAAATGCTGATGTGTTAATTATGGATGCTACTTATTCTGATGAAGAATATTGGTCAAGCTCCAGCCCCAAAATGGGTTGGGGGCATTCAACATGGCAAGAGGCGATCAAGGTAGCTGAAGCTGCCAATGTGAAGACTCTCGTGATTTTCCATCATGATCCTTTGCATAGTGACGATCAATTGGATGAGTTTGGTCGGCTAGCTCAAGAGAAGTTTGCAGGAGCAGTAATGGCTAGGGAAGGCATGTATATTTCTATTCCTGTTCGCACTGGTTCCAAGCCGTTAGTTAAAGTTTGATACAGGCTTCCATAAAACAAAGAATTATATTTTGATGGCGCGGCTTCGCCGCGCCATCAATTTACTAATCTAAAGGAATAGATACGACGCAAAGCGTCGCATCTATTCCTTTGTGCAAAGATAAATCCAAAGCGATCTCGATAAAATGGGGCTAGAAACTACATCAGCCTAATCAAATGCTATCTCCACAGGTAACCGAAAAACTCGACCCAAAAACTTCAACATGGAAAATCAAACTCCTATACGATGGCGCATGTCCTCTCTGTGTGCGTGAAGTTAACTTTTTAAAAGGTAAAGATGGCGATCGCGGATTGATTAAATTTGTGGATATCGCCGCCAATGACTACGATCCTGCTGATAATGCTGGTATTGACTTTGAGACAGCAATGGGCAGGATTCATGCTGTGTTAGCTAATGGTGAGATTATTAAAAATGTCGAAGTATTTCGCCAAACCTATGACATTCTTGGGCTTGGCTGGATCTATGCAATTACGAAATTTCCCCTAATCGGGAATTTTGCCGATGCAATTTATGGTGTTTGGGCAGACTATCGCCTCTTGTTGACTGGTCGTGCCG
>Ga0172376_10007272_pt1 | contig 11823 bp, 8 predicted proteins | sample Lak35m_FD_121114 | JGI IMG/M metagenome (GOLD analysis project Ga0172376, IMG submission 121114) | Freshwater microbial communities from Kabuno Bay, South-Kivu, Congo - kab_092012_35m | ecosystem: Environmental > Aquatic > Freshwater > Lake | place: Democratic Republic of the Congo: South-Kivu...
GTTTATGATTGGTGGCCCCACCAAAGAATTTGTCAAAGATGATAAAGGCCCGGATATTCAGCTTTATTTGAATGATGAGCAGTTTGTTGATGGTGGTATGACAGACCCAAATCCAGTGTTGATTGCAAATTTAAGTGATGATTATGGTATCAACGTAACCGGTACTGCTGTGGGACATGATATTGCTGCTTATCTCGATGGCGATTCCGGAAATTCTTTCATTTTGAATGATTTTTATACCGCCATGGAAGGTAGTTATAGCAGGGGTCAAGTCCGATACCCATTGAGGAATTTAGCATATGGAAGACATTCTTTAACCCTCAAAGCCTGGGATATTTCAAATAATAGTGCTGAGGAATCTATTGATTTTTTTGTAACGGATAATGAAGAGGACATCATTCAAAATGTTTTAAACTTTCCAAATCCTGTTATTGATCTTACGAGATTTCAATTTGAAACTGATTTGAATAAGTCGCCACTCCGAATACAGGTTTTTATCTATGATGCCGGAGGCTCACTTGTCAGAACGCTTGAAAAGGAGGGGATTTACCAGGGCAACCGTATAAGTGATGTGGAGTGGAATGCCGAGGGAACTTCGGGAAATAAACTTCCGCAGGGAGTATACTTTTACACAATAAAAGTGGAGGCATCTGCGTTAAAGCAAATTCGTATCAGTAACTTTGAAAAACTTGTTATTTTATAAATTTTGATGAATCTGTTTTTTCTTTTTCGTACATTTGAGCAATTTTTATCATATTTTAAGAATATAAATTTCTCAAAAAGCCCATATCTGGTATGAGCACGAGCAATGGCACAGAAATTGAAACAATTAATTATTCATGTGCATTCCATGTGGCCCTGTTAACCTGTGATTTTAAATATCACACACAAAAATTCAATTCATGAAACGTATTTCCCTGTCGATAATTTCATTGTTTTTTTTCCTTCTAAGTTCTATTAATCTCTCTGCACAATGGTGGGATCCAGTAAAAAACTGTGTGGCTGATGTCAATGGAAATTGTGTTTCAAATACGGTTTTGTCTGCATTGCCATTTCTTCGAATTACCCCTGATGCAAGGGGTGGAGCTATGGGTGATGTAGGAATAGCACTGGCGCCCGATGCAAACTCACTGCATTTTAATGCGGCAAATCTGGTTTTTTCAAAGGATCAGTCTGCCATCGGTCTTACCTATACGCCATGGCTGACCAATTTGAATCTGGATGATATATTTCTGATGTATTTATCAGGGTATTCAAAAATTGATAAAATTCAGGCAGTTGGTGCCTCCGTCAGATACTTTTCTTTGGGTGACGTTCAGTTTACGGATGAATTTGGTACGGAACTTTCTGTAGGAAGGCCGCGAGAGATTGAACTGGCTCTGGCATATTCAAGGAAATTAGGAGACAGATTTTCTGCCTCACTTACAGGAAAGTATATATATTCCAATCTGGCAGCGGGACAAAATGTTAGGGGCGTGGATATAAATTCCGCAAGATCCTTCGCTGCAGACCTGGGCATTAATTACCGGAAACCTGTGACAGTTTCGGATTATAAAGGCGAATTTTCTTTTGGCGCTGCTGTAACCAATATAGGTTCAAAAGTTTCTTATACAGATAATACACGAAAAGAATATATTCCCACCAACATGGGTATTGGATCTGCTTTAAAACTTGATTTTGATCAGTATAATTCACTTACCATTGGTCTTGATATTAATAAGTTGTTGGTACCAACACCTATAGCCAGAAAATTAATTAATGAGGACGGAGAACTTGTGAACAACGAAGAATGTGACAAGGATGGAAATGGTGTTTGCGACTATCTTGAGAAAAATATTTTTGAAGCTATATTTGGCTCTTTCTCTGATGCGCAGGGTGGATTCGCTGAGGAAATCAAGGAAGTAAATTTTGGAGTTGGGTTAGAGTACTGGTATGACAGACAGTTTGCCGCCAGACTTGGATACTATTATGAACATCCTGAAAAAGGCAACCGCAGATATTTTACTGTTGGCGCCGGTGTGAAATACAATGTTTTCGGAATAAATCTCTCTTACCTTGTACCTACTTCACAAATCCCTAATCCACTGGATAATACGCTCAGATTCAGCTTGTTATTTGATTTTTCCGTTTTTAAGGCAGATATAGAGGAATAGTTCTATTTCAGTTCTGGATTTATTTGGCGGGAATAGGATTTAATCCTGTTTTCCATATTGTTTTGTATGCTGAAATAGTAGAAATTAATATCAGCAATGTGAAAATTATTCCACACATATATAAAAGACCACGGAAATTTCGGCTTCGTTACCCACAATATAGAACCTTTTACCTGTGCATCCGTCAGAGTTGGATATAACTTCTTAAAATCCCGGAGTAAGCTGGGAGCATTCATTTCTTTTGGAGCATAGATGGTATCAAGTGTCCATGTAATCGGATTGGTTACAGGAAGATTTGGCACGTCATTGAAATCAGTACCTTTTTTAAATGTTCTCCAGGAAACAAAGCATCCTGTTTGTTGTGGGTCTCTGCATGGAGGAATATTTTTAAATTCTTCGCCACGTACGATCATCCCTGGCAAATACGCCGCAACAAGACTGTTTTGCAACGGTTTACCATCAAAAAACTCCCGTAGTAGGCGCATACTATGGGTGCTGCCCTGACTATGCGCAGCAATAACAATGGGTCTGCCTTTATTTTCATTTTTCAAATAATATTCAAATGCTGCTTTTACATCACTGTAAGCCACATCAAAAGCTTTTTTGGCGTCAGATTGCTTGTCTGTAAAATATCCGTTGATATGTACCTGCCTGTATCTCGGAGCAAAAACTCTGGTGTTTTTATTAAAGGCAGAAGCCTGAAATTGTATTGTGCCTCTGTCTGTTTTTTTATTGATTCTGTTGTTTTGCAATGATGCATTCCAGGTAAGTTTTCTCCATTGCTTGTTGTGTGATGTAGGATGTAAGAAAAATACGTCCACTGCACCTGATGTGTCGTTGGTTAAGCTGTCGGTGCCCGGAATTTTGTCTGCAGGATCCTCTATCCCCGGGAAAGCTGCCCAGTAATTTATATTGCTGTAGTCCGGTTTTGGCGGAATGTTATTTTCATTAAAATGGGGCATTTCCCTGAAAAACCTGCAGCCTGTGAGCAGAGCCATCCCTAAAACCAGACTGATGTAAAGCGTTTTGTTTTCCATATGATAATTTTAAGCTGGTCAGACAACACATTACAATTGTATTTTTTTGACACAGTAATTGGTTTTTAAGTTTAGTGAATTTACAAAATTACATTCATGGTGTTTTGAATGTTTACTCACTTACTGATTCCAATTGTTTTATATAATTGACCTTAGAAAGTTAAATTCCTTTTAAAGAAACCTATGTTGCGTTTCTATACAAGGGAAAAGTTTAATTTTGCATTTTCCCTATATTTATATATAATGCAAGTCCGGATTATTAGGTTTATTTTTATATTTCTTTTCTTTACCTGTAATGTTATAATTTCCGCATTATATGCTCAGATACCTGTTTCATGGAAGTTTTCCGGAAAAAAAGTGAATGAAGGACTGGAAATAACAGCAGTGGCAGAAATTCAGCAGGGTTGGGTAATATATGGGCAGAAGATGGTAGAAGATGGACCGGTTCCAACCACTTTTTTCATAGGAGGAAAGGAGGTTAGGTTTGAGGAGGTCACAAGCCCGGTGGTTTCTCAGGACGAGTTGTTTGAACTCAGGCTGGAAAAGTTTGCCACCAGAGCGGTGTTTAAACATATTTCCCAAAATCCCGGGTCAGGCAACATAACAGGTGAAGTCAGATATATGACTTGTGATGGTCAAAAATGTCTGCCTCCGGCGAAAGTACAATTTGATATTAAAGCTGATTAACATAAATATTTTGTTATTTTTGACACCATTTTAAAAAATTGTCCATGAGGATATTCGTATTAATTTTTGGATGGATTATATTGTTGCAGGCCAGTGTTTCTGCCCAGATTTACAAGCCTGTAAAGTGGAGTTTTTCTTCTGAAAAAATTTCGGCGGATGAGTATCAGCTTATTTTCAGGGCTCAGATAGACAAGGGGTGGACAGTGTACTCCCAGTTTACATCTGACGAAGGTCCTATACCGACATCCGTAAATTATGACAATCCTTCCATGGTAAAATTGCAGGGTAAGGCCTCAGAATCAGGCGCCAGAAAAGAAGGGATGGATAATTATTTTGGAGTAAATGTGATTAAATTTCTATCTGATAAGCCTTTTGTCATCAAGCAAAAAGTAAAAGTACTTGATCCTTCCAAACCATTGACGGGATACGTGGAATATATGGCATGTGACCATGAAAAATGCCTGCCTCCCACAGATGAGGTATTTTCTTTTACTTTTGATCCGGGCGTTGGTGGTTCAGCATCTGGCGTTCCTGATGATGCTACTGATACTGCATCAGTTCCTGATACCGTGGTGAGCGTTTCGGATACTGCCATGATATCAAATGCTTCTGATATTAAAGGTCTGGGGGCGAGGATTTCAGGTAATATGATTGATCAGAAAATTCAAAGCCTTTACGATACAAACCAAAAACCATTAAGCAAATGTGGAGGAGAGGAGGAGAAAAAGGAAGGGTGGCTCTGGACTTTTATTTTTGGCTTTATAGGTGGATTGCTCGCTTTACTGACGCCTTGCGTGTTTCCGATGCTACCTCTCACAGTGAGTTTTTTTATTAAGGATACACGTCGAAAGGGTTGGGTCAATGGAGTCATATACGGTCTTTCCATCATTGTAATATATGTGTTGATTGGATTGCTGATAACCATACTGGTGGGCCCGGAAGCATTAAATCGACTTTCGACAAACTGGATAGCCAACACTTTGTTTTTTGCCATATTTGTAGCGTTTGCGTTTTCATTTTTTGGTTATTATGAAATCACGCTACCCAGTTCGTGGAGTACCAAGAGTGATCAGATAGCAGATAAGGGAGGATTGATTGGTATATTTTTTATGGCATTTACGCTTGCTCTTGTATCTTTTTCCTGTACCGGACCTATTATCGGAACAGCAATAGTTCAGGCCAGCTCTAAGGGGGAATATTTCGGACCTTTTCTGGTCATGCTTGGGTTTAGTTCAGCCCTGGCTTTGCCGTTTGGACTTTTTGCTGCGTTTCCGGCCTGGCTGAATACACTGCCAAAGTCTGGTAGCTGGATGAATTCAGTAAAAGTGGTTTTAGGCTTTCTTGAACTGGCCCTCGCATTAAAATTTCTGTCTGTGGCAGATATGACAAATCGATGGGGGTTTTTAAGGTATGAATTGTTTATGGCACTATGGGTGGTTATATTTATTGGTATGGCAGCCTATTTATTTGGATGGATAAAATTTCCGCATGACAGTCCGCTAAAAAAGCTTAGTCCAATGCGATGGATCTTTGCTTTATCAAGTCTTGGTATTATCGTTTACCTGATTTCAGGATTTATGATTAATCCTAAAACCGGCAATTATAATGCACTTTCACTAATGAGTGGTCTTGCTCCCCCAGCCAATTACAGCTATTTTATAGATCCTCAGCCATTGGACGAGACCATCAAATCCAGATACCCGTCTTACAGTAAATGTGCCAATAATATCAATTGCTTTAAAGATTATTTTGAAGGTATTCAGTATGCCAATGAAGTCGGAAAACCAATTATGATTGATTTTACCGGACATGGGTGTGTCAATTGCCGAAAAACAGAGGAGCATATATGGATTGACGATAGGGTGAGGAGTATTCTGAATGATTCCGTTGTCTTAATTTCCCTTTACGTAGATGATGATAAGAAGCTGGACCCTGTCTATATCTCTTCTAATACAAAGGAACGCCTTCGGAATATCGGTAAAAAATGGGCTGATTTTCAGATTGTAAATTTTGAAAAGAACGCTCAGCCATTGTATGTGCTTGCCACCCCGGATCAGAATGTTATTTCAGCGCCCAGGGCGTATGTTCCTGGAGTATCCGGTTATCTCGAATATCTGGAGTGTAGCCTGGATTTTTACAAAAATCAAATTAAAACAAAATGAGACTAATTCTTTGGTGCCTTATAATGATGACATCCCTATGGAATACCGGGTGCAGTTCGGATTCATATGAAGATCAAATCAAAGAAATCCAGGACTATCTGGATTCCAAAGGTCTAAAAGCAGATAAAATTCTATCTCAGAGCGTATATGTTGTCATCGATCAGCCGGGTGGTGAGGTTAAGCCCTCCCTGTCGAGTACGGTCAAGGTAAACTACAGGGGATATTATACAGACGGAACCGAATTTGATGCCAATCAGGGAGTAAGCTTCCCTTTAAATGCTGTCATCAAGGGCTGGCAAATCGGTATACCCCAGTTTGGGAAAGGGGGCAAAGGCGTTATTCTGATGACATCTGACAGCGGATATGGAGCTAACCCGCCTTTTGGAATAAGAAAAAATGCGGTGCTTGTTTTTGATGTTGAAGTTCTTGATTTTTAAAATTTCCTGAGGCGCTGATAAAAAGAGGGTTGTATTTTTGAAAAAAACAGATAGGAAACTTATACTTTTGTTTCTTTACCTGAGAAAAATATTAGCGTTTGGGTGCATCGAAATCGAATCAGAATCAGGAAGGGGGTAAAACTACGCCCCTTATGGCGCAATATTTTAAGCTCAAAAGCAAACACCCTGACGCTATTCTACTCTACAGGGTTGGTGATTTTTATGAAACTTTTGCAGAGGATGCCGTAAAGGCAGCCGATGTCCTGGGAATAGTACTCACTAAGCGGAATAACGGTGGGAGTGACATAGAACTTGCAGGATTCCCTTACCATTCGCTCGATGTATACCTTCCCAAACTTGTAAGGGCGGGCTACAGAGTTGCGCTTTGCGAACAGCTTGAAAAGCCGAGTAAAGAAAAAAAAATTGTGGAGCGCGGTGTAACAGATCTTGTAACACCAGGACTTACAATAGAGGATAATATTCTGGACAGAAAATCCAATAATTATCTGGCCTCACTGCATATGACTCCCCGCAATGAATACGGAGTAGCATTTCTGGATATTTCAACCGGTGATTTTTTAGTGAGCCAGGGTGACCAAGCCACTATGGAAAAACTAATTGACAGCTTTACACCAGCGGAGGTTATTTTTTCCAAATCCTATCAGAAAAATTACCAGCAAAGTTTTCATGACAGGTACTATAGCTATGCGCTGGATGAATGGATTTATACGCTTGATTATGCCAGAGAAAAGCTACTGGACAAATTTAATGTCACCAATCTTAAAGGATTTGGTATTGAAGAGATGGAGCTTGCTCAGATTGCTGCCGGAGCGGCATTACATTATCTGACCTCTACTCAAAATGATAAGCTCGGGCATATTTCCAGAATCAACAGGGTGCAATCAGAACATTTTGTCTGGCTCGACAGATTTACAGTGAGTAATCTGGAATTGATCAGAAGTAATCACGAAAATGGAAAGTCACTGATGCAGGTCCTGGACAAAACGGTTTCCCCTATGGGAGCCCGCCTTTTGAAAAAATGGATTCTTATGCCATTGATTTCATTGGAAAAAATACATGCAAGGCATAGTATGGTGGGTTACTTTGTGCACCATTCCACAGAAACTGAGGATGTTGAAGGCAAACTACGTCAGATGGGTGATCTGGAGCGGATTGCTTCAAAGCTTGCCATGGAAAAAATTAATCCCCGCGAACTGATGCAGCTTAAACGGGGACTGGAATTATTGCCGGACATATTAACCATCCTTAATAATACTGAAAATGAACATATCAGGCTCCTTGCAGATCGCATACAGCCTTGTGAACTACTTAAAAAAGAGATTTCCAGGGCACTGACTGATGATCCTCCTGCCCTGCTCATCAAAGGATATGTCATCAGAGATGGTTATCATGAAGAGCTGGATGATTTAAGACATGTTATAAAAAATAGTAAATCTTTATTGCTTGAAATTCAGCAGTCTGAGTCTGAAAAGACTGGCATCTCCAATCTAAAGATAGGTTATAATCAGGTATTTGGATATTACCTTGAGGTTACCAATAAATACAAGGATCATGATCGCATTCCGGACACTTGGATAAGGAAGCAGACCCTGACCAATGCAGAACGGTATATTTCTGATGATCTCAAGCAGCTGGAAGATAAAATACTGACGGCAGAAGAGAAAATTGCTGATATAGAACAAAGGTTGTACGGAGAACTGGTTGCTAATGCATCCGGATATCTTGACGCCATTCTTCAGAATGCCCGAAATCTGGCCATACTTGATGTCATTCTTTCTTTTGCAAAAGTAGCGGTTAGACATGGATATTGTGCTCCTGAGGTCGGAGAACATTTTGAAATTGATATTGAGGAGGGTCGCCACCCTGTCATTGAACAGCAGCTTGGACTGGGTGATCAGTATGTTCCCAATGATGTTTTTCTAAGCAATGATAATCAGCAGATTATGATGATAACCGGACCTAATATGTCCGGAAAGTCTGCTGTTCTCAGACAGACTGCTTTGATGGTGCTGATGGCCCAGATTGGTTCATGGGTGCCTGCCCGTCGTGCAAGAATTGGACTTATTGACAAGGTTTTTACCCGGGTTGGCGCTAGTGATAATATTTCCAGTGGTGAGTCTACCTTTATGCTGGAAATGAACGAAACCGCCAGTATCATGAATAACATCTCTCCTCGAAGTTTGATTCTTTTGGATGAAATTGGCAGAGGAACCTCAACTTACGACGGGATATCCATAGCGTGGTCACTTGCGGAATTTCTCCACAACAATCCTGCTGCCAGACCAAAAACACTATTTGCTACACACTATCATGAGTTGAACGAGCTTGCTGAAAAGTACCCGCGAATTAAAAACTTTCATGTTGCAACACGTCAGTCGGGCAACAAAGTGATATTCCTGAGAAAACTCACAGAGGGAGGCTGTTCGCACAGTTTTGGTATACATGTAGCAGCTATGGCAGGTATGCCGAAGCCTATAATCGAGCGAGCTACTGAAATTTTGACAGAACTTGAGCAAAAATCAATTGACTCTGGCGATGTTGCAAAAAGCAGTTCCAAAAAACCTGATACATCTGCCATCCTTCCTTCTGCCTATCAATTGAGTATTTTTGAAACTGTAGACCCAACTGCCGGAAAATTGAAGGAAGAAATCAAACAACTTGAAATAAATACTATGACTCCGGTTGAATGCATGTTAAAACTTCTGGAACTCAAAAAAATACTTGATTCAGATAAATAGAACAATTCGTGTTGGTGTGACATGAATTTAATGTCATTGCTATTGTCTTGAGCCTGTGAATTATTAAATGGAAACGAGGATAATTCTGCTCCTTTTACCAAAATATTAAATGATTTTCATTTCAGAATCATAATGAATAATTACTTTAGCACTGTCGAATAGAATTTAATTATGCAGGATTTGATTTTGAATGCCTTATGGCTGCTGGTAATCGGAATTATAGTTGTATTTTTTGTATTGTTCCTGATAGTAAATTTTGGAGGTCTTTTAATAAGACTTGTAAATCAAATACCGGAATCAAAACCAGCAGTTCCTTCCAGAAAGTCTTCCCAATCGTTGCCTCCAGGGCATGAAAAACGCTTAAAGGAAATTGTTCTCCATTTAACGAAGGGCAAGGGGCATGTGGAACAAATTGAAAAAATTTAAATTAAACCGGTTAAAGGATGAATGTGAGAAAAGAAATCGGACTGGCATTGATGTACAGGGATATGTGGCAGTCTTCCGGAAAATATATGCCAAGGGTTGACCAACTCTGCCAGGTAGCTCCGGCCATTGTAGATATGGGCTGTTTTTGCAGGGTAGAGACAAACGGTGGTGGTTTTGAACAAATAAATCTGCTTTTCGGCGAAAACCCGAATCAATCTGTCAGGCAATGGACAAAGGCTTTTAATGATGCCGGGATCCAGACTCAGATGCTTGAACGAGGTTTGAACGGACTTCGAATGAGCCCTGTTCCAAAAGATGTGCGTAAATTAATGTTTGCACTCAAAAAAAAACAGGGTACAGATATATCGAGATCTTTTGACGGACTTAATGACCCCAGAAATCTGGCGCTATCATTTCAATATGCCAGAGAAGGAGGGATGGTAGCTCAGGGTGCGTTGTCATTGACAGTATCCCCATTACACACTGTAGATTATTTTGTAGGTCTGGCAGATCAGTTTGTGGAACTTGGAGCACAGGAGATTTGTCTGAAGGATATGGCCGGAATTGCAAGACCGGCATCCGTGGGTCAGATGGTAAAAGGAATAAGATCAAGACACCCCCAGATTATCATTCAATATCATGGTCATTCCACCCCGGGATTTTCGGTGGCATCTGCTTTGGAGGCTGCGAGGAATGGGGCAGATATTATAGATGTAGGAATGGAACCTTTGTCATGGGGTACGGGGCACGCTGATTTACTGACCATTCATGCTATGTTAAAGGATGCCGGATTTTTGGTTCCTGATATAAATATGTCAGCCTATATGGAAGTTCGCAGGCTGACCCAGGAGTTTATTGATGATTTTCTGGGTTATTATATCAGTCCTAAAAACCGGGAAATGAATTCCTTACTCATTGGTCCCGGACTTCCGGGTGGTATGATGGGGAGTCTTATGTCAGATTTGGAATCTAATCTTAAGAGCCTCAATACATGGCTTGAGAAAAATGGAAAGTCTCTCATGACTCAGGATGAACTTCTCATAAGACTTTTTGATGAAGTTGAATATGTTTTACCCAAATTTGGATTTCCACCTTTAGTAACACCATTCAGTCAATATGTAAAAAATACTGCATTGATGAATGTCATACAAATGACTAAAGGTAAGGAGCGTTGGAGTATGCTGGATGAAAATACCTGGAATATGGTTCTGGGCAATCAGGGAAGGCTTCTCGGAGAGGTAGCGGAGGAAATCAAGGCACTGGCACAGTCACAGGGAAGGATATTTACTGACGAAGATCCGCAGGACCTCTATCCGGATCAGCTGGAAGTATTCCGTCAGAAAATGGTTGAAAAATCATGGGATACAGGCCTGGATGATGAGGAATTATTTGAGTATGCCATGCATCCAGCTCAATATGAAGCCTATAAATCAGGAGAGGCAAAAATAAAATTTGAGGAAGACCTTGCTGCTAAAAAACAAGCCCGAAACAAACCTGTATCAAATTTGTCACCTGAAAATATTGAAGTTCAACTGGACGGGGTAACCTACAGAGTTAAAATAGGATATTCCGGTCAGACGGATGCAACAGGTCAGGAGCTTAAAAAAGCAGAGGAAAAACCGATAGTTCAGCAAGATGCCCATTTTATCACAGCACCACTGGAAGGAAGATTTTTCCTTACCAAGGATGTAGGGGAAAAAGGAATCAAAGTTGGCGATAAAGTAACAAAGGGTGATCCGGTAGCCTATATAGAAGCAATGAAGGTGATCAATGTTTTAACAACACCATTTACGGGTACAATTTCCGAAATTATGATTTCTCATGGTGAAGAAGTAGAAGAAGATGTAAAACTTATAAAAATTGTGTAAGGCATGAATCAGCTGGAGAAGTTATTTGAGATGACCGCTTTTAATGCGCTGGTAAATGAGCCTTTGAGTTTGCTGATGCTGGCTACAGGATTATTTTTATTATACCTTGGGATAATCAAAAAGTTTGAACCATTATTGCTGGTGCCTATCGCATTTGGAGTGCTTCTTGCCAATATTCCCGGAGGCAACATGGGCGTGATATCTGATGGTCCTGCTGTGCAGGGTAAGGGTATGCTGGAAATGGCAGGTGAACTGGGTATTATGAATATGCTTTATTTTGTGCTTATCAAAACA
>Ga0172376_10007276_pt1 | contig 11817 bp, 8 predicted proteins | sample Lak35m_FD_121114 | JGI IMG/M metagenome (GOLD analysis project Ga0172376, IMG submission 121114) | Freshwater microbial communities from Kabuno Bay, South-Kivu, Congo - kab_092012_35m | ecosystem: Environmental > Aquatic > Freshwater > Lake | place: Democratic Republic of the Congo: South-Kivu...
CAAAAATTGAAGACATAGCAAATGATAATAAAGGTGATAATTTTGAGGAGGGTTACATTGGTAAAATAGATTCAACTAAATTAAAATTAGTTTATACCGAATTAGTGGATAACGTTTATAAAGCAACCGAAACTTACTTTGAAAAATATGTATCACTATATAATGAAATAGTAAAAGAATATGGTCCATCTATATCTTCTTTCATTTTACATCCGAATTATAGAGACATAAAACAGTATGATGTATATAATACAACATCATCAAGTGCGGGACTTAACATAGATTTGTTTGGAGAATATCCAAAAAATAGACAATTATCTTATTATGTGACTGAGTTAAAAAAATCCATGTTGAAGACATTGTCAACAACTGATATATGTCAAATGATGGGTCTTGATAATGTTTTACCGACACCAAAACAAAATAAAGCAAACGAATTATTACAACCATATTTCAAGAATATAATTGAAACTAAGATTAATTCAATTACGGATAAGTGTCAAATTTTAATTAATGGCGACGATGGTTTTATTAAACAAAGAAATGAAGTGATTGAGTCGTTAGATAAAGTGAACTTCATAGTAAAATATGGGTATGATGCTAAAATTTCAGGAACCACAACCGTAACTAAATGTGAATTATCTGGTTTTACATACAATTTAATTTATGATGAATATGATAATTGTATTGAACATTTTACAAATAACACAAATAAATTATACGAGGATTTAGACACCACAATAAACTTCAATAATCCAACAATTACTACGAGTACACTTTCTGAATTATTATCCGTATTATTAAAAGAAACAGATAAGGAAAGTTTTAAAAATGTTTTTTTGAAAGATACTTTAATTTTTGATACTAATACAATGAATAAAATAGAAAGAAAATACGATTCTTTTATATCAGATTCAATTAAAGACAAAAAATTCAAGTTAAAAAAATTAAAGAAAAGAAAAAATAATAAAGAAATATCATTTACAAAATCTACCGAGTCAGAAGTAACAGATGATGCGGTTAAAAGTGAAGTAAAAAAATTAAAAGATAAAAATAAAACTCAACCGATAAATAATAAATTAAACCATTTTAACTCATGAGTAGAAGTTATTTTGATAGGTATCAGTTTTTTGTAGATGATGGTAAATTCAGAATTGTGCCGGGTATTGAAATACCCATAAAAGGTACAGACAAATATCATCAGTACAAAAGAGGTAAAGATAGATTAGATAAGTTGTCACAAGAGTTTTATAATACACCAATTTTTGGTTGGTTGATAATGTTAGCTAATCCAACAGCGGGTACTAATGAATTTGAAATAGGTGATAACTATATTTTAAGAATACCATTTCCTTTGAACACTACTTTACAAGATTACAAAAGAGGAGTAGAGTTGTATAATTTATATTATGGCGAACAATGATTTATCGAATAGTGAAAACATTTTAATTAAGACCGATGAAAATAATTTAATATACGTCGATCCTAATAGTGTATTGGTTGATGGTCAAGTTCAACCAAGGAACGTGTCTCAAGAAAAGATGGTTATGTATGTTAATCTTGAGGCAGATATAATTCCGAGAACAACTTTAGCTTCTGATGGTGACAAAAATTCACTCAGAAGTATTGCAAGTGGAACACTAAATTTTTTATCCTCACAAGTTGGTGATGCAACTGACCCATCAAACAGAGCATTCACATCAAATTGGTCAGACGCGTTTTTAGAAACTAACCAAAGAAAAGATGAAAAAGGGAATCCTGTTGGAGACCCCTTTAGAAGTGACGGATCGGGACAGTCGTTTGGTATCGAAAGTATCTCTATACAAATAAAAGGTGCTAATTTTATTCCTCAAGTTGCAATAAATTTTATAGATGTAAGAGGTAAAACATTATTTGATTCACCTGAAAATTCTCCATACAAAGCGTTTTTTCATATACCATGGCCGATATTTTATTTATCAATTAAAGGATATTATGGTAAAGCAATAAGATACAGACTTCATTTAGTTTCATTTAGTTCAAGATTTAATTCTGGTTCAGGTAATTTTGAAGTAACAACTAAATTTGTTGGATCTACTTATGCTTTCATGAATGATATTCCATTGAAGGCTATTTTAAATGCACCTTATATGTTCATAAGAACGGTGGAAGGATCACAAAAATTTAACGAAAAAACAGGTTTATACGAAAAGAAGGCACTAAAATCTTCCAAAGGGTATCAAATATTGAAATCTGTTTATTCAGAAATGAAACAAAAGAAACTAATACCACAAGATTTTCCTGTTAAAACACTTAGAGAACTTTGTATGTTAGCTTCTACATTAGATAAAAAATTAGAACAACAAATTTTCGACCAAGTCGTTGACCCAGAGGTTTTAGATGGAGTAAGAGCATATAGAGAAGTTTTAAAAAACTTTGAAATCGCAGTTAATGGTTGGAAAAATAAACATTTGGATTTAACAATATACACAGATCAAACAATTGATTCAGAATTAATAAGAGGATATGCCTTAAAAGAAAAAGATAAACTTGATTTAAAAAATGTTACCGGTGCAACCGAAAACGGAACATTAGAGGGTATTATTAAAAGTTATTCAGAACAATTAAAAAAACATCAAAAAACATTTAACGATAATATAAAGAAAAATGAAAAAGGTGAAACTGTTGGTATCGTTATTAATACAAGATTATTATCAAACACTTTACCACCAATAACAACCTATTATAATAAAATTAAAGATGACCCATCAAAATACTATGTATATTTTGACAAATTAATGTCAGATATACACTCAATCAAAAAAGTATTTTTTGAACAAAATACTAAAATTGAAAAAGAGATTGAGAAACAGATGAATAATATCATAAAAAATCCAAGTAAAGGATTTGGGTTTGAACCAACTGTTAGGAATTTATTTGCTGTCGTATTAGCAAACGCAGAGGTTTATGTAAGAATGATGAAAGATGTTCATTTTGATGCTTTTAATGTATCAGAAGACAGAAAAGACCTTATTGGTAAATTTTCAGATGAGTCGGTTGGTGAAGCGATTTATCCGTGGCCGGAAATTAAAAAAACAACACCTGGTGATAAACAGAGAGTAATTGCATATCCTGGTGAGCCGGAATTACAAGATAAATTACAATCATATAACGGATTGTTATGGCCCGAAGTTTCTTTTATTGAAGAATTTATTGGTGTATCAACAAATGTTAAAGACCCATTAGTTGAAAGAGAGGGAGGTGTAAATGATTTTCAATATGTCTTTGAAAGTAATCAGGAAGAATCAAGAATTAACGATATAAGTCAACTCTTTAGAATACAAGACACATTACCATATGGTAATAGAACTCCCGTTTCTTTTTTATATGAGATATATGAAAGAGCAAAACAGATTACACTTGTTGATTCTTTTGATGCAAGTGTTTTACTTGAATTGGCTAACATTGAATTTAAAACCATTCAACAAGTTGCGGGTGAAGAACTTGATATTTTAGATATATTAAAAACACATATCAATTCAAAAGATAAACTTTTGGAATACATGGAAAAACTTTCTCCATATGAAAGATATGAAAATTATAAAGAATCGGTACCGACAACAAACTACTTAAAAGAGACAATTGCAAAATCATTTAGAATTGAGCAATATAGGGGTTTAGATGTAAGTAAAAGTGTTGATTTAACTCCATATGAGAAATTAGATAAATATTTAATCAATTACACTCCAGAAGAATATAGAAAAAATATATTCCCATTTAATTCGACCAAATATTTGTCCTATATCAATAAAAGTAGTTTTAATGATGACGAATTTAAATTTAAAGGTGTTTTTAGACTAAGTACAGATACAGATGATTTTATAACAACACCATTTAACATTTATAATTGGGTAAAACCATTGTATAGACCTCTTGATGAAGTATTCAATTTGTTTACACAAGAATTTACAATTGGTGATAACTTTACTCACATATTGAATACACCATATTTTCATAAACAATTATATAGTGATTTTAACAAAACAACATCTTTCGGAAAATATGCTGGATCTGCTTACTTGTTATTAAATACGTTACCTTATTTTGATTTAAGAGATGAGATTGGATTTGTTAGGGCAGAGGGTAAAACTATAAATGAATCAACAGTAAACTTACTTTCACCAAAAAGATTATCATCAATTTTTAGAGAAATCGGTGCGACACATTATATCCCATATCATCTGATTGTTAAGTGGGGATCAATATATCACAGATATAAAAAGAAAAAATTAGAAGGTATTGATATTTTAAATGGATTTATAACATCTAATACAAATACTACAACCACAAACATAAACGGACAACAATTCTTTGATATACCATCTATTAGTTCAAGTTTAAATATATACCAATTATCGGGTCAAACAGTTTCACATGCTTTAGGTAAAGATGTTGGTATACATCCATACTATGATGCGATATATCACCAAATAATTAATGGTTACAATCATTTTGTAGTATCCTCAGGTAAGACATCATTTGAAACCAACGTATCAAATAATGTAATAAATTTAAAATATAGACAAAGAGAAAATGGTTTAAATTATTGGACACAATATGTAGACAATTCAAAATTTACACCAAATGATTTAACATATACAATATTACCATGTGATGGATTTAATCCTGCAATAAATTTAAAATCTAAAGTAAATGGTATTGAACCATCTGATTTTGATTTTAGTACATCCGAACAATTCAATTTTAGATTAGTTTGGAAAACCGAATATGTTGAGGAAACTTATAGTGGTAAAACATTTACATCACCATCAGAATATAACATAAAGGCCGGAGGAGATATATTACAATTATCCAACGACCAAGAAAAGATATATGATTTAATTGCAACTTTTAGTCCACAAATACTTGACGAATTTGAGGATATCTTTTTACAATTTAGTTCTGAACTTGTTGAAGTTGAAAACCCCATCAAGAAATTTGAGAATGTGGTATTTGATAATTTTCAACAATTATTAAAAGAAATAGTAACTGTAAAAAAAGAATCAAGTGATGGAAGTATAGAAGAGACTATTATAAAAATTGGAAACAAACAAAGTAAAAAATTAGCGGAAATATCGGAATTAATATGTAGTGAGAGAAACATGTTAAAAGTTACATTTGGAAACCCTAAAGAACTTGATTCATATGTATTAGACAATTACGTAAATAACACATTACCTTTTGGTGAATATAACTTTGCATCTCAAAGCGGAAACACCAAATATCTTGAATTATATGTGGGTGAGAATCCTGATACAGGAGTTACCTATTTGGAATTTTTCAGTATATCAGACATTGCATTAAATGAAGAAAATATTTTATTATTCAGACCTTTAGTATTAATATATGGTGGTTATATAAAAAATGGTGGAACCAATAATAGAACCGACTTTTCAAACTATTTGAAAAATAACATTTTGGACAAAGCCAGTACTACGTTAATACCTGGTGGTGCTAATAATAGACTTAATCTATTTCTATTACAATTAATAAGTAAATTTTCTGGTTTAAAAATAGAAAAAAATAATGCAAGTATAGATTTTGTGGATGGGTATAATAACAGACAAATTAAGGTAGAACTTTATAATACTTTTAAATCATTTAATGATAAATGGGTTGCGGGTAATTCATTGGGACAAAGACTATTATTTGAAGAGTTTTTATTTTTAGATAGAGCAAATAGGGACATCGGTAGTAAGGCATATTTGAACATAAGCAAATTTGTTGGATTAACAAATGAAAAAAATAATAAAGCAAACCTCTACTCAACAATTTCCATGTTATTAAAAGATAGTGGATTTGACATGAGGGCGTTACCCGCATATGTAAACTTTTATGGAACAAATATATCAAATAGATCAAAAATCACACCATCTAAAAAGGTTGCAGAAAATTTATTTGGAACATTTTTAGATGTCGATTATGAAGAATCGTCACCTAAAATAATTGTTCAGTTTGTTGGACCATCATCTAAACACTATGCGGACGGAGACAAAAATTTCAATAAATTTAACGATGATAGTTTTGATATTTCAAACAGAAATAAAAATCCGTTAATCATAACTCTACCCGAATTGTATGATATTGACCAATTAAATAAATCCAATAAAGTAGTTGCTTTTGAGGTTAGTTTTGGTGACCAATATCAAAATATTTTTAAAGGAGTTACACTTGACCAAACCACACTTAGAAATACATCAGAATCTTTTGTTGTGTTAGAAAACTTAGCGAGGTCAGAATCGGGTGCAGGTACATACAATGTGGATGTAAGTCTTTTTGATTATTATAAACAAGCATCATATTCATGTGATGTAACTTGTATGGGTAATGTTATGATACAACCAACAATGTATTTTTACCTTAAAAACATTCCTATGTTTAGAGGTACATACTGGATTACTGAAGTTAGTCATAACATAAGAAATAATAATATTGAAACCAGTTTTAAAGGAACAAGAATACCGGTTGCGGCTTTACCCGATCCAGAAGATTCATTCGTATCAAGTTATAAGTCACTTTTAGACAAAATAACAAATGCAGCACGAGCAATTGTTAAGAGAGAAGAAGCCGCAAATACAACAGGTACAACCGAACAAGTAATTAGAACACCTGAGGGTAATTTTATAACTGATTTAGGTAAAACAACAATTAATGGAGAGGAACTAGTTCAAAGTGCTGGTATCAGTGAATTCGGTATTCCATATAATGGTTATGGTAATGAGAAGTTTATTCAGAAAGTAAAATATAAAAATACTGGTGAATGGTTTAGATCTGTAGTTGTTAGAATGGGTATGGAATCAAAAATTTACACAATACCGGACACAACACATATGTCTTTGTTAACCAGATTAAAAAATACTGTTAATGTTAATTCTGATGGTGAAACGGGATTGAAATGGTCAGAACTAAACGTATTGTCAAATTCACATAATTTTTATTCAACAAAGTTTCAGTTTACAAATAGTATAACTGCGGATAAAATCATAACCGGTACCACCGAATTCCTTAACCCCAATAACAGTAAAACGTTTCAAGTTAGCCCAATTTATGACATAGATAGGAGGGTTGAAACACTAAACGTTTCGGGACCTGTTAATATTGGGCCGTTTATTGATGGTTATGGTATTGCACTATCAAACAAATTAATGGAGAATTTACGTATCACAGAGGGAGATGTTCTATATTTTAGAATAAAATAAGAAACATTAATAATATACGGGATATTTATATTTATAATAAAAATATTATGGATAATAATAATAAATTGAAAAACACAGTAGACCAATTCTTAAATCCGAAACAAGTTAGAAACATTTCTAATGATGGTATGGAAAGAGAGGAATGTGATTTACAAACAGGGGAATGTTACGTTATCAGGTCTAAGGACGGGATTGTAGAAAGAATTAATAAAAAATATATTACCGAAGACGGTAGACAACTTTTACAAGATTAAAGCCATGAGTTTAGAAAAAAAATTACACGAAGAATTGATGAGATTTAACGCCATCAATAAATATGGAAAGAAAATGATTATGGAACAAGATGTTCCACCTGCACCAGTTGAACCACCACCCGCACCTGTTGATCCAGCTGCACCCGCAGATCCAGCGGCCGCACCAATGACGGACGCGGCACCCGCTGAAATGGATAGTACAGAAGAAATTGATATCACCGATTTAGTTAATATGACTAAGAGTATCAAAAAGGATATGGATGACAATAAGTCTGAATATGATGGTGTTGTTAACAAAATGGATGACGTTTTCACAAAACTATCTGATTTAGAAAGTAAACTGGTACAAATGGATCAAGTTATGTCTAAAATAGATGATCTTGGTTCTAAGGTTGAACAAATGAAGGAACCATCTGCTCAAGAAAGATTAGAAATGAGGTCATTAGACTCCTATCCGTTTAATCAAAATCCACAACAATTCTTTGCACAAAAACAAGGGGAAATGAGACAAAGTGGTAAGAACGAATATGTTTTAACAAAACAAGATGTTGACGATTATTCAAAAGACACAATAAGACAATCATTTAACCCTGAGCAACAAGAAGATGAATTTAAGTTCTAATGTTAATTTCTTTTTAGGACTACAAACCCAAATGAAAATTAATCACTGGCAAACTAAAGGGTTTGCTAGACATAAAGCATTTGGAGAATTTTACGACGTTATGGATGGATTAATCGATACGTTTGTTGAAAGTGCGATGGGTAAATACGGAAGATTTATACTTGATGAGGAAACCAAAACAATTCAAATGAATAATCTTTCTGAAATGGATATGAAAGGTTTAATTAACACCGTTAGAGAAGCTTTAGTACAAATTGAATTAGATGAAAAAGACACGGATTTATTGAATATAAGAGATGAAATGATTGGAGAAGTCAATAAATTATCGTATCTTTTAACATTGGAATAACCCCTCAAAAATAATTTTAAAAAAAGATTAACCCGGATTTTGTAATTCGGGTTTTTTTATTTATCTTTTTAAGACAATGATATTATTAATTTAAATTTTAACTATTATGTCAACATTTGATGCAGTACTAGCACAGTACGAAAAAAGTAAACAAGCCACAAGTGGCAATGCAAACAAAGTCTCACAAGAAGACAGAATGAAAAAGTACTTCACTACAGTCCTTCCTAAAGGTTCTCGTGGAGAAGAAAGAAGAATCAGAATCCTCCCTACTAAAGACGGTGGTTCACCTTTTGTTGAGGTGTACTTTCACGAAGTTCAGGTAGATGGAAAATGGTTGAAACTTTATGACCCAAAGCAAGAGGGTAAAAGATCACCATTGAACGAGGTTTATCAAGGACTTATGGAAACAGGTGTAGAATCGGACAGAGAATTGGCTAGACAATACCGTTCTCGTAAATTCTACATTGTTAAAGTAATCGACAGAGACCACGAAGAAGATGGTGTTAAGTTTTGGAGATTCAAACACAACGCAAAAGGTGATGGTGTTTTGGATAAAATCTTCCCAATTTTTAAAAACAAAGGAGACATTACCGACATTAATAAAGGTCGTGATTTGATTCTTTCTTTGGGATTAACTAAAGCGGGTACAGGTAAAGAGTACACTTCAATTAATTCTGTAATTCCGGAAGACCCAAATCCATTACATGATAATTCAGATAAATCAAATGAATGGATTAATGATCAATTAGTTTGGTCAGATGTTTATTCTAAAAAGGGTGAAGATTATTTAGAATTGGTTGCTAACGGAGAAACTCCAAAATGGAGTACAGAAAGTAACAAGTGGATTTCTGCATCTCAATTGGATTCCTCATCAGAAGAAACAATTGCAGCACCAAAAAAATCAACACCAATGGTTGACCCACAAGAGGGTGAAGATGTTGATGGAGATCTACCATTTTAATTGGTAAAACAATAGGGGTTCGGCGATAACGTCAAAGGCCCCATTTTTAAATTTATTTATTATGGCAATCAAAAAAAACGATTTTAGTTCAATAAAGAAAAAGTTCTCTAAAGAGGCCGAATACAAGGCCGATAGGTTCTTTGATTTGGGTGACGCATTTTTAGATGCAACAGGTATTCCTGGTCCGGCTATTGGACATTTAAATATGTTCTTAGGTCATAGTGATACGGGTAAAACCACTGCACTTTTAAAGGCTGCGGTGGATGCTCAAAAGAAAGGAATATTACCTGTGTTCATCATTACTGAACAAAAATGGAGTTGGGACCACGCCGAGTTGATGGATTTCAATAAAGAAGATGATTTCTATCTTTTTAATAGTGATTTCGAGTATATCGAACAAATCACAGATTTTATTAATGAAGTGTTGGATGCACAAGAAAAGGGTGAAATTCCACACGATATTCTCTTCTTATGGGATTCTGTGGGTTCTGTACCTTGTAAGATGACTTACGATGGTAAAGGTGGTAAACAACACAACGCATCAGTTTTAGCCGATAAGATTGGTATGGGTTTGAACCAAAGAATTTCAGGTTCTCGTCGTTCAGACAAACAATACACAAATACCTTAATTATTGTAAACCAACCTTGGGTAGAACTTCCTGATAATCCATTCGGTCAACCAAAAATCAAAGCAAAAGGTGGAGAAGCAATTTGGTTAAATTCAACTTTGGTATTTTTATTTGGTAATCAAAAAGGTGCAGGTACAACTAAAATCTCTATTACAAAAGACAAGAGAAAAGTTAAGATTGCAACAAGAACAAAAATTTCTATTATGAAAAACCATGTAAATGGTTTAGGTTATGAAGATGGTAGAATTCTTGTGACAGCACATGACTTTATGAAAGGTAGAGATGATGTTGAAGAAAAGAAAAGTATTGAACTTTACAAATCAAATCACGGAGATTATATTAGTAAAATGTTAGGCGTTAACGTTACAGACGCGGAAGATATTGAAGTTGTAACTGAGGATGAATAATTATTAATAAACATTAATGTCCGTTTTATTAGTTGATGGTGACAATTTACTCACGATTGGTTTCTATGGTCTTAAAAATCACTTCTATAAGGGAAAACATATTGGAGGAATCTATCATTTTATCAATACTCTTAGAAGATCGTTTGAGACATATCATTTAGATAAAATTGTCGTCTTTTGGGATGGGGAAAATGGTTCACACCAAAGACGACAAATCTATCATCTCTACAAAGAAAATCGAAGAAATAGAATTCGTTCAGAAGAAGAACTTGATAACTACAATTATCAGAGAAATAGAATAAAACAATACTTAGAAGAACTTTATGTAAGACAAGGTGAATTTGAGTATTGTGAGACTGATGATTGTGTGGCATATTATGTTCAAAACTCACCTACCGAGACAAAAATCATTTATTCATCTGATGGTGATTTAACTCAATTAGTTTCTGAAAAAACATCTATCTACAATCCATCTCACGGAAAGTTATACAAAACTGATGACATTATAACTTATAGTCATGAAGATATTCATATCAGTAATGTCAAATTGGTTAAGATGTTATGTGGGGACCCGTCTGATAACATATCGGGTATAAAAAGTATGGGGTTAAAAAGATTATTAACCTTATATCCTGAGATAAAAAACAGAGCGGTTAGTTTGGAAGAGATATTGGAGAGAACCAACTTATTACTTGAAGAAGATAAAAATAATTGGTTATATAAAAATATTCTTACAGGAGTAACAAAACACGGGGTATTTGGTGAGGAATTTTTTCACATAAATAAAAAGATAGTAAGTTTAGAAGACCCCCTTTTGACTGATGATGCCAGAGATACAATAGATTCATTAATAAATGATGTCTTAGACCCTGAAGGTAGATCATATAAAAACATGATGAAAATGATGACAGAAGACGGAATTTTTAATTTATTACCTAAATCAGATGATAGATGGACAAATTTCTTAAACCCATTCCTAAGATTAACAAGAAAAGAAAAAAATAAAAAATTAATTAAAATTAAAAACTATGACTAATCAACAAGAAATCACAAAATTTGAATTTTTGTTAACATTGGATGGTAACATTGTATGCCAAAGATTTTTTAATGTAAAAAATCATAATCCTCAAGCAAGGAGGTCTATGGATCTTCATTATTATGTAAAAGAAATTTCAGAAGAAATTAGTGAGGATTTGAAAATAAAAACTTCTGATTATCTATGTGAAAATCAAAATTATTTCCTCAATTTGGAGAGTGTGGAAGATGATGAAGAGAATAAAAAAGAGGAATTTTTAATTGAAATTAAGTTGAATGAGGATGTATTTATTTCAAGAATATTCCCCGCATATTACTACCA
>Ga0172376_10007278_pt1 | contig 11816 bp, 10 predicted proteins | sample Lak35m_FD_121114 | JGI IMG/M metagenome (GOLD analysis project Ga0172376, IMG submission 121114) | Freshwater microbial communities from Kabuno Bay, South-Kivu, Congo - kab_092012_35m | ecosystem: Environmental > Aquatic > Freshwater > Lake | place: Democratic Republic of the Congo: South-Kivu...
AGGACCTGCCACCAAACTCACGAGCTCGCCGTGAGGCAAACCTCGCGTTTCAGGAGGCGGAGTTAAACCTACGTCGTGCAAAAGATAGAAATATTGATCTGCAAGAAGAACAAAAACGTCTAGGTGCACTTGATAAAAAAACTGCTGCAACCGCCTTTGAAAATACTGAAACATACTTAAACGGAAAGAAAAACCTTGTAGAGGCTTTAAGAGAGCAAGAAAAAGCACAAAAAGCTGTTGATGAAGCAGAAGCTGGAGGAAGGGCAGACAGGAGCTTCCAGGACGCACTTGCCGACCTGTCAAAGGAGGCGCAGGGGTTTGTAAGGTACATGATCGGCACCTTTATTCCTTCGCTAAAGTCACTTCGTGACGCACTCGGACGAGAACTATTCTCTCAACTTGAGTCTAATCTAGAAAGACTTAGAACTGTACTCTTCCCTGCACTTACTCCTGTACTAGTTCAACTTGGTAATGACATCGGCAAGGCATTCACTAAGATAACAGACGGAATAGTTAAAACTGAAAATATCGTTAAACTAAATAAGGTAATTATTCAGTCTGGAGTAAGTATTCAAAGTTATGCAACAACTTTATCAAACTTGTATGAGTCATTTTTAACTCTTCTTGTTGGAGCTGAGCCTCTAATAAATAGATTTAATACGTTTTTAGAAAATAAGACAGCCTTCTGGGCAGACTTCCTAAACATACAGGAGGCAGCAGGAGAGCTTACAAGGTTCTTCAACAAGGCGGGTGACATCGCAGGTAAACTTGGATCAATATTTGGAAATCTATTTGGCGGAATATCAAACATAACAAAGGCTAACTTTGCCCCAGGCGGCGGAGGATACATCCTCATAGAGTGGCTAGACGAGGTGCTGCGTAAGTTTGACAGCTTCTCAGGATCAATCTCAGGGCAACAGGCACTGCAGAAGTACTTTAGAGACGTGGCAATAAATTCAAAGGCAGTTCTTCAGTCCATAGGCGCGTTTGTTAAGATAGTTCTTCAGGCAGGTGCAGATCCTAACATCGCTCGTTTTTGGAACATCTTGAAGGATGCGGCTCCTATTCTTGGATCAATATTTACTCAACTAAACGCTGCTGGACCTGCTTTAGCAGAGTTTATAGTTTCATTGTTTAGATTTGCCGAGGTAACACTAACAACAGGTGCGATTCAAAACTTCTTAGGTGTTCTAACTACCGCGTTAAACGCCATATCTTCAATTCTAGCATCTCCAGGTGCTAAAGGACTGTTTGACTTTGGCTCAAAACTACTTGCGTTCTTTCTTGGGTTTGGATCAATAGCAAAGTTAGTAAAGTTTGCAGGGTTTGTTATATCTGGCAGCTTAATAGCAGTAGGAAACGCACTTGGATTTCTTGCAAGTCCATTAGCCGGCGCAACAGGACTATTTTCTAGGCTTAAACTTGCACTTACACCTCTTGCAACTGCGTTTGGAGTTACGGCTAGTAGCATGGCTATTGCTCTAGGGGTAATAACAGCCGTTAGTTGCAGTATTGGTAATTGCCTATAACAAGAGTGAGATATTTAGAGAAGCAGTATCAAATCTTGCAGCTACATTTACCGGAACATTAAAAGGTGCGTTTGATCAGATAAACTCGGCAATAGAACGTGTAGCACCTAGTATCGGCGGAATATCTGGAGTGTTTAAGACACTTGGAGACTTTTTAGGAAGATTTATAGTTCCAATATTTTCATTTATACTTGTAAACGCAATAAAAGGGGTTGCAACTGTTATATCTACTTTAATAACAGTAGTTGGAAGACTAATATCAGCCTTTAGTGGGATAGCAGGCGTGGTAAAAAAAGCATTTGATCTTGTCATAGGTGTAATTCGCGGAGCTATAAATTTTTTAATAAACATATGGAACAGTACATTAGGTAAGTTAAAGATAACACTTCCAAAGATCGGACCGTTTGGCGGAGGAACGATCGGCTTCCCAACCATACCTAACCTTGCAGAGGGTGGAACGGTATATCCAAGCGGTGAAGGAACTCTTGCCCGCGTCGCCGAGGCTGGTCGCCCGGAAAGAATTGAGCCACTAGACCCAGACGGTTTGTCAAAGAGAGACAAGGCAATGATTAAACTTCTATCTGGAGAAAAAGGCGCAGGAATGACAGTAAACGTCTACCCATCACCTGGCATGGATGAGACAGAGCTTGCCTCACTAGTCTCACGTCAGATCGCGTTCTCACTACGTCGCGGAGGTGCATAACATGGCAAGAAATAACCTGATAGTTAATCCTTCGTTTAAGACAAACACCACAGGTTGGTCCGCGACGGGATCAAGCACGCTCTCAAGAATTACCACCGACTACTTCTACGGCTCGTCGTCCTTACAGGTTGCCAAGGCTGCGTCCGCAAACTCCGGTGCGGTGACGTCGTCAAGAATCCTAGTAACGCAGGCGCTTTCATACGCGCTCGGAGTATACGTAAAGATCGCGGCGACGGCTGAGGCTGGAACTCTAGTCGCGAGGGTGCAGTGGTACGACTCTGCAACGGCAGGAAGCTTACTCTCAACATCAAACACGATCTCTCTCGACGTAATTCCTGGAGATGACTGGGTAAGACTTACCGGAGTGTTTACAGCTCCCGCAGGTGCGTTAAGTGCGTTGGTCTCGGTAGTTCAACCTACCGCAGGAACCGCGGCGGAGACGTTCTACGTAGACGCTGTCTTATTTGAGCAGGCATCGTACCTAAACGAGTACGTCGACGAGCCGACGCAGGCTCAGGAGACAAAGAAGGTAGACAAGGGTCTTTCTCCGGTTCCATATCCAAAGATCACCGGACTAAAACTTGACGCAGGTGTCAGCCTTGGATCTCTTATATTAAACACGATCGACGAGGATGGCGTCGTCTGGGTGTGCACCGACATCGAGGGTTGGTGGAATCACCCCGAGCCGGACATCGACGACATTCCTCGCGGCTACGGTGACGGATCCTACGACGTGCGCGGAAGATACCAGGCGCGTCAACTTACGCTTAACGGAGTATTTTTAGTTCCTGACGCCTCGTACGTTCCAGCCGCTCGCTCCAAGCTTATCGAGAACACCGACCTCGTATACACGGGTAACTGGCTTATCACAAACGAGAACCCTCCAAAGGCGTCATACGTGCGCCTGAGCGGACGTCCTGAGATAACCACGGTTAATCCCCGTGGACGCACCGAGTTCTCGATCGGACTACGTGCTCCGGACCCACTTAAGTACGAGTGGTACGCCGGTCACGAGCTAGGCTACAGATCGGTTGTAATACCGGGGCAGAGTGCCTCTCCCGCGGTCTCTGGTGAGGGTTCGGTCGTAAATACGGGTAATGCCTACGCGCCTGTAGTTTTAGAGATCACAGGCCCTCTAACAGGCCCTGGAGTGATCCAAAACGTGACCACAAACGAGGAGATCACGGTAATCGAAGGTCTACGCGGAGTCCTAACTCCCGCGGTGTCAAACAAGGCGTTGACCTCGAACGTGGCAACCCTAACGACCTCCAGCACACACAACCTTCTTGCGGGTGACGAGATCGTGGTGACCGGAGTTGACGCTACGTTCAACGGAACGTACACAGTTCTTACAGTTCCAACCACAACCACGTTAACCTACGCCAAGGTTGCGGCAAACGTTGTCTCGGCCGCGGTTAGCCCGACAGGCACGATCACGTTTGGTCCTGACATCCTGGAGATCGACACGAGAGATCACGAGGTTGCCTTAAACGGAGACGCGGTTGGAAAGAGAAACCTGATCGACGTTCTTGCGGAGTGGACACTTCTCTCTCCCGGAACAAATATCTTTAGCTTTGTTGACGAGGGAAATGCAAACACAACCTCATCGCTGACGGTGTATTACCGCTCCGCGTGGCTTGGATAGTATAGGATACTCCAAGTGACTCTACACACGACGAAGGATAACTAAGGTGACATCAGCTGATACCGTGTCCGCACAGTACCGTTACTTTACGACCGACCTTCTAACAAACACGGTTCTTGCCGAGATCCCATTTAGCGGAGTTTCATTTGAGCGCTCGATAAAGGCGGCCGGATCGTTTGGCGGATCAATTCCCGTGATTCCAGAGACCGCGTCAATGAACATCTACGACAGCACCATGCCCGGCAAGACCGGACTGTACGTCGTGCGTGACCAGGAGTGTATCTGGGGTGGAATAATCTGGAGTAGGTCCTACGACGTCGTCGACAAGATGCTAAGTGTTAACGCATCTGAGTTTACAAGTTACTTCTACAAGAGAAACATCTGGAAGACCTGGTCACATGACTTTGGTGCAAACATCGTTGTTGCAGGAGGAACACTTACCGCGACGCTACAAAACCTTACGTATGACTTTCCTGTTGGCTCGAAGGTAAAGATCGAGTTCTTTACGACCAACATGTTTCAGTACAACGGCTACTACACGGTTGCCACGTCAAACGGCGTTGACGAGTTTACGGTAACAGGTGTGTCGGTACCGGCGGGAACCTACCTTGACGCGACGATCTACGCCCGCGTTGATACGTATGACTACGTGCGTCAACTTGTTGATGAGGTACTTGTTGACTTTAGCGGCACCACGTTTCCAAACACCGAGATCGAGCCCGCCTCTACCGAGAGTATAACGATAACAAACAAGCAGCTCTCCGCCAACGTTGCGACCATCGTCACCTCGACGGACCACGGAATAATTCCTACCCAGACGATAAGTATCTACAACGTTGACGCGACGTTTAACGGAGTACACGACGTCATCACAACACCTGCGGCAAACACGTTTACCTTCGCGTTGTCGTCGGCAAACGTTGCATCGACGCCGGTAACGACAAACTCAAAGAGCATCACCTCTAAGAACATCACCAACTTTGTTGGAACCTTGACGACGTCCGCGTCTCACGGATTTACCATTGGAGACACGGTCGTAATATCAGGAGTTGACGGCGCGGCAAAGACCGTGTCAAATAAGCAGCTTACCTCAAACGTTGCGACGCTTACGACGTCCGCGGCCCACGGAGGAAACATCGGAGACGTCGTAACCGTGTCAGGAGTTGACGCGACGTTTAACGGTGTGTACTACATCGACGACGTTCCAAGTAACACAACCTTTACGTATGAAAAGACCGCGGCAAACGTTGTCTCAACTGTCGTAGTTGGAGGAACGGTATCTGTCGCGGTTCCTATTCCGGTGTTTGACGGACCTCACATCATAGTTGAGACTCCTACCTCTACCACGTTTACAGTGTCTCTATCTGATACAGACATGCCTACCACCACGGTAACAAGCGCAACGGCAAACGTAACTCCAACTGTTGACGTTGGAACCTACGGTCCGTTTCCTGGAAACTCTGACATCGACATATCATACTCAACCGAGGACTACAGCGGTAAGGACGTACCAAACACAAGCTACAGAGGATACGAGCTGCGCAGCGTAGGTGAGGAGCTTGACGAGTACTCTGACACGGTAGATGGCTTCGAGTATCGCATCGACTGCCACATCGAGTACGTCGGAGCAATACCTGTGTTTACGAGAGAGTTTGTCTTAATTCCGATTGACTATCCAAATCCTCCTGCGGAGGGAGAGGTTTCTCCTCTAAGTAGGTTTGGCGCGGACGAGCTTGTCTTTGAATATCCGGGAAACATCATCGACGTAACGATGGAGGAAAACTCCGAGGACTCAGCCACAAGGTTCTTTGTAGTTGGAAACATACCTGATCTTGGCGAGGACGCGTCGCAGCCATACGCGGTCGCAAGCAACACCGATCTTCTACTTCAAGGTTGGCCTCTTATTGACCAGGAGGAGACTAGAAATGAGACCGGTGACGAGGAGGCGTTGTACGCGCACGCACAGAGATATCTAACCGAGTCTCGTCCTCCGATCTCAGACATAAGCGTTAGGGTAAACGGATCACTATCTCCTAAGATCGGAGAGTACGTTCCGGGTGACTGGTGCGCGATCGTGATCAACGACGAGTTTGTTCGCATGCGTCTTGCGTCCGACCTTGAGCCACGCGACACGGTTCTTGTAAGAAAGATCGACGGATATAAGGTTAAGGTTCCAGACTCGCCAAGCTTCGGTGAAGAGGTAGAGTTAGTTCTAGTTACAGAGGCGGAGGTTGACAGAATTGGCTAGCAGAAGAAGACGCCGTAAAAGTATCGGCAAGGTAGTCACCGACGTTGAGCGTCGCGTTCGTCGCGTTGAGAAGCGCCCTGGCGCTACGCGTCTAAAGAGAAACGTCGTTACAGGCGAGAAGATTCAATATCGCACTGTACCCACAAAGGCAATACAGCCTGATGCGATTACTCCAAATGAGGCAGAGTTTGGAACTACGTTTGTAACTACGACCGAGCCAACAGACTACCTTAAGGAAGGCACAACGTGGGTTGATCCAACAAGCGGTGTGGCAAACGTGTGGGATCCAGCGTCAGAGGACTTTGTTGAGTTAACGGCCATTGACTACACCGCACGGGCAAGCGCGGATGGAAAAAATACAGTCTACCGTCAGGACTACGAGCCAACAGGTGGAACTTACGTTCTAGGCGATGTCTGGTTTGATACGGATGACAGTAACAAGATTTATCGCTACAGCACTGCAATAACTGCAACCGTAACCAACAAGGCATTAACCTCGAACGTGGCAACACTTACCGTCTCATCAGCACACACCTTCGTTGTAGGTGAGAGTATTACGGTCACAGGAGTTGATGCAACGTTCAACGGAACGTACACAGTTACTTCAACTCCTACTGCATTAACAGTTCGCTACGCCTTAACTGCGGCAAACGTAGTATCAACTGTGTCAAGTGGCAGTATTACAAACACAGCAGGCTGGAAAGGCTTTGCCCTAGGTGACGGTGCACTATTAAACATCTCTGCAAACAAGATTACCGCAGGAACAATTGACGCAAGTGTTATTACCGTGTCTAACCTAGACGCCGGAAACATCACAACTGGAACAATTAGCGGAAGAGCTATCACCGGCGCGACCATCACCGGATCTACGTTTCAACTTGCCGCAGGAGCTGCAGGTGGACTTTTTACACTTACAAACACACTACTGTACAACAGCCCAAGCCTAACGTGGGGTCCTACCGCCTCTCCGTACTTTGAGATATATCAGTTTGCCGGAGGAAGCGGAACAGTTATAAACGCAAACGGTCAATCTAACGATGGCGTCTTGTATATCAAAGGTGCTGCTAGCATAGAGCTTCAAGGTCCTGACACAAAGGTTATATACACGGGCGGATACTCACAAAATGGACTTAAAAATATAAAGGGAACATCAACTGCTGGAACTCCAAGTGGCGGTGCAGATGGTGACATAGTTCTAGTCTACACTCCATAGTCATATGCCTACCAACTATATAAAGACAGATGATCCTACAACACCGTGGAAGGCTATATCTCAATTTTGGATAAAGGTAGGATCAACTTGGAAAAGTGTGTCAGAGGGATGGATAAAGATAGGTTCAAATCCTAGCGACTGGAAATTATTTTTCTCGGGTGTACGCACATACACCTTTAACTTTGGTAACACGGTGCACATCGGCACAAACGGATACATCTCGCTTGACGGTGGGCAATCTGCAATAAGTATAGCAAGCACAGTTGACCGAGTGCTAGGCATACTTCCAGCGGATCTTGAGTTAAATTCAATAAGATATGCGGCTGATAGCTCTAACTTCTACATGTTTTACAGAGGAAAAAGACTTGGTGGCACCAACTTTGAGATCGAGTATGAGGTTCACTTTCCAAATGGGCAGGACTACGCGCTTATAAAACTAGTTGCGTTTCCATCAAGTACCTACTCGCTTACCGGCTACTACGTCGACGGATCTAGCACAGGCTACAGCAGGATCACAGCTACAAGAACGGTTGGAGCCGAGTACCGAGTTTACTTCGGCACGACCGCCGCGTTTGCGACGTCATTTACCGAGTATGGAACGTCATCTCACGCTGTGTGGCTTGCACAAAGTACGTTAACCTCAGGTAACGCTGACGACGGATACATCAGTATAGTTGCGAACCAAGGATCATCAGCGCAGGCTCCAACCTCGGTTACCGCATCAAGCATCACCGGAACCACCGCAACAGTGTCGTGGAACGCAGTAACAAACGCCAACGCTGGAATGTCCGCGATACAGAGTTATGACTACTCAACAAACGGAGGAGGAAGTTGGACGTCTACAGGAACAAATACGTTCATAAATCTTACCGGTCTTTCAGGAGGTACGTCATACACGGTTCTAGTGAGAGCAAACAACTACTTCTTTACCGGAGTAAACTACGGAACTGTTACATTTTCAACCTTATCTAATCTTACCGCTCCCACAATTACCTCTGTCTCCTCTGGAGTTGAGTACGGCCCCGTTAGTGTTTTCTTTACCGGAGGCTCAGGACCCTTTTATCAACTATATTGGACAACAGGACTTGCTGACACAACTCCTCCTGTATCGTTTGATGCATCAAGCTCATCAAGTCCACTTACTGACAGCACAGGACCAGGTCCTACGGGGTTTACCTGGTATGCCTACGTTAGGTCGGTCGCAAGTCTAGGAGAAACAAGCGTAGGACCATCTACTCTCGCAAGTGACTGGAGCGCTGGATTTGCATTTACAGTTACTGCCGCACCTCCGACAATTACGGGTGTAACAGCGTCATCTATAACAACTTCAACCGCAACGATTAGCTGGTCATCAACAAACCAGGCAACCTACAGCATAACAGGTCTTCCTAGTTCTCCGCTTACAGGCACCACCGCGACGTCACGCGCGGTGACAGGTCTATCTCCAGGAACTAACTACACCGCAACGGTTACCGTGGCAAACTCTGGCGGAACTACCGCGGCAGGAAGCGTTAACTTTACAACTACGGCACTTCCAAACATCTCATCTATCACGATGACACCGTCAAACTCATCTACCGGAACTAAGATGACCGCCACCTGGAGTGCAACAAACACGGCATCCATATTTTATATTCTGTATCGAAGCTCAAGTAGTGCATTAAACTCACCAGTAGACACGTTTATTACGTCTGGAACAACTAACGGATCAAGTATCAGTACCACCAGCGGTGCTGGAATAAACTTCTACTACGAGTTCTACCTAACTCCGTACTCAGGTTCAAGTGGAACTGGTAGTGCTGGAACACAGCGAGTAACGGGTGTAAAGAGAAATACGGCAAGTGGAACTCCAACCACTTACTTCTACTAGGTGATAGAATTATGACTACGCAGGATAGGGATATAACTAACCTTGACAAGATAGAGGCTATCAACCAGAGGATAGATCTCTATGATCGTATAGCCACGCTAACGCAGGAAGGCAGAGGCGTCTTTATTGAGTTAAACGGGATAGACATATCTAACCCTGACGAGTACGACCAGTTTATACAGGAAATCGAGAGCAAGAGGCAGGTACTGCTAGAGGAAAAGAATTCCTTGGAAAACCAAGGATAGACAGAAAAGGAAGAGACATGTCAGACAAGAACATAACAAAAGAGCAAAAGCTATCAATAGTTGCTTCTCGTATTAGAGGAGTAAAGGTTGATAAGTTTAACGCCGAGTTAAACCTTATCGAGCAAAATGCCCTGGAGACACCGGACGCGTCAATTATCGCTAGCGCGAACAAGATAGTTGAAAACACGGACGCTCAGATTGCCGCCCTTGAGGCTCAGTACACAGTTATCGAGTCAGAGTAGTATACCTCCATGGATACTCCAAAGACAAAAAACGAGCTGATGATCATTGCCCTTCAACAGCGCATCGGCGAGATGGCCGCGAGCTACGAGGGTCAGATTGCGTCCCTGCGTGCGGACCTGACACAACTTATGGAAATAAATGATATAGTATCATCCGACGCAAAGATGAAAGAGGCTAATAAATAGTGTTTGAGGTAAAGGATAGCGCTCGAACTCTACAGTTCAACGGAAAACTTCTTAGCGAGTCATCGTCCTGGAGACGTGACTCAACCCGTTGGATCGAGTTTGCGTTGTACAAGACCGACAACGGCTCATACGTGCTGTCAAGGATAGGTGTCTCAATCATCTATCACGGCGCGGCGTGCGAGTTGGTTAGGCGCTACAACCTTACCGAGATAAACGCAGACGAACTTAGGGACAACTCAACTCCATGCGAGCAGTGTCGTCCGTCGCCAAGTGCGGTGATGGTTTTTCCCGAGAAGTATAGATACTGGGCACAGGTAAGTGATGATCCAAACGCCGTGCTTGAGGCATTATATAAGTACGACGAGGGAGGTGCACGCTACCTAACGAAGGTTGCTGAGAGACTTCTTGAGGACGCATCGGAGGTAGATAAGGGAATCGAGTCAATCTACAGGGTGGAGCTTATTCCTTAATACAGGTTTTTGTTATATAATTTTACACGACGCATACCAAAGGACAACATGTTTGTAGTAGTTGAAGGAACCGACGCCTCAGGCAAGACCTCACTTATATCAGCGGTTGAAAACGAGGTTAGGAAAAGATATCCAGAGCGTAGGATAACGATGTTTCACAAGGGACGTCCTCTCGAGGAAACACGTCGCTGGGTACTCAAGGACTACGTCACGTCGCTTGAGGACATAAACTTTTCAAGTGAAACTATAGTCTCAGATCGCTGGCACTGGGGCGAGATAACGTACGCGCCACTTAAGCGTGCACACACGAACCTTGACGGATACGGCCTTCTTGGAAAGGCAGGCTGGCGCTGGACAGAGCTATTTATGCTTTCACGAGGTGTTGCCGAGTTCTGGCTGTATCAACCTCTTGACGTGATCAAGTCACGTCTTTCATCCCGCGGCGACGACTTTGTAAATGAAAGCGAGCTAGAGGAGATACTTGGTCAGTATGAGGTTGCCTCAATACTCTCGGTGAGCCTGACCAAGAAACTTACACCTAGGGCTGACAGCCTTGACGCGGTAGACCAACTTGCCTACAACATCGTTGACGCGGCTGAGAAAAATATACATGAGACCAGGTTTATACGTAAGTACAAGAACTACATCGGCCCTGCGTCTCCTGAGGTATTACTTGTTGGAGATCGACGAAACATCGTTGAGAGATACGGCGAGGAGACAGAGCTTCCGTTTATGCCTGTTGACGGAAACTCCGGAGAGTTTCTACTTACCGCACTTCCAGACACGTTTTGGAAGAACGTTGGAATTGTAAACGCAAACGAGTTTGACATAAACCTTCATGATCTTTGGATCGACCTTGACCGTCCTCGCCTCGTCGTGCTTGGTCGTCTTGCGGAGAAGGCAATGATAAGAACGGACATCGGCGTGTCTAACTACGACGTTCTACCTCATCCGCAGTACGTACGACGCTTTCATCACAAGGATAGAGAGCTGTACGGACAGGCAATTGAAAGAAGCGCGTACAACAACCTAGAAAAGGACAGCCCATGGATACTGCGGTAATAAACATACCTGACGCGGTCAACGGCTACGTTGACCTTGTTCAGCACGTTCTTAGGTACGGCAAGGAGGCTGCTCCACGCGGAATGAAGACGCGCGAGATCGAGGACGCGGTAATTCGCATCGACGACGTATACAACACCTTACCTCTAGGAGTAGGACGCGGAACTGTTCCCGGTATCGGCGCGGTTGAGGCTTGCCAGCTACTTGCAGGTATCTCAACTCCAAAGTTAGTCGTGGCGATCGGACCACAGTTTAAGAACTACTCCGAGGACAACGGCTTATTTCACGGAGCATACGGCCTAAGAACAGTTGATCAGTATGGTCCTGTAGTTGAGCGTCTAAAGAATGACCCAGACTCACGGCAGGCGGTAGTTACGATCTGGGACCCTAAGCTTGACCTACT
>Ga0172376_10007280_pt1 | contig 11814 bp, 9 predicted proteins | sample Lak35m_FD_121114 | JGI IMG/M metagenome (GOLD analysis project Ga0172376, IMG submission 121114) | Freshwater microbial communities from Kabuno Bay, South-Kivu, Congo - kab_092012_35m | ecosystem: Environmental > Aquatic > Freshwater > Lake | place: Democratic Republic of the Congo: South-Kivu...
GGAGGACGAACTTCGCCTCGCACTTCTTGAACTGGATGATGTCGGGCTCGACGATCGACGGCAATGCGTAGCCACCTGAACCCATGCGACGGCAGTCGATCTCGTCGCCCTTGTCGACGATCGTGATGTTGCCGACCATCGAGCCGCGGTTCTCGGCGAACACATGCAACTCTTCGCGCAACGCACCGAGCGCCACCTCGAGGTCCTCGAGAATCGGGTCCGACTCGTCCTGCGTGTCGAACGTGTTCTCCTTTGTGCCGGCGACGGTGTGCTTGGCCTTGTAGAAGACACCACGGAGGCTACTGGTCTTCTGCGCTTCGATCAGATCCTTGATCGTGCTCGCGTGCAGCATCGTCTGCATGAACTGCTTCGCGGTCTTGAGGTCGAAGAGCGGCCGCTCGGCGGTCGCGTCGCCCATCTCGAGGATGCCCTTCTTCCGGTTCCAGATGGTGTTCGATTTGGTGCGCGTGGGGATCTGGACGATCGGCTCCTTGCCGCCAAGTGAGCGGCGCACGATCTCCTCAGCAAGCGCGAGGATCTTGCGCTGGGTCGCTGCGTCGCGCTCCTTGACCTTGCCGCTCGCGGGCTTCGCCGCACTGGATGCCGCTGTCGTCGTGGACTTCTTCGCCATGGGTCGTTCCCGTGGAATGGGTACTGATCTGTCGTCGCCGCTGTGTTCGTTCAGAAGAGTCGCGGATCGTTGTCATCGAAGGGCTTGCCGGACTTCCCCGACGCCGGAGGCTTCGGTTCCCCACGCGACGCGAGGTCCTTCTTGGTCACGATCGCCGGAGCCTTCGGGGCCACCTTCGCGGGCGCCGGCTTCGGCGAAGCGGACTTCGAAGCCGGCTTCGCATCGGCCTTTCCGGACGACTTCGCGCCCGACTTGGTCGCAGGCTCGTCAAACGACAACGGCGCGACGGGCGCGGCCTGCTCGATCGGCGCGATCGCCGTCGGCACGAGGATCACGCCCTCGTCGTCGAAGTCGTCCTCGTCCTCCTTCATCACCTTGCCGTCCTCGTCGAGATGCTGGTCGGCAACGGCGGTCTTCTGCCGCGCCTGCTCGAGGAGCGCGTCGTAGATGCGCTTCGCATCCTCGTCGGTGATGGCGTTGAGCGCCTTCGCGATCTCGCCGATGTAGCGCTCGAAGACGTCGCGACGCTCGCTCTCGCGGCGCATCTTCTGCCGCTTGCGGAGGTAGGTGCCGAGCTTTCGGCCGCACTCCATCAGCGCGAGCTTCATCTCCTTGCGGATCTCGTCGTAGTCGGCGATCGCCTCCTTCGACTCGCTCGTGAACGGCACCCACACGCTCGCCATATGGATCATCACGACGAGCGGACCGACCGGCAGGCTGCCGCGCGGCTGCTGCATCGCATAGTTCTTCCAAGGTGTCTCCTCGACGGCCTTGAAACTCGAGCACGCGCTCTGCTGAAAGAGGAGCGGAACGCGGTTCGCAAAGCGGATCACGCGCGCGGCCTGATCGCCCGGGAGATCGCCGCCGAAGGCGATCGCAGCCTCGATCTGGAACGGACGCCCACGGTAAACGGCCGCTTCGCGCGTCGAGGCGGCGTAGAACTCGGCCTTCACGCCCTTGAGAAGACCCGCGAGGAGCTGTCGCACACCGATCGGAGCGAGGCAATCGGTCGGCGGCGGTGCGAGGCGCTCGTCTTCGAACACCTTGAAGAGCTTCTCAACCTCAGGCGGCTCAATGTCGGCGGCCTTGGTGCGGCTCGTCACACCGATCGCCGAACAGAACTTCGACGCGGTCGCCGACGAAACCCGGCAGAAACGCGTCTGGAGGAAGTCGTAGAGCGTGCCCTTCTCGCTCGCTTCGTAATCCTTCAGCATCTGGAGCAGGATGCCGAGTTCGATCCCCTTCGGATGCGGCTGGATTTCCCTCGTCTCGGGCGGGAGCTCCTGCACGCCGCGCGGATAGACGATCACGCCACCGGTCTCGGACGTCTGCGCGGGCGCCGCGACCTTGCCTCCCTCGGCAGCCGCAGCGCTCGTTCCGGGGAGCATGTCGTCCGCGTCGTCCTGCACGATGCGCGAGGGCGGCACAAAGATGATCCGCGCGTGTGGATTCGCGATCGCGGTCAACTCGAGGAACTCGTCGACCGAGCCGCGTCCCTTCTGGTACTTGCCCTCGAGTTCGATCGACACGCTCGTGCCGGTCGCGAAGACGTCGGGCGCGAGGAACATGCCCTCGGCCGAAAGTTGCTTCGTACCCACAGAAATCGCGCGGAATCGCTCGGGCGGGAAGTCCTTCGTCTCCTTGTCGAGCGTCACCTCGGCGCGATTCGTCTTCGTATTCATCGCGAGTTCGAGGTGATGCGCCGCCTGCTTCGCGCTCGGCTTCGTGTGGATCACCATCGGACGGCCCGTCGTGATGAGGCCGTTCATACCCGCGGCGGAGATGCCGATCCCCTGCTGGCCGCGCGACATCTTGAGGCGGTGGAACTTGGAGCCGTACAGCAGTCGACCGAAGATGTTCTCCACCTGCTTGCGCACGATGCCGGGGCCGTTGTCGATGATGGTCACGCGATAGCGCGAACTCTTCGTCGTTGCGGGCCGCTTCGGATCGAGATCCTCGATCACCACCACGATGTCGGGGAGGATGCCACCTTCCTCGCAGGCGTCGAGCGAGTTGTCGACGGCCTCCTTGACGGTGGTCAGGAGGGCCTTACGAGGATTGTCGAAGCCGAGGAGGTGGCGGTTCTTGACAAAGAACTCGCTGACCGAGACTTCCTTCTGCCTCGCCGACATCTCCTCGGCGGTGGCGCCCCGTCGGGGCTTGGTGGACTGCGCGGGTCGTTCCTTCACGGCGCTCTCCATCGGCTGCTCCGGGCGTTCCTTCGCCCATGCGGCGCAAGGATCCGCGCGCCGCCATGGGGCGAAGTTAGCGGATTCACAGAGCCTGCGCGGCGGACGCACTCGTTTCGCCCGCATTTCCCGAACGCATTTGCGCGCGCATTTCCTCGGAGCGCCCGCTTCGGCTACACTCTCCGCCCTTCACAAGCACCCCGAAGAGAGGTACCGACACCATGGAAACCACCCTCATCATCCTCAAGCCCGACGCCGTCCAGCGCGGCCTCATGGGCCGCATCATCAGCCGCTTCGAGGACAAGGGCCTGCAGATCGTGGGCGCCAAGCTCATGCAAATCTCACCCGAACTCGCCGCGACCCACTACAAGGATCACAACGGCAAGCCGTTCTACGCAGGGCTCGTCGGCTTCATGACCAGCTCCCCGGTGCTCGTCCTCGCCGTACGCGGGATGGGTGCCATCACCATCTGCCGTGGCATGATGGGCGCGACCTTCGGCTCAAAGGCCGCCGCGGGCACGATCCGCGGCGACTTTGGCGTCTCGAACTCGTTCAATCTGATCCACGGCTCGGACAGCCCCGAGGCCGCGGCGCGCGAACTCTCGCTGTTCTTCAAGGCGGGCGAAGTGCTCGACTTCGCGCGCGCGGGTGAGCGCTGGATTTACGACAGCTCCTCCGGCAAGCCGGAGTGACGCTCGACCGAATCAAATCGACCGACGCCGCCTCTCCTAGGCGGCGTCGGTCTCTTTTGATGCGCGCGCCCCCGGAAACTCGCGCCAGCATCCTCCTTGCGGGTCGCACCCTCCGGTGAGCGCCCCAGAACACGTCGATCTCCGCCGATTCCGCGGTCGGATGCACAACCCAATCGCATGCTGCACGTATACACGGCGTGGTTGGGAGTGCGGCGCGATGCGTACGCGTCGGCAAAGCGGAAACAGGCCACATCGGACAGGCGCGGTGGAAATCCGGCGACTGCTCAAGGGCAGGCGAGGTGCCGTGTTGTCCGGACCCTCGCCCGTGATGGCGAGTGACGGAACAGGTACCAAGCCCCACGGAACAAGTACCAAGCGCCCGATGTCCTGCGACCGCGACGGTGGCGTGAGAACTCCGGAGGATCGCGCAAGAACGCGCGCAGGATGAATCGCCGCGCGTCGCTCGGCGAAGCAATCTTGCTGGATTGCCGAACAAAAACCGTGCGAGCGGCGTCTGTCCCCGAACGCCGCGAGGCACCGATGATCGCGTGGATGGGGAATGCAGAGTGCTTGGCGCTCCTTGGGAAGTTGCGCGCAGGCACTTTCGAGCCTTTTTGCATTGTTTCGTTTCGTGTTCGCGACAGATCAACGCAAATGAGAGCGGCCTAGCCCAGCCGCGCATGCACCCGCCTCAAGTCGCCTGCCCTTGGCCCTACTCTGCTCGCCAAGTGCAGACCCTGCCTGCGACTGCTTCCCTGTGGAGGTTCCAGCCATGAAGCCCCTCACGAAGCCCCTCACGAAGCCCCTCACGAAGACCGTCACAAAGACCACGAAGAAGTCCGCAACGCGATCCCACGCGAGCCTCGAGCCGAAGCCGGGCGATCCGTTGGGTTCTCGGACTGAGATCGTCGCCGGAGGAGCCTCTGGCTCTCGCTTGGCGGGAGCAGATTCTCCGTTGGCCCGTGAGCAACGTCGGTCCGGCATGGCGGTGCGCCCGCGGAGCGCCCAGCCGGGCCCGACCTCCCCGAAGAGCGTTCCCTCCCGGCTGGTCCCGCCCGCGTCGACCGGCAGCGTTGCTAGCACACGCACATCGGCCGAAGCGGCAGCGACCGAACGTCTGAACGAGACGGAAGAGCGCGTGCTGAAGGAGCTCCTCTCGGAGCCGATGGACTACATCGATCACCCGGAGTACCACGCTCCCGGGGCCGAGGAGCGGATCTACGGCGTCGCAGAGATCGAGCGTCCAGACGTCACCTGGTACCGCCCGCTGATGGACGACTTCATCTCGTCGCGGAGCCGAGGAACCCGTACGCCGAAGTCGCAGTCGAGCATCCTCCTCACCGGCGCCCAGGAGCGCGTGCTGTTCATGAAGTACAACTTCGCGCGCTTCGAGGTCTCGGAGATCCAGCACCGCGCGGCCGGCCGGGCCCTCACGCTCGCCGAGGCGCGTTCGGTGCTGCGTTGGCACGCGGTCGCCACCCAGTACCGCGAGCAGCTCGCCGAAACCAACCTTGCCCTCGTTCTCGCGATGGCGAAGCGGGTTCGCCTGTCCGAGGTCGATTTCGCCGACCTAATCGGCGAGGGCAACATGGCCCTCATGCGGTCGGTCGACAAGTTCGACTGCGGCCGCGGCTTCAAGTTCTCCACGTACGCGTGCCGGGCGATCCTGAAGGCCTTCAGCCGCCACGGCATCAAGGTCTCGAACCAGCGGAAGCGCTTTGGAGCCGAGTACGACCCGGTGCTTGAGAAGTCGAACCACCTCGAAACCGTTCGTGCGACGCACGAACAGGACTGTGCCGACGAGGTGAAGCACATCGTGCTGACCAACAAGGCAGACCTGTCCGACATCGAGCGTCAGGTGATCAGCCATCGCTTCGGCATCAATATGAACGCCGTGGCCACTTTTCAGGGTTCTTCCGCGGAAATCGGCGTTTCTGGAGCGTCCGCAGATGATGCCGGCGTCCCGCTCACCCTCGAGCAGGTCGGTCAGGTGATCGGCGTGACCAAGGAACGCGTGCGCCAGATCCAGAACAAGGCGCTCGAGAAGATCCGCGCGGCGCTCGAGCAAGCGAACCCCGATGCGGCACGCGAGATGCAGGATGACATCGCCGCGCGCGAAGGTCGTCGGAGCCCTGCTTCGGATCGCCTTCCGACCCTGCCTGACGCGAGCAGCAACTGACCGCCGGCCCACCTTCGAGAAATCGCCGGGCGACCCGTGAATCACGGGCCGCCCGGTGTGCTTTTGGGGACGGAAACCGCAGCGCGGGTACACTCCGTTCCCCGCCTGGTATCCGACGGCGCGAACCGTCCGGCAACCCTCAGACCGCCCGAAGAGTCACCATGAGCCACACCGCCACGTCGAGCCGCAGCAAGATCTTTTCATCGCCATCCGCAGCCCTCGAGGGCCTCGTTCGCGACGGCATCACGGTTGCCGTCGGTGGCTTCGGATTGTGCGGCATCCCCGAACAGCTCATCCTCGCGCTCCGGGACACCGGCGCACGCAACCTGACCGCCGTGAGCAACAACGCCGGCGTGGACGACTGGGGGCTGGGCCTTCTGCTCCAGACACGCCAGATCCGAAAGATGATCTCGTCGTATGTCGGGGAAAATGCCGAGTTCGAGCGGCAGTACATGTCGGGAGAGCTTGAGCTCGAGTTCAACCCCCAGGGCACACTCGCCGAGCGGATGCGCGCCGGTGGCGCCGGGATCGCCGGCTTCTACACGCGCACCGGCGTTGGGACAATCGTCGCCGAAGGCAAGGAGACGAAGGAGTTCGATGGCGAACTCTTCGTCCTCGAGCGGGGCATTCGCGCAGACCTCTCCCTCGTCAAGGCATGGAAGGCCGACGAATCTGGCAATCTCGTCTTCCGAAAGACCGCCCGGAACTTCAATCCCATGGCCGCGATGTGCGGGCGGGCCTGCGTGGCGGAAGTCGAGGAGATCGTTCCGGTCGGAGCCCTTGACCCGGACAACATCCACACCCCGGGCATCTACGTCGACCGCATCGTGCGAACGACCTCGGTGAAGCGGATCGAGCAGCGAACGGTCCGGCCCAATCCGGCTTGATTATCGGTCAACGCACTGCGTGCTGCGGATCACCTCCCGGTGGAGCCGATGGGGCAAATGGCCGATCTTCCCGGGTCCGGCGCAGATGCACGAGTTCTGCTCGTTCAATCGGTGGATTGGGCAACGGGACCCGTGAGTTGTGGAACAATCCAAGCCCCCTTCGCGGCGCTTCGCGAATCGGGAACCGAAGCATCTCGCAAGCCTTCACCTCTGCGCCCTCTGAGGGCGCGTCTCAGTCCAAGGAGCATCGCGTGCAACTCTTCTCGAACCTTCGCACACCGTTCGCCTTCCTCCGCGCACCGATGGTGGCTGCGGTCCTCGCCTCAACCGCCGTCATCTCGCTCGCGCCGACGGCGCAAGCGCAGTTCGGCGGCCGCGGCGGCATGGCGCAGATGTTCATTCCCGAGTACCTCTCGCGCGATCTGCCGGTCTTCGTCGACTCTCTGCAACTCGAGGACTGGCAGCGCCCGATTCTTGAGGCGCTCCTCGACGACTACGACACAAACTTCAACACCGCGGCCGACGGCGTCCGTAAGTCGATCGGCGGGTTGAAGGATACCGCCGCCGGCACGAGCCCTGACAAGATCATCGACCTCATCCAGCAGCCGCTCTTGCGCTGGAACGACGAGAAGGAAAAGCTCCGTCAGGACTTCATCGCGAACGTCAAGTCGCAGCTGAGCGACGCGCAGGCCGAACTCTGGCCGCGGCTCGAGCGCTCGATGCGCCGTGAGAAGGCGCTCCCGAACCACGAGCTGTCGGGCGAAGGACTCAACCTGCTCATCGTGCTTCGCGAGCTTGAGGCCTCCCCCGCCGCCGCCGACGCCGCACGCGAGGCGGTCGAGGCCTACGAAGTCAACCTCGACACCGCGCTCGCCGCGCGCGAGCAGCTCATGCAGACGGCGATCGCCGGCCAGCTCCGTGCGATGTTGAACCCCGACCCGGAGGCGGGCATCCAGCTTGCCGAGCAGATCATGGCGCGGCGCGTAGCCGTGCGTCAGGTGCAGGATGCGTCGCTCACCGCGATCCGCGATGCGCTCGGCTCCGAGTACGGCGTGCAGTTCGAGCGCCGCGCGCTGCAGCGCGCGTTCCCGCAGGTCTACCGCCCCGATCCGATCACCCCGCTCTTCGAGGCGGCCAACGCTCTTCCTGACCTGACCGACGACCAAAAGATGCAGCTGAAGGGGCTCAGCGACCGCTTCAACGCGGAGTATCCGGCGTTTCAGAACAAGTTCGCCGATGGCTACCGGCTCACCGAGCCGCGTGAGCCGCGTCGGCGCACCGAGCTTGCCCGCAACCCCGGCGCTGGCAACACGAAGTACGGCGAGGCCCCGGAGATCGAGGCGCTGAAGGCTGAGCGCGACGCAATGTTCGCCCGCTACCGCGAGCAGATCGCCGCGATCCTGAACGAGACCCAGAAGCAGGCGATCCCTGGAATGGAGAAGCCGGGATACGACAACGGCGACTCGCGCCCGGTCGGTCTCGACGCCAATGTCCTTGGCCCTGATGCCGGCAAGCCAACCGCGACCCCTGAGGGCGTGGAGGCGGTGGATCCCAACGAGCAGATCGCGCCGGCCCCGAAGCAGACCCCGACCCGCGAGTCAGCCGGCGGCAACTCCCTCGGATCGAATCCGAAGCAAGACGTCGGCGGAGGGAAGTCAGGCAAGAAGGGCGGCTGATCGCCGTTCTGCCTTCTCGGCGCGTCTGCGCCGTCGAGCCGCCCGAAGTGCGGCGGATCGAGGACCTCACGTGCATACTGCCAGCAACGGATCGAGCAACGGAACCCATGTCAATGCGACCGCACAAGCGGCGGGGGCCGACACGGTGGCGCAGATCCGGAACGGGACCTCGAAGGACGGCGCGACCTCGCAGGACGGCGCGACCTCGCAGGACGCGGCACGCGAGCGATGCGCGCTTCTTGGAATCCCCTGGCTCGAGAAGGCGCCGGCCTCGGACCCCGCGGCCGCAGAGTTGCTCGCGCCCGAAGTCGCCGTGCGGCTCGGCGCGGTCCCGCTGACGATCGATGGCCCGCGCCTCGTCGTGGCGATGCTCGATCCGCTCGACACCTCGGCGGTCGACGAGATCGCCACGATCACCGGCCGCGCGGTGCGTCGCGTCGGACTCGAGGGTCCGGCGTTCCGCGATCTCATGCGCGACCGCTATGGCACGACCGCGGCGCGCATGGCGGAGTCGCTCGCCTCCGACGGTGGCCTCGCGGCGGTTCCCGACAGCGAGCACAACCTCGACGCCATCGAGGCGGACGACGTCCACCGGATGGCGGAGCAGCCGACGCTCATCAACCTGGTGAACCTCCTCCTGCTCGAGGCCGTTCAGGGGCGCGCGAGCGACGTGCACATCGAACCGTTCGAGACGGAGTTGCGCGTCAAGTACCGCATCGACGGCGTGCTGGTCTCCCAACCGCAGCCTCCGAAGCATCTTCAGGCCGCGCTGATCGGCCGCGTGAAGATCATGGCGGGCATGAACATCGCGGAGCGCTACGTCCCGCAGGACGGGCACATCACGCTCCGCTTCGAGGGCCGCAAGGTCGACATCCGCGTTTCGACCGTCCCGACGCTGTATGGCGAATCGGTGGTCATGCGTATCCTCGACAAGAGTTCGCTGCCGCTCGACCTCGTCAGTCTCGGCATGAGCGAGTCGCACCGCGCGCTCGTCGACCGCATGATCGAGAAGCCGCACGGCCTCGTGCTGGTCACGGGTCCGACCGGTTCCGGCAAGACCACCACGCTCTACGCGTCGCTCTCGAAGCTCTACGACCCGCGCAAGAAGATCATCACGATCGAGGATCCCGTCGAGTACGAGCTCAACGGCATCAACCAGATCCCTGTCAACGCGAAGCGCGGACTGAGCTTCGCCACCGGCCTGCGCGCGATCCTGCGTCAGGACCCCGACATCGTGTTCGTCGGTGAGATCCGCGACTCCGAGACCGTCGATATCGCGATCCGTTCCGCGCTCACGGGCCACCTCATCTTCTCGACGCTCCACACGAACGACGCGATTTCATCGGTCGGCCGTCTCGTCGACATGGGTGCCGAGCCCTACCTTGCCGCAAGCGTGCTCGAGGGCCTGCTGGCACAGCGCCTCGGCCGCCGCGTGTGCATGGCCTGCCGCGAAGAGCGCGCGATCACCGAGGAGATCGATGCGCGACTCACTCCGGAGGAGCGCGCGCGCTTCAAGGGCCGCCAGACCGTCGGCCGCGGCTGCGAGAAGTGCAACGGCAGCGGCTTCCGCGGGCGTCTCGGCTTCTACGAGATCGTGCGCATCTCCGCGCCGCTGCGCGCGGCGATCGCGCAGAACCGCCCCGTGCACGAGCTCAAGGCCCTCCTCGACCCCGACTTCATCACCATGCGCGAGGACGGCATGCGCAAGGCGCTCGCCGGCACAACCACCATCGAGGAAGTGCTCCGCGCGACGCAGGACGTCGACGACTTCACCGAGGACCTGAAGAAGCGCCAGCAGCAAGCCTGAGCGCGCGAGCGCGTGGAAGAGGACGACTGAAGCCCGATGCCGACGTTTACGTACCAAGCGATCACTTCTGACGGCGCGACGAGCAACGGCTCCGTCGTGGCGGTCGATCGCGCGTCGGCCATGCGGCTCATCGCACAGAAGGGCGAGACCGCGCTCCAGCTCCAGCTGAGCGCCGAGGACGCGGCTGCGGCCGCGGGACGCAAGGTCACGCGTCCCTCGATCAGCCGCTCCGAACTCGCCGACCTCGTCCGCGAGATCGCAACCGCGCTCGAGGCCGGACTTCCGCTCATGCAGGCGCTCCGGACGGTGCGTCGTCAGGCGGCGAGCAAGAACCTGCAGGTGATCCTCGACTACGTGATTGATCGCGTCGAGGCCGGCGTGACGCTTCACCAGGCGACGAAGGAGTACGGACCGCCCTTCGACGACATGACCGTCGGCATGCTGCGCGCGGCCGACGCGTCGGGGCGCAACGCCGAGATCATGCACCAACTTGCCGACCTCCTCGAGCGCTCGGTCGAACTGCGACGCGAGGTCGTCGGCGCCGTGATCTATCCGCTCATGATCGCCGGACTGATCGCGGTGAGCGTGGTGATTCTGATCGCGTTCGTGCTTCCGCGCGTGATGAAGCCGATCCTCAGCACCCCGAACGTCGAGATGCCGCTGCCGACGGTGATCCTCATGGACATCTCCGCGTTCATCTCGTCGTGGTGGCTCGTCCTCCTCGGCGGCGGCGTGCTGCTCTGGATCACGTGGCGCAACTGGCTTGCAAAGCCCGCGAACCGGCTGCGCTTCGACAGTTTCATCCTGCGTCTGCCGGTCGCGGGACGCCTTGTCCGAGACATCGCGGTCGCCCGCTTCACACGCACGCTCGGGACACTGGTCTCGGCGGGCATCCCGATCCTCTCGGCGCTCAGGATCGTGCGCGACACGCTCGGCAACACCGCGCTCACGGGCGCGATCGACCAGGTCTCCGACAAGGTCACCACCGGCCAATCGCTCGCGGATCCGCTTGAGCGGAGCGGCTACTTCCCACCGCTCCTCGTCCAGATCGTGAACATCGGAGAGCGTTCGGGCCGCCTTGAGCAGATGCTGCTGCACGCCGCCGGCAGCTTCGACCGACAGGTCAACAACTCGCTCAAGCTCTTCACCCGCGTCCTTCCGACGGTGCTTCTCGTCGTGATGGCGCTCGTCGCGAGCTTCGTGCTCGCCGCGATTCTCCTGCCCATCGTCCAGCTTCAGAACTCGGTCGGTTGACCGGGAGTAGGAAGGAAACCATGAACGCCACCGCCCACCGCAACAATCGAGTCCGCCGCGCCATCCGACGCGGCTTCAGCCTCATCGAGGTCATCGTCGCGGTGACGATCGTCGCGATCTTCGCCGCGATCATCGCGCCGAACCTCCTCGGCCGCATCTCGAGCGCCAACCAGGACAAGGCCATGGTCGAGGCAACGAAGATCGCCGACATGGTCACCGTCTACCTGAGCGAGAATCGCGGCGCGACGCTCTCGGGCGACTTCGACCTCGAGGTGCTCGTGCCGAAGTACATCGACAGCGTCGACTCGCTGACGGATCCGTGGGGCACGCGCTACCAGATCGCGATCCCGGGCATCGGACGCGAATACGACGTGTACAGCTTTGGTCCGGACAAGGCGCCCGGCGGTGAAGGCGACAACGCCGACATCTATCACGGCCGCGATCCGAAGAAGGCCCGCGGCGGATGATCCACGCATGAGACGAGACCCGACCACGAACC
>Ga0172376_10007282_pt1 | contig 11809 bp, 9 predicted proteins | sample Lak35m_FD_121114 | JGI IMG/M metagenome (GOLD analysis project Ga0172376, IMG submission 121114) | Freshwater microbial communities from Kabuno Bay, South-Kivu, Congo - kab_092012_35m | ecosystem: Environmental > Aquatic > Freshwater > Lake | place: Democratic Republic of the Congo: South-Kivu...
ACACTGATTGGCGGCCTCGCCGGAGGGCTGCTGATGTCAAGAATTTCATTATGGACAGCCCTTTTGATTTTCGGGGCCATGCAGGCGGTTACAAATCTGGGTTTCTGGTGGTTGGCGGCCTATCCCGCAACGATCACGGGAATGACGGTCGTGGTTTTGCTCGAAAATCTTGCGGGTGGAATGGGCACGGCAGCCTTTGTGGCCCTGTTGATGACGCTCTGTGACGCGAGGTTTACGGCAACACAGTTTGCATTGCTCTCAGCGCTTGCATCGATAGGTCGCGTTGTGGTGGGGCCTGTTGCCGGTGTCACGGCAAGCGATTGGGGCTGGCCCACCTTCTTTTTGTTTTCTACGGCCGCAGCCCTGCCCGGTCTTCTGATGCTCGCCGGGATTAGGCGCTTATTGGTCGCCCCACCCCTGTCGGTACCGGTTACTTCACCACAAGCACGGGAATCGGGCTGAGGTTAACGAGCTTGGTGGCGACCGAGCCCAGAAGAAGATCGGTGAGCGAACCACGGCCTTTCCCGCCTACAACCAGGAGATCGAATTTTTCTTTTTTCAGAAGATCCAAAATAACCGGCACGACCTCTCCGTGCCCTTTTATGATCTGCGCGGTGTGGCCAGTCGCGGCTAGGATTTTCTTGGCCTCTGCCAACTCTTCTTCTGCGATCTGATCCATATACTGTTCGATCTGCTGCCGATCAATGCCTCGGGCAACAGGAGACAGTAAGGCTGACAGATGAACGTTCACCAAGACAAAAGTGGATGACTCTTTCATTTTGTCAGCAAATGCCAACGCCTGCTTTAGGGCACGAAGGCAATGGTCCGAGCCATCAATGGCGATTGCAATGCGCATAGCGAACTCCTTTGAGAGATAAAACGGGCATGCGCTTTATTCTACCGTAACGCTTTTCGCGAGATTTCGGGGCTTGTCAACATCATTATTGCGTGCAAGCGCTACGTGATAGGCCAATAACTGAAGCGGAATAACGTGAAGTATGGGCGAGAGAAGCCCCGCATGATCACCGAGTGAGATCAGGTTTACGCCTTCAGACGCAGTGATTGCGGAGCCTTTATCAGCAATGATGTAAAGCTCGCCGCCACGTGCACGAACCTCCTGTAGGTTACTCTTGAGTTTCTCAACGAGCTGATCATTTGGTGCAACCGCAATCACCGGCATCTCGGAATCTACCAAGGCAAGAGGGCCATGCTTGAGTTCGCCGGCCGCATAGGCCTCGGCGTGGATATAACTAATTTCTTTGAGCTTTAAAGCGCCCTCCATGGCGATGGGATAGTGAATACCGCGGCCCAGAAATAGGGCATGCTGCTTGTGTACAAACCGTGCTGCCCAGCGCTTGAAATCAGTTTCCGCTGTAAGAACCTGCATGATTGCTGCGGGCAGGTGGCGCAGTTGCTCTATGGATTGCTTCTCGCTGACTGCAGACAGACGGCCCTTTGTCTTTGCGAGTACCAGGGAGAGAAGAAATAGTGCTGCTAGCTGTGTGGTGAATGCTTTTGTTGAGGCGACTCCAATTTCAGGGCCCGCGCGGGTGAGAAACTTCAGGGCCGATGCTCGAATCAATGCAGACTCAGGAACATTACAGATTGATAGCGTGCTGGCCATTCCCTTCGCAATTGCATGCTGCAGCGCTGCTAGCGTGTCGGCGGTTTCGCCTGACTGAGAGATGGTGATCACGAGTGTGCCGGGGAGTGACACACTGTCGCGATAGCGAAACTCGCTTGCAATCTCCACGGAGACCGGGAGTTTTGCGATGGACTCTAGCCAGTATTTAGCGACAAGTCCCGCATGAAAGCTTGTGCCACAGGCAAGAATCAGGATCTGCTGAGTCGCCGCAAAATGCCGCTGGGCATCTGCGCCAAAGAGATGGGCGCTCAGGGTCTTGGCGCCAATCACCTCTTGAAGTGTTGCGGCAATCGCGCCAGGCTGCTCGAATATCTCCTTTTGCATGTAATGGGCGTAGGGTCCAAGCTCGATGGCATCTGGCGACAGCTCACTGATGGTTACGGGGCGAGAAACCAGCAGGTTATCTTGATTAAAAATCTGGATCTGGCCTGCTGTCAGGCAGGCGAGGTCACCATCTTCAAGATAAATAATTCGACGGGTTACCTGGAGCAACGCTGAAGTATCTGAGGCAAGGAAATTCTCACGGTCGCCTGATGGGGCCTCCTGATTTTCTGATGGACCTAACCCAACAAGAAGCGGTGCTCCATGACGGGCGCCGACCAACACATCTGGATCTTGATTAGAGAGCACGGCAATTGCATATGCGCCTTCTAGCTGATGTCGGGCAGACGCGACCGCCTCTTGTAGGCTGGCGGTCCTCCCACGGATATCGTGGATTAGGTGCGCAATAACCTCAGTGTCGGTCTCTGAAATAAAGACATAACCCTTTGCCTGAAGGGCGATACGAAGGCCTTCATGGTTCTCAATGATGCCGTTATGCACCACACAGATTCCCAAACCATCCCGCTCTGAAATATGGGGATGCGCATTATCAGCATTAACTGCACCATGTGTCGCCCAACGGGTGTGGGCGATTCCACTTGTTGCGGTTAGTCCTTCAGACTGAGACTCAAGCGCTGCGACTCGACCTACCGCACGAACCCGCTTGATGGTTCTAGTGAGACCGTTTATTGATTGAATCGCCAAACCTGCTGAGTCATAGCCTCGGTACTCGAGCTTTTTTAGACCTTCAACCAGGATCGGAACAACATTACGTTTTAATTCAATAGCTGAAATTGCACCAACGATTCCACACATAGCGGTGGGAGTTCCTTTTCTAGTGAGCCTTCTTGTGGGGGCGCTTGTATCCCTTGATGGTAACCTGCTGGCTTCGAGAGAGCGTCAGCTCATCTGCGGGCGCATCATGGGTGAGGGTTGTACCTGCGCCCAGAGTTGCGCTACGTCCCACGGTTACCGGTGCAACGAGTTGGGTATCGGAACCGATGAACGCATCATCCTCAATGATCGTTCGGTGCTTTTCGGCGCCATCATAATTACAGGTAATCGTACCGGCTCCAATATTGACCCGATTACCGATTGTTGCATCACCAAGATAGGAGAGATGGTTTGCTTTTGATCGGGCACCGAGCTGAGAGTTCTTAATTTCAACGAAGTTACCAACATGTGCGCCTTCACCAAGACTGGTACCAGGACGCAGTCGCGCATACGGACCAACAGTCGCATGCGGACCAATATCGGCGCCATCGATATGCGAGAACGCTTCGATACGCGTACCGCTGCCAATCCGGCTATTGCGGATCACACAATACGGGCCAATGGTTGCACCGCTCTCGACTGTGACTGCGCCTTCAAAAATGCAGTCAATATCGATTGATACATCCTGATCACAGAGCAGTGTGCCCCGAATATCAAGGCGTGAGGGGTCAATAATCCGAACCCCGGAATCCATGAGGCTCTGTCCGAGTCGCAGCTGATAGTGGCGCTCTAGCTGTGCACGCTGGAATTGGCTATTGACGCCAAGAACCTCGTGGAGATCATCTGGCTGGGCAGAGGCGATGGCGAGCCCTTCTTTGTAAGCCATCTCGACGATATCCGTTAAGTAGAACTCGCCTTGTGTGTTGTTGTTTTCAAGTGTGGAGAGCCAACGGATCAGAGAGGATGACGGCGCAAGAAGAATGCCTGTGTTGATCTCTCCGATTGATCGAATTTCTGGTGAGGCATCTTTTTCTTCGATAATTGCTTTGATCATTCCGGTGGCATTTCCTGACTCACGAACAATTCGACCATAGCCCGTAGGGTCTGCAACTTGGGCAGTGAGTAGCGCCATTCCCTGACTGGCCTGCCCCGCACGGATAAGCCGTGAAAGTGTGGTTGGAGTGATCAGCGGTACGTCACCGTATAAGACCAAGGTGGTCTGTGCTGTTAAGAAATCGATTCCTTGGGCAACGGCATGGCCAGTGCCTAGCTGGGGATTCTGGCTCACCCAGTGGATGGGAATCTTGGAGTCGTTAACCAATGGTGCAAGCGTTGTTCTGACCTCGTCAGCACCGTGGCCCACAACAACCACGACCGACTCCGGCTTCAGGGCGAGCGCAGCATTAAGCACATGACCAAGCATCGGAAGGCCCCCAATTGGGTGCAACACCTTCGGAAGCTCAGAGCGCATCCGAGTGCCTCTACCCGCGGCCAGGATCACAATATTCATAGGTGCTTTGCGTCTCCGCCATGACCCTGATGGCCAGAGCCCCGATTTGGAGACATCCAAGAACCGAGCAACATCCCCATTAGGCTGAACAGCATGCCAATCAACTGGGGCTGCACAGGCTCCTCAACGCCAGTTATCTCAAGAACAATCCAGGTCGTCAGGCCGAGCGTAATTGCCAACCCAGCCCCGAGGTTACTCGCCTTTTTCCAAAATAATCCCGCAGCGAGCGGAACGAAAGCACCTGCGAGGGTGATGCGATAGGCATTTTCGACCATGGTGTGAATATTGGAGTCGGTTGCAATCGCATAGTAGGTCACAACAACTGTGAAAACGACAACCGTCACTCGGGTTGCCCACAAGAATTGACCATCGGTCATTCGTGGGGCAAAGCCTTTTAATACGTTTTCCGTGAATGTTACGGAAGGCGCAAGCAAGGTACCTGAGGCGGTGCTCATAATTACAGAAATTAGCGCACCAAAGAACACGACCTGCATGAGAAATGGCATGTGATTCAGAATGAGTGTGGGCAGGATCATCTGCGAGTCATCGGCTAGAAATTTCTTCACCATCATGGGGTCAATGATATTGGCCGTGTAGGCAAGAAAAAGAGGAACTGCCGCGAAGAAGAAATAGGCAACTCCTCCTAACGTCGTGCCCCAGACGGCCACGGTCTCATTTTTTGATGCATTCACCCGTTGGAATACATCCTGTTGTGGAATTGACCCAAGTGCCATTGTAAGAAGTGCCGCAATCCAGCCCAACATATCAACCAGATCCAAGGTGGGTAAGAAATCAAACTTACCCTCGGCGCTCGCCTTTGCGATCACGTTTGCAACCCCACCGGCTTGTTCAGCAGCATTCGTGGCGACGAGTAGCAAGCCAATTACGATCACAATCATCTGTACAAACGTCGTGAGTGCGACAGACCACATGCCGCCAAACAAGGTATAAATCAATACGACTGCTGCGCCGATCAGCATCCCCTGTGGGGTCGAAATTAGATCGTTCGATAGAACGTTAAAAGTGAGGCCTAAAGCCGTGATCTGAGCCGAAACCCAGCCCAGGTAGGAGACGATGATGCAGATGGACAGAAGCAGTTCGGTCTGTCGGTTGTACCGAATCCGAAAATAGTCGCCCAGAGTTATGAGGTTCATCCGATAAAGGGGCCGTGCAAAGATGAGCCCAAAGATTACGAGGCAGATTGAAGCGCCAAGTGGGTCCGAAATTAGCCCTCTAAAGCCCTCTTCAAGAAAGGTTGCGGAGATACCGAGCACCGTCTCCGCTCCAAACCATGTTGCAAAGACCATTGCCAGAACAAAGGCCATCGGAAGGTTACGCCCTGCGGTAATGTAATCCTTGGCGTTATGCACCTTTGTTGCCGCATAAAGACCAATACCGACCGAAACGGCAAGATATGCAATGACTAGCCAGAGCAGCATCGGGGGCTCCTTTCGCAATCCACAATGAACCTAGGTTAAGGGTTGGTGTGTTGCCGCCTAGTCGTGTGCGGCACCACCTCACAATTATAGGAGGGGACCGCCCAGGAAATAGCCCATCATCGCTAGTAACGCGAGTAAAAGACCGATTAGAACCCAGAGAACCTGTCGGATCAGTTGCTGGGAGCGCGCGAGTGCCTGGATCTGCGCCTCCAGTCTGGGCTGCTGATCATAGGCTGCATTGGTCAGCGCTTGATGAAGCAGTCTCGGGATCTGTGGCAGGGTCTGAGACCAGCGCTCGGCCTCCTTCTGGATGGATGCACGCAAGGCTCTGAATCCAATCTGTTCTTGCATCCAGCGCTCTAAAAATGGCTTCGCCGTCTTCCAGAGATCAAGGTCGGGATCGAGCTGTCGACCCAGGCCTTCAATGTTGAGCAGGGTCTTTTGCAGCAGGGTGAGTTGCGGCTGAATCACGACATTAAAACGTCGTGATGCCTGAAATAGCCTGACCAGAACCTGGCCCAACGAAATCTCTTTGAGTGGCCGATCGAAAAATGGCTCACAGACTCCCCGGATTGCTGTCTCTAGCGCATCGACTCGGGTATCGGCGGGAACCCAGCCGGACTCAACATGGAGTTCGGCAACCCGACGGTAGTCTCGACGAAAAAAGGCGAGGAAGTTCTGGGCTAAATAATTTTTGTCGAAATCAGACAGGGTGCCGACAATGCCAAAATCAAGCGCGATATACCTGCCAAAGTGGGGGCCTCGATCTGATACTAGAATATTGCCCGGGTGCATATCGGCATGAAAATAACCGTCTCGGAATACCTGTGTAAAGAAGATTTCAACGCCATCGCGAGAGAGCTGCTTCAGATCAATTCCAGCAGCCTCAAGCCGATCGAATCGATTAATCGGGATCCCATAGATACGCTCCATCACGATAACGTCGGTTCTGCAGTAGTCCCAGATCATTTCAGGAATCTTTAGCAGGTCTGAGTCTTCGAAATTTCGTCTCAGCTGACTCGCATTGGCCGCCTCGCGGATGAGGTCTAGCTCGTCATGCAGGTAGCCATCAAATTCCTCAACGTTCTCGACAGGCTTTAGGCGACGACCGTCGGATGAAAACCGTGCGACAAATCCTGCAATCAATCGAAGTAAGCCAAGATCTTGCTCGATAATCTTCAGCATTCCGGGGCGCAGCACTTTGATTGCCACCTCTCGGCCGTCAATTAGCCTTCCAAGGTGAACCTGTGCAATCGAAGCGCTGGCAACAGGCGTTTTATCAAATTCAGAGAAAATCTCTTCAATACGTTGGCCGAGGGAGCTCTCAATGGTTGCGACTGCAAGGGCACTATCAAATGGCGGAACCTGATCTTGCAATTTTGCTAATTCGTCTGCAATGTCTTCGGGGAGCATATCTCGACGAGTTGATAAGACCTGCCCAAACTTTACAAAAATTGGGCCAAGATGTTCCAGGGCTAGCCGAATGCGGACACCGCGTGGGGCCCGCATAGGCCGACCCAATCGGGATACTGCGATGATTCCATTCAGCAGGCGCGAGTCGAAGGTCTTTGCGGCACCATCGAGAGCAAGCTGATCAAGACCAAACCGTAGGATTGTCCGCAGGATGGTGAGGAGACGAAAAAAAGAACGCATAGAAATGACGTAGGTAGAGTGCGCTAGGCCTTCGAGCCGCTTGGAAAAAACATGGGCGTGCTATGGCGCTTTCGGGCCATCAGGCGCAAAGACGAGAGTGTGCTCTGTCTTGCCTGGGAATTCAAAATCAAATGCCCGGTCACCGTTTGGGTCGACTTGATGGGTTGGGCAGAGATCTCGAAAGGGATAGAGCTTAGAATCGAGCAGGTGTGAGGGCACAACATTACCCAGCGCCTGGAACATCGATTCAATGCGGCCGGGAAACTTTCTCTCCCAGTCATTGAGCATCTGTTTGACCTGTTGGCGCTGGAGGTTCTCCTGAGATCCGCAGAGGTCACAAGGAATAATTGGGAAGCCCTGAATATCTGACCAACGGGTAAGATCTTTTTCCTCACAGTACGCCAGCGGACGAATGACTATATGTCGTCCATCATCTGAGACGAGTTTGGGCGGCATAGACTTGAGCTTTCCACCGAAAAAGAGATTTAAAAAAAGTGTCTGAAGGATGTCATCACGATGGTGACCCAGCGCGATTTTTGTAACTTTCAGTTCAGAGGCGACCCGATAGAGCACACCACGTCTTAGCCGTGAACACAGCGAGCACATGGTTTTACCCTCCGGGATTACACGTTTGACGATTGAATAGGTGTCTTGGTCCTCGATGTGAAACGCAACCCCGCGGGAGCGGAGGTAATTCGGTAGCGTATCCTTTGGAAATCCGGGGTGACCTTGATCGAGGTTGACAGCAATCACATCAAAATCGATCGGTGCGCGTTCCCGCAGACTGAGCAGAATATCAAGCATCGCGTAGCTGTCTTTCCCGCCCGACATACAGACCATTAGACGATCACCCTCCTCGATCATATTGAAATCGATAATGGCCTGACCGGTTAGCCGATGTAATCGCTTGGAGAGCTTGTTGACCTCAAATGCGGATTTGTCGTGAGATCCCATAGACTTGATAGGCGTTGAGTGATCAGGGTGCCGGCTGAATCGGGGAGCCCGCCCAGCGGAAAACCTCGATGCCAACGGTCTTGCAATCTGGATAGACATCCGGTTTTTGCGTTTCTACACGAACGGCTCGAATACCGGGTTGGGAGAGGCAGGCCGCGCAGATCTCATCAATCAATGTTTCTTGTAAATTAAAGTGACGTGATTGCGTCAATGCTGCAATCGTATTACGTACAAAGTCATAATCGACGACATCTTTCACGTCATCATGTTCTGATGTACTCGACTGAATCGGAACAAATAAATCGATGCTTACTAGAATTCTCTGACGTGCCGCCTTCTCAAAATCATGGAATCCGATTGAGGCCTCAAACGACAATTCACGCAAAAAGATTCTTCGGCAGTCTGACAAGAGTGGTGCGTTTAGGGTGGGATTTTGCATAAGGTCAGGTCGCAAGCTAGCGTTGTCGAATCGCCATCATGACATCTCGGGATTGCGCCATTAGGTGTTGGCCGCCGTCGACCAACAACATGGTGCCGGTGACGGCCCTCGCCTGGGCCAGCCAGACCACTGCATCGGCAATTTCTTGCGGCCGGCTTGAGGCACCGAGCGGTGTCATCGCATGAGTCGCCTGAAACTCGTCGCTGGTCTGGTCTGCTGAGGGCAGGGTAATACCGGGCGCTACGCCGACGACCCTTAGCACGGGCGCGAATGCCATAGCCGAGAGGGTTGTCGCGCTCTGTAGAGCAGATTTCGATAAGGTGTAGGAGAAAAAATCAGGATTCTGATTCTCAAGTTTCTGATCGAGTAGATGAATGACAACGCCTAGCGGATCTGCGCCCGCTTGATATTTCGGCGTCAGAAACTGAAAAAGCTTCTGAGTCAGTAGGGTGGGCGCGATCAGGTTCGCCTCGTAGTGCTGACGCAGCAGGTCGGCGGTGCAACTCTCTGGACGATCAAAAGAGAACATTGAGGCGTTATTGACCACGCTGGAAAGATTGGGAAAGTGCTGTGATGCGGACTCAAACAGCTGAGCGACCGCCTCGGAATTTCCGAGATCGGCGCTGATTGCAATCGCCTTTTGACCCAATGCCTCGATCTCGGCCACGAGCGCCAAGGCGGGCCCACGGGATTGCCGATAGTGAACGGCAATATCCCAGCCTGCGCGCGCCATTGCCAGTCCAATTACCCTCCCCAGTCGGGCGGCACCCCCCGTAATCAGGCATGCCTTTGGAGTGGGCGAGAGCGTTGGCATATGGTGAGGGGTTGCGGGGGTTAGATTTTTAGGCACGGCCCACAGTGTAGCTTTGATACCCTGCCAGACTATGCAAAGACTGAGCGTAAAAATCCGCAACGAGGTCCGGCAATCAGGAGGCTGGGTTGGTTTTGACACTTTTATGCAGCTGGCCCTCTATGCCCCCGGCCTTGGCTATTACTGCGGGGGCGGCCAGCCTTTTGGGAAGTCCGGCTCGCTAGACCCTGCCGATTCTGGGGACTTTCTAACCGCGCCAATGCTGGGGTCCTGGCTCGCTGAGGCAATCTGGCGTTGGGCTCGTCCACTGGCTAACGGGCGAGACCCGTTTCGGATACGGGAGTTTGGTGGTGGCCGGGGGGACATGGCGGCTGCTGTGCTGAGTTGCGCAGAACGCGATCGCATCAACTGTCAGCTTCAGGAGATTGAACTCAGCGCCGACTTACAGGCAATGCAACGACAGATGACCGGCAGCTCTGAGGCGGTGCGTTGGAGTCAGACCCTCTCCACTGGGTTTTCAGGGCTGGTGATTGCAAATGAGGTGCTTGATGCAATGCCTGTTAAGTGCTTTGAGTGGGTCGATGCAAAGACTGTGGTTGAGTGGGGCGTTGAAATTGATTTCGACGACGACTCTAACGGGCAAGAGTTCCGGTGGGCGCCGCGGCCTGCATCCGATCGGCTCTCCATGGTCGTGCAGCAACGGCAGCGTAATGCAGCAGCACTTGGTCTTCATTGGGATAGTGGCTATCGAGGGGAATACAACCCCTGGAGCGCGGCATGGCTCAACAGCCTTTCAGAATCGATCGACCATGGCGCGGTTTTGTTAATTGATTATGGCTTTATGCGCCCTGAGCTCGATCACCCCGGAAGAACGAATGGGTCCTTGTGTGCCCATCATCGTCATCGGCGCATTGATGACCCCAATGAGTTACTTAAGCGTGTCGGTGAGCAGGATCTTACCGCCCATGTTGATTTTTCACAGCTCTGTAGCGAGGCGCAGGGGGCCGGTTTTCAGGTCAACGGTCTTGTGACTCAGGCACGATTTCTCATGAATACGGGCATTCTGGAGTCTGCTCTGAGTATCCTTGATCAGTCCACCAACGTCATCCGCCGCACGCAACAGCAACAGGCCCTGCATCAACTCCTATCAGAGCCAGAGATGGGCGAACGTTTTAAAGTGCTGTTGCTGACCAAAAATCTTGACTCGGCTCTGTGCCAGACCCTAATCGAGAATGGGTTTCAAGAGGGTAATCGTCTATGAAAATAATGGAGACTGTCGCAGGTGTTCAATCCGTGCGAGCCGAACCTCCTCTGCGATACTCTTGGCGCGCTTTGCGCTGTCATCTGCTGGCGCTCTGTTTTCTTGCGCCCTCCAGGCCTCCGCTGCAGCCCCCGCCGCAAGACCTGCCGGTTCGCCAAGGACCCACTTTGCGAGGCTCTGAAGTATGTTCGCATGGTCTTTATTGACATAGCTTGCAATTACGAAACACTCAAGTAGTAACTCAAAACGCTTAGGCTTACGTAAGATATCGGTTGCAGCAAGCCAATCAAAAACTAACTCCGGTGAAGCAACCGTGATGTGGTCAATCGCACCAATTAATGAGTCTAAGCCTCGAAAACTCTGGCACAAGAGCTCTGCAAGCTCCTGATGAGATTTTGGAGCCTTAAATAAATTTGGCTCAAAGCAGTCACAGCCAGTGTTGTGAATCAGTAGCGCGTAGCGGCCCTCAGCCGGAAGATTTTCTGCGGCAGCGCTATCGAGGTGTCTAGAAGTTTCCTCCTGAACAATACCCGCCCCTTTCGTGATTGCGGCCCAGACACCCGTATCCTCCAAGACGCGAATCATGCGCGAGGGCCTTTTCGCCTCAAGCCCCTTGCTGATTTCCTGCCAGATACGCTCCGCGACTAACGCATCGGCCTCGCCGCAGACCACCATTGACTGACAGAGCATTTGCGTCTGATCTGAAATTAGAAAATCAGGCCACCTCGCCGCAAATCGGGCTAGCCGCAGAAGTCGAACGGGGTCTTCCTGAAACGCCAGGCTCACATGCCGAAAAGTTTTCGCATGAAGGTCATCAACGCCGCGAAAGGGATCAATGAGCTGGCCGCTCTCGTCGAGTGCGATGGCATTTATTGTCAGGTCTCGGCGCGAGAGATCGTCCTCTAGGGTGACGCTCGGGTCAACATTAAACGTGAACCCCTTATAGCCCTTACCCTTTTTTCTTTCAGTTCTTGCAAGCGCATATTCCTCGTGGGTAGAGGGGTGAAGAAACACGGGGAAGTCTTTCCCAACCGGGATGAATCCTGCATCCACCATATCCTC
>Ga0172376_10007284_pt1 | contig 11806 bp, 7 predicted proteins | sample Lak35m_FD_121114 | JGI IMG/M metagenome (GOLD analysis project Ga0172376, IMG submission 121114) | Freshwater microbial communities from Kabuno Bay, South-Kivu, Congo - kab_092012_35m | ecosystem: Environmental > Aquatic > Freshwater > Lake | place: Democratic Republic of the Congo: South-Kivu...
CATGGTGTGAATATTGGCCAGTTTGTTCAGCAGTTCAATGAAAGAACGCGTGACATAGCAGGCACTATCGTTCCGGCTGTGGTAACGATTTACACGGATCGCTCATTTGAGTTCATTATCAAAAGTCCGCCTGCTCCTGTTCTCCTGAAGAAGGCGGCGCAGGTTGCAAAGGGGGCTGCAAATCCCCGTACTGACCGGGTTGGCTCCGTGACTATGGCGCAGATTGCAGAAATCGCCAGGGTGAAACTGGTTGATATGAACACCACCGATCTGAAGAGTGCTTCTGCAACAATTGCAGGTACAGCCCGCAGCATGGGTATCACGGTCACCGAGTAAGTTTTCAGGTAACAGAAGATGAGCAAACCGTCCAAACGCCAGAAGGCCCTGTCTGAGATTTGCTCCAAGGTGCAGCAGCCTATGGAGATTGATCAGTGCATGGCATTTGTTAAGAATCTTGAGGCTGGACTGCCGGCTGGAATTAAACCTTGTCGCTTCGATCAGACTGTCGAGATCGCTATCCGATTAGGTGTCGATCCTAAGCAGGCGGATCAGATCGTGCGTGGGGCGATTGTCCTTCCGCATGGGCTGGGTACGGTGCGCAGGGTTATCGTTTTCACTCAAGGTGACAAGATTCAAGATGCAGAAGCGGCCGGTGCCGTAGCTGTAGGCGGGAAAGAACTTGCTGACCGGATCAAGGCGGGCTGGCTGGAGTTTGATGTTGCAATTGCTTCGCCTGATATGATGGGAGTGGTCGGTCCTCTAGGTAAACTTCTTGGTCCTCGTGGTTTGATGCCCTCTCCAAAGGCTGGAACCGTCACAAACGATGTAGCTGTTGCGGTTAAGGAGTATAGAGCTGGAAAGCTCGAATTTCGCGTCGATTCGGCGGGAATTATACATGCCCCCGTTGGAAAAATGTCATTCGGCTCACAGCAGCTTGCAGAGAATGCGTTGGCCCTGATCCGGACAATCGTTTCCCTTAAGCCACAGTCTGCGAAGGGTGTATATGTCAGGTCAGCGACGATTTCGGCTACGATGACTCCCGGCATATTAATTAAGATTTGAAGTTAAACAACATGAGCAAGTTTGTAAAAACCAGGATTGTTACTGCAGTCGTCGGCAGCCTGAATGGCTCTGTTGATGTGCTCGCTGTCGATATCTCCAGGCTTACTGGTAATGAAGCCAATGGGCTCCGTAATGCATTAAGTCAAAAGAGCATTACGATGCTGACTGTAAAGTCGTCGCTGGCTCGAGTTGTGTTTCGTAAGTCAGGAATGTCGGAATTCGCAGAGACTCTGAAAGGACCAGTTACCCTCACTTGGGGAGCCTCGGATGTTGTCGAGTTGTCCCGTGAGATCACTGCATGGTCGAAGAAGATCGACCGAATGGCTGTTATCGGTGCCGCAGTTCAGGGTCAGGTACTGAATTCTGATCAGGTTGTTGAGCTTAGCAAGAGTCCCGGTCGCGCGGAACTGTTGTCTAAGATTTCACAGTTAATTACTACGCCGGGTAGTAATCTGCTTGCGATTCTTAACGGCCCTGGGGCTTCCATTCAGTCGCTTCTGAAATCGAAGTCAGAATAACTTTACTTTTACTGCAATCGAATTGGAGAACTCAAAGTGTCGAACGAAGTCCAGTATTCTGATGCCACTAAAGAGCTTGGTGATCGGATTGCGTGCCTGACTCTTCTTGAAGCCAGGTCGTTGGCTGATTACCTGGAGAATGTCCATGGAATAAAGCCAGCGGCTGGTGGCGCGGTTGTCATGACTGGCGCTGCGCCTGCAGCGGCAGCTGCTGTCGAAGAGAAAACCGAGTTCGACGTCATTCTGACCGCTTTCGGTGAGAATAAGATTGGTGTCATCAAGGTTGTGAGAGCGATTACTGGTCTTGGTTTGAAAGAGGCGAAGGATCTGGTCGAGGGAGTTCCGAAGCCCATTAAGCAGGCGGTTTCAAAAGAGGATGCCGAGAAGATCAAGGCGGAAGTCGTCGCGGCCGGTGGCACCGTTGACGTAAAATAGTTCAACTGGCGGCAGCTTCCCTCAGGATCGAAGCACTTCGGGTGCTTCGATCCTGTTTTGTTAGCGATACAAAGATTTGAGGCGAAAGAATGGCTGTTTCCGCGAAAAAGATCATGGTTCCGAATGATGTGAAAATCTTCGGCTGCCACTATCGCCATGGGGCGATGCAGACATTGACTCAGCTTCAAACCGATTCATACAGCCGCTTCCTCCAGATCGACGTGGAGCCTGGCCAGAGGCAGCCGATAGGGCTGCACGGAGTGCTTCAGGAAGTTTTTCCGGTTGAGAGTTTTGACAAGCAGTATTCACTGCACTTCATCTCTTACAGTCTGGGGCGCCCGCGGTATTCCGCGAATGAGTGCCGGCAGTTGAGGCTGACGTATGGACGTCCCTTTCGCGTTCTGCTGAGGTTACAGAAAGAACAGCCGATTGATGAAGAGGTTTACCTCGGCGATCTTCCGGTCATGATCGGTGGTGGTGAATTCATAATTAACGGTGCAGAACGTGTTGTAGTCAGTCAGTTGCATCGTTCTCCCGGTGTCGATTTTGTTTTATCCTCTGAGCCAGGCGAGAAGAAGTCGTATTCATGCCGGATTATCCCGGAACGAGGAAGCTGGGTCGAGTTGAACGTAACAAAAAAGGATTCGTTGGTCGTTAGAATTGACCAGAGCGGTAAATTCACCGCCACCACGCTGCTTCGGGCCATGTGCGGTGACTATTCCTCAGACGCGCAGATTGCCGAGCTCTTTTATCAAACTCAGCATGATACAGTTAGTGATAAGCTCGACAAGAAAGTTCTCGCTGATGATGTGATTACTCCCATTGGTGATCCAGCCTGTGGTGAAGTGATCGCGGAACTCGGCCATAGACTGACACCGACGTTAATCGAGAAGATTAAAGCAGCCGGGATCCGGAAAGTCAAAGTTTTCTCCGATGTTACCGACCCGCTGATTTTGAACACGATTCGTGATGATATCACTCGCAGTCACGAGGAAGCGCTGCTTCGCATCTATCAGCGATTGCGACCTGGCAACCCGCCAGCACTGGATAAGGCAATTGAGCTTTTCAGAGATCGCTTCTCCGACCCAAGTCGTTATCGACTTGGGATCGTTGGTCGATTCCGGATCAACCGCAAATTCCAGCAGGATGTTGCAGATGATGTGATGACTCTGGATACTAAGGATTATCTTAATGCGATTAAATACTTAATGAAGTTGCGTATGAACGACCCCGAGGCTTTTGTTGATGACATCGACAACCTCGGGAATAGGCGTCTGCGTACAATTGACGAGCTTGCATCGGATGAGATCCGAAAAGGGTTTCTGAAGATGAGGCGTACCGTGCAGGAGAGGATGAGCCTTAAAGAAATTGATGACATGAGTCCTCGTACTCTTGTTAATCCGAAAAGTATTACAGCCGCGATTGAGTTTTTCTTCGGAAGAAGTGAGCTTTCCCAGGTCGTGGATCAGACAAATCCTCTGTCCATGCTTACTCATGAGCGTCGGTTAAGTGCTCTTGGCCCGGGTGGCTTGAATCGAAAGCGTGCGGGATTTGAAGTCCGGGACGTTCACATTTCGCATTATGGCCGGATTTGTCCTATTGAGACTCCAGAAGGCACGAACATCGGTCTGATCTCCAGTCTGGCAATATTTGCTGAAGTTGACTCGTATGGGTTCTTGACCACTCCATATCGAGAGATTCAGTCCGCCAGAGTGACGGATACCGTCAAGTACTTGAGGGCTGACGAAGAGTCTGATCTGCAAGTGATCCCGGCTGACACTCCGCTTGATCACGGTAATAATCTTGTTGAGGATCGAGTTCTGACGCGGCACAGAAACGACGTCCGCTGGGTTCCGTCAGGTGAAGTGCAGTATATTGATGTCGCGCCTTCTCAGATGGTCGGCGTTTCTGCCAGCTTGATTCCATTTCTTGAGCACGATGATGCGAATCGAGCGCTCATGGGGTCAAACATGCAAAGGCAGGCTGTTCCCCTTCTGATCGCCGAGAAGCCGATCGTCGCTACCGGGATGGAGAAAGTTGTTGCATATCACAGTGGGATGATTGCCCGGGCTGACCGTGCTGGTACTGTGACGTATGTGGATGCACTTCGCATTGATGTGGACGGCGTGTCTTACCCGCTGCGCAAGTTTGCCGGGCTTAACGAACGGACTTGCCTCAATCAGAAGCCGATTGTTCGGATTGGTGACAAGGTTATCGCTGGGCAGCCTCTCTGCGATACGGCAGCGACGCACGGCGCCGAGTTGGCGCTAGGGCGTAATGTCCTCGTGGCGTTTATGTCGTGGGGTGGGTATAATTTTGAAGATGCGATTGTGTTGTCCGAACGGCTTGTCAGTGATGATGTTTATACGTCGATCCATATTGACGAATTTGAGATTGAAATTCGTGAGACCAAGCTCGGCAAAGAGGAGTTCACCAGGGACATTCCAAACGTCAGTGAGAAGGCGCTTCGAAATCTGGACGAAGCGGGGATTGTTAGAGTTGGGACTAGAGTTCAACCTGGCGACATTCTGGTAGGTAAGGTGTCTCCGAAGGCAAAGTCGGAACTCACTCCCGAAGAGAAACTTCTTCACGCCATTTTTGGTCGGGCCGGTGAGGACGTGAAGAATGAGTCCTTGGAGACTCCAAGCGGCGTGGAGGGTATTGTTGTTCATGCCGAGCTTATTTCCAGAAGGATGAGTCTTCCGGAATCTGACAGAAAGGCGTTGGATCAGGAGATTCGCGATGCAGAAGGGGCAGCCGACCAGTCTATCGCCCAGTCGTTTCTGAAGTTTCTTGAGTCCCTCCCAGCAGACTGCATCAAGTTCATCGAGGCAACTGCGGGACTGGGGGGCAGTCATTCGGTTGATCATAAGGTATGTGCGGCTTTTGCGAGGGGTTTCAAGGCGTCGCTGTCAGCTGCAGATATTTCTGATCGCAAGATCCGCAGTGCTATCGCAGATGCTGTCCAGGATCGTTATTACTCCGTGGAAAGTACCATTGAATTATGCGATCAGCGAGTCAACGCCCTTAGAAAGGGTGATGAACTCCAGAACGGCGTTCTGCAGATGGTGAAAGTTTATGTCGCCTCAAAACGCCACATATCTGTCGGCGATAAGATGGCGGGTCGCCACGGTAACAAGGGTGTAATTTCAAAGATCCTGCCGGTGCAGGACATGCCATATATGGCCGATGGAACTCCGGTTGACATTATCCTCAACCCTTTGGGAGTTCCAAGTCGGATGAATGTCGGCCAGATCCTGGAGACTCATCTTGGCTGGGCCGCGCACCATCTGGGTTATCGCTGTGTCTGTCCTGTTTTTGATGGCCCCGACGAGTCCGAGATCCAGTCCCTGCTGAGTTCAGCGGGCCTGACACCGGATGGCAAGTCGCAACTCTTTGATGGTCGTACGGGTGAGCCGTTCTATCAGAAGACTACCGTCGGCTATATCTACATGTTGAAGCTGCATCACCTTGTTGACGACAAGATTCACGCCCGTGCGACTGGTCCGTATTCTCTGATCACCCAGCAACCACTTGGCGGAAAGGCGCGTTTTGGCGGGCAACGTTTCGGGGAGATGGAGGTATGGGCTCTTGAGGCATATGGGGCTGCATACATCCTTCAGGAACTCTTGACTGTCAAGAGCGATGACGTCGAAGGTCGGACTAAGATCTACGAGTCAATGGTGAAGGGCGAGAATACGCTGGAAGCAGGCACTCCAGCGAGCTTTGACGTTTTGACAAATGAAATTCGCGGCCTGGGAATAAATCTACAGCTGGATAAGAAGTCGGAAGACTGATGTTGTTTGATGCCTGGTGATGGCTTTGCGTAACCTGAGTTTAGGGGCGATTAATGTCAAATACGGATCAGTCTGCTTTTGATCGTGTGAATGATTATTCTTCCGTCAGAGTTACGCTCGCAAGCCCCCACGAAATCCGTTCGTGGTCTTTCGGTGAGGTTCGCAAGCCCGAGACAATCAATTACCGCACCTACAGGCCGGAACGCGACGGACTATTTTGTGAACGGATCTTTGGCCCTGAGAAGGACTGGGAGTGCTCTTGCGGTAAGTACCGCGGAATGAAGTACAAGGGGATGATCTGTGATCGCTGTGGAGTAAAAGTTACGCATAGTCGCGTTCGCAGAAAGCGTATGGGACATATTGAGCTGGCAGCGCCCGTAGTTCATATCTGGTTTTTCAAGGCGATGCCGAGTCGTCTTGGCGCACTGCTGAATATGAAGACGTCCAGTCTAGAGAAGGTCATCTATTTTCAGGACTATGTTGTTGTTGATCCTAAAGATTCACCGCTGCGCGTTGGTCAGTTGCTGACAGAAGATGAGTTGCGCGAGAAGACCACAAAGTATGGTCCCGGTTCCTTCGTGGCGGAGATGGGTGCTGAGGCCGTCAGAAAGCTCCTGATATCAATAGATTTGCCTTCGCTTGCTGTGCAATTGCGTGTTGAGCTGAATGAGACGTCCAGTCAGCAGAAGCGAAAGGATCTTATCAAGCGATTGAAGATCATCGAGCAGATTCGCGACAGCCAGAACCGGGCTGAGTGGGTAATCCTTGATGTGATCCCGGTTATACCTCCGGACCTTCGTCCGCTTGTGCTTCTGGACTCAGGCAATTTTGCGACCAGTGATTTAAACGATCTGTATCGCCGGATTATTAATCGCAATAACCGTCTTAAGAAGCTTGTCGATTTGAATGCTCCGGAAGTGATCGTCCGGAATGAGAAACGAATGCTTCAGCAGTCGGTCGATGCGTTGTTTGACAACAACCGCTGCAAACGGCCTGTGCTGGGGTCATCCAATCGCCCGCTGAAGTCCTTGACAGACATGATCAAGGGCAAGCAGGGGCGTTTTCGCGAGAACCTTCTTGGAAAGCGTGTCGATTACTCGGCGCGCAGTGTGATTGTTGTTGGACCTGAGCTGCAACTGAATCAGTGCGGACTGCCAAAGAAGATTGCGCTTGAGCTGTTCCAGCCCTTCGTGATTCGAAGGCTTAAGGAGATCGGTCATGCTGATACGATCAAATCTGCTAAAAGAATGCTTGAGAGGAAAGATGACATTGTCTGGGACATTCTGGACGAGGTGATTACGAATCACCCTGTTCTTCTTAATCGAGCACCGACATTACACCGGATGGGTATTCAAGGATTTGAGCCGGTTCTCGTTGAAGGTAATGCTATTCGCATTCACCCGCTGGTGTGTCGGGGATTCAATGCGGACTTCGATGGCGATCAGATGGCGGTACATCTGCCTCTGTCGATTGAAGCGCAGGTTGAAGCTCACACGCTGATGATGTCAACTCACAACGTATTCAGTCCCGCAAATGGCTCGCCTATTATCAGCCCGTCTCAGGATATCGTGATGGGTTGCGCCTATTTGACGTTGAAGCGTTCGGGCCAGCAGGGTGAAGCTATTATTTTCTCCTCCACTTCGGAATTGCATTCGGCGATGTGCCACAAGAGGCTGTCGCTCCACGCTTGTATTAAACTTCGATTGCCGCCGGATAAGAGGCTTGTTGGCGAAGGATCGGATTCATATCGGTCGGGTTCGCTAGTAGAGACGACTCCTGGTCGCGTGTTTTTTAACGATATTCTGCCATCGAGAATGGCCTTCTATAATTTGTCCCTGAAGAGCAGAGATCTGTCGCGTGTAATCTCGGACTGCTACCTTGAGCTTGGACGTCGGGAGACAATTTCACTTCTCGATCGCATGAAGGCTCTCGGCTTCGAGCATGCAACCAGAAGTGGCTTGTCGTTTGCCAGTAGTGATCTTGTGACATCACCCAACAAGGATAAGGTGATTGCGGATGCCGAGGCGAAAGTTCTCAAGCAGCAGAAGCTTTTTGATCGTGGCCTGATCACCAATCAGGAACGATATAATCAGGTTCTTGATATCTGGACTCACGCTCGTGAGGAGATCACGAATTCGATGATGTCCGAGCTGGAAAGTGACCTCAGGGATTCCGGTGCTTATGTTAATCCAATCTTCCTGATGGCAGACTCTGGTGCTCGTGGCGGTAAGGAGCAGATTCGTCAGCTGGCTGGCATGCGTGGACTGATGGCAAAGCCGAGCGGTGAGATCATTGAAACGCCGATCAAGTCTAACTTTCGAGAGGGTCTTACTGTACTTGAGTATTTCAGTTCGACTCACGGCGCGCGGAAGGGGCTGGCTGATACCGCGCTTAAGACGGCCGACAGCGGCTACTTGACGCGCAAACTGGCCGATATCTGCCAGAATATGGTAGTTACGCTTCACGACTGTGCGACAAGTCGGGGAATTACACGCGGGATAGTTTATCGCGGCGAAAAAGTAGAGATTGGCCTCGCTGATGCGATACGTGGTCGAGTAAGTCGTACGAATATCGTAAACCCCATCACTGATGAAGTGATCGTTCGGGACGGCGAGCTTATTACTCATGCTATTGCCAGGCGTATTGAGGAGCTGGGGCTGGAGCGAATTCAGGTTCGCAGTCCAATGACATGTGAGGCTCCGCTGGGTATTTGCCGGCTCTGTTACGGCATGGATTTGTCGACGGGCAATCTGGTCGAGGAAGGGCTTGCTGTCGGAATCATAGCGGCTCAGAGCATCGGCGAGCCTGGTACGCAGTTGACCATGCGCACGTTCCATATTGGTGGCGTTGCCTCGACTGACCTTGAACAGTCAGATCTTAAGGCAAGGCGTTCGGGACGTGTAAAGTTCGCTCGGATGCGCAGCGTTAAGAGTTCTGTTGGTACGGTGATTGTCCTGACCAGAAATGCTGAAGTTATTATTGTTGATGGCAAGGGGCGCGAGCTTGAGAAGTTCGTCATACCGAATGGTGCGACATTAATGGTCGCTGAGGATGCAGAGATCAGCGCTGGCCAGACGATCTGCCAGTGGGATCCTCATGCGGTCCCAATTCTGGCGGAGGTTGGTGGAACTGTTCGCCTGGAGGACTGCGTTGAAGGACAGACTGTTCGCTCTGAAAAGGAAGTTACAGGACATATCCGGCGCACCATTATCGAGCATAAGGGTGATCTACATCCCCAGATTGTTCTCCTCGATTCTGTGGGCAAGATTCTCGACTTCTACTATCTGCCTGAAAGAGCAAGTATTGAAGTGTCTGACGGTGACCAGGTGAGTCCTGGTGCGATTCTTGCCAAGACCCCGCGTGAGGCAATTGGTACACAGGATATTACCGGCGGTCTACCCCGGGTCACTGAGTTATTTGAAGCGCGTAAGCCTAAGGATCCGGCAATTATTGCCGAGATTGATGGTGTCGTAGAGCTTCCGCAGGAGAGGAAACGCGGCAAACGATTGATCATTGTCCGTGCCCCGGATGGCAGTGAGAAGGAGCATGTGATTCCGCCGGGCAAACCCTTACTCGTGCATGCCGGTGATTTTGTGCACGCTGGTGATGCGCTGGTGCGTGGACCGCTCGTCCCGCACGATATTCTGCGAATCAGCGGCGTCGAGTCGGTTCAGGAGTATCTTCTGCGTGAGATCCAGACCGTCTATCGTTCACAGCGTGTTGATATCGACGACAAGCACATTGAAATTGTCGTGTCGCAGATGCTTCGCAAAGTTAAGGTCAGTGACCCTGGGGATACCAGATTGCTCCCCGGAGCGACTATTGATAAGTATGAGTTCCGCAGGGCTAATCAACTGATGAAAACCTCAGTTCGAGTCACTGATCCTGGAGATACTGAGTACATTACTGGGGACGTCGTTCTCGTCTCCGAGATTGATCAGGTGAATCAGGATGTTGAGTCTGCGGGCGGAGTGCCTGCAACTTATATCAAGGCAAAGGCGTCCAGGGCGTCTGTGCAGTTGCTGGGCATCACAAAGGCCGCAGTGCAGAGCGAGAGCTTTATCTCAGCGGCATCCTTCCAGGAGACGACCAAAGTGTTGACTGAAGCTGCGCTGGCTGGCAAGGTTGACTATCTGGTTGGCTTGAAAGAGAATGTGATTCTTGGGCATCTGGTTCCGGCTGGCACGGGATTCCGCAGCCATCAAGAGTCAGATGTTCGCATTCGTCCTGAGGCACTACGCGAACTGCAGGCCGAGAAAGACCGGATCATGGCTGCTCGGATGAATATGCTGAGCGAACATTCGGATGCGTCTTTGCTGTTCGGTTCCTATGTCGCTCCTGAAGATCATAGCTAGTATTGCTTTACGTGCGTTCTAAGAAAGCAGCGGAATGCCAACAACCAATCAGCTCGTTCGTAAGCCCAGACGACTTTCTCACGGCAAATCGAAGACGCCTCTTCTTGATGGCTGTCCCCAGCGACGTGGAGTTTGTCTTCTGGTGAAGACTGTTACGCCTAAGAAGCCGAATTCGGCTCTACGGAAGGTCGCGCGTGTGCGATTGTCCAATGGTAAGGAGTTGACTGCATATATCCCGGGCGAAGGCCACAACTTGCAGGAACACTCGATTGTTCTCGTTCGTGGCGGCCGTGTTCGCGATCTGCCGGGTATTCGCTATAAGATTATACGCGGCGTGCTGGATACGCTTGGAGTTAATGGCCGTAAGCAGGCCCGTAGTCGTTATGGTGCCAAGCGTCCGAAATAGATCAGACAGTTCGTCATTGTGAGGTTGGATTCATGGATAATTATACTGGTGAGTTCGTAGGTAGTCAGAGATTGCTTGCTGCAGATCCCAGGTATGGGTCACCATTGGTTGCAAAGTTTATCAATTGCCTGATGTTTGACGGCAAGAAGAGCGTTGCCAGTCGTGTGTTTTACGATGCGATGGATCTGATCTCTTCAAGGGTTTCCGGTGAAGAGCCGGTTTCCGTTTTCTATGCGGCCATCGAAAATGTTAAGCCGCACATTGAAGTCAGGTCTAAGCGAGTTGGTGGAGCGACTTATCAGGTACCAACTCCTGTCAATGCGAAGCGTCGCCAGTCTCTTTCGATGCGGTGGCTGCTCGATGCTGCCAGAACGAAGAAGGGGCGGTCAATGTCACAGAAGCTCGCCGACGAGTTGATCGCTGCGTATCGTCGAGAAGGCGCAGCGGTGACTAAGCGCGAGAACGTGCATCGCATGGCCGATGCGAACAAGGCTTTTTCTCACTTCGCCTGACCGTGTGATCTGTTTGTTTCAGATGCATTTGAACCGGAGCAATATTGCTCCGGTTTTTTTTTGCGAGGGTGTTGAAAGTGGTTATGAGCGGGTGCAGAAATATCGGGATTGTTGCCCACATTGATGCCGGGAAGACGACGACGACAGAGCGGTTGCTCTACTTCGCTGGCGTGACTCACAAGATGGGTGATGTGGATGATGGTACAACTGTAACTGACTTTGACACCGAAGAGGCCGAACGGGGTATTACAATCTATTCGGCGTGCGTCACGGCCAGCTGGAAGGGGGTTCGTATCAATCTGATCGACACTCCGGGGCATGTCGACTTCACTGCAGAGGTGGAACGATCACTGCGGGTGCTGGATGGCGTCGTTACGGTGTTCAGCGCTGTCGAAGGCGTAGAGGCTCAAAGTGAAACCGTCTGGAGGCAGGCGGACAAGTATGGCGTTCCGCGAGTCGTGTTTGTCAACAAGATTGACCGCAGCGGAGCTGACGTGCGCAGAGTGTTCAGTGATATTCAGACTCGACTGTGTTCGCAGTCGGAGCGTCAGATTGTTGTAGTGACTGTTCCGGGCGACCTTGTCGGGATTGTCGAGGCCGGAGTCATTGTCAATGTTATGGAGGGAATGGCAGTCTTTTATGAGAGGGGGACCGGAGAGAGAGCGGATCGCTCCGATCTTCTGACGGAGGCCCTCGTTACGGAGATTCAGTCAAAGCGTAC
>Ga0172376_10007285_pt1 | contig 11806 bp, 9 predicted proteins | sample Lak35m_FD_121114 | JGI IMG/M metagenome (GOLD analysis project Ga0172376, IMG submission 121114) | Freshwater microbial communities from Kabuno Bay, South-Kivu, Congo - kab_092012_35m | ecosystem: Environmental > Aquatic > Freshwater > Lake | place: Democratic Republic of the Congo: South-Kivu...
CACCCAAACTTGATCTGCCGCAGCGACCCAAAAAATTTTAGGGCCAAGCACAATGGGAAGACGATCTTTGCCCTTTCTTTCAGAGAAAGGGCGTTATTTCAAGCGCCAACAAAGCTTAATTTGATTGGAGGTTAACTAAATACGCTGGACGAGCTCCAATCATGATTTCTCGAGAATCTTTAATCTCGCACACTTTAGAAATGGTCTCCAATAAAAGGCTTTCATCGTAATCACGCTTTGAATCCTCATCATCCAAATAGGCAATGACAGCATCAATTCTGTGAGATGGAAAGCTTGAAAATAAAGAACCACGGCCATTTTCTATAAAGACTTCTTTATTTAACGGAAAGAACCTATGCCATAGGCCAAAAAACAAGCCTATCAAGGTGATTTTTTTCGTTTTAGGTTCAGCACTTTTGACAACTTTTTCATTTTGAGCCTCTGTCTTTATCATTTTTGATGGCACTTGGCGAAAATCAAAAAGTGACCATTTTGGGAACTCAGTTGCCAAAGCTTCGTCAAAAATACCTCGTCCGTATCGATAATTTCCCCAAAGATGAAACTTGCTTGCTCCTAATCCACTGTGAAACCCATCCCAAACAGCAATGCGGTTGCATGCTTTTAACTCAGTTTCAACGTACTCTTTTAAAGCTAATTCTCTATCTTGATATAGGGAAAGTGTTTTTTCATTAAATGTATAGGTCAAGATCGTGCCCACAAGTAACATGATGAGTAAGGTGCAGGTCACCTTACTGTTTACAATACACCGATTCCCGATACAGTTCTTCAAGGCCACAGCAATGGGAACCAAGGCCAAAAGGTAAGGTCCAGCATTTCTTAAATCTTCTGGCGATAATTTTCCAGGACAGTCTCGCACACCTTTATAAGATAGATAAAAAAAGGAGAGTATTAAAAATAAGATAAAATAAACAAGTTCCGGTTCATTGTTTTTAAACATCCTTGGCAAATAGAGAAGTGAAAAAAATAAGGTCAAACCTATCATGGTAAAAACTGGATGCATAAAGAACACTTCAAATTTAAATACTCCAGAGCCGACAGCGGAGCCGAAATGAAAAATATACGCCAATATCATGGGGACTTGATCAAAAACTGGAAGCAGATTTAACAAGAAACTTGATACCATTGCCACAGAAAGTATCATTATGGAGTAAATAGCTTTTTTATACCCTTTCTGACGATAATCCTTCATTGCAATCATTAGGATAAACGCTGCCGATAAAGGCGCATGATTAAATTTAATTGCAGTTAAAAATCCTGCATACAACCCCATAAGCACCAGATTCAAAATAGATAAACCAGATGGCCGGTTGAGTAGAACACTTGCTATGGTCACAAATGGAAGAGTGAGTACAAGATAAAGAGAATCGGTTGAGAAATAAGTAGAATAATACAACAATGATGGATGGGCACAGATCAATAAAACTGCACTCGCCACAAAGAGTTGATAGTTTTTACCGAGTTTAAATACAAGTAAGAAAATAGAAATAACGTTGAGGAAAGTTACTGATAAATACAGAAAATTAAAAAACAATTGCAAATCATTTGAAAATAAAGAAAAACATTTCCACAGTAGCCAGAAACCGTAGGCCACCATTGTTCCGGGGTGAGGGTGCAAAAAGGGGTCTCCAGAATCTATCATCTTGGCAAAATAAAAATACGCATGCTCAGCATCACCTATCGCGTGATAATAGGGCCTTTTTTGAATAAACACAGTTGCCAGAACATAGGCTAGATAAATCATCATACCTAAGGAAAGGCAAAGGTAGGTCTGATATGATTTCTTATTCATCTTGAAATTCCTGATAGGTCGTCGCAAACATTGCTCTTAATAACATGCCTGCTTGATTTGAGAGCATCAACGTTTAAACGTCATTGACTCTAATTGATCTATGTTGATGATGGGCTTGGCCACGAATAAAATTTGATACGCAAATAAGCCAGGCCACATTCTAGACAAATAAAAGCTAATCTTCTCAAGCACCTCTAGAAGCGAAGATTTTCCCACCACATCTGTCAAGGGTATTCCAAATGATTTCATTTCAATCACTTCAAAACCTGATTGCTCGATCATTCTTTTAAATGAATTAATCGTAAACAATCTCTTATGTGTTAAATCCAATAAACCTTTTTTGCCATAATTAAAAGCGCCCAAAAAAAGCATGACTCTTGTAATGAAAAAAGCAATATTACCCGTGCTAGCAACAAGCACCCCTTGCGCACTCATTCTGTCGTATAGTTCCTTCATGCCTTTTTCTGGGCATGACAAATGCTCGATCACATCCAAAGCGAGAACCACCTCATATTTTTGATCGGGTAGTGCCTGCGACCATGGCTGATCCAAATCAGCTTGGATCCCACGCACATTTGGAATAGTTGGCAACTCTTTATCAACACATGTTACGCTTTTATTTCTTTCAAGAAAATGTTTAGACACTTTTGCATCACCTCCTCCTCCTAAGTCCAATAAGTCACCTCGAGGCAAGTCCATGTGGTTAATGACATGATAATGAACGCTTAAAGGACTTGATTTGCCTTGATAAAGGCTTTGCGAATCACTTTTTTCAACATCGTACTTGGGATCATAAAACAAGTGATACTTCATGAAGTAAAACTTCACTGCGCCTTTGATGCATCTCCATGCATACTTTATTCCATTGACATAGCATATTTCATCGCCGTAGTAGGTAGGAATATTAACCTCTTTAATAGTCAGGCCTAAAGCGTGAAACTGGTAAATAATGTCGGCATCAAAATCAAACCAGCGGCTATTTTTTTCAAAAGGACATTTTGATAATGAGGACAATTTATAAGAGCGAAAACCACTATGGAACTCATTCATTCTTCCTCCAATAAGGAAATTCTGAATTCGGGTTAATATTCGATTGCCCCACCATTTGTATAAAGGCATGCCGCCATTTATAGCAGCTTTCTTTTCGATAAATCGACTTCCAAAAACCGCATCAACATCATCTTGGTATGCGGCTAAAATATGCGGAAGACTTTCTGGTGCGTACTGACCATCGCCATGAAGAAGAATCACAATATCATATTGTTTTTTGATAGCATACTTATAGCCTAAGATCTGATTGCCTCCGTAACCCAAATTCTGAGGAGTTTGATAGACTTTTAATATTTCACTAAATTTATTTTCCTGTAGGTTGTTTAAAACCGAATAAGTTTCGTCGGTAGAGCAATCATCAATGACATAGATTTCACACAGTTTTTCTCTAATCCAATCAGGAATTCGATGAAGCACTTTCTCAATATGAGCTTGGGCATTGTAAGCGACAATAAAAATTGCGACTTTATGCTCCTCGAGAGTTTTCAGCGCTGCTTTGTTTTCATCATTCATGTGGTCATTTTGGAATTTTCTTAATCCATATATAAAATATTAATCAAATTTTCAACTCTTCAGTGAAATCTATCCTTGAGCGTTTCAACGGGAACGATCATCGTTTTTTAATTGGTGAATACGAGTCAAGGGTTAAGTCATGACTATCTTGTTTAATTGTTCTAAAATAGGGTGTTCGCATCAGGGAATTGGATTGGGCTTGGACAAAATGAGATTTCTTTCGATAGCATTGCCATCATTTCAAATACCCTTGTCGAAAAAATACAATTTTTACACTAGGCTCCAAGTAAAGTGGCACGACAGTCTTCTGAAGACATTTGCCACAAGACCCCATAAGAACAGATGACAAACAAAAATAACAACTATCGCCTACTATATCTATTATCCGCTTTTATTAGTTGCTTTCCGCTATTTCTTTGTCCATCTGATGTTTGGGATGGCGTTATCGCCAAATATGCATATAAACTAAACAGATATGAAGGCATGGAGTTATGGTTATTAGACTCACGTTGGGTTTTGCAGTATGGACTCTATCGAGTTATGTTCTTAATTTCACATTCCACTGGGATGAGTCTGGAATGGCTTGTCGATTTAACCATATCAGTCTCGTTAATAGGAGCTTCAAAAGAAGTCGGCATTTTAATTAGAGATAAACTAAAACTTTCTCAGAATACTGCCTATGTCGGCGCAGTCGTATTTTTATCACAACAATATTGGTGCGTTTTGAGTTCTAGCGTGATGTTTATGCACATTTTATGCTTGTACTTATTATTGCTGGGTTGCAGAATGTATTTTGGTTCAACATCTTCGAAATACAAATATAGCGGATTGATTGTTCTTATTTTATCGTCACAGCTCAATTCGAATATAGTGATGATCATGGGAATGTTCCCATTATACGCGGTCATCCATAAGAACACCATGCGACAATTCTTGGTCAATCACTGGATCATTCCGGTGTTGGTTTTGTGCCTTGTTTTATTCAAGTTGCTATTTCCTCCAATAGGACTGTACCAAGGTTACAATAAAATTATCGCGTTTGATACTATTTATGATTATCTCAATGGAAAATCAACTTTGCTAAATAGCCTGAAATGTCTAGCCAACAACTTGTTCACTTTGCAAAGCCATTTTTTATCTATGTTCACAACGTTTCCATTTAACCCTGTCGCTTGGGTTTATGGGAAAATGATTCCCCCGTTTTCATTTTTCTGCCTTATCACGGTCATTGGATTCCTGTTTTTTTGCAAAGACAAAACCGCCTTTAAAAAAGACAATAGAACCTTATTTTATAGCATCATCTTTTTGTATGTAAGTTCCATCTCAGCCTACTTGCTTGCTGGAAAATCACCTACCACCAGAGGCTATTCTGATTGGTCTTATCGTCAGGCAATACTTTGTGCCATTCCATTCTGCCTGTTTGTAGTTCTATCCTTGAAAACTTTTACTTCCACTGCCCAGAAAAAATACACGCGCAAATTTTTTTCTCTCTGTCTCTGGTTTTCTATTGGGTTGTCATTTTTTTACTTATACTTGGGTTATCAGTGCAGGGTCGAACAAAAAGCGGTGATGATGGCTTTCATGAATGACTTTAGCAAGCAGGCTAAGCCTAAATCGGGATTCATTCAAATGAAAACTTCGGAGCGTCTACCTATGATTTTGAGAGTGAGCGAATTAAATTCCATGCTACATGATCTTTACGGGGAATCAAACTGGTTTGCCGAAATGGGCGAGGAGTCCATATTAGCTTATGAGCAAAAAGCCATCTACTCTTTAAAAAATATTATCAATGCCGACAAGTCACATTTACTCTTTCACTGCGCCGCTGATTTTAAAGCTGAAAAAGCAACGCTGTATTCTGTCAAAGTAATTAAAAAAAATAACTTCAAGCTTCTTAGCTGGGCCTATGCGTTGGGGTTGAGTGAGAATCCCTACCAATTGATTTTTTCAAAAGAGTCTGAATTTGATTTCAAGGAATGGTATCCGTTGCAGCAGTCTAACGAGACTGGCGCTAATCTCAACAATACTTGAAGTGTCCTAAACAATATCGTCAAGTTTCATGAAATGAGTTTGAAATTTTAGGACAGTTTAAAAGTTTAGTTATCGGAGTGGTATCGTCGCTGTAGGTATAAGTTTATTTTTATACATCTGACTGATTCGCCCCGTTAACCAAAGATAATAATCACTAGATAAACCTTCGTAAGTCAAAAAAGGGATTTTGTTTGCAGGAGGATTATTGATGCACTTGAAGATGGCGGTGCCCTCATCGATTTCATCAAACATGGCGATGTAGAGCATACTTGCTCCTTGTTGCTTAAAATTGACGGCCTGCGACCAAAGAAATTCTCCCTTTGATCTTGGGATAGCTTGGGGTTTGGCATCAAGGCCAAACTGTTGTTGTAAGTTATTCCAACTAAACCCAGGGAAAGCAACTGGCATGTAATCCAATTCATTTTGCTTGCACCAACTCAAATCGAGTTTCACAACTTTTTGGCTATGCTGCTGGACATCAGCAGTGGTTCGATAGCGACCTACAGTCCAAGGACTGATGACATCGGCAAGTTTTAAAACACGATGGAGCTCGACATCTAAAATAGCATCGCGCTTTAAAGTTTGCCAACCAGTAGGAACGCCAACTAAAACAGCATTGCCACCATAGTTAGGATCATGTTTTAAGAAGTGGAGTAAGTTTTCACATTCTTTTAAGGTATACTCGCGTTGATCGTTAAAACCTATGCCCCAAACTCCAACCAGTGGCTTGTTGCGATGAAATTGGTAAGTTAAATCTTCACACACTTTTTTTTGGTCGATCAGTCTTTTCCAATCTTCAATGACAAAGTTTTTAATTTCTCCGGCTTTTAAACCTGAAAGATCGTACATCACACACCATGTTCGTTCCGTCCGATGGGCAGCTTCCCGAACATGAGCCATCACGGCATTGCAGTGATTTAAATGTTTAGAAGACTTGAGTTGCGTTGCAAAACGCTGTAAAAATATACCGTCAATGCCATAGCTTTGCATCCATTGAAAATGGCGCATGACAGTCTTGGGATGATAAGAACTAAATAAGTGGGCCGTGCTACCATCTTTATAATTAAAATCGGTTGCATATTTCTCATCATCGTCCATTTCGCTTAAATCCGGCCATAAATCGAAACTGCAATTGCCTGAATTCAGTATGCCTTTAAGACCACTATAATGTTTCCAACCGAGTTCTGCACCGTCGCCTTTGCAGGAGAACCAACCTTGATAGCCGCACATAACTTTAGCGTTTAAATCTTGTTTTGATGACTTGATGAGGCTTTTCGTCAAATCAAGTGCGTCTTCTCCATAACTTTTAACCCCTGACTGAATGCAAAAGAAAAGGGCCCAAAGTCTAAAGGAAGTATTGATCAAATAAAGCATGTCTAGCCTAATAACGCAAAGCCCCATTTTGTGACTCTTTATAATGCGCCTAAGCACATAGGGCCTGTTGCTAGCCTAGAGTATTTATTTCAGTTTTAAAAAAACTTAAACAGTGTTCTTTCTAAAATTGATCACAAAATAATCGGAGTGAGAGGATTCGAACCTCCGACCCCTAGTCCCCCAGACTAGTGCGCTAACCAAGCTGCGCTACACTCCGTATTCTGTGGGGCGAGTCTAGAAAAATAAGGCAGTATTCAAGTTGTCGGCTTTAGTTCTGCGTTAACTTCATAAATATAATAAAGGATTTCAGCCACAGCCATAAACACCTCTTCAGGGACTGATGCGCCGAGATCTAAGCTGGAGAGCACTTGAGCTAAGTCGGAGTTTTTTTCGATAGTTAAACCTTGAGATTCGGCCCAATCGAGAATTTTAGTGGCAAGATCGCCTTTCCCCGAGGCGACAACCTTTGGAATGCCATTCAACTTACCACCTGAACCTCCTAAGGCAATGGCGGTTTTCTTTTGATTCGTCTTCTGTTCTAAAGTCATGCAGAAAGGTCGATTTTAGTCTTTCCTTTGGGAGCGGCTTGGCTTTTAGGTTCAGGAGAGAAGGGATCTGGGTCAACAGCCTTCAATTTAAAGCCCACCGAGGCGTTGAGATGATTGGCATCTAATCTTTCACTCAACAAACCCGATTTGGATTTAAGAACTTTCAGGGCATTTTGCTCAGGGCTTATAAAATCTAATTGCAGATGCTTGTTGAATAAAGAGATTTCAGAACGGACCTTGCCTAATCCATCCAAATCCAAGTCTATGACCACTTTGAAATTTTGTTCAGGATTTTGATAATCGGATCCCTTTTGACGTCGATAAACTTTTAAAAAGGCATGTTGAATTTCACCTCCAAACGAAAAGGGCAATTCAAACAGTTGTGGTGTATCGTGTCTTAAGGCTTGAATGTTATAATGTTTAAGGCCTGTTAAGAAATGCTCTTGAGCTTGTATGCGTTGTGACAAGAGCTGCAATTGCTGAGATAGTTGAGTGTCACGGCTATTTTGAGATTGAACGAAGTCGTAAACTTGATCGAGCCACATTTTTAAGTTTTGTCCATTTCCCTTTTGGTAATAACTTAAAACATCTTTCAGTTGAGTCCCACCCTCTCCAAGTTGGTGTAACAAAGCTTTGCCAGCTTCCTTCAGTGGCTCGGGTAATTTATCGATATTGTCGATAAGATCTTGCAAGCCTTGAGTCAAGTGAGTCAAATTGTCATGACCTTGATAAAAGGCCATCACCGAACTCAGGGAATTTGTCGTGATTTCAATACCTTTGCTCATCATCCACGAAGCCATGAATACCAACGCCGGACTGGGGTTTTGACCTGGACCGGCGATCTCTTGCAATACTGCTTGAACAGCCTTGAGTTCTTTATTGGGAATCTCATCCAATTTCATGCCACTATCACTTAAAGCTTGATTGAGTGAGGCGGTCGTTTCTTTAGTTATCGTAAGTGTCGCATTTTCGCTCTGATTAGCATTAAACAATTTTTGGAAAATAGGTGACTTCAGCAATTGTTCCGCCAAGTGGGGTCGAATTTCCGGATGCTGCTCAATCAATTTATTCCAACTTTGAATTGAATCCACATAGGGTCGCAATTCGGAAAGTGAGCCGCCGCTTTGAGTCCAATTTTGTAATAATTTATCGACATGGTAACTGTTGGGCAAGCTAGATTGTTGCGAAAAGTCTTTCATCTTGCTGATTGCAATTGAAGAACTAGCCGGATCACTCACAAAGCTTTTCTCTAAAATAACTGGCAGTGTTTTATTTTGAGCATCGCCTATCAAATCGCTACGAGCGATATTGCGCTGATCCGGTGGCAGATCTTGAACCATGTGCAGAACCGTACCGGTGCGGTGCAATTGCATAGCACTCGGAGTTCCTCCTTTCCAAGCCAACTGAGATGAGACGACATCGCCAATATTTAATTTTTCCAGACGACCACCCAAATTGCTAAAATGTTCAAGCAGACTACTTGTGCTTTTTGAATTCAAACCAGGCGCTTGTTTTTGAAAAGCTTGAATCGCTTCATTCTTTTCTAGACGGGGCAGAAAGTTATTGTTTTCTAGCTGATGCGGTTCTGAAGCCAAAAAGAAGCGTTTGATTGGACTGTTAAGAATATCTTGGACAGCTTTTTTGATGAGTTCAGGATTTTGCTCTTTTGGACTGAATTGCGATTTAAGCAATTCTGTTAATTTTTTTTCTAATAACAATTGTTGTTTTGAATTCGTACCTAACAAACCGGCTTTGAAATTCTTTTGGGATTCAGAACCGGAAGCTTCTATAGCGGTTTTAAGTGCAATCAACTGTTCTGTTTCGGTCTGGCTCCACTTTGGAATTTCACCAGAAAGCCTGATCACCTGTTCTATCCATTGCTCGGAAGTCAAGCCTTTCAAGCTACTGCTATTCGCGTTCATGTTGAATAGCAAAGTTTGGCCCATCAATTGGCGAATCATAGGATTTGCCGCATCGATTTTTGCCATCAATGCCAAAATCGGCTGAATGGATTTCAGCACCTCTTTTACATCCTGATTGACGTCGTAACCCAATTTACGAACAAACTCAAGCAAAGCTTTAAGTGAAATTTGATCAGCCTCCTCGCCTAAACCTTCTGCTAAGCGCAGTGTCCATTGATGCTCTTCAGGAGTTAGACCTGAATCCAAACGACCTTGCGGTTCTTGATTTAATAAGGCGAGTTCTGGTGGAGTGCCATTTTTCTCAACGATAAATTGATACTCATTGCCAATTTGAAGGTCTGCACTGATTTTGGCTTCAACTTGGTTGTTGCCAATTTGTAGAAGGTATAAATTTTCATCAATTTTTTCTACTACAGTGGCGCTGACGATAGAATTGAGCAGAAAAGCGCCATCAAGGTCACTTCCGTAAGCTTGAGAACCTTGGTTGCTGTTAATGGAAAGGGGTTGCATGTTCTTATTATCGGAGCTGAATTTACTTAACTTTAGAGGTTAAGAGGTTTGGGTTTGGTTGGAAATTTGATGAACTTCTTCCGACAGCAAAGCGCAGGTCGTGAGGCTAAGCAAAACGATAAAAGCACAAAGTTGATGGGCCAAACTGAGGCTTAAAGATTTGGGACTATAGTGAGTGACAGTAAACCAACCTAGACCTATCTGGAGGCAAACTGCAATAAAAAATATTAAGAGCGGCAGTTTGGAAACTGGTTTAAAAGCACTCTTGAAAACATGCAAGAAAGATAGGCAAAATATCAACACACCGAGACAAATGTGGATGAGCAAAATAGTAGCCAAATTTTCACTAAAATTTTTAAAGCCCATGTTTGAAAGCCAGAGCACATCGGGATTGAACGTTAAGGTGGCTTGTAAAGCAACGCCGGCGTGTTGGCCCGATACTAAAGCTCCTGATGCTATTTGTAAGGCAACGAGCGTGAGTAAAAACAGCAGCGAAAATTTAAAGGGTTGTGTGAGTTTAAAACACTCGCGCAAACCTTTTACATAGCACAACCATAAAATCAGCCCTGCTAAACTCAAATGCAAAGCCAATCGATAAGCACTGACATCTGGTCTATCGATTAAGCCGCTTTTAACCATGAACCAACCGACGGCTCCTTGCAAACCACCAAGCAATCCAATGCTTAAATAACCCCAAGCTTTTTTGCCATACAATCTCCTTGTACAAACAAAAAAGAAATAGGGAATAAAAAAAGCCAGCCCAATCACTCGTCCAAAAACTCTATGAAAGTATTCAGGGTAGAAAATCTCTTTAAAATCCTCCAGATTCATATGAGAGTTGACCTTTTGGAACTCCGGACTCTTGCGATAAGCAGAAAAACACTCTTCCCACTGCTCTACAGTTAACGGTGGCAACCAACCTGTAACAGGTTTCCACTGCACGATTGATAAGCCGGATTCGCTTAGTCGAGTGTAACCTCCGACACCGATCATCAGGTAAACTAAAAACGCGACACTCAGCAACCAGACCCCAATCCATCGATCAGGGCTAGGGCGGTTCATTGAGATTTTCCAGTTTTTATCGCTAAGGTAGCATTGTCTAGACGAGGTTCTTCCAAGGCTACTGGAACGTTTACATTGTTTTCTTTGAGCAATTTTCTCACCACAACCACGCCAACTCCAACCATCAGCAAGGGAACCACGGTCATTAAAATTGTGGTCCAAATAAAAGCTTGACGTGCTTTGCCGTTGTCCGTAAAACAAACCGCACAAGCATAACTTGGCTGCAATGCCACTAAAAGGCTAAAACATGAAAATGAGAAAAACTTAAAATTTCTCATAAATAAACCGTGACATAAAGCAAAGGCCACATGCCCACTACAAAATACCAGAGCACTTGAACGGTCAGTATGCCATGTTTAAACTTTTCAGTTTGACGACGCTCAAAATACACTTTGAGCATCAAAATGATAGCTCCTAAGGCATGAGCCGCATGGGCTCCAATGATGAGGTAGAAAAAACCGCCAAAATTACTAGACGTCAAGGTCAGGCCATAAGAAATCAGCTTAATCCATTCATAGCCTTGCAATCCAATGAAAGAACAACCTAAAAGAACTGAGCATAAAAAGGTTTTTTCAAAGGGACGATTATTTTTGAAACTATGGTAGGAAATAAACAACAATACTCCAGACAAACTCAATAAGAACGTGCTAAAAGCGGTCATTTCTATCGGCAATCTAGGTTGATTGAGTGGCGGCCAGTTGAGGGCTCCGGCTTTAACAATATTAAATGCCGAAATAAAACCCATGAAAAGCATGATCTCAGAGGCCACAAAAATTGACATTCCAAGCGCCCCACTTGGGATTTTAGCTTGCGACCTTTGGTAACTAAGGGTCGTCATGGCTAACTTTAGTGTTTTGCTTCGTGCACTGGTTCAGCGTGCACATCGTGGTGAGGCGCACCGTGCCCACCGTGGTGGTCTTCGGGAACTTCAACGACAATGTTACTTCTCCAGTGATGGCCCTCTTTACGTTGAATATCAGGCATCA
>Ga0172376_10007286_pt1 | contig 11804 bp, 5 predicted proteins | sample Lak35m_FD_121114 | JGI IMG/M metagenome (GOLD analysis project Ga0172376, IMG submission 121114) | Freshwater microbial communities from Kabuno Bay, South-Kivu, Congo - kab_092012_35m | ecosystem: Environmental > Aquatic > Freshwater > Lake | place: Democratic Republic of the Congo: South-Kivu...
GAGAGATGAAAACGGCTTGCTTGTAAAGCCAACTGTTCCTTACGAATTCAATGATGATGGATCAATTAATTGGCGCGCGATGATTCGTCATGAATTCCTAGTTCCAAACAAAGAGCGAACGAAAGAGACAGATGTTTCAAAGCTAGAAGATAAAGATCTTATTATTCTTCTTGGCGGAATTAAAGAGCTTGCGCAAATCAGAGGATTTACGAATGTAAATTATGCGATTACTTCGCCAAATTCTGAATATGTGGCCGCAGTATGTTCTATTAATTTTATTGGAAATTATGAAACAGGAGGTAGAGAAATTGAATTCTCAGCAATTGGTGACGCTTCGCCTTTTAACACCAAAGATTTCGCTAAAAACTATCTAGGACCAATCGCAGAAAATCGATCTTTTTGTCGATGCGTCAGAAATTTCTTGAAGATTAATATTGTCGCTCAAGAGGAGCTTGGAAAGACAAAGGAGGAAGAAAAGAATAGTTTTGATCCAAATTCTCTTCTTGCGAAAGTAATGAAGGAAAAAAATATTAGTTTTGACGCATTGAAGAAGCGTTTAATCAAGGAGAATTATTCAGGCGCAGAAGATTTAACTTCTGTTAATGAAATTCCGAAGATCAAGATTTTTGAATTGATAGACAGAATTACGAAGGCTTAAATTTCTTAGGGCAAAGAACGCCCTTTTTCCAAGGTTCTATTCTTATTTTATCAGTGTCGCATCCCAATTCGGGATGCGTACACTTTTGTTGCGCATGATCAAAAATTTGACAACTCCAACAAAGACCTTTCGTAGCTAAATATTTATTATATTCTTTTTCAAATAAAAATTGCTCTCTTTCGTGAACAGTGTTTTTATTATTATTCCAACTTAAATAAACAGCCATAATTTATTATACTCAAGGAGTTATTATTCTCCAGCTAGTTTCAAAAATTTGAGCGCTGGCTGATGAAGAAGAAGAAAAATTAGTAATATACAAAGGATTAGAGTTTGTTCCTGCGAAACCAATTGTTTCTTCAGTAATTTGTCCACCTTGTTTAGTTGTTGTAATACATCCTCGAACAGAAACTGCGTTAAAATATGGTCTTCCAATAAATAAATCAGGCGCGACTAATTGCAAATTAGTTTTAATCATGCAAGAAGGTGTTGTTGATTGACTTTGGGAGGTACTTCTATAATAAGTGCCTCCAATATTATAATAAAAACCACAAGTATCTAAAATAATTTCTTCTTTAGCTGGAGTTAAAATACCAGCATCTTTTGAAGTTTGATAAGTCATTGGAATAGCGGCGACTCCATTGATATACTCAGAAATTATTGAATAAGCATTATTTTCTAATTCAGGATCAATTGGTAAAACTAAAATCGAAGCTGTAGAATTATTTTTAATTATATAAGCACTAGATATAGAAGCGTAAGCATTATCAGATCCAAAATGACCAATGGTGTAACCTCTATTAACTCCAATCGGAGATAAAGTTCCGTCATTTCTTCTTAAATTTACAATTTGAGTAACTGGCGGCGCTGGAAAATTATTAGCATTATCAGAATTAGTTTTTTTTACCCATGTGCTTTTAGTTCCTCTAGTGATCAATTCCCAATCAGATTCACTACCATTTTGAGAAATAGCACTATTATAATAATAATACTGAGCAAAATATTCTTGAGGAACAGATACTCTAAAACTTTTTAAATTATTAACGGCGTTTACAAGAGAAGTGAATGTTTCTGCATAAGTTCCCAAACTTGGCAATGCCCCAAAACCTCTAGGATTATCTTCATTTCTCAAAGGTCCAAATAATTTATTATCGATTTCCAGTGTATTAAAGGATTTAGAAAATGTTAATAATGAAGGCCATTTATTTCCATTGTTTTCTCCGTATTTAGTAGAATTAAAAAATAACTGTTCATAAGTATAATCAGGAGGAGTAAAATGACCGCCCAGTTTATCGCAACTGATATTACCTAAAGAATACTCATTTGAAGCAAATCCTTCTCTCATCGCTTCAATATAAAGTTCAGATTGCTTTACGTGCTCATGACTCATGAAAGAATCTGTCGCAGTATTTAAAAGCGAATTATCATCATCATAAGGCTTTGGAATTAATTTAAGAAAAAAGAATCTAGGATAATAACTGCCTTTATATTGATTAGAGCTATGACTTATAATTTGATTTAAACCATTTTGATTTGTTAGTGATGCATCTCCAACTTTAAAAGCAACTTTACCAAAACCTACTCCTCTATCTTCCCAATCCTTCAATCCATTATAGTCTGTTCTATACGGTTCATTTTTTCCATCAATTTCTCTGTCTAATTCTATATAAACGTGATTAGGGTCGCCAGTTTTATAATAAGCTTTTTTTATTTTATACGGTTGAACAATTCCTTTGCAAGATTTATAAAATTGAATTTTTTGAGTTGGATCTCCAGCACTGCCGATCACATTTTCATAAAAAACTTGCTCTTTATTATTTAATAAAGGCATATATCGATATGACGGAGGAGCTTCGACATATCTAGCTAAATCTAATCCTAAATTAAGATGTAAATTTTCTTTACTTTTAGGAATTCCAGCAGAATTGATATGGCATCGATCATAAAATGGACTTCCTGTAGCTGCATAAACTTCCTCTTTGAATGGAGAAGTATCTGAAGCGTTGTACGGAATAAAATTCATCCACAAAGCCCATTCATTAGTAAATTGTTTTGGCAATGCTTGTTCAATAATTCCATTTTTTTCCGCACTGTTTGGAATATCAGGATCTAAAACTATATCTTGAAAAATATCTCTTAATTCAGTTTTTGCTTGAGTTTCTTGTAAAACTGAAACGGATCTTGCCACAGCTAATGATCCGCTTTTATTTAAACTTCTAAAATAATAAGTAAGATCATCTATATAGAAATAATTAACTAAAGACAAATAAATCGATCCATTTACAAAAAAAGGTAAATTTTTAATCATTCTAATCAACGTAAAAGGACTTCCCGATGGATCGGCTGTGACAGTTCCAGTGACAGGAGAAATAAAAATATCACCGCCCGGAAAATCTGAAGCATCATGATATTCATAATTACCGCCGCCAAGATCTATTTTAATTTTACCACTTGTTAATTTATAATAATTTCCTGCATATAAAGTAGATCCATTATTTATATTTGTTCCATTATCGATAAAATCTTGTTCAATATAGCGGTCATTTATAGGAATACTAAACTTAAGATATTCTCCAGTGTTCAAAGCAGGAAGAATAATAGTTTCGTCATATCTAAAATAAATTTTAGATTTTAACACATTTGAAGAATCATAAACAGCCATCCAAAAATTAGATTCGTCTCTAGAAGACCTCGAAACTATTCCGCCAACACCCGGACCAGACAGCGGCGGGACAGTCTTAGAAAATAGATTTTCAAAATTTGTATCATATTTTTCATTTCCTAAATAAGAAAACTTAATCGGAAAACCAGCTAAACACTTATTATAAACAGTTAATAAATCTAATTGATCAGAAGGGATATATTCTCCATTGGTTAAATATTCGTAACTTGGATTACTCGCTGAAAAAGTTCCATCAGTTTGATTTAAATAAATCGCTGGATTTGCATCTCGAAATGATGCAATTAATTTATTCAATAAACCTCTAAGAGAAAAATCAGAAGAAACGCTTCCAGATCCTTCATCTCCATTTGTGTAAATAACACATTCATTTAATTTAAAATCAATTTTTTTAGTTTTGAAAGCTTTAGACTCGTATACTGAAGGAGATCCGCTTTGAACGCTGCAAGTTCCATCAGATCCAGCTATAAAAATATCTCCATTAAGATAAACAGTACCATTAAAAATTATATTACCTGAAGAAACTCTATATTTATTTCCTTTTGTTAAATTATAAGAAGAAGATGCTGATTCAGCAGCAAAATTTTCTATAGATCCCGTAATTGGTATTGTTTGCCCATTCGTAATACCAGAAATAGGTCTTGAATTATTTCCATTATCAGAAGATTCTGGGTATTTTAATTTTGCATCTAATTCATAATAATCTATTTTTCTAATTATTCCACCATCAGATTTTGCTGCATTATATAAAATAGGAAATCCAGAAATATTGGCTTCTATATATGGATAAATTGCGCCGGGTTCAGTAACAACTACATTATCTTCGTCTCTAATTTCGAAAGGAAAATCATAATAAAGAAGAGAATAATTTTTATCAGCAAAATAATATCGATTTACAGATGTTAAATCAGAACCTCCAAATAAAGCAGCTTTACCACTTTGTAAACTTTTTTCCGAAGTAAATTTTCGTTTTAAAAGAAGTAAAAAGACATTAGATTTTTCGCTTGTAGTATTAGGATTAATTATTGCTCCAATTTTTAATAAATCAGTTTTCTCAACAATGCCATAATTTCCCTCATCATTATTAGTAATACCTAACCATTCAAAATATTCATTTGTTCCATCACCTGATGGTGGATTATGAGTACCATTAATGCAACTATATTTTTTTACAGAAATAAAATCAGCTTTATTCCAATTATCACCAGAAGCCTGCTCAAAACGATAATAAATAAAAGATGAAACATCATTCGCATTAATTACTACGAAATCATAGCTTCCGTAAAAACTCAATGGAGAAAAAGATATTTGAGAATTAGTCGCTGGATTTAAAGTTAATCCTTTAACTAAAGTTCTATCTAAATCTGTCAAGATGTCTAAACTCGAAGAAGCCTGAAAATCATATATATCAATTCCTGTATAATAATTACAAAGAAAATTAGGATTATTTACATCATCTAAAGTATTATTTGGATCTTGAAAAATAATTTTATTATTTGAACCATCGACATTTAAATAGTACTTTAAAAAATTAAATAAACCACCGTCAATGGTTGCTTGATTTGGTAAAACTATAGTATTTCCAGATGAAACGGTATCTGAAATATTTAAAAAAACATATTTTTGATAAGGAACTTTAACATCTTTATTTTCTTTAATAGTACTTGAATTTAATCGTCCCCATGTATAATTTTGTTTAGCATATCTAGAAAATTTTAAAGTCTTATTATCCGCTTCAAGACTAACATAATTATCAGGTTTTACTATTCTAGTATACAAACTCAATCTTCGCGCCGTTTCAAAAACCGCATTTGTATTTAATTCTGAATTATTATTCGAATGAGAACTTTGAGGAGTATTAACACTGCTACTTAAAATATAGCCATAAGTTTTTAAATTATCACTTAAACGAGTGCAAAAATAAACAGTTTTGTTAGTTTTAGCTTCAATATCATAAGAATCAACTCTCATATTAAATGGATGACTAGAAGAATCAATATCGCCATCATTTATACCATTATATGTAGCCGCTCTTAAAAGAGCGTAAGCATCTTCTATTTGAGGTTTATAAGCAAATAAAAAAATAGGTTGTAAATTAATCGCGCCGGTTCCGGCTGATCTTAACACAACATTTTTTATTTTAAAAACTAAAGAAGTGTTCCCTCCTGAAATAAATTGATCAATAACTTGAGAAGAAGAATTAATAGTAGCGCCAAAATCAAAAGAGTAAGTTTTTTTAAATAAAAAACTAGAAGCAGAAATAGAATTTTTTCCAGAATAAAACTCAACCTCAATAGCAAATGATTTTAAATTTGTAGACTGAATTTGAAAACTTTGGAATGCAAAACCTTGCGGAACTAAAACACTATCTAAAGAAGTTGGAAATGAATAAAGGCGAGTCGGAATTTCGCCAGCGGTTCGATCCAAAAATCCCTTTTGCGCTAAAAAGTTCAAAATGTTATTTGAACCTGATATGGTTTCGAAAGGAATCGTTTGATCTTGAATAGTTTTTTTAATTGAAGCGTCGCTAGCAATCGTTAAATTCCAAGAATCATTTTGATTTGCGACATTATTAATTAATAACTTTTCATTTGATGAAGAAGTCAAAGAAGATTGATTAAAATTAAGACGCTTTGAAGCGATAGCAATTTCTTCTAATGAAGTAAAAGTTTCTTCGTCGTTAAGATAATAAGCAGTAGCAAATCCAAAGCTTCCAATTTCTGGCGCATAAGCATATTGATTTCTAAAAAACCAATCCAAATCAAATCCTTTAGCGAAAGATATATAATTATTTAATATTCTATACAAATGATTTTTTATCTCTCTTCCTAAATAAACATGCGAATTATATTGAGCAAGATGGTGTTTATTTTTACTAAAATTTCTATAAACATTGTAATTTTTATCTGTAACTACAAAATTTTTACCATAAGAAAAAACATTAAAATAACTATCATTTATATCTGCCGAACCTTTTGGACAAGTTATAAAGCCATAACTGCGTTTAGTATCGATTTCATGAATTGTCGCTATTGATGAAGGATATATAATACCCGTTTCTAAATCAGTTCCGCATCCATCTTCTTTGATAACAGTCGGTATTGTTCCATAATAACCACCATAACTGTGACCAGATGGATTTACAGTATTACCATTTATATAACCATTAGACAAATATTCATAAGCAAAACCAAAAGCAGAATATTCTTTGACATCAGAAATGCCAACATCATTAAAATAAGGAAAAATAAAACCTCGAAAGTTAGAAGGATTACTTTTTAAATTAATTTGTATTTTACTAGCTCTTACGTCTTCTCTGTCATAAACATAATAACCATCATCTTTTATTTGGTAATTCATACCAAAAATAAATTTATTTAAATTATTAGTTTGAAGATTAGCTCCTTCTGCGGATTGAGGCGCAGTTGTAGGCCAACTATCACCAGAAGAAGGATTTACAAATTGATAGAAATCAAAGAATTCACTTTCAGGAGTATAAAGAGTTCCATCGTCAAGACGAGGTTTTCTAAAATAAGCGCTGAAAATATAATATGGAATTCTCCAATGAGCATCGCCAGCACCAGTTAAAATTCTAGAATTAATAGCTTCAGCAAAAGCAACCATTTCTTTAGAAGTTGGAGCAGAACCTCTAGTTGGTTGAATAGCTTGTTTTAAAGTAATAGCCATATAAAATTATAACCACCTCGAAAAAGAATCATAAGTAGTTGGCGGTAAATTCGGCGCTGCAATTCTCGCTCTATTTTCTTTATTAATGTCTTCCGCTAATATATAATCATCTGCTTTCATTTGTGGATTAGATGGAAGACCAGATATATTTAAACTAGATAAAAAATCAGATACTTTTAAAGGAGAGTTTAAAAATTGAAAATTTACAGGACCGCCAGATTGATAAACAGGACTGTAATTTACAATACTAGCTGAAGGATTTCCGTGTATATCAGTTATTGCATTGCCCGTTTTTATTAACCAAAGACTTTTGGGTTTTAAAATAAAAAAAGTAGTACGAGTGTCGATATTTTGATTGTCTTTGGCTATAACTGGTAAAAATAAACTATAAAAAACTCTTTCATCAATACTGCTTCCGGGTTCTGGCTGAGTAGTGTATGAAGAATATTTCGAATCTTCACTAATAATATATTCGGCTACAGGACGTGTAAAATTAAAATTAGTTTTAGGCATAATTACTGATAATAAATTGAAAGATTTTGAGAAATTTCACCAAAATTAGTATTTAAATTTAAATCTACAAATGAATTAATACCACCTTCATTTAATAAACTAGTTAAAACTATCGCGCCAGAATTGTTCGCATTTATACTTATATTATTTATCAAATCAGTAGAAAAGTAACCTATATTTCCTCCAACCAAAGAGCCTGTGAAAATAATAACATTTGAGCTGCTTAAGTTATTAAAAACTCCAGTTAAATAATCTCCAGAAAAAGATTCTGGAAAAGTTAAAGTATAATTTACTTGCGGGCCATAAATATTAAAATTAACATCCGCTGTTAAACCATTACAGTTAAAAAAGAATTTATTAAATTCTATATCAGATTTTACGCCTTTTGAACATCTCAATGTATTATTAACATAGTAATCATAATTAGATTCATCGCAAGAAAATGAAATAGAAAAAGGAAAAGTTTCGGAATAACCGTAAACAACTCTTCCTTCTGGGTCATAAAGTTTTCCGCTTACCCCGCTAAAAGAAACATTACTAGAAGTTCCAGAAAAGCCAAAATGAAAACCAGAAGCTTGTCCTGCGGCATATTTTTCTCCTGAATTATATAAGACAAGATTATCTAAATCTAAACTTAAAGATCTAGAAGAAGCTATTTTTTGATAATTAATGCCAGTAAAAATCATAATACTTCTAAAAATTGTTGAGTTTGAAAAACAGAATCTAAAGATTTAGTTTCTTTAGGTCGGCTTTGGAAATTAAACGACATATTAAATCCATCGTTAGTTAATTCAAAATTCATCGAAGATAAAATAGGATTATCAAAAATATAACTTTGTAATTGTTTTGGAATATAAGTCGAAGTTAAAGAAAAAGATTTAGTTTGAAAAGGTTCTACAATAGAATTATTAATTTGTTTACTTGCGATATTATGAAAACTCAATGCATCTGTTATAACGGCTCTTTTTCCGGGAATATTAGCGTCATTAAAAGTAATAATTTTATCTTGAACGCCTGATTCAGATTCAATCTGAGTTAAAATTTCAGGAACAGGATTTCTTACACAAGAATAATTGAGAACATTATATTCATTTGTATTAGCTTTTGGATCTGATGGAAATTCAGGAAGAGAACCTAAAACATAATTTTGAGCAGAAAAAGTTGTAGTAGAATTAATTTGTCTTGTAACAGCATACCTATAAAGACTTAAAGTAGGTAAAATTAAATAATGCTCATATCCAGCTTTTGCAAGTTTAACAGCTTTAGCTGTACCAATCGGTACAGATGACGTTCCAATAAAACCAGTATAAACAGATTTTGAACTATTAGGATCACGACATCCAATATCATCTATGCTTTGCTCACAAACTGTTGTTTTGCATTGACTTTGTTTTCCTTGATTATCATTTTGTAATGTATTAGCTTCTAAAACACTAAGATTAAAAGAATCATCTACTAAAGAAATAGAAGAAAGAAAATCGCCAGAAATTAAACTAGGACAAACAATGACATAAGTATTAGCTTGATTTAAAAAATTTAAAGCAGAAGCAAATTTTTTAGGATCAGTACACATCAAAATTGCGTTTTTAGCGGAAGCATTAGAAGAAAGATCTATTATTTTTAAAGATTTCGTAACATTATATTTATCATTAAAACGCGATACAAAAGTATTAAAAGAAGTCTCATTTCGATCATCGAAAGGATTATTAACTTGAAAAAGAGGAGCAGTTTTGATTTTCTTATATGAATTATCAGCGTCAAAAATTGTTAATTGAGATTTACTATATAATAAATTTTTAAAAGGAAGCTCGTTTGCAGAATATCTTTGAGAAGGTGGTTCAGTATCAAATTGGATATTAAAAGTAGAAGTATCTCCGCAAAATTGCTTCTGTTGAGTATTAAGGTTTATTGAATAGTATTGATTATAAAATTCATCAATAACAGCTCGTTCCCAGTTTTTTATAGCTTCATGTTTAGTTGAATCGTATCTTACTAAGTAAGCTTTGTAATTACTAAGCGTAGTAGAAATATCAACACCTAACCCTTCTCCGAAAAGAGCTAAAAAATCTAAATTATTAGTTATATATGAATCAGCAAATAAATCTATCGGATTTCCGACAATACCCATAGCTTTTATATTTTGATCATTAGTAAAATTATTTAAAGCATAAATATCTCTTAATTCTTCATCGTATTTTCCTAAAGTAGCCCGAATTAAAAAATCATTAGTATCTGGATTAACGCCATAAAAAGCAGGAATATTATCTAAACCTAAAGGAGCAGATGACTCTGTAAATACACTTTCGATACTTTTAGGAAAAATTCTCGCTTCTCTACGTATTGAAGTAATAACTGAAGACTTTACCGTTCCTTCTAGGCTTGCTGTTTCATTAATATTCTGAATAACTTTTTTGAGAATTTTACCATCTCCAGATTTAAGAAAAGTATTTAACCGCTTTAAACTTTCTGGTCCTGAATTAGGATCTAAGTATTTTAATCCTTCCGAAATTGTTTCATAATCTGCGGAAGGAACAGTATCTAAATTATTATAATCTCTTACTCTGTATTGAATTTTAGGCTGATAATAAAATCTTAAACCAATATCTGAACTCCAATTAGATAACACATCTCTTAAAGATCCAAAGTAATTTTTTCTTAAAGATTTAAAAATATCATTTTTAGGCAAAACCATATTTCGAATTCCGGGAACTTTAGAATAAAATAAAGCGGACAATAAATCTCTAAACGTATAACTTGTATCACGAAGCGCGCAAGGAGATTCTTTGAATTCTTCAGATCCTAAAATGACGAAACCTCCATTAACTCCATTTTTTATATAATCATATTTAGAATAAAAATAAGGAGAATTAACTAAAGATAAAATAGATTTACGCTGATCTTCTGTAAATTTTTCAAACTCTGAATCACTTCGAGGAGTAAAGACGGTATATAAACTTCTTTTAAGCGGAATTTTAGTCGGAATAGAATCTGTATTTGACTTATCACATTTATAATCAAATTCAATAGTTTGTTCAAAAGTTGTAATTGAAGTCGGCTTTGATTCTTTTGTAACTCCTTTATCAGTTGTTAATGAAATTCCATGTTCATGATGTAGCAATCCAATATAAATCTTGTCCATGAAAATAGATTTATCTTTAAATGTAAGAACAAGAATAGAATTTTCTACTTGCTTTTGAATAGAATACGAAACTAAAAAGAAATCAAAAAATACAAAATTGCCAATTTGAATATTTTTAGCGCCCGCTGAAGTTGCATTTAAATCACTTTCTGAAATATAATATTCGCCATCTTTACTAACTACATTGATAGTAATTGTATAACCATTACCATCATTGACATCAACGCTGGCGCTGTAACCAAGACCGCCGAAAATTAAGCCTTCTTGCTCATCTCTAGTAACTTTCGCAGCGGAAAGTATTTTAATAGAACCAACTTTTTCAAAGTTAGGATTAGTTCGCGGAGTTATTGCCATAAAGCCTTTATATATTATACATTAAAAAAACCTGTATTATTTGAAAAAAATAGAGTTTCTTGCCGAGCTACATTAGAATTTCTTAAATTCAATTTGCCGCTTGCTGTTTTAAAATAATCATCATTTCTCTTTAATCTTTGTCCATTCAAGAAAATAACTTCATCAATTAAACCGTAACTAAAACCAGAAACATAAAGCGGCGGTGAATAAGTTCCATAAGCATTAACGTAATTTCTAGAAGAACCAGATCTTATGCCCGCGATATCAATTGTTCCTGTATCGTAGTTATTAGCAGCATTATTTATAGTTAAAGTACTTCCTGCGATAGTATAATCATAAGATGCGCCTTGAACTAATTTCTGTCCGTTTAAATAAAGAAAATAACCAGTATTATTATCTAAACTAAATGGAAAGTTAGAATAAGTATAATTAGAACCAGCAGATGGTGTAAATGTAAATCCAGATACAGTATAAGCATTATTCGGGAATGAACAATTAAAAACTTCTTCTACTCTATCATTAGAATAAGGATTAAAAACTGTAGAATCTATAAGATTTCTGAATGAGAAAAATCGATAGTCTTGTCCAGAAACTTGATAAACACCATTTTCATATAAACTAAACTGAACATTATCTAAAGATTGATCTAAATATAATTGACCCGGAACAGAGGAAAATTTAACCTCAAAATTACTTGGTTGAGAAGAGTCGAAAGAATTAAAGGAATAAATTTCTAAAATATCTGTTGCTTCAAGTTTATTCTCAAAAGATAAAAC
>Ga0172376_10007288_pt1 | contig 11798 bp, 13 predicted proteins | sample Lak35m_FD_121114 | JGI IMG/M metagenome (GOLD analysis project Ga0172376, IMG submission 121114) | Freshwater microbial communities from Kabuno Bay, South-Kivu, Congo - kab_092012_35m | ecosystem: Environmental > Aquatic > Freshwater > Lake | place: Democratic Republic of the Congo: South-Kivu...
ACGTCGTAAAAGAAGCGGCCGACACGGTCGTATCGCTCGCCAAGAAACGCGACCAGGTGGCAGCCGCGAAACGCATCGCGCAAACCATCGCCGACGGCGGCGACGTCGCGGCCGACCTTGACGCATTGACGTCAAACCATACCGAGAAAGATGGCTGGACAAACCTCGCCCCGGTGCTCTCGGCGATCATCGCCGGCACACACCGACGTGTCGAGCCGACGCTGCTCCAACGCGAGGACGGCGAGTCGTTGCTCTACGAGAACCGGCTGAACTTCGTCGCGGCGCCGCCCGAGTCGATGAAATCCTGGCTGGCAAAACTCACCTGCGTGCAGCTGATGGAGAAAGGGCGCACATGCGTGTACGTCGACTTTGAGGAAGCGGACGCGACGAACTGCACCGAGCGGCTCGTGTCGATTGCGCTCGGCCGCGGGCACGACATGGACGTCATTCGCCGCTGGCTCGAAGGCGTCGACGGCGACTTGGCGACCCGCTTGTTCTACTACCGGGCGAGCACGACCGGATTCGACGCCGCTGACCGCGCCCAGGTGCTGCGCATCGTTCGCACGCGGCAGGTGCCGTTCGTCGTCATCGACGGCGTTGCCGCGGCGATGGCGTCGCACACACCGGCGCTCGACGAGAACGCGTCGCGCGACGTGGCGTTGTTTCTCGCTGGTAATGTTTGGCCCCTCGTCGCCGCTGGTTCGGGTGTGTTGTGCGTGGATCACACACCGAAAAACACGAACAACGCCGGGCCGACGTCGTTCGCCGGTCGCTCGATGCGAGGCTCGGGTGCGAAACTTGCCGCCGTCAACGGCTCGACGATCATGGCCGAGGTGCGCGAACCAGGCTCGGCCTGGACGACCGGTATCGTCGACTTGTACGTCTCGAAAGATCGGCCGGGCCGGGTGAAGGTGCAGACGCGCAGCGGTAAACGGCTCGTCGGCATCTTGGTCTCAAAGCCGCAACCGGCGGGCGAGGCCGGGATTGAGTGCACGTCGCTGACAATCCTCTCTCCGGAACAAGCGGCGGAGGTCGCCGCCGAGAAGCGGTGGGATTTGATTGCCGCCGAACAGATCACGAGACTGCTCAACGAACTCGGCAAGCCTACATCGAAAACGGAACTCAAAGACATGCTCAACGACCGACGACGAGCGAACGGCGGGAAAGGCTGGAAAGGTGAGACGCTCGTCAAGGCGATGTCGTTCCTCACCGATTACGGGTACGTGGTCACCGAACGCGACGGCCGGAGCGAGACGCTTGGCCTCGTGAAACGCTACCGGGCGGACTGGGGAATGTTGCACGCGGATGATGCAAACACGCCGACCGGCGGGGAGCCGTTCTAGTGAAGCCGCTTTCGCAACGTCTCGGCGAGGACCAGTTCGCGCCGCTGACGATTGAAACCGAGCGCGAGTTGGCCGACCGGTTGCGCAAAGCGCGCACCAAAAAACAACGCCAGGCGGTGCGCGACGAGCTGATAATGGCGCACGTGCGGCTCGTCGTGTACATCGGTAAAGGGTACGAGAACCGGCTACCGCACGACGAGATCATGTCTATCGGTCTTCTCGCGCTCACCCAAGCGGCGGAACGTTGGGACCCTGATAAGGGAAGCATCTACCAGTGGGCGCGCCGGTGGATAACTACCGCACTAACGAAGGCGGTCGACGCGTCGCGGCCGATACGTGTACCGGAGGCGGTGGCGAACGAGGCGGCGTTGATTGCGTTGCGCATCGCCGAGATAGAGGCGACTTTGGGGCGGCGTCTAACCCAGTCGGAACGCGCCGAGGTGGTCGGCAACCGGCCGACGTTCGACACGTTGCCAACGGTTGCGAAATCTTTGGACGCCCCACTCGACGAGACATACGAGGCGAACGACCCGACGCGTGCGACCTCCCTGGATGAAACTATCGAGGACGAGGACGCGTTAGATCCGGAGGATTACGCCGTCAATAATGACCGGGCTAACCGTCTCGCCCAAGCATTGCAAGAACTCGACGAGATAGAACGCGAAATAGTTATGATCCGGTTCGGTTTCGGTGATGGGGAACGTGCGACCTTGGCGGTGCTCGGTAAGCGGTACGGCATGTCGGCCGAGGCGATGCGCCGTATCGAGATGTCGGCACTCGCCAAGTTGCGTCACCCGGCGATGCCGGTCGACCTCGGCGGCCTGGCGTGAAGTTTTGTTATGCTGACCCGCCGTATCATGGCATGGGTGCCAAGATGTACGGCAGCAAACATACACACGCCGCGATGTGGGATGACAGACAGACGCACATCAACTTGATCGCATACCTGACGAAGCACTACCCGGATGGATGGGCGTTATCGTGTAATCCAAAAGACCTTGCCTGGCTCCTGCCTCATTGCCCCGAAGAGGTGCGCGTGTGCGCATGGGTAAAGACATTCCACCAAATAAGACCCACGACCGTGCAGTACGCGTGGGAGGTCGTGCTCTTGCACAAGGGTCGCAAGGACCATAGACGCAAGCCGATGGTGCGCGACTGGCTTGCGTGCTCTATCGCCATGCGTAAAGGCCTGCAAGGTGCCAAACCAAACGAGTTCAATGATTGGGTACTGGCGCTGCTCAACGCGCAACCGGGCGATACGCTCGTCGATCTGTTTCCCGGGTCGGGTGGCATGACCGCAGCCGGCAAGCGGGCCGGCGTCAGGGTCCACAAAAGCCGCAAGACGTACCCGCCGAGCGTCAGGCGCTAACATGCGACGACGGGCGAAGGCGGGAAACCGGCCCCTCTAAGGCCGCCAGAGGCGTCAAACGGGGCCGGGTGGTATGTCGGGAGCCTCCCGCCCGGAACGCCCCGGAGAGCGCATCCTGACGCGTCTGGCGTGATGCAGGTCGGGAGTGCCACCCGGAGGGCCCGGGAAACCGTGGATATCACTCATAGGAGGCGAAATGGGTACGATACAAACAGGTAGAATAATCTTCGTGGATGCGGACGTCGCAAAAGCGGAAGGGGTGGACGTCGAGAAACTTTTGAAGTTTTACGGGTACGACGGCATCAAACTGGTCACGCAACGACCGACGTACGACGACATAGAGCAACGGTGGGTATGCTACGGATGTATGCGCTCTTGGGAGCGCAACGACGAAACGTGGCGCAGGTCTACGGTACACGGACACGACTGGCAGCCGTTGTGCCGCGCATGTGAGGGCACCGTACTCGACCCGGCACTCGCAGATCAACGCGCACGCAATAGAGCCAGGTTCGGCAACGGCCCGAGACGTAAACCGGGTAAACAGATACCGGACGAGCTGCGCAAACCAACTAAACACCTACCGCCAGGGCAGGGCTTTACGCCACGATGGAGGTTCGACGCGTGAACGGCCGGGTCATCTGGGTCGACAAGACAATCGCCGACCGCGATGGGGTCAACCTTGACCGGCTGCGCGCCACGCTCGACCTTGCAGGTATCACCGTCGTGCATGACATGCCAATAGAAGTCGACGACGGCCGGGTCATCTGCCCAGGTTGCAACCAGATACGCATCCGCGACCGCGAAACATGGGAACCGACTGTGGTGTCGCCTAGCGGGTGGCGACCGGTGTGCCGGGAATGCGAGGGGACGTCTCTATCTCAACTACCCGCCCAAGTGGAGAAGCGCGAACAACAATACGCGGCCGATCCGGGTCTTCGTACACGACCGGAGACGCCTGGCCCAACAATCTACCGGCGGATGAATAACCTAACCGAGCATGGGCAGGTTCGTCGTGGTCACCGGATCTCCGCCCGCTTGGGGAGGTTCGGCCGTGTCTGACACGCCAACACTCGACGCGCTCGACGCGCGCATCGCGCTCTACGCACGCACACACGGCGATGCAATAAAAGAAATGCACGACACGCTCTACGTTGCGCAAGACTTGGACGCGTTCCGGGCGTTGCGACGGGCAATCGTTCCGGACCGGGACATCATCGGCATCGCCGCCGTCTCGGTTTTGGTCGACGAGTACGTCGCCCCGGGCACGCAAGAAAAGGCCAAAACTAAAAAACGCGTAAAATAACGGGAATACGATACTCCCGGTCCCGATTGCGGAGGTGCGGCAAAGTAAAAACACGGTGCCCGGTGCCTACATTGCGGCAGTTGCGCGGGTGTAAATCGCCCGCACGGTAGCAGGGCATGAACACACCTACCACCCCCAACACCAAGACCGGCAAGCGTTCCCTTGTCGTGGCTGCCCGCGCAACACGCGCCTCGCGTGTCGTCGTAAAAGCAAACACCGACACCGCCGACCGGTACGTAATAAAACACCTCGTCGTAATCCGCGAGTCCGCCAAGAAGGCGGCACGCGGGGCGGCCGGGATGACCGAGTTCGCACTAATCGGACAACAGACACTCGACCGTACCGAAGTTCGCGACCTTCCAGGCGCGTCGGTCCTGCGACCAATCCTCGACGAGATCATCGCCAACAACGCCGCCGGGCGAGGACTGCGCGAGTCTCTAAACGCGGTGACGATAACCGACCCGGAACACCCGCGCATCGTCGTCGGGTACTTCGTCAAGTTCGAAGACGTCGGCTATCTCTTGTGCGTCATCTCGGCGACCAAGCCAGTCGTAAAAATCGAGAACAACCTGGTAGACATGACCAACGCGTTCACGCTCGCGCTTGCCCAGTTGATCACCCGGTACCGTGTCGCCCATCTGCACGCCGGTAGGTTCGACCGTATCGTTCGTAATGAAATCGTCGCCACCGACCTGCAAACCGCACTCGTGAACAACAAGACCCAGGTACACTTCTCCGGTGGCACGCTCAACATGGCGGACAAGAACGACCAGACCATGTTTACGTTCCAAGCCGCCATGGCGGACGCCGCCTGCAAATCGGTGGTCGGCAACCTAACCAACGGATGGCACGCACGCGCAAGCCTCGGCAAATGGCCGTTCGCCGCGACCGCACTACCGGCCGCCGGGTACCGCCTGGCGTCGGACGGCTCGGACGGGTCGATGCCGGACGAGACGATCATACCGGACGCTAACCAACTCGACCTCGTTCGCGACGTCATCACCTGGGCGGCAGACGAGACGCTAACGCTCACCGACATCGCCACCAAACTCGCAACCGCACACAAGTGGGGAAGCGAGACGCTCCGTATGCGCACCAAGAACCCGAACGCGACCGTACTCGACTCGCGCTACCCGGAGACGGCGGTGCTCGGCCTGTTGCGCACCGGGCTACCGATGTGGCTGGAAGGTTCGTACCCGCTGACGGTTCGCATACCGCACGTCATCGGCGACAAAGACCTCCGCCAAAACGTACAAGAACTAGTACAACACACAGACGAGGGCGGCAACGAGTACGTACAACCTATCGCCACGTTCGACCTATCACTCAACCACGACCGTCTCCCGGGCGGCAAGTGGGCCGATACGAAAACCATCGAGAAGGCGATACGCCTCCGTATCGTCGAAACCGCGCCCCAAGCGCGCGGCCGGGCCGCAGGCGACGACGCACGCAAACCCCTCGCCGGTATCGGCGAATGGATCGACGGCGACACGCAGTACCGCCTATCGGCACGGCATCGCGAAAACTATCGTATCATCGCACGCGCCGCCGCTGACGCGCTCGATGTGAACGGCAACCGGCGCGGGTGGACCGACCGGGACGAGGGCGACATCCGCGCCGTAATCCGCCCCGACGAGTTGCACCAGGCCCTCGCCGTTGCCGTCGCCGAACAAGTCGGAAGCACCGGCTACACTCGCCTCATGTCCGGGGCGCGCAATGTAGACGCGCACGTCGCCGAGGATGCCAAGCGTATCAAACACCTCGAACGCGAACTCGCGACCGCCGAGAAAGCGGAACGCGCCGCCCGGTTCGACTACGAAACGGCCCGCGACTTGGCAATCGACAAACCGACCAGCGCAAACCGCGAGGCCGTGTCCGAGTTCTTGCATGCGCGCAACGTTGCACAAGAAAACTCGGCCGCAATCGCCAAACGTATCGCCGCAGCAAAAACGCTCGGCGAAACCGGGCGACGACTAGCACCCGGGGCGCGCATAAGCCTCGACCGCTTACTCGCCGCAATCGTCGAGCTGGAAGCGACCGAGAACCGCGCACCGGCCGCCCTAAACGCGACCCTAACCGACATGCTCGTCGATCTGCGTTGCACCCTAACCGACGACCGGCTCCGCGTAATCGTAGAAACCAAAATCCACCTGGCTACAACCGACGGCCCAATCGTTGCCGGACCGATACGCGCCGAGGTGCCGAACCGTCGCGGCGGCATGCGCGCCGCACGTAAAGAGGCGATGTTCGAGTGCGTGTTCCGCGACGGCATGTCGTTCGAAGACGCCGCGCACGCATGTGGATACACCAACGTCGCCGAGGCGCGCCGGTTCCTGCGCGACTGGATGGTACGCGCCAACGTAATCACCTCGAAGGGTCTGCGCTCGGCCGCCGTCGATTGCCCGGTCAAGGAAGCGAAACTCGTCATCTACGAAATGCACGAAGCCGCGCGCCTGGGGCGCGCATTTGTAGCACCGAAAGGCATCGACCCCGCGTACGCCGAACAGGTACGCGAAACGTATGCAGGCAATCAAGCCTGGGGCGGGTCGTGGCATAGTGGCAACCCGACGCATACACGCATCGCCGTAGCCGAAGTTATCGCCGCCGGTAAACGCGGTGCACAGTGGGACGACATACGCAACGGTCTCGGCCTCGCGCCGCGCATCGCGGAGTATGTGGAACAAGAGTGCCTAATGGGTAAAGACGCCGCTGGTGGCACCGCCCCGGTCCTTGAACGAATCGCAGGCGGATGGACTAGGTGGACGAAATACGAAGACCGCACCGTCCGGGCGCGCACCTGCCCGCATTGCGGCACCCGCACGCTCACACACGTCGTACGCGCCCCGGAGGTCGACGGCGGCGTTATCTGCACCAAATGCCGTCGCACCGAGCGCAACGGCCTCGTACAATACCCGGCGGCGTACCTGCAACCGTGGGTCGGGCCGCGTTCTATCGGCACCGGGAAACGTGGGGCGGTGGAGAACACTGGGACACGCATCGAGCAGCCTTGCAAGAAGCAAACCGGGGCGGGACGGTGATGGCCATGGATTTTAAACTAACTTTTAGCGACTACATCGATGCCCTCGAAGCGATGCGCAACATGACTTCGAAAGAGCGTATGGCGATACTATCGTCCTACGACGTCGAAGCGACTTACACCGCCGAGGTCATCGACCAAATGTGGGGCGAGGCGAAAGACGCGGCTACTTGGAGCGACCCCAACGATGGTCGTTCGGGTCGAGCGCGGTAATCACTAACGGCAACACGGCGGCGAGACCGGCGGCGAGCCAGGTGCGTAGATCCGTCCATGACACGGCGAACACGTCGGCACCGTCGGCGAGAAACATACCGAGGACCGTCGCGACGAACACCTTGACGTACGATTTTACGAGGTCTGGATTGATGTAAATGTAGTTCACGCTTCCACCGGTGCCTCGGTTTGTGGGTGTCTCGTGCTTGTGCGGACACACTCCGTCGGCGGCGATACGGCGTCCGAGATTACAGATTGCGCAGAGCACCTGGTACCGTTCGCGCAGCTGCTCCCATGTCTCGCCGTCGCGGTGTTCTTTCGATACAATCTGGAACGTGGAGCGCGGACCGACACGTCGACGATGTTCAGTACCGCCGCCGTGAATGTGGTCGATCGTCAAGGCCCACTCTCTCGCCTCGGTACAGCACGCGCACCGGGGGACGTTTCGGTTCGTCAGTCCGACGAGTACGGCGCGTTTCTCGCGCGCGTACCATTCCCGATTCCGCTCGCTCTTGTTCGCCGCCACCATCTACGCCGTGCGTCATTCGGTGGGCGTCACTTTCTTGCGGCGGCGTCGCGGTGTGCCGACCGGGCGCAACAGGTCGCGCAACGCGCCCTCGGTGATGCCGAGACGTCGAGCGCATTCACGTCCGGACACACCGGCCGCGCGCCACTGTTCGACGGCCTCGGCGACGGTGCGCCGGTACGCTGCCGCAGCTTGTTCGGCGTCTTGACGTGCGGCGAGCATCTGGATCTTGGCCTCTTTGACTTCGTCTTCCACACCCTGAAACGTACCAGCGCGCCCGGGGAGCGCATTCGCTACCACCTACTCGATAAAACACCGGGTAAAAGGTGGGAAAGAAGCGGACAAAGAAACGCGCCAGGCGCACCCGGACGGTCATAAAATACGTCACCGGGACGGTTCACGTCGGCTCGTGTTTGGAGCGGCTGAAAGACTTGGCCGATGGGAGCGTGGACAGCATCGTCACCGACCCGCCGTACGAACTTGGGTTTATGGGTAAGGCGTGGGACGGTTCGGGTATCGCGTACAACGTCGACTTTTGGCGCGAGTGCCTGCGTGTGCTGAAACCTGGCGGACATCTGCTCGCGTTCGGTGGGACGCGAACGTATCACCGGATGGCGGTCGCGATTGAGGACGCCGGGTTCGAGATACGCGACTCGATCCACTGGGTGTACGGCTCAGGCTTCCCGAAATCGTTGGATGTGAGTAAGGCGATTGACAAGCAGGCTGGGGCGAAGCGTGAAATCGTAGGTAAACGACTGACGGGTTCGGCTAAGATTGCAAGGGCGCAGCGTGACCTTAGCACGGGCGGCACTGACTTTGGCAGCGGTCAGAATCTTGTGGACATCACTGCACCAGCAACACCCGCCGCCCAACAGTGGCAGGGTTGGGGCACCGCACTCAAACCCGCGCACGAACCGATCGTCGTCGCCCGCAAACCGCTCGAAGGGACGGTCGCGGCGAACGTCCAAGAGCACGGCACCGGGGCGCTCAACATCGACGGCTGCCGGATTGGTAGCGCGGGAGGAACAAAGAAAGGCGCACAAGGACAGCGGCGCAACGGGGACAACGCAGACTTCACGACGGGCGGCACCGTTGTCCCGCTTCAAGAAGGCCGCTGGCCTGCGAACATCATCTTCGACGAGGCCGCCGGTGCGGAGCTCGACGCGCAAAGCGGACTGGAGGCGTCTCGGTTCTTCTACTGTCCGAAGCCCAACAAAAAGGAACGCAACGCCGGCCTCGACGAGCTGGCGGCTAAAGACGCGCAAGGCGTCGGCGCCTTGCGCGACGGCGGGCGTCCGAGCGCGGCAAGACAAAACCACCACCCCACGGTCAAACCAATCGCACTGATGCGCTACCTGGTGCGACTCATCACACCGCCCGGTGGCACCGTCCTCGACCCGTTCCTCGGTTCGGGCACCACCGCAGTCGCCGCAATCTTGGAAGACATGCAATGGATCGGCTGCGAAATGACGAAAGACTACCTACCAATCATCCGGGGCCGCGTCCAATGGGCGCAAAGACAACCCCGACAACTACCGCACGGGTAGTTGGGATGTCGTCCGAAGATAAGACTCCTGGCGGTATCCCAGCGGAGGATTGGGTTGTTGTTCAGTCGATTGCTCGTGGGTATGAGGTGGATCCGCTGCTGGTGGTGGCGATCGGGTTCGCTGAGACCCAGTGGTTCAAGACGGGTCTCGGGTTGAAAGGTTTGGGGTTAGGTGTCGGCGCTTATGACAGCGGTCCGACTTTCAGATACGCGGGGGTTGAGAAGCAGGTGAAGCGGGGGTGCCAGATTTTGCGGAGGAACCGGGTGCGGTTCGTTTACGACATTGTGGACGGGAAGCTTCACGCGTCTGGGCGTTGGGTGAATGGTCGCTACGTGGGGCCGCCTGGTTCGGTTCGTTGGGCATCGGCGGACACCGCAGACGGTGGGCCTCACGGGGGTCGCCCGTTTCCGTGGTCGTTCAATGTGGTTGCCGTGTACCGCCGGTTGTTGGTTGAGTATTCAGGTCAGTTGCCGCCCAAATAGGCATGACAGTGATCGACGTCCTCGCCACCGAACCACACTACCGCGAACATCTGCGCCCCGTCTTTGACGCACTGCCCGCCGACGTGCGCGGCACATTCACAGACAACCCCGAGCGGCTAAACCGGGCGAGCCTGGTGCTCGTATGCTCGTGGAAAGATTACAACCAAACCGGGAAACGTCCCGTCGTATTCTTCGAACACGGCTCGGGCTACACGTACAACAAGACACACAAATCGTACGCCGGTGGACCGGGCCGGGAACGCACCCTACTGTTCGCCAACGTGAACGCCATCGTAGACGCGCGCAACCGCGAAACGTACCCGGAGAAGCTGCACGCGATCGTCGGCTCGCCGAAACTCGACGCCCTCCTCAAACTACCCGCCCCCCGCAACGACACCCCGGTCGTCGCATTCTCGTGGCACTGGAACTGCCACGTCGCGCCCGAGACACGCACCGCACTACCGCACTACCGGCGCGCACTCAAAACCCTCACACCGGCCGCCTGGACACCGCTCGGGCACAGCCACCCGCGCACATGGGAAACCATCGCGCGCATGTACCGCGCGATGCGCTGGGAGACGGCGCGCACGTTCCACGAGGTCGCACAACGCGCCGACGTGTACATCTGCGACACATCCTCCACCCTCTACGAGTTCGCCGCGCTCGGCCGCCCGGTGATCGTCCTCAACGCCCCGTGGTACCGGCGCGACGTACACCACGGCCTCCGCTTTTGGGAACACATGCCGGGCATCCAAGTCGACCACCCCGACGAGCTGCACGCGGCGATCGACATCGCGCTCAACCGCGACACGTGGGCCGACGCCAGGCGGGCCGCCGTGCAACACGTGTACCCGCACCTTGGCAACGCCGCCCAGGTCGCAGCCGAAGCCGTCCTCGCCGCGCACGGGTAAAGCACATGCGCTACCCGATCCAACCAATCAAACTACCCGACGACCTCAAAGGCGTCGAGAACGGCAAAGTACCCGCCGGTCTGCTACGACCCGCACACGGCGGCGGCACGTTGCACCACGTCGCCGCAGCCGCATGGCAAGCGATGGTCGAAGCCGCACGGCAAGACCGCATCCAACTCGGCAACGTCGGCGCATACAGATCGTACGACGCGCAAGTCGCACTCTTCCGGCAACGCTACACACGCATACCCAACGGAAGCAAAACGACACGCACATGGAACGGCAAGCGCTACTGGCTGCGCCGTGGCGTCGCACCAAGCGCCACACCGGGCACAAGCAACCACGGCTGGGGCATCGCCATCGACGTCGCCAACGTCGGCAGCGGCGGCCGCCTCACCTGGCTACTCAACAACGCCGCCCGGTTCGGCTTCTCTTGGGAACTGCAAGAGGAACCATGGCACCTGCGCCACGTCGGAACAGCAAGCGACCCGGGCGACCTCAAACGCGGCGACCGGGGCGAACACGTCGCCCGCCTCCAATGGGCGCTCGTCGACGCGACGTACGTAATCGAAGGCGCAGGCAACGGCATCTACGGACCACGCACCGAGGCAGCGGTGCGAGCATTCCAACAGGACCACGGCCTCACATCGACCGGGATCGCCGACGCCAAGACGCGCGCAATGCTCGGCCTCTAACCCGGCGCTAACAAAGCGCGCGCCCCCAGCACGCATAACCATTCTCTTATCATTCCCACACTTTCCCGCAACCTACACACGCGCCACGGGCACGCAGAACAAAACACGCATAAACCCCAACAAACACGCACTTTGATTTTCCCGAACGCCGGGAAAATGAACGGAAACCGCGCGCCCCACGCACGCACATAAACGTCAATGATTGCAAGGCAAGCCGCGCCCTCGTTTTGATTTTCCCTGTTCCCGAGTGTAACTATACACTCGGGACAGTGGGAAAAGCAACGAGGCCGGGATGCCTCCCGCCTGGAACGGGAACACAAACACCCTCCCCCATTTGACTCCCCCTCCCCCCTGATCCAAAACACCCCCCTC
>Ga0172376_10007289_pt1 | contig 11797 bp, 9 predicted proteins | sample Lak35m_FD_121114 | JGI IMG/M metagenome (GOLD analysis project Ga0172376, IMG submission 121114) | Freshwater microbial communities from Kabuno Bay, South-Kivu, Congo - kab_092012_35m | ecosystem: Environmental > Aquatic > Freshwater > Lake | place: Democratic Republic of the Congo: South-Kivu...
GGTCGTGCACTACCCGCTGATGGCGGGCTGGCCGCATGACGACTTCGGCAGATGGGAAGCCAGCCATCGTGAGCGGACCGCCGCGGTCGTGATTCCTGCGATGCTTGTGGAGGGGGCGACGGCTGCGTGGCTCGGGATCCGTCCACCGCGACGCGTGCCCCCGTGGCTCCTCGCGGCCGCCGCGATAACGCTCGTCTGCATCTGGGCGAGCACGTTCTTCCTGCAGGTCCCCGCCCACGACAGGCTCACCCTCGGCTGGGATGCCGACGTGCATGCCCGACTCGTCGCGACCAACTGGATCCGCACCGCCCTCTGGAGCATGCGTCTGGTGCTCATCGCGATCGCGGTCCACTCCCTGCTCGAGGACGACGCACCACCGGCGGAGTGACGGCGGCGACCGTGCCGCCTCCACCGTCGAATGCGGCTCATGATTTTCTCGTGATCCAGCCGCCGACCGAACGCTTGCGTCCCGGCGTCTTTGTGCTACCGTGCGGAGGCTTTTCCGGCGGGGCCCGCACCGGCCGAACCGCCGGGCCGCGTCGGCCGTAGAACTGGCCGAAAGGATGACGAGGCGGAGCAAGGATCGAAAAGGCCTCCTCGGCTGGTCGATGTGAGGCTGCAACGACGGAGGATCACATTTCGCGAAGAAAGGAACTCGATCATGGCCATTTATTTCAAGTTTGACGGGGCTGACGGTGGCGGCACCGACAAGGGCTACGAGAAGTGGATCGTCGGCATCAAGTACGACGTGCTCGGCACCCGGCAACTCATGGGAGCAGGTGCCGGCGGGTCGCAGATGGCGCAGCAACGCACCACCGGCAGCACCCAGCTGGGGCCGATCGAACTGCACGGCAACATCGACAAGGCGACGCCGAAGATCGTCGCTGCCTGCCTCGGCGGCAAGATCGTGAAGAAGGTCGAGGTCGTCGAGACCACGACCGTCGGCGGAAAGAGTGAGCTCAACAGCCACTACGAGTTTTCCGACGTGCTCGTGACGCTCGTCGAGACCGTGGGCGATGGCCGGGGCAATCAGAACGCCCGCTACCAGTTGATGCCCACGAAGGTCAAGATGAAGTATCAGGAGATCGATCCCAAGGACGGCTCGGTCAAGGGCTCCGTCGAGGGTGAGGCCGACGTCATGGCGATGACGGCCAAGTAACTCGACGATCCGACGATTCAGCGGCTGCCGCCGGGATCGGCTCTCCGATCCCGGCGGTTTCGTTTTCGTGTGAGGACGTCGATGGACCACGGCGCCGACTCTCGTTATGCCGATGGCTACGTGATCGACGTGCCGTATCTGCCGGGGTTTTATCCGCATCTCGCGCCGTCCAGTCTCAACGACGTCGCGATGTGCAACGGCGTGGCTCCCGTCTCGATCCATGAGCCGTTCGCCTACCTCGAACTCGGCTGTGGCTTCGGAGACACGCTGCTGACGCTGGCGGCCGCCAATCCGCACGGCCGCTTCGTCGGGGTGGACATCAATCCCGTCCACACCGGGGCGATCCGGCAGCGGGTGGAGCGGACGGGCCTCACGAACGTGCAGGTGGGCGAGTCGGGTTTCGATGCGCTGCCGGCCAACCTGCCGCCACAGCAGTTCATCACGATGCACGGCGTATTCAGCTGGGTGGCCGACCACGTTCGCGAGCAGATTCTCGCGATCGCCCATGACCTCCTCGCCCCGGGTGGCCTGCTCCTCGTGAGCTACAACGCCCTGCCCGGATGGGCGCCGCTCCTGCCCGCCCGCCGGCTCATCCGCGAACTGGCAGAGGCCGCGAAGGGCGACAGTTGCCAGCGGGTGCAGGCGGCGCTCGCCGTCGCCCGCGAGATGCAGGGGGCGGGTGCGCCGCACTTCGCCCAGAATCCGCTGGCGGCGTCGATGCTCGAGGATGTCGCGACCTACGACCCGGCCTACCTGGCCCACGAGTTCCTCAACGACAACTGGACCGCGTTCGCCTTCCCGGATGTGGTATCCCGCTTCCATGCCGCGGGCCTCGACTACGTCGGCTCACTCCCCCTTTCCAACAATCTTCCTGCCCTGTGGCCAGGCGCCCACCTGCTCCGTTTTCTGCCGCACGGCGATCGCGTGACGGCCGAGGCACGCAGCGACATGCTCATGAACCAGAGCTTTCGCTGGGATATCTATGCGAAGCAACCCAGGCGTTTCCGCGACGCGGCCGACCGGATCGCCGTGACGGGCGGTGCCGGTCTGCGGCTTACCGACGCATCGCTTGCCCTGCCCTGGTCCACCACGGTCGCGGGCCGGGAGATGACGTTGGATGGACCTCCGCACGACCGCATCGTCGCCCTGCTGCGCGAGCGCCCGCGCACGCTCGCGGAACTGGTCGCTGCGCTGGCCGCAGACGACCCCCGAGCGGATGCCGGGATGATTCTCGACGATCTCGATGTGGCCCTGGCTGTCGGCGTGCTCCGGCTCGACCCACAGCCGCTGCCGCCCATCGAGGCCCCATCGGTCGAGGCACGGGCATCGCATCGGTACGTCGTGCCGGATGCGTTCAACAGGGATGTCCTCTCGAGCCTTCACGGAGGCGTCAAAAGCGTCACGCTCGCCAGCCGACGCACGGGCACGGGACACGGCATGCGTGTGCTGTCGGCGATCGTGCTGGCATCGCTGGCGGACACCGCGTCGGCACACGTCGAGTCCGACATGTTCCTGCGGTCCGTGGATGATCGGGTGACGCAGCGGGGCCTGCCGCTCGCGGTCCGGAGTACCGGCAGGCCGATCACGGACCCGGGCGAGCGATACGAAGCGGTGCAGGCGATCTGTTCGGATTTCATGCGTATCGTGCTGCCGGAACTGCTGCAGCTGGGGATCGTCGTCTCCCGGTAACGGCAACGAATCGCCGTGACTTTCTCTGGACCGCTTCCGCATTTTGGGCGGGCCGCTTTCTGCCCGATCTCGCGGCAGGTAGGGTGGTGGTCAGAAAGCCCCGCCCGTCATCATCCAGGAGCCTGTCATGGCCGGTCTCGACCTCAAGGGCCTGATCTCGAAACTGAACCCGTCCAGCCAACGTGCCCTCGAGGGGGCGGCGGGCCTGTGCCTCTCGAAGACCAACTACAACGTCGAGATCGAGCACTGGCTCGTGAAACTGCTCGAGCAGCCGGGCAACGACATCTGCCTCCTGTTCAAGCACTTCGGCGTCGATCAGGCGCGGGTGATGGCCGGCCTCATGAAGGCCATCGACGGCTTCAAGACCGGCAACGCGCGGCCGCCGCTGCTCTCGCCGGAGGTGTGCGTTCTCATCCGGCAGGGCTGGCTGATCGCCAGCGTCGATCACCGCGAGGCCGATGTGCGCGGCGCCCGGCTCCTGCAGGCACTGCTGTCGGAGGAATCGATCACACCGCGCGCGCTCGCCGTGAGCGACGAACTGCGGAAGATCTCCCCCGACGTGCTCGCCCGCGAGGCATCGCGGGTGTTCGCTCGGTCCATCGAGTCGCCGCTTCCCGAGGACGGCTCGGCGGGCGGCGCGGCGGACGGTGGCGCGGCCGGCAACGCGGCTGGTGGTGCTCCGAGGGGCCCCACCACGACGCCGAGCCTCGATCAGTACACGATCGACCTGACCGCGCGGGCGAAGGCCGGCAAGATCGATCCCGTGCTCGGCCGGGAGGCGGAGGTCCGGCAGATCGTCGACATCCTCACCCGGCGACGGCAGAACAATCCGATCCTCACGGGCGAGGCGGGCGTGGGAAAAACCGCCGTCGTCGAGGGCTTCGCCCGCCGGATCGCCGACGGCGACGTGCCCGAGCCGCTCAAGAAGGTGCAGCTCCGCACGCTCGACCTCGGCCTCCTCCAGGCGGGCGCCGGCGTGAAGGGGGAGTTCGAGAACCGGCTCAAGGGCGTGATCGACGAGGTGAAGAAGAGCCCCGTGCCGATCATCCTCTTCATCGACGAGGCCCACACGCTCATCGGTGCCGGCGGCGCGGCCGGCCAGGGCGATGCCGCCAACATGCTCAAGCCCGCACTCGCCCGTGGCGAGCTGCGCACGATCGCCGCCACCACCTGGGCGGAATACAAGAAGTATTTCGAGAAGGATGCCGCGCTCGCCCGGCGGTTCCAGGTCGTGAAGATCGAGGAGCCGGACGACGAGATGGCGATCCGGATGATGCGCGGCATGGTCGGCACGCTCGAGAAGCATCACTCCGTCTCGATCCTCGACGAGGCGGTGGTGGAGAGCGTGAAGCTCTCGCGCCGCTACCTCTCGGGCCGGCAGCTGCCCGACAAGTCGGTGAGTCTGCTCGACACGGCGTGCGCCCGCGTCGCGATCGGGCAGGTGGCCGTGCCGCCGGCGATCGAGGATGCCCGTCGCCGGCTCGACGCGCTCACGACGGCGATCGGCATCCTCGAGCGCGAGGAGCAGGCGGGCAGCACGCACACCAAGCAGCTCGAGGAGCTGCGCGGCCAGCAGGAGGAGGTGGCCGCCTCGCTGGCGGCACTCGAGAAGCGGTTTGCCGAGGAGTCGCAGTTGGTCGGCGAGATCCGTGATCTGCGCAAGCGGCTCACGGGCCACACGACGCTCTCCGGTGGGCCGACGCCTCCGGCCGCTCCTGTTCAAGCCGCTCCGGCCCAAGCCCCTACGGCTCAGTCAGCGGGCGCGGCTGCCGCTGCCGTGCCGGCAGCTGCTGCCGCGGCCCCCGAGCAGCCCCTTTCCGACGCGGAGCGGCAGACGCTCCTGGCTCGATTGCGGGAGTTGGAGGCCGATCTGGCTCGCGTGCAGGGGGACGAGCCGCTCCTCAGCCCCTGCGTGGACGGCCAGCAGATCGCCGAGGTCATCGCCGGCTGGACCGGCATCCCGGTCGGCCGCATGGTCTCGGACGAGATCCGGGGCGTGCTCGAGCTCAAGACCCGGATGGAGGAACGGATCGTCGGCCAGTCTCACGCGCTCGAGACGATCGCCGAGCGGATCAAGACCTCGCGGGCCGGGCTCACCGACCCGCGGCGCCCGGTGGGCGTCTTCCTGCTGGCCGGCCCCAGCGGCGTGGGCAAGACCGAGACGGCGCTCACGCTCGCCGACCTGCTCTTCGGTGGCGAGAGCCACATGACCGTGATCAACATGAGCGAGTTCAAGGAGGAGCACAAGGTGTCGCTCCTCATGGGATCGCCGCCGGGCTACGTGGGCTACGGCGAGGGAGGCGTGCTCACCGAGGCGGTCCGGCGGCGGCCCTACGGCGTGGTGCTGCTCGACGAGATGGAGAAGGCCCATCCCGGCGTGCAGGACATCTTCTACCAGGTGTTCGACAAGGGCATGCTGAAGGATGGCGAGGGCCGCGACATCGACTTCAAGAACACCGTCATCATCATGACGAGCAACGCCGGCACCGACACGGTCATGAAGCTCTGCGCCGATCCGGCCACGCGTCCCGACGCGGCCGGTCTCGCCGAGGCGCTCCACGGCGACCTGCTCAAGGTGTTCAAGCCCGCCTTCCTGGGACGGCTGACGGTGCTCCCGTATTTCCCGCTTTCCGACGAGGTGCTGCGCGGCATCTGCGAGCTCAAGCTGCGGTCGATCGGCCGCCGGCTCGAGGCGGCGTACAAGGCGTCGTTCGGCTGGGAGGCCGACGTGGTCAAGGCCGTGGTCGATCGCTGCCACGAGGTGGACAGCGGTGCCCGCAACATCGACCACGTGCTTTCGGGTGGCATGCTGCCCGACCTCTCGACGCGGCTGCTCGGGAGGATGGCCGAGGGCCGACCCGTCGAGCGGGTGCAGGTGCGGCTCGATACGGGTGGCGGCTTCGACTACCTCATCGAATGAACACGATGCGGGTGATCGCGTGCCGGCGCGTTGTGGGCCGTGCACGCGGTGCTATGATCGCTGAGAGTCAATCATCCAGCCGCTCCGCCGCGCGGCTTCCGCCTCCTGCGAGGAGATCGGCATGAGCATGCCAGGGACCGTCGAATTCGGCTCTGCCCATTCGGACCGTGACGGTGCGGGCGGAGGCAGGTTCGCGCGGGTCGCCGGATTCGTGAAGATCGGCGACTTCGAGGGGAGCGCGACCGCCGCGGGACACGAGGGCTGGAGCCCGTTGGTCGGGCTCCGTCTCGGCGCGGAGCGGGTCACGGGGTCGTTCATCTCCTCCGACAAGGCCGTCGGCAGCGTGTCGTTCGATGCCATCGGTGTCCACAAGGCGATCGACGGCTCGTCGGTGAAGGCCTTCAAGGCCTGCCTCGACGGGAGGAAGCTGCCCAAGGTGCAGATCCACGTGACGACGACGATCGCGGGGAAGCCCTGCGTCACGTTCGAGTGCGAACTCGAGGACGTGAACGTCTCGGCGTACGGGATCGGCGATGCGGTGGGCGACGCGGTCGACGCGGCACTCACGCCCACCGATACCGTCGAATTCCGCTTCCACAAGCTGACGATGACGGTGCACAAGTTCGACGCCACCGGCGCGTCGAAGGGCAAGGTGCAGGAGTCCTACACCGTCGGCTCCTGAGCCCGACCGGTGGTTGTCCCGGGGTCCGGCATGGCGCTCGAGTCCGCGTTCACCAACACCCATCTCGCCGTGCACGAACTCCTCGAGGCGCCGGCAGCCGCCGGTGAGGGGACGCAGCTCGGCCCCGGCCGGATCGTGGCCATCGAGGGTCGTCGCGTCGTGCTGGCGCTCGACGGTGGAGCGACGGCCACGGCACGGCTGGCGCTCGTCCAGAGCTACGCGCCGGTCGTCGGCGACGAGGTGCTCGCGATCGGCCGTGACGACGCGTGGTACGTCATCGGTCTGCTGGAGGGGAGCGGAACCACCACCTTCGTGGCCCCGGGCGACATCGAGTTCGCCGCGCCCCGCGGGCGGATCGACCTGCTCGCCCGCGATGGCGTGTTCATCAAGAGCGGACTGGTGGACATCGTGGCCGAGAAGCTGCAGTTCACCGCCCGGCATCTCTTCGAGCGGCTCACCGATTTGACGCAGTGGGTGTCTGGAGCGGTCCACCAGCGGCTCGGCCGGGTGCGCAGCCATGTCGAGGGGGACTACGACCTCAAGGCCGGACGCATCACGGAACTCGCGGATGACGACGTCACGATCGACGGCAAGCGGATCTACCTCGGCTGACGACGCCGCGGGCCGTCAGGGCACCGTGAAGGCGGCATCGGAGCGGTCGATGGTGGAGGCGGTGGTCACGAGCCAGGTGGTCCACCCGAGTCGTGCCGGAGGCCGGCTGCGATCGACCTCCCGAGAAGCCGCCAGGTACGTCCCCGGCACGCTCTCGGCCGCCAGCTGCGGACGCACGCGGATGTCGAGCGCGAGCCCGACGTACATGCGCACCGCGTCACCGATCTGTCCGAGCCAGCGTGCCCCCGGCAGCAGCGAAAGAAACTCGGGCAGCGTCAGCGGGCCGGCGATGATCTCGATGACGGACTGCACGTTCCACACCCGCGCCCCGGCGATGGCACCGGCTCCGAGCCGCGCATTGCGGCCCTCCGGCTCGTCGGGTGACGCGAGCCGCGTCTGATCCTGCGGTTCCAGCGACAGCCAGCGGCCCACGAACTGCTCGACACGGATCGTCATACCGAACGCGTCGGTGAGCAGCTGCTCGAGCGCGTCGGCGGAACGCGGATGGTGGGCATAGTGGCCGGCGTAGTGGAACACGAGCTCGTCGTCGATCCCGAGCCGTTCGGGCAGCCCGCGGGTGCCGAGGCCCGTCAGGCACGCCACGGACGCCGTGACGGGATCCCGCGGCGACGAGGCGCCGTCGTCCCAGGGCGTGCCCGAATCGCGCAGCCGCGTGCGCTCGATCAGCGGCACCTGCCGATACTTGGTCCACGCCCGGTACAGGAGCCAGAGGGATCGATTCTCGATCACGTCGAGAAAATCCCGCAGCGTCGAATCCCGGAAGCGGCGGAGCCGCTCCATGATGAGCGTCGTGTAGTGCCGGGGCAGCACGCCGGCGGGACCGACCAGTCCGAAGCACGCGACCTCGCACTCCACAGGCTCGAGGCCACCGTCGGCGGGGCGGGAGGCGGCGACGATCGCACCGCCTGGAAATCCGAGCGTGATGGCGGAGTGCAGCCGCACGAGACCATCGTCGTCCCGCCGCAGGAGCGCGGCGCGGGACGATGCCGCCACCATGCGGCGCCACGTCGCGTCGTCGATCACCCGCACGGCCTGGAAGAACTCGAATCGCTGGGGAGTGGCGAGAATCTCGTCCACCAGCGCGTTCACACCAGCGTCCGGCTGCCCGCTCTCGGCGGCCATCTCCACTGCTCCCGGCGACTTTCCTGCTGGCGGCTCGTCGCCACCGTGCGGCTGAAGGAATTGATCGAGACCCATGCGCCGAGGAACCGGTCGATGAGGGTCGAGAAGAGGTAGGCCGTATGGTCGCTGAATCGCTCCTCGTCGAGCTGGAGCGTCACCTCGATGCCCTGCGCCACGCCTCCGTAGTCACCGCCGACGCGGGCCGCCACGCGGCGCCCCCGCACCCCGATGATGCCCTGGATCCAGCGTTGCTTCTGGGCGAAGTCGTCGAGATCGTCGTGGAGGTAGAGCGCGAGAATGTCGCGCAACGCCGCCGCGGCCCGCCCGTCCCCCGTATCTACGAGCGACAAGTGGTTGAGCGAGAGATGGGAGACGATCCGCCACGCATCCCCGCGTCCCGCCCGGTGCCGGAGCGATTTGGTGGGGCGCACGAGGCACGCGATGCGCTCGACCGGCCCCTGTCCGTCCTCGAGGTGCAGCCGCGGCCGCCCCACGGCGAAGGGGAGCTTGTCGGCCATGTTGCGGTTGGTGCAGACGGCGCGGATGTGGAGCACGAGATTCGACACGTCCGCCGGACCACCGCGCTCGTCGAGCAGCGAGATCCATGTGTCACCGGCGCGATCGAATCCACCGTCGGGACGCTCGTCCTCGACGAGCCGGCGCACGGCGGACCACCGCAGCCGCCGTCGGGGATCGTCACTGGTGGACGTCGCGGCACCGGCCGCATAGATCGGCGACACCCGCACCGGCCGCTCGCCGGGCCCGCTGGCCAGCACCGACTCGATCGAGTGGATCTCCACGCCCCGCGGACGCCTCGCGTCGGGGATGACCGGATAGTCCGTGCGCGTGCCGGAGATGCGCACCGGGTCGAGACGCTGCTCGAAGAGGTTGACGATCGGCGTGCATCCGATCCGCACGGCGCTCGGGCCGACGAGCCGCTCGAGTTCGCGGTCGGTCGCCGACAGGAGGAACGAGAGGTGCATGCGGGGGCCGACCCGCGCGAGCACGCCCGGACTGAGGCCCAGCACGTCCACGAACATGAACTTCTGCGGCAGGGCGAAGAACTCGGACAGGAGGCGGTAGCCAGGGAAGCTGCGCGGATCGTCGGGAATCGCCGCCTCGGATCGCTCGAGGCCGGCAGCCACGACGCGATCGCCCGGCAGGAGCACCGGCTGAGGGTCGGTCGGCCCCGTGGACACGACCACGCCGAGGCAGCGCGTCAGCAGCAACTCGTAGAGCTTGAAGAGGAGCGTGCCTGCCCCCGAATTGAAATGGAGGCGAAGGCTGCCGAGCGGCATGTCGCCGATCCGCACCTGCGACTGGAAGGTCTCGAACGCCACCTCCAGGACGGCCGCCGTGGCGACCGGTGGCACGAGTGGCAGCCGAAACGGTGGGCCGGCCATGCGGACGTCCGTGACCGACAGGGGCCAGAGCCGCAGGTCGAAGCAGGTCCGAAACCGACACGGCTCGCCGTCCGCCGGCTCGGTATCGATCGAGGTGCCCCGTGGCACCGCGTGCCCCGCGACGAGGGCGGCCTGCTTGGCGTCGAGCTGCATCTCCACGATCGACATCGACGGCGTGGGACGCAGGTAGTGCGGGTAGAGGAGATCGAGCAGGCCGCCGGTGAGTTCCGGGTAGTCGTCGTCGAGCCGCTTGTGCAGCCTGGCGTTGAGAAACGCGACGCCCTGCAACAGCCGCTCGACGTGCGGATCGGCGACCGTCTCGCTGCCGAGGTTGAGGCGGGCCGCGATCTTCGGATGCTGCGCGGCGAAGCGTCCGGCGGCATCCTTGAGAAGGGAGAGTTCCCGCTCGTACCACGGAAGGAGATCGTCGCTCATGCCCCCACTCCGACGCTGAAGTCGCCCGCCGCCATGTCGAGTTCGCTGACCATCGTGATCGCCTCCCGGAGCGGCTCCACGACCAGCACCGCCTCGACGACGAACCGCAGTCGGCGATCGATCGGCCGGCGATCGCCATCGGCCAGGTTCGCGGCCACGCGCACCTGCTGGAGTCGTGGTTCGAAGGCCCGGATCAGATCGGTGATGCGGCGGCTGAGTGCCTCGAGGTCGTGATCCTCCCGCACCTCGAGGCTCTGAAGGTCGGGGAGGCCGTAGTTGAGCAGCGAGGTCGGCAGACACTCGTAGTGCTCGGGAATCACCCCCAGCGGCCGTCGGGCGTTGAGAAGATTCTGCAGGTCCCGGCAGAGGCTCGTCTTGATCACCCGGATCGCCGTCGCCTCCCGCCAACGAGGCTCCCGCGTCTCGTCAGGCTGGTCGTCGAGCAGCCGGTCGAGCACGCTCGGCAAGACCTCGTCGCGCTCCGTGGGAAGCCGGCTCACGACGCGCCCCCGGCGAGCGTCAGCGTGCCGATCGCCATCATGTCGATCGGTTCCTCGCCATCGATGACGAAGGTCCTGCGGCCCACGCCGACGATCGCATCGCCCTCCGCACCGAGCCAGTCGGTGCGGCGCCCGAGCCGCAGTTCGTCGTCCCGGTCGCCCTCGGTGCCGTAGACGGCCGGCAGATGCACCTCCGCATCGAAGGCGTCGCGCACGACCATCCGGGCCGGGCGCCACAGCAGATCGAGGGGCCGCTCGGGCGGCGTGAACTCCACGCGATCCACCCGTGCCATCGGAATCCAGTAATACTTCCCGGTCCGCGTCAGCACCTCGAACACGCCGGCCGTGATGTCGTCGAGGTCACGGAAGTCGCCGAACGGCTTGCCGTCCAGCGTGCCCGAGAGCGCGGGCCTGTCACGTTCGGCGGCAGCGACCACCGCACCGGCGGCGGCGCGGTCCCCGGCGCGGGCGTGCACGAACGCCTCCAGCCGCGCCCGGATGCCATCATCGACGCCGTCGATGAGCTCCGGCACGCGTCCGGCCGAGAAGAAATCCCGGCGGGCCGTCTCGGCGCGAAGGAGCTGGCGGATCGGCGCCGCCGTGACGGCGGCCCGCGGCTCCAGGTTCATGAGCGTGTCGAACTGCTGGTCGGCCCGCTCGATCTCACCGTTGAGCACGAGCAGCTCCGCGAGCAGCCAGCGGGCCTCCAGATCGGACGGACTCGAGCGAACCTTCGCCTGCGCGGCCTCGAGCGCCTCCGCGAGGCGGCCGTCCTTCAGGCATTCGTGGGCTGTCTTCATGGGAACTCCTGGGGCGGGATCATTTCGTCTCGCTCCGAACGACGGTGGAGACGAGTTTCAGGGTCGCATCGAGCTGCTCCAGTTGGAAGTGCGGCTGCAGCCACATCACCATCTTGAACGCCCCGGCCGTGCCGGCCTCCTCGCGCACCTCGACGTGGGCGGCACGCAACGGGAGCTTCGCCCGCACCTCCACCGAGGCCTGATCGTCCGGCGTCACGTAGCGATTCACCCAGTCGTTGAGGTAGCGTTCGAGCTCCGCCGGTTCGGCGAATCCACCCACCTTGTCCCGCGCCATCACCTTGAGGTAGTGGGCGAAGCGAGACACGCACAGCACGTACTGCAGCATCGCGGAGATGCGGGCATTGGCCGTGGCGATCGGCCGATCGAATGTTTCGGGCTTGTGCAGCGACATGTTCGAGAGGAACACCGCGCGTCCGTCGGCACCGCCGGAGCA
>Ga0172376_10007292_pt1 | contig 11791 bp, 10 predicted proteins | sample Lak35m_FD_121114 | JGI IMG/M metagenome (GOLD analysis project Ga0172376, IMG submission 121114) | Freshwater microbial communities from Kabuno Bay, South-Kivu, Congo - kab_092012_35m | ecosystem: Environmental > Aquatic > Freshwater > Lake | place: Democratic Republic of the Congo: South-Kivu...
GTCCCGGATCCGCGCCTCCAGGGGCTCCCACTCGGGCGGCAGCATCACCACCACCTCGGCCTGCTTGCGGTTCACCGACTTCAGCTCCACCCCCACGCGCGCGCCGTCGGCCGACGATTCGCCGCGGCCGTACCCCGTCATCGAGTTCATGCCCGAGTGTCGGGGAGAGTCCGTCGGCCTTGCCAATCCAATTCCCCGGGACGCCCGGGGGGCGTTCCGGCATCGAGCCACCGGGAGCCCCGGGCCCGAGGTCCACCCCCACCGGGGCCAGAGGTGACCCGACCACCATCGGGCCGAGGCCGCTCCGAGTTTGGGCTTGAGTCGTGGCGGCTTTGGCGCGACCCAGAGCCATGACTCCGACCACAGCGAGGCCTTCCGGCTTCCCCCTGCCCCGCACCCTGTCGTTCCTGTCCCTGCTGCTGCTGGGCCTGGCCGCCGGCGGGTGCACCCATGGGCATCGCGCCGGAAACCCCGGCTCCCAGGGCGACGGCCACTTCGTCGTCGGGCCCGAATACCGCATCGATCCCGACCTCACCGATCGGGGCAATCCCAAGGGCCGGCAGTTCGAATTCAAGATGCGCCTGGCCGACAGCCGCCTTTTCCGGGGCGATGACACCACCCTTGAGCCGGCCAAGAAGGCCGTGCGCACCGAGCGGAAGATCTTCGTGTACATCCCGGCCGCCCACCGCGACGGCACCCCGGCGCCGGTCCTCGTCACCCACGATGGCCCCAGCCAGCTCAAGCTCGTCCGCAACGCGCTCGACAACCTCACGATCTCCACGGATCCCGCGCGCAGCCTGCCGCCCTTCATCGTCGTCTCCATCGAGAACGGCGGCAACGACGGCAAGAACAGCGAGCGCGGACTCGAATACGACACGATGTCCGATCGCTTCGCGCGCTTCATCAACGACGAGGTCTTCCCCGCCGTGCTGGCCGATCCGGCCATCCGGGCCGCCTATCCCAGGCTGTCCATCACCAGCAACCCCTGGGGCCGAGCCACGATGGGATGCAGCTCGGGCGGTGCCGCCGCGATGACCATGGCCTGGTTCCGACCCGACCTGTTCCGGCGCGTGATCGCCTACTCCGGCACCTTCGTGGACCAGCAGGACGACGACGCCCCCGAAGAGGCCAAGTACCCGCTCGGCGCCTGGGAGTACCACTCGAGCCTGAAGCTCATCGCCAACAGTCCGAAAAAACCCCTGCGCCTGTTCACCCATGTGTCGGAGAACGACCTGCGGGCCAAGGACGCCGAGGAAACCTACCACAACTGGGTCATGGCCGGTGAACGCACGGCGGCGGCCCTCCGCGACAAGGGCTACCACTACCGGTACGTCTTCAGCCGGGCCACCGGGCACTGCGACTCCAAGGTCTTCGAGCACACGCTGGCCGACACCCTGGTCTGGACCTGGCGCGGTTACCGTCCGGATTGAAACGGGGCCGGAGCGCTTTCAAGTCCTGGGTTCCCCCGACCGACAGGCCGCCCCCGGGCGGCCTGTCCGCGTTTCGATCCGCCCTCCAAGAGGGGCGTCTTTGGCTTCATCACGACTGATACCACCGCAGCGTGTCGCGAAGGCCTTCCTCCCATCCGACCTTCGGGTCGAAGCCGAAGGCCGTGCGGGCGGCGGAGATGTCGGCGAGCGAGTGCCGCACATCGCCGACCCGAGGTTCGCGGTGCTCAGGCACGATCGATTGTCCAAGGATCGTGTTCAGGCTGGCCATCAACTGCACCAGGCTGACGCCCTCGCCCCGGGCGATGTTGAACACCCGACCGGCCACCGCCGACTCCGGCGCCTCGGCCACCGCGATGTTGGCGGCCACCACATTGGACACGTGCACGAAGTCGCGGGTCTGGAGCCCATCGCCGAACATCACCGGCGTCTCGCCCCGGAGCGCCTGGGTGCAGAACCGCGCGATCACGCCCGAATAGGGGGAATCGAAGGACTGCCGGGGGCCGAACACGTTGAAATAGCGCAGGGACACCGTGGGCAACCCGTGGAACTGGTGGAACATCCGTCCATAGGTCTCGGCCGCGTACTTCTGCAACGCGTACGGCGACAGCGGTTCCGGCGGGAGGGCCTCATGCTTGGCCGGGGTCTCGTTGTTGCCGTAGATCGCCGACGACGAGGCGAACACCCACCGCCGCACCCCCGCCGCCCGGGCCGCCTCCAGCAACTGCACGGCCGCCGTCAGGTTGGTGTGGTTGGAGGAGACGGGCTCGGAAATGGACCGGGGCACGCTCGGCATCGCCGCCTCGTGGAAGACCCAGTCGCAGCCCTCCACGGCCCGCCGTACCAGCGCCTCGTCGCCCACATCGCCCTGGATCACCTGCACCGGATCGCCGGGGCGGATCCACGCGAGGTTTTCGCGCGACCCGAGCGAAAAATCATCGAGCACGACCACCGAGTGTCCCCGGCGCACCAGCGCCTCCGACACATGCGATCCGATGAACCCGGCGCCGCCGGTGACCAAGGCCTTCATGAGGCCGCATGGCATGGCCCGGGGCGCAGGTCGGGGTCAAGCAGCAACCTCCGCCCGGGGTTTCGCCGCAAGGCGACCTCAGACGGGCGACACCGGGACCGCCGGCGGACCCACCAGTTCCCGGTGCAGGTGGTGCACCAGCGTGGCGTTGTCGCACTGGAGGTACTGCATCGAGCCTCCCATCCGGGAGAAGCTCTTGCAGAACCGGAGGTAATAGGCGGGATTGCTCTTGGGAGGCTCGCCCCGGGTCCAGTCCCAGCCGCCCCCATCCTGCAGGTCCACCACGTAGATGCGGTGCCCGGACACGGGTCCCCGGCCCTGCTGGAAGCGCAGGTTGTGCGCGCAACTCAGGCTCTTCTCGAAGACCTGCGGGGCCATGATCGCCGAACCGATCGACAAGACCACGCCGCCATCCAACGCCTCCACCGCCCCCGCGAACGACCGGAAATCCTGGGCCGCCGCGCGGCCGATCACCGCCCCGTTGAACATCGGGTGGCAGGAGATGATGTCGTACCCGATGCCCGGATGGACTGTCACCGGCACCCCGAGGCGCCAGGCCTGGGCCAGCAGGCTGGCGTGTTTCCAGGCATGGGTCACCTCCTGCCGGCCCGATCCCAGGCCGTGCCGGGTCATGGCCGACAACAGCTCGCAGCAGGCCCCCGCCATCGGGTCGGCAGGGAACTGGGCGACCAACTGACCCAACATCCCGGGCTCGGGCAAGTCACACCCGTCCTCATGGATGAACCTGCCCAGCGACTGGCCGTAGCCCAGCCCCTGCAACGCCCCGGCCATCAGGGCCAGGTGGATGTTGCGGCCCGTCTCGTCCCAGGTGCCGAAGGTGCCCGCCGCGACGTTCTCCTCGACGCCCTCGGTCGAGCGCCCCAGCCACGCATACTCCCAGTCATGGATCGTGCCCGCGCCATTGGTGGCCAGGTGCTGGAGGAAGCCGGCCTCCATCAGGCCCGTGAGCAGGGGCACCGCCCCGTTGCGGATCAGATGGGCGCCGTACATCAGGATCACCGGCGCCCCCGCCTTGCGGGCGCCCCGCATCGCCTCGGCGATCTCGGCCACGCGGTCGGCCTGGGCCGGAGGGAGTGGGGCCGGCGGACGATCCGGGGCGATGAGGATGTCATCCACCCGCGTCAGGCTCCGGCGCTCGGCCAGGGGCCGCACCTTGAGGCGCATCAAGTCGATCTCGGGCATGTCGGACGGGATTGGAAGCCCCGGTCGCCCGGCAAGGGAAGCCCGCAGTTGACCCTGGGGCGGCGCCCGGTATCGACCGTCGCACGCCGGCGCCCGGCGGCCCCGCGCGGAGGCGTCCCGGTTGCGGTGGCGAAGGACGCGCGATTCGGTTTTAGTCGTTGACGATGGTCCGGGGATGTCGGTACGTTTTTCGTCCTTCGAGCGTTCCAGAGTAGCTCAATGGTAGAGCAATCGGCTGTTAACCGATGGGTTGAAGGTTCGAGCCCTTCCTCTGGAGCCAATCCCTTAAAAAATCGGTCCCTCACGGAATCGGTCCCTCACGGAACCAGTCCCTCTCAGACCGGCATTCCGCGGCAGGGGTTCGATCCAACCTGCGATCCGTTCCGCATTCAGCCCTTCGAAGGGGCCGTTCCGAAATCGATGCCTGGCCAGACCCACCGGGCTGCCAAAGCCCCACCGTCTCAACCCACCCCGCTTGGTGAACCCAACCCGCTTGGACCCGCCCCAGCCTCCTGTCACGATCCCCATCTGACCGAGCGATCGCTCCCCGTTGCCGGAAGGTCGGGAGCAGATCATCCACCGCCTCCCCAACCCCCGACGACACCGATGCGACCGATGATGGCACGCGATGCGATCCGACGACCATGGGTCGCGCTGGCGCTGGGCCGTCTCCTGCTCGAGGGGCTCACGAGGACGGTCCTCGGTGACACCGGGGCCGACACCTCGCCCGGCACCGGGCGTCTGGCAGGACTCCTGCAGCGCGAACTGGCGGCTCCCGGGCGCTGGGGCGCGATGGTGACGCGACTCGACGGCACCCTCCTCTTCGCGACCAACGCCCACGAGGCGTTCATACCGGCCTCCACCACGAAGCTCTTCATCGGCGCCCTGGCCCTGGACCACCTTGGAGCCGGGGCCCGCATCCAGACCCCGGTCCGGGTGAGCCGGCCGCCCGACGCCGACGGGACGCTGCGCTCGGACCTTTGGGTGCTCGGGCAGGGAGATCCGACCCTCGGCACGGCACCGCGCACCGCCTCGCAGGGCGCCGCGGGCTCCCGGGATGACGCGTTGGTGCCCTGGGTGGAGCGGTGGCGGTCGATGGGACTCCGACGCATCGAGGGCGATCTGGTGATGTGCGATGCAGCGGTGCAGGTGCCGGAGTACGGGCCCGGTTGGGAGGACGAGGACCGGGCCGAGGCCTATGCGGCACCGGTCTCCGCCTTCGTGGTCAACGACAACTCCTTCCGGGTGGCCGCCCCGCCGGTGTCCCCGGGCACCGCCTCGGTGCCCTTCCGGATCGACCCCCCGCTGCCGGCGCTCGAGGTGGTCTGGGCGGTGTCCCCGGGGACCAACGCCACGCACCGGATCCAATCCATCCGGCCCGGCCCGGATCGGCCGGTCGAGATCCGGGGCCGATTCGCAACCGGGACCAACGGGTGGTCGGCGGACCTGGCCGTGGCCCACCCGGCACAGGTCTTCGGCGAACTCCTCCGGCGAACCCTCGAGCGCCGGGGTGTGCCGGTCACGGGAACGGTCCGGGTGAGCCGGAGCGCCGAGGACTGCCCCCCGGTGGCCTGGGACCGGTGGACCTCCCCGTCGCTGGACCAGCGGTTGGGCCTCTGCCTGAAACCGTCGCAGAACCTCCACGCCCAACTGCTGTTGGCCGAGGTCGGTCGTGACGCCAGGTCCGCGGCGGGATCCCCCTCATCGCCCGCATCCCCAGGGGGTGCCGATGGCCCGACCGGCCCACCGAACCTGCCCCCGGCGCGCCACGACCTGATGGGATTGGCGCGGCTTCCGGACCTGCTGGCACGGGCCGGCATCACCCTGGCGGAGGTGCATCTCGAGGAGGGGTCCGGGCTCTCCCGATCCAACCGGGTCTCGCCGGCCGCGACGGTGGCACTGCTGTGCTTCATGGCCGGGCACCCGCACCGGGAGGCGTGGAAGGAGAGCCTGCCGCTGGCCGGCGTGGACGGGACGCTCCGGAACCGGTTCCGCTCGGGCCGGGCACGGGGCGTCGTCCGGGCCAAGACCGGAAGCCTCCGGGGCGTGCAGGCGCTGGGAGGATACGTGAGGACGGCCGGAGGCGAGGAATGGGCCTTCGCCATCTACGCCAGCGAGGCCGGGAACGCCGCCGAGGCACGCGCGAGGATGGACCGGTGGGTGGAGATCCTCGCAGGGGAGGCCCCGGAGGGCGCCGGGGGATCTTCCGAGCCCGGCGCAACCCGCCCTCCCGGACGCCCCCCGGGGTGACCTCGACCGGAGGTCACGGATCGAAGCGGAACCTGCAGAGGCCGCCGTCGACCGAGATGAATTCCAGACGGGAGGCTCCCCGCAGCCGGTAGAACCGGGAGGTCGGACCCGGGACGGGCGCCTCCACCCGGCGGGCCGCGTCGTCGACGGCGTAGGCGCTCTCCTCGGTGAACGCCGCGCGCAGATCGGGGGCGGACTCGAGGATTCGCCGCCCGGAAGGCGGGGCGGCGGAGGTCTGCAGTCCCAGCCAGGCAGCGTGGGCCGAGATGCGGGTCATGTAGCCGAGGGTGCCCGTCGGCGACGGTCCCGGCGGCAGCAGTTCCTGGCTGCCGGGAAAACCGGCCCAGAGCCCGCGGGTGTCGTACAGCGCCCCGGAGCGCACCGGCGAGGCGGTATCCGGGGCATAGGGCCCCTCGACCGAGAATCCGATTCCGGCCAGTCGCCACACCCCGTCGCGGTCCAGCACGAAGGCCCCGGAACCGGAGTCCCCGCCTGCATACATGGCTTCATCGGCACCGGCCGACACCGAGAAGTCCATCACCAGCAACTCGCCAACCGGGGATCGGTCGGCGGGCACCCACCCGGCCACCGTGTTGGTTCCCCACCGCTGGACCCCGTCATACTCCCCGACCCACCAGCCCCGACCCGGTTCAGGATCGCCACGCCGGCCACCGCGACCGAAGACCAGGAGGGGTCTTCCTCCCTCCCGGGCGGCGGCCTGCAGGGGGGCGAAGTCGGCGAAACGCCCCGCCACGGTGACGATGTCGAGATCGGTGCCGGCCCGTTGGGTCACCTCCTGGGCGAGGTATCGCAGACCCCGGAACTCGAAGACATCGCCCGGACGGCCTCCGAGGTGGTGCGCGGTGACGAAGTGCCTCGGGCCGACCACCGTTCCGAGCGCGAAGAGCCACCGCCCCTGCCACTGCCAGCCGCCGGACGCCAACAGGCCGGTCGGAGGATGGGTGTTGGCGGCGGGGTCTCCGGAACCGGAGAGGATGAGCCCGCGAACCGGCGGTGCGGACAGCGGCAGCAGCCACCACGCCAGCAACCAGGCACTGGCGATGGCGTTCATCCGGGGGCGACTTGGCCGGAATTTCACGGGTCGACCGGTTGCCGGGGACGGTCGTCGCGCCGGCGTTGCTCGAGGAAGAAACTCTTGAGGAGGTGCCGACATTCGTCCTCACGGATCCCGGGCGTGATGGCGCTGCGGTGGTTGAGGGTGGGGAACTGGAGGAGGTTCATGGCTCCACCGGCCGCGCCGGCCTTGGCGTCGGGGGCGCCGAAGACCACGCGGGCGAGGCGGCAATGCACGATGGCCCCGGCGCACATCGGGCAGGGCTCCTTGGTGACATAGAGCGTGCAGTCGGTCAGCCGCCAGTCGCCGACGGCCTCCTGCGCCATGGTGAGCGCGAGCATCTCCGCATGCGCGGTGGCGTCCTTCAGGAGTTCGACCTGGTTCCAGGCGCGCGCGATGATCCGCGGGCCGCGCACGATGACCGCGCCCACCGGCACCTCCCCGGCCTCGTAGGCCCGGGCGGCCAGGCGGAGTGCGTCGCCCATGAAGACACGGTCGATCCCGGGGTCGATGAGCTCTGGGGTCTGCAGGGGATCCATGGGGTTGGGGGGAGCGCGGATCGCCGTCGGTCAGGCCCGCCGACGCGGACTGCTCTGCTCGAGGGTCCAGCTCGATCGGCCGTCCGGATGAACGTGGACATGGGCCGCGAAGAACCCGTCGCGATGGCTCCAGAAGAGGGGCCAGATCTGTTCGCGGTCGGTGTCGGGCAGCTCCAGCAGGGCCAGTTCGGCCCGGCTGTGGAACCCGAACACCCCCTCGCGGTGCGGCGGAGGCAATTGCCGGAGCCTGGGCCGGACCTCGAAGAGGAACATCAGCCAGTGGGTATGCCCCTGGTACCCGTGCTCGCTGACCAGGCCGGTGAGGTGGAGATCGGAGGGCGCGAGGCTCAGGCCGGTCTCCTCGTGGGCCTCACGGCAGGCGCAGGCGTAGGGGGACTCCCCGATGTCGGTCTTGAGCTTGCCTCCGGGCGGGCTGTGGAGCCCGCGATTGGGCTCCTGGGCCCTGCGGATCAGCAGGACGTTGTCGCGGTCGTCGAAGCAGTAGAGCAGCGTGGCGATCTTGTAGGGGAGAGTCACCTCCCCCAATAGAGCCCCCTTTCGTCCCGGATGGAAAGCCCCGGGCGTTGGCCGGCGCCGACCGGGAGAGGATGCCGGCACCCCCCCCTTCGAAGGCGGCGGCCCGCAATTGATGCCGGCCGGAGCGTCGGTCATGCTCTCCCCTCTCATCCATGAGCGAAACCCTGGTCATCGGACACCGGAACCCGGACATCGACGCGATCTGCTCGGCCATCGGCTACGCGGAGTTCAAGCGGCGCACCGGCCTGAAGAACGCCGTCGCCGCGCGCTGCGGCGACTGCAACGACCGGACCGACTTCGTGTTGCGCACCTTCGGCGTGCCCGCACCGCGCTTCGTGGCGGACGTGTCGCCGCAGGTCCGCGACGTGATGGTGGACCGGGTGGTGGCCGTGTCGCCGCGGACCAGCATCTGCGAGGCGATGTCGGTCATGGACCAGCGCAACATCCGGGTGCTGCCGATCCTCGACGCCGACCAGCGGTGCCGGGGCCTCCTGTCGGTCTTCAAGGCCAGCAAGTTCTTCTTCCCGTCGCCCAACCGCATCTTCGACTCGCGGCGGATCGTCGGCTCGGTGCAGGGGTTGGCCCGAACCCTCGGCGGCCGGGTGCTCTGCGGATTCGCCGACGAGGCCGAGGAAGACCTCATCCTGATGGTCGCCGCCATGAAGCCGATCAGCTTCTCCGAGCGCCTGCGCAACTATGCGGCCCAGCGATTGGTGGTCATCGTGGGCGACCGCGAGGACATCCAGCGCACGGCCATCCAGGGCGGGGTGCGACTGCTGGTCGTAACCGGCGGACTCAGCGTCTCCGACGAGATCCTCGCCATGGCGCTTCACCACTCGGTGAGTCTGGTCGTCTCACCGCACGATTCTGCCACCAGCGCCATGCTCTGCCGCGCCGCCATCCCGGTGGAACGCCTGCTCCGGGACGATTTTCTCAGCTTCCGCGCCGACGAGAAGCTCGAGGACATCCAGTCCATCGCGGCGGCCTCGGCCTTCCAGGCCTTCCCGGTGGTGGACGCCGACGACCGCGTGGTGGGCATGCTGTCCAAGTCGGACTTCCTCAAGCAGGTGCGCCGGCGGCTCATCCTCGTCGACCACAACGAGATCGGCCAGGCCGTGCAGGGGGCGGACAAGGTCGAGATCCTGGAGGTCATCGACCACCACCGGATCGGCTCCTTCACCACCCACCAGCCGATCCTCTTCCGCAACGAACCGGTCGGGTCCACCAGCACCATCGTCGCCGACTGCTTCTTCCAGAACGGGGTCGAGCTGCCCGAGTCGATCGCGGGCCTGCTGCTGGCGGGCCTGGTGTCGGACACGCTGAACCTGACGTCGCCGACGACCACCCCGCGCGACGCCGCCGTGCTGGCGAGGCTCGAACAGATCGCCAAGGTGGATGCCACCCGGTTCACCGAGCAGCTCTTCAGCTCGGGCTCGGTGCTCACGGCCAAGCCGGCCGCGCAGGCCATCACCACCGACTGCAAGGAGTACTCCGAGCGCGGACACCGCTTCAGCGTGGCTCAGATCGAGGAGGTGGGCTTCGAGCAGTTCAACCGCCGCAAGGCCGAGGTCGCCGCGGCCCTCGAGGCCTACCGTGCCGGACACGAGTACCTGTTCTCGGCGCTGCTGGTGACCGATGTGGTGGTCCAGAATTCCCTGCTGCTGGTCGCGGGGACCGAGGCCTTCCGCAAGGCCATCGGCTATCCGGAACGGGAACCCGGTGTCTTTGAATTGAACGGGGTCGTCTCGCGCAAGAAGCAGCTCCTGCCCTTCCTCACCGACTGCCTTGCCCAGCTGGCCTGAGGGCCGGGAACGGAGTCCAGCGTGGACATCCACGGTCCGGCCTGCCCCAAGATCCGGGGAATCGCCCGGGGAGGCTCAGGTCCCCGGACCAACCCAGGGCCCGAAGGCCTGCCGGGCCCGGGCCAGGGACCACCCCTGCAACAGCACCTGCTTCTGGCGGCCACCCGCCCCCCGGACCAGCCGGATGGTCCCGCGGGGGATCCCGAGGCTTGCGGCCAGGAAGCGCACCACCTCCTCATTGGCCGCCGAATCCACCGGGGGCGCCGTGACACGGACCTTCAGGGCGTCGCCCTGAAGACCGGCGATGGCATTGGCCGAGGCCCTCGGCACGACCCGGAGGTTCAGCACGACGCCCCCGGGGACCTCGCGGAGAAACAGAGGGTCCGTCACAGCGGCAACCTCTGGAACAGGCGCGGTGCGGCTCCCTGGAGGAAATGCCCAAGGCTCCAGAAGAAGCCGGCGGCCACCAGGGGAGCCAGGTCGATCCGCCCCCACTTGAGCGGCACAGGAGCCAGCCAGCCCGACAGCCGGCCCCCGGTCCCGTGCAGGTGGTCCCAGAGGGGCATCGTCCCCAGATAGACGTGGTCGAGCACGAACCTCATCAGGCACAGCAGGGTCAGCGGCCATTTGAGGAACGCCAGGCCCGCGACGGAAACCACGGCCGCCTGCTGGAGGACATGCAAGGTCGACACCCGCGCAGGCGCGAGCCCGGCCGAGACCAGCGCCGGCGACACCAGCAACCAGAGCCCGCCGAAGGCGACGAGGACCACGAGGATCGGCAATCCCCAGGGCCAGCGCCCCAGCCGCCCCAACTCGCCTCGGATGGACTGGGTGATGGGGTCGGCGTCGGCGTCCCGACGGCAAAGGGTGGCCAGGAAGGCGAAACAGAGGTAGGCCTTGAGGAGCAACCCAACCCAGCTGAGCACGGAATGCGCGAGGATCCGCAGCCACAGGTCGCTGCGGAACACCACGGTCACCGCTCCCAGCGACCAGGGGATCGCCTCCGCGAAGTGGGGCGAGAACCCATGGTGCAGGGAGGCCCGGGTCAGCAGCAGCATCGCCAGGACGGGGATGGCCAGGGGACCGCCCCGACCCGCCCCACCGCCGGCCGGCCGAAGGTTGGAGGCCAATGTCAACGCCGGGCGGGAAGACATCGGCCGAGAACCGAACCCACGCCACGAGAGCCACAACAGCAGCCCGGCGAGGTCTGTCATCCAGTCAAGCCAGTGCATCCGGGCGGGACGACGGCCGGTCCCCCCGCGGGACGCGGGAGACGGCCGGCGAGGCTCACATCATCTTGAGCAGGGTTTCGGCCATCTCGCTGGGAGTGGCCGCGACCCCGATCCCTGCGGCGCGGAAGGCGTCGAACTTGGCCTGGGCCGTGCCCTTGCCACCGCTGACGATGGCGCCGGCGTGACCCATGCGGCGTCCCGGGGGTGCGGTCGCACCCGCGATGAATCCCGCCACGGGCTTGGTGCCGTGGGCCTTGATCCACTCGGCGGCCTCCTCCTCGGCGGAACCGCCGATCTCACCGATCATGATGATGCCGTGGGTGTCCGGATCGGCCATGAACAACTGGATCACGTCGAGGTGGGAGGTGCCGTTGACCGGGTCGCCGCCGATGCCCACGCAGGTGGACTGGCCGACGCCACGGCTGGTGAGCTGGAACACCGCCTCGTAGGTCAGCGTGCCCGAGCGGCTCACGACGCCGATGTGGCCGCGCTTGTGGATGTAGCCCGGGGCGATGCCGATCCGGCAGCCTCCGTGGGAGTCCTTGCCCTCGCCCGGGGTGACGATGCCGGGACAGTTGGGGCCGATGAGGCGGGTGGCGCTGCCCTGCATGGCGCGCTTGACCTTGATCATGTCGTTGACCGGGATGCCCTCGGTGATCGCGACGACGAGGTCGA
>Ga0172376_10007299_pt1 | contig 11785 bp, 10 predicted proteins | sample Lak35m_FD_121114 | JGI IMG/M metagenome (GOLD analysis project Ga0172376, IMG submission 121114) | Freshwater microbial communities from Kabuno Bay, South-Kivu, Congo - kab_092012_35m | ecosystem: Environmental > Aquatic > Freshwater > Lake | place: Democratic Republic of the Congo: South-Kivu...
ATGTTCTCCACAGATGGATTCCGCTCGGCAAACTCTGGGCAATCCAGATTGAGGTTGCGATGGTCGAACCGCTCGATCACACGACGGCATACTTCCTCCTCGAGCACGGCCATCGACGGGGGATTCGTGACATCGGCAGAAACGGAGACTTCGAGGCGGTAGTTGTGTCCATGCCCGTGAGGCCAGTTGCACTTTCCAAACTGCGCACGGTTCGCCTCTTCGCTGAGCGATGCGTCATGCATTCGGTGAGATGCGGCGAACTCGAAGGTGGATGTCACGGTCGTCTGCGTGGGCATGTCCTGTCTCCACACCACCTGATGAAAAGGGGTGATCCTCCATTGAAGCATGTCGATCGGTTTTCCGAGCACTGATCCGATACCGCGCGAAAGTTCGTGGATCAGCACAACGGGCTGTGCGGACGCAGCATCTTCGCGGACAAAGAGAGCTGCCCGAAGGATACGGATTGCCGCGGTTCGAACTGCCAAGTCAATGTCAGCCAAAGTCGCGACGCAACCATAGTTGCGCCGAGGATCGCCGCGCAGGGAAACCGTCAATTCGAACCACGCGCCGAGGCGATCGGGGCATGGATACGAGGCAAATGAGTTGCCCTTGTACGGAGTGTCGATCGCCGAGTCGCGCGCCACAAAGATCCGAACCGCGCGGGTCAGCACCGCAGTTCCCGACGTTGCTTCGGAAAGTCGGGTGCCCCGCTCATCTGTCCCTGCACACTCTTCCATTCTTGATGGAAATGAGAATAGTGTCGATCCACGACTTGACCAAGCCCCGTTCACGGGTTAGAGTTCGATGCATTACCAAGCCCCCGGAAGGGCTCGGCGTGAGGCTTGCCTCCGCCGGGCCTTTTTTCTTTTCTCCTGCGTTTACGCTGTGATTCGTATGGCGCTCCGACAACTCATTTGCTGCTGCAACGCGGTTGTGCCCGGTGGGGCTCTCGCGGCGTTCATCAGTGGGCTGGTCTGCGCGTGTGCAGCGCCACACATTGCGCCTGTGCTTCCGCAGGCTGCCGCTCGAGTGCAGATGGCGGACGGTCTCTCGGCGGACCGCGCGCGAGGCGAGGTCGTGGTCGATGCGCGGATCGCCACGCGTGAAGGGTGGCTTGAGCAACTGGTCTGCAAGAGTGGAACGCGCGAACATGAGTCGCTGCTCGCCGTGGCGGTGCAGCCATCGCTCATTCACGCGGCGCTGCTGTTCGTGGGCGCGCAGCCAGGCGCGCCAGGCGCGTGGCGCGAAGAGCAGGACGAGGGCGGCGCGTGGCGCATCGCGTACACAAGTCCAACTGGAACGCCCGTGGAAGTGTTCGCACGCGTTCGCAGCGATTCGGGCGAGCGCGACGACCCGCTGTGCGAGTGGATTCGCGGCGCGCGCGAAGAGGGAGGCAAAATCGTTGAACAGCGTTTCCCCTGCGATGCTTTCGTCTTTGCGGGTTCGCATGTGCGTCCGAATCCGCCGTCGCTCGGATCGGGCGAGCACTATGTGGCGGACTTCACGGGTTCGATCGTTGGGCTCGTCACCTTTGGCGATGAGATGATCGCCTTCCGTGAAGTGATCCCTGACCGAGTCGATCTCGCACCGGCGGTGTGGACGGCGAACACCGCGCGCATCCCCCCCGAAGGCAGCACGGTGCAACTCGTGATCCGCACTTCCAAGCCACGAGCGCAGTAGGATCGCTCGGGTGCACGGCGAGCATGCAGCACAGCTGCGCGGCATCTGCAGGCGCTATTGCCATCCCGATGGCACGGTGATGGTCGATGCGCTGCGCGGCGTGGATCTCGACATTCCTCGCGGGCAGTACCTCGCCATCATGGGCGCATCCGGTTCGGGCAAGAGCACGCTGATGAACATACTTGGTTGCCTCGATCGACCGACGGCGGGTCAGTACCTGCTCGACGGCGATGATGTCGCGAAACTCAGCGATGAGCAGCTCTCGCTCGTGCGGGGCAGGCGCATCGGATTCGTGTTTCAGGCGTTCAACCTGATCCCCGAACTGAGCGTGCTCGAAAATGTGGAGGTGCCGCTTTTCTATCAGGGGCTCGACCGCGCCACGCGTCGCGCACGCGCGCAGGAAAAGATCGAAATCGTCGGGCTTTCGTCGCGCATGACGCACAGACCCTCCGAGCTCTCGGGCGGTCAGCAACAGCGCGCCGCGATCGCGCGCGCGCTCGTATCCGATCCGTCGATCATCATGGCGGACGAACCCACGGGCAACCTCGACTCCGCACCGGCGAGGCGATCCTTGGCGTACTCGATCGCCTGCATGCGCAAGGGCTCACCATCGTGCTTGTCACGCATGATGATCGAATCGCCGAACGATCGCAGCGAGTGATTCGTCTCATGGATGGTGAGGTGGTCTCGGATCTCTCGGGCGGACGCGGCACCATGGCCATGCGGCATGCCGCGAACGCACCCTCACGCACCGAGGGCGGCGCGTGAGCATGCGCATTCTCGGCATCGACCCAGGGTTGCAGCGAACGGGCTACGGCTGCGTGGACTGTGGACGCGCCGGCAGAGTGCAGGTGGTCGAAGCGGGCATCCTTCGATTGCAGGCGCGTGCGACGGTGGCGGCGCGATTGGTGGCGCTCGAGCGCGATCTCACGGAACTCATCGCCGAACTGCGACCGCATCGAGTGGCGGTCGAGCAGGTCTTCGTGCATGCCAAGCATGTGCGCACTGCGGTCATCATGGCGCATGCGCGCGGCGTGATCCTGCTTGCCGCGGCGCGAGCGGACATTCCCATCAGCGAGATCGCGCCCACAACGGTGAAGTCCTCGCTCACAGGGAACGGCCACGCGACGAAGCGGCAGATGCAGTTGGCGATCGCCGCGCGCTGCGGGCTCGCGAAGCCGCCGTCGCCCGCGGATGTCGCCGATGCGCTCGCCGTGGCGCTCGCCGACGCGAACCGTCAGCGCTGACGCCGCGCAGCTACGCTCCGCGCCGCCGATGGAACCCGTTCGCCTGCATACGCGCCGCATCTTCGGTGACCAACTCACGCCCGTGCTCGCGTACCGCCGCCTTGTCGCGCCGGACCAGCGCAGCGCCCCAAGCTTCCTCTTCGAGTCGGTGGATCAGGGTGGTGCGGTCGGGCGGTACTCGATGCTTGGGGCACAGCCCGTCATTGAAGTCATCGCTCGCGGCAACGCCGTGACGGTGCGCGAGCATTCGCCGACCGGTACTCGCGAAACCAGTTCCCACTCCGACGATCCGTTCCGCTGCGTGCGCGAGGCGGCACAGTGGTCTGGTGTCGAGCCGATCGGCGAACTGCCGCCGTGCTTCTGCGGCGGGTGGGTCGGCATGGTCGGCTTCGATGCCGTGCGCTGGCTGGAACCCGCGAAGTTGCCATTCACGCGCGCCCCGCGCGACGACCGCGGGCTGCCCGACATGCATGTGGCGCTCTACCGCGATGTCGTCATCTTCGATCACGCCACAAAGATCGTGCATCTTGTGTGTGCGCAGTTACCGAACGAGGCGCGCAGCGGTTCGTCGGCGCTCGACGCGCTTGAAGCACGACTCACTCTGCCGATGCCGCCGCTCGCCAATGGGCGCGTTGATCTCGATGTCGCCGCGCGACCGCGCGTTGCGGGCACGAGCGTCACCGAGCGGAGCGCCTTCGAAGCATCCGTTCGGCGTGCGGTCGAGTACATCGCGGCGGGGGATGCGTTCCAGGTCGTTCTCAGCCAACGGTTCGTGCGCAGCAGCGGTGCGGATCCGTTCGATGTCTACCGCGCGCTTCGTGTGGTCAACCCCAGTCCTTACCAGGTGTATCTGCAGGCGCAGGGCTGCATCTTGGTGGCGGCGAGCCCCGAGATTCTCTGCCGCACGCGTGGACGGGATGTCGTCAGCCGCCCACTTGCGGGAACGCGCCGCCGCGGGCGCACGCATGACGAAGATGCGGCGCTCGCGCGAGAACTTCTCGCCGACGAGAAAGAGCGCGCGGAGCACACAATGCTTGTTGACCTTGCGCGCAACGATCTCGGGCGCGTGAGCGATGCGGGAACGGTGCAGGTCGTGCGATCCATGGAGATTGAACGCTTCTCGCATGTGATGCACATTTCATCGACGGTGACTGGTCGTCTGCGGGCAGAGGTCGACGGGTGGGACGCGCTTCGCGCCGCGCTGCCCGTTGGCACTGTCAGCGGCGCGCCGAAGGTGCGCGCGATCGAGATCATCGATGAACTTGAACCTGTACGGCGGGGACCGTACGCGGGCGGGATCGGCGGCATCGGTTGGTCGGGCGATGTCGACATGGCGATCGCGCTTCGCATGATGGTGGTTCCCGTGCCGCCGGAAGCGGACCGCGCGCCAACGGGCTCGGTGCAATGGCAGTACCACCTGCAGGCAGGTGCGGGAGTGGTTCTCGATAGCGATGCGGCGCGCGAGTGGGAGGAGACTGCGAACAAGGCTGCGGCGCTTGCACGCGCGGTCGATCTTGCGGAGAACGCGTGGTCTGCGCGAGCCGCGCGGTAGAGCGCGCGCGCTCAGGTCTCCTCGTCGGCAAGCGGAATCGGATCATCGTCGTCATCGCCGCGGCGCGTTGGGGCGCGTTCGGAGCGCGGGTGCTCCGGCGGTCGCACGGGCCGTTCCATCTGCTGCTGAAGAACGGCGCGAGCGAGCGCATCGTCGCGGTCACGGGCCGCTGCTCGTCGTCGAGCGCGTTCGCCTTCGCGCACGGCCGATGCGGCATCCTCGAGAATCTCGCGCGTCAGGATCAGCGATGCGATACCCGCAAGGCAGCCGCCGACAAAGAGGATCACCGCACCCACCGCCACCCATTCAAACTGTGGCGGCAACTTGGGTAGTAAGTTCATCAGCAGCAGCGGCTGAACGAGCGCCGCAGACGCGAGCGAAACGGCAGTCACCAGCCCAAGATGCTTCGACGGTTCGCGCTCGCCTTCGCCCATGATCAGCCGCAGCCCGATTTGGGCAGGCGCGAGGTTTGCGAGCGCAATCAGTGCGGCCCATGCGCACTGCAGCAGCACAAGCAGCCACTCGAAGAATGCAGGCGCTTGCGCGAAGGACACAAGCACCAGCAAGAACCCACCCGCAGCAGCAACAGCCAACTCGGCACGCGCAAGCAGCCACCACCGCTCCGCCCACTCGCTCGACGCCTCCCAAACACGGCCCTTCTCCTGCCGCAGTTGCCAGATCGTCAGGCATCGCGCTGCACTGCCGATAGCGAGCAGCAGCCAGAGCAGCGTTCCAGGTCCCGGCAGTCCGACACAACCGAGCCACAGCGGGAGCGTCCAGAGCAGATTGCGGCGGGCGCGGTCGAGAGCGAGTACCGACTGTCCAACAACCGAGTCGCTTTCCTGATCCGGACTGGCCAAAGTGCTTGACCGCTGCGACCGCACGATCGATGCGCGCGAAACCGTGCGGCCGCATTCGGGGCAGTTCGGTGCGCTGCTGCCACGCAGGTCGTACCCGCAGTCTGGGCAGGGCACGGGTTCATCGTGGATCACTTGGCTAGGCATGGAAAGGGGGGCGAACCGGTCCGAGTCCGACAATCGCACGGATTTCCGTTGTCTCCGTTTGAACTGCCGCGTGGGAATCAGACTATAACTAGCGAGCGAGGCGCGCTTCGCCCGTTCAATCCAATGATGGAACACTCCACGATCACCTCTGCCCACAGCCGCACACTGCCACGAGCGAGGCGAATGCGGTTGGCAGTCCTCGCCTCGGTCGCCTCGCTGGTATCGATTGCGTCAGCGAGTCCCGCAAGCTTCGGCGAAGGTGAGTCGGGCGTCGCCGCATGGAGCGACCGCGTGTGGTCTGCGGCGAAGGCGGACGATCTGGCGCATGTTCATGAACTGCTTGCAACACCCCCGACAGGCGACGCCGCGGCGCTGCAGGCGCTGCGCACCTCGGTCTCGCAGCGCAATGCGCATGTCATCGAGCAGGAGAATGCGCGCGTCAAGGAACTCGAGCGGCGCACGAAGGATCTGGCAACAGCGAGTGCCGCCGCGGATGTCACGCTGGCCCTGCTGCACGCGGTCAACATCAAGTATCTGATGCCGACCGAGCAGTGGCAGTCGTGGCTCAGTGGGCCTGATGGTGCTGCGCTCGAGCGGCTCGCACGCAGCACCCTCGACAGCGCGCAGCGCGACGGCGACCTGTTGCTCGCGCAGGAGATCCTCTTTCGACTGAAGGCACTGCACGATGGGGCGGACACCGATCGCTACAAGGAAATCGACGGCGAACTCGATGCGTTCAACAGGAAGGTCACGCTCATCGCCGAGTTCGCGCCGCGCGAGCTGTACCGCCTGCGCAAACTGCAGAACAAGCGGCTCGAAGCAGCGGCGAAGGCCGAAGGCAAGCCGATCGTGCGCGAACGCGAGGAGGAGCAGGAGCCAGAGTTCAATGAGCTCTTCGCAGACGATTGGAAGGAACGCCTGCGCGGCATCACGCCGAAACTCGTGCTGATGGGTCTGCGGCAGGCGGCAAGCGAGCATGTCACGAACGCGGGCTGGGCACCACTCATTGACGGCGGACTCGACTCGGTGGAACTGATGCTCGATACACCGCAACTGGTGGAGAACTTCAAGGGTCTCGGCGATCCAGCAAAGGTCGCTGTGATGAAGGCATCCGTCGCTCGCGAGCGCGAGGCGCTCGCGGCGCGCGAGCCAGGCACGCGTGTCGGCCCCTCGGATTTCCAGCGCGTGCTCAAGGAGATCTTCACGCGCAACGATGAGACCGTTCAGCTGCCGCGCGAAGTGATTCTGCGAGAGTTCGGCGAAGGAGCCACGACGCAACTGTCGAAGCAGTACGAGGACGACTACTCGGAGATCATCTGGCCCGACGGCCTTCGCAGGTTCCGCCAGGGCATCGAGGGCAACTTCGTTGGGGTCGGCATTCTCATTCGTCACAACGACAAGCGCGAGTTGATGATCGTGAACCCCCTCGAGGGTTCGCCCGCCTCCCGCGCGGGCATCCGTCCGGGTGATCGCATCACCGCAGTGGATGGACAGTCCACCGTTGGGTGGACGCTCAACCGCGCAGTCGACACGATCACGGGTCCCGTCGGCAAGCCCGTCACCCTCACGGTCGCGCGTGAAGGCACGCCGGACCCGCTGGATTTCAAGTTGCGACGCGCGAGCATCAAGATGCGTTCCGTGAACGGCTGGTGGAAGGAGTCGCTGGATGAACGCGGGCTGCCGCAGTGGGACTGGTGGATCGATCCCGACAGCGGCATCGGCTACATCCGCCTCACATCGTTCAACGAAGACTCGCTCGATGACTTCATGGACTCGATCCGTGAGATGCGAAAGGGCCGTCGCCTGAACGGCGTCGTGCTTGACCTTCGCGGCAATCCCGGCGGTCTGCTGAAGTCCGCTGTGGCATTCGTCAACCTCTTCGTGCCCGAAGGCGAGATCGTGTCGGTCCAAGACCGCGATGGCAACATCCTCAACACATTCAGCGCCGAGCGTTCGCGCGCTGCGCTCGTGGGGCTGCCGCTGGTGGTGCTCATCAACGGTTCATCCGCGAGCGCGAGCGAAATCGTGGCGGGCAGCCTGCAGGCGCACGGCGCTGCGGTCGTGGTGGGCGAGCGCACATTCGGCAAGGGCAGCGTTCAGACCGTGCAGCCGCTGCAGGACGGCGAGAACGAAGCAGCCGTCAAGGTGACGGTGCAGTACTACCTCATCCCAACCGACACAGGCGGGCGCCGACTCGTTCACCGACGATCACAGAGCACCGACTGGGGGGTGAACCCTGATCTGCTCGTGAAACTCACCCCCTCGCAGATGGAGGACAGTGGTGAGATGCGACTCGCGGCCGACCGTATCGATGAAGCGGAGTGGAACCGTCACGGCGCGGACTTGCGTCCCGTCATCGGCAACTTGCTGCTGAAGGGGATCGATCCGCAGTTGGAAACGGCGCTCATGGTGTTGCAGGCGCGGGTCGCAGGCGAAGCGGAACGCGCGCAGATTGCGAAGTCCACAAAGGGCAAGGCAACGAGCGGCAGCAAGCCACAACCGCAGTAATCGGACTGCAAGCTCGCCACGCAGTGTGGAGGCTTGTCGCAGTAGGTCGCAGCCCCTATAACAGAGGGGCTCCAGACCTCTCTCATGGCCTCCGCTCCGCAAGCCTCTGTCGATGTGAAGTCAGTCGGCCCGACTGAAGCTTCACCGCCCCCTCCGCGCCCCAATGTGCCGCGCCCCGAAGTGCCCTTCGACACGGCACGCGGCTGGCTCCGCGAGATGATGCTGATCCGTGAGTTCGAACTGCGCTGCATGCAGGCGTATCAGGACAAGAAGATCGGCGGGTTCTGCCATGTGTACATCGGACAGGAAGCGGTCGCAGTCGGCTGTGTTGCGGCGGTGGAGAAGCGCGATCCGATCGTGACGGCGTACAGGGATCACGGGCACGCCCTCGCGCGCGGCATGGATCCGCGCCACTGCATGGCGGAGATGTTCGGTCGCGTCACGGGATGCGCGAAGGGCAAGGGCGGTTCGATGCACATGTTCGACCGCGCCAACAATCTTTTCGGCGGTCATGGCATCGTGGGCGCGCAGATCCCGCTTGGAGTTGGACTCGCGTTCGGCACGAAGTACGAAGACGAAGTGATGAACGGCGGCAAGTCCTCGCGGGTCACGCTTGCGTTTCTCGGGGATGGTGCGCTCAATCAGGGCTCCGTGCATGAAGCGATGAACCTGGCAGGGCTCTTCGACTTGCCCGTGATCATCATCTGCGAGAACAACGGCTACTCCATGGGAACCCACATCGTGCGCGGCACCACGATGGGGCACAACATCAGCAGCAAGGCAAGCGCCTACGGCATGGAAGGCATCGCGATCGACGGCATGGATGTGCTCGAGACATACTGGGCGATGCGCGATGTGGTCGATCGGGTGCGTTCCACAAGCAGGCCAGTCTTCGTGGACATGCGCTGCTACCGATACAAGGGGCACTCCATGTCCGATCCGCGCAAATACCGCACGCGCGAGGAAGAAGAGGCGTACGAACGCGACGATCCGATCGGTCGGCTGCGTGCGCACCTCGAAGGGCGCGGCCTGACCGAGGAGGATTTCAAGGGGATTCAGCGGGAAGTCCGCGCCACCGTGCGAACGGCGGTCGAGTGGTCCGACCAGTCGCCCGTGCCGCCCATGAGCGATCTCTACCGCGATGTGTATGTCGAGCGTTGGGGTCCGTACACGGGTTCGAGTGCGCCTGAGATGCTTGGCGGCGGCGAGAACGAGTCGCCGTTCAAGGCGATCCGTCCCGTCGACGGTGAAGGAGAGCTGCTGTGACCGCGACCATGCGCGAAATCGAGTTCCGCGATGCCGTGCGCGAGGCGATGAGTGAAGAGATGCGCCGCGATATGCGCGTGATGCTGCTGGGCGAAGAAGTTGCGCAGTACAACGGCGCGTACAAGGTCAGCCGCGGCATGCTCGATGAGTTCGGTCCGCGCCGAGTGATCGACACACCCATCAGCGAGTCGGGGTTTGCGGGCATGGCCATCGGCGCGGCGATGCTCGGACTTCGCCCCATCGTGGAGTTCATGTCCTGGTCGTTCAGCCTTGTGGCTGCTGATCCGATTCTGAACAACGCGCCCAAGATGCTCTACATGTCGGGTGGTCAGTATGGATGCCCCGTGGTCTTCCGCGGCAATGACGGCGCGGGCGGTCAACTCGGATCGACGCACTCGTGGGCCGTTGAGGGGCTCTTCTCGAATGTGCCTGGACTGAAGATGGTGATCCCATCGAACCCAGCCGACGCCAAGGGGCTCATGAAGACGGCGATCCGCGATGATGACCCAGTGTTCTTCCTCGAGAGCGAGCGGCTGCTTTCCTTGAAGGGCGATGTCCCCGAAGGTGAGTACCTCATTCCATTCGGGCAGGCGCGCGTGGCGCGTGCGGGCCGTGACTGCACGCTCGTGTCGTTCGGTCGACCCGTGCACTTCTGCCTCGAAGCCGCCGATGCGCTCGCGCGCGAGGGAATCGACTGCGAGGTGCTCGACATGCGCACCATCCGTCCGCTCGACGCGGGCGCGATCGTGCGCAGCGTTCGCCGAACGGGCGCATGCGTGGTCGTGGATCAATCGTGGAGTTTCGGATCGCCTGGGTCGGAAGTCGCTGCGCTTGTTCACCGAGAATGCTTCGACGATCTCGACAACCATGTCCACCGCGTCCACTCGGCGGATGTGCCAGCGCCGTACTCCTATGATCTCGAACAGGAGTACCTGCCCAACACGCGGCGCGTCTGTGAAGCAGTGCGCGCGTGCCTCTACCGAGCCTGACGCAACCCCATGCCCGTTCAGATCACCATGCCGCGCCTCTCCGACACGATGCAGTCGGGGACCATCGTTCGCTGGAACGTGAAGGAGGGTGACAGCGTCTCATCGGGCACCGTGGTCGCCGATGTCGAAACCGACAAGGCCACGATGGAAATGCCTGTCTACGACGACGGCGTCATCAGCAAGATCATGGTCGCGGCAGGGCAGCAGGTCCCTGTGGGAACGCCCATCGCGATCATCACGGTCGACGGCGACGACGGTTCGGCAACTTCGAGCAGTACCGCGCCACCCCTGGTGAACGCAGCGCCCGCTGTGCAGACCTCATCGGGGATACCCGCCGCACCACCGCCGCCGCGCGCGACAGTCGCACCCGGCGTGTCAGCCGAGCGCGTGCGCGTGTCGCCCCTCGCTCGCCGCATGGCCGAAGAACTCGGCGTCTCACTCGACTCCATCCGCGGCACTGGTCCAGGCGGCCGCATCGTGAAGCAAGACATCCTCGCCGCCGCACACCATCAGCCAAAGCCGCCCGCTCCCGCCGTGCTCGACACCAGCGTGCAGCCCGCCCAGACCGCGCTGGCGATCGGCTCTGCACTCGGCGCAGGTAGCAGCGAAGTCGTCGTCAGCGGCATGCGCCAGGCGATCGCGCGCCGCCTCGTCGAAAGCAAGTCCACCATCCCGCACTACCAAGTGTCGATGCGCGTCAACATGGATCCGCTGCTCGAACTGCGCACCATGCTGAACGCACAACTCGAACCGCAGGGCGTGAAGCTCAGCGTCAATGACTTCATCGTCCGCGCCTGCGCCCTCGCCATGGCCGCGCACCCGTTCTTCAACGCCTCCTGGGCTGGCGACCGCATCATCCTGCACGGCGATGTGAACGTCGGCGTCGCGGTCAGCCTTCCCGCCGAGCGCGGCGGCGGACTTGTCGTCGCAGTCCTCCCACACGCGAACCGCAAGGGTCTGCGCGACATCTCCACCGAGACGCGCGCACTCGCCGAGAAGGCGCGCACGCGCGGCCTGGGCCCTGAAGACATGGCGGGCGCCACCTTCACCATCAGCAATCTCGGCATGTTTGGCGTGGACAACTTCACCGCCATCATCAATCCACCCAACAGCGCGATCCTCGCTTGCGGCGCAGCCGTCGAGCAGCCAGTCGTGCGAAATCACCAGCTCGTGGTCGGGCACGAGATGCAGGCAACGCTCAGTCTTGATCACCGCGTGATCGACGGCGCAATGGCGGCAGAGTTCCTGCAGACCGTCAAGCACAACCTCGAGAACCCAGCGACCCTGCTCGTGTGATCCGCGCCTTCGGCGCGCATCGTCCGCGCGCCTTCGGCGCGCGCAATCCGCGCCTTCGGCGCACATCGTCCGCGCGCCTTCGGCGCGCGCAATCCGCGCCTTCGGCGCGCATCATCCGCGCGCGCACTCGGCATGCACCCTGCTGGGGCTCAGACAGCTCTCGCCTGCTCCACGGACCTGCGGTCCGCGTTCGCAGGCTCGAGAACTCGCCCAGCAGGGGATGCCTCGTGCGCGCGCGGTCGG
>Ga0172376_10007302_pt1 | contig 11780 bp, 9 predicted proteins | sample Lak35m_FD_121114 | JGI IMG/M metagenome (GOLD analysis project Ga0172376, IMG submission 121114) | Freshwater microbial communities from Kabuno Bay, South-Kivu, Congo - kab_092012_35m | ecosystem: Environmental > Aquatic > Freshwater > Lake | place: Democratic Republic of the Congo: South-Kivu...
ATTTTTTTTTTTTTTATTTTTTTTGTTTATGTTTTTTGTTTATGTTTTTTGTTTTTGTTTTTTATTTATTTTTTTTGTTTATGTTTTTTTATATTATTAAAATAATAATATTAATGATTGTAAACAAATTTAAAAGTAAAGAAAAGACTCCACAAATTAATATTGAAGAATTACATCGAACTCGTGAAAAAAAAATAAAAGAAAAATTAGGTGTTTTTAATGAAGTATTACGTATGTGTCATTTACAAATTAAGAAAACATCAAAGAATACAAGTGATTGTTATTGTTTTTATGTAATTCCATCAATGGTAATTGGATATCCACTTTATGATATAAACGCATGTACTCTTTATGTAGTTGAAAAATTAGTAGAAAATGGTTTTAATGTTGTATATACACATCCATCTTTACTTTTAATATCATGGTATGTTAAACCAATACCAGCACCTCCAATTGAAGATACAATACAACAAAAGGAATCAAAACCTATTTTCAAACCGGTAAGTTATTATAGTCCATCACAAAATTTTGTGGAAACAAATTCTAATCAAAATTATCAAGAGGAATTAAAAAAGAAAGCTAATAAATTATTATCAGATTTTTAAAAATACCGTTAATTTTCATTTATATAATCTTCCCACATTTTCATTTTAATAATGTTATTTTTATTATATTTTAATTGTTTCGTATAAATTAGAGATTCATAATTTAAAATTTCAAAATTTAATAATGGATGAGCTATTAAATCGCCTTTGGCATCATCATTTTGAAAATGGACACCTAAAATCCATCCACATTTAGAACAATAATTATTTAAAATTATATTTAATTGACAATGGGGACATGAAACTTTAATCTTCGGGGCATGATCCATATCTAGATAATTTTTATAATTATCTTTGATATATTTATTAATGTATTCTTCATCTTTTTTAGTTATATAAACTACATTGTTAAATTTATTTGATGAATAGATCTCTTCTTGTAATTTTGATTTACCAGAGCCATCAACTATATAATAATCATATTTATCATAATCAGGATAAATTACAGGCATTGTTTCCATTGGTTTTTTAGATAAACAACTTGAATGTGTATTATACATCTTTGAATAAGAAAAAGAATAAGAAAAGGAATCAGAATAAGAATATGAATAAAAATAAGATATTATTGTTTATTGAAATCAATTTTTAATTAATACATATGAATATCAATACATATACAATATTCTCTATAAATATTTTTCAAAAAATTATATTGTTTGTTTTCCTAACCGATATACGCTATCCATTGTAAAAATAATAAATATTGAAAATATTATAAATAATATTAAATCATGTATATTTTCTTGTTTAGGTTCAGAATCAATATTATTAATTTTAGATAGTATCAAATCTATTTTTTTCTCTAATTCACTTAATTTTATATTTTCTTGAAAAGATTCACTAACATTATTATTTTTTTGTTTTGGAGGTTCATTTATGGTCTCTGGGACAATTGTTGGTTGATTGAAAACTTCTTCACGTTCTAAATCAGTTTGAAAAGGATGTTGATTAAAATATTCTGGTTGATCTTGATTTAAAAGATAATTAGTTGGTCCCATTTCATCTTCAAGTTCATATGGTTCAGGTGAAAAACTAACAGTTTTCTTCTTTTTTTTATTTTTTTTACGTAATGAATGGAATTCACCACCCCATACCTCTTCTAATGTTGCTAAATTATTGAAATTATTCATCAAATCCGTTCGATTTCTATTTCAAATTTATAAATATTCTTAATATATAATATTATTTTTTTCGCTAAAAATCTTTTATTAGAATAATAATGATAAATCAAACTTATTCATATATAATTTATGGTTTTCTAATTGTCATTTATCTTTTATGTTTTACATATCTTGATCAGAAATGGCTTAATTATATATATCAAAATGATACTATTAAAATATTATCCCTATTAATTATTATGGCGGTTTATTATAAAAATAAACAATTTGGAAGTATATGTCTAGGACTTCTTATAATTACATATATGAGAGCAAAATACGAATACTTTCAAAATCAAAATGAATTAAAAAATAAAGACATAGCAATTGAAAATCATTCCAGACCAGAAATTATTCCAGAATCAAATTATCAATCATTAGATATTTTAAAAGGAAATGATATTAATTGTAAATTAGATGAACAACGTAATCAAAAATTATTATTAAATCGATTAGAATTATTAAGTAAAAATAATGAAATTACACCATTAGAAAAAGACATTGTTTTTGAAATTCAAAAATCATTTGGGCTAGATATAGATATTCTTAAAACCAATGATTTTAAAGCAATTTCTAAATATACTGATGAAGGGGAACCTTCTAGTGTTGGACTTCCAACCCCAATTGATGAATCACTTCTAGATTATAATAGACTTGTTATAGAGGATAAAATAATAGATTTTTGATATTTTGAATTACATTTGTTTGATGCTTCCAATACCATTTCTTAGAACGAAGAACATAACTAACATAAAAAATAATAGAGGAACCATTGGAATAGCCATAAATAATAATACAAATATTAATAATGTTAATAAACTTTTACCAATATATAATAATCCATATAATATTGCTTTAACAAATTCTGATTCCATTATTTTTTGAGGAATTTTTGATATTCCATTTGAAATGAAATAACCAATTCTAGATGGTCCCTCAACAACTTTTTCTCCAATTACACCAAATCGTTTTTTAGCTTGTGTCATTGTTGAATCATATGTGCTATATTGTCCTCCTGTTTGTTGTTTAAAAGAATCTAAATAACATAATTCAACCGAAGTCATTAATAAAGCTAATAACAATAATGTTTTCCAATTATTTATTATGAAAGTTTTTGTATTTTTAATTATTTTTTTATACCATGGTTCTTCTTTTATTTTATAATTTTTCATCTTGTAATTTTCCATCTTGTAATTTGATTAGATTTTTTTGATATATTCAACACCAAATTCAATTATAGTATATAATATAAAAGCATATATAATTACTGGAAATGATGTAATTAATATTAATATAATTATTATTACAATTATGGTTATTAGATTTGTTAAAATGAACCATAAAGCTGTTGATGTTGTTTCAACTGGGGACATTAAGGCTTTAATAGCAATTTTTGATGCTTTTTTTTGTTGATAGCCGGGGATATATGTTGTTAATTCTCGTATTGGATTTTCCGTTTTTGTTTGAGATGTTTCACTTAAAAATTTAAGTAAATTTGGAGCTGTTGTTGTTTTTTCATTTTTAGTTATAGAAGATACAGTTTTTTTAATATTTGATTTTGTTAATGAATCACCTGATTGTTTTGATTCTGTCGGGGTTAATGAGTCTAAAACTTTTTCCACCGCACTTTCTGTTTGTTGTTTGAGTGAATTTTTGTCGTAATCGGACATTGATGATGATTTGACATCACCACCAGATTGTATAATATTACTTAAATTTTGTGTTTTTAATCCAACTAAAAGAAAATAAAATAATATAATCAATAATAATATTTTCCAATGTTTATGATATGCCTTATAAAGTCTATTTTTAAAATATATCCATTTATTTTTAATATATTTTGATATGTATTGATAATTATTATTTTGTGGTTTTTCAGAATACATTTTTAAAAAAATAAATCTTTTTATATTATAATATAAAAAGATTTTCTATGGACACAAAGACAATACTTTTATTTGGTATAATTGTTTTAATCGCTTTACTTCCAAATCACATTAAATTACCAAGAGAATTAAAATTAATACTTAATGATTATTTAACTAAAATAGTCTTAGTTGCCTTCGCTATATTAGTTTCATATTATGATTTACATGTTGGTATTTTATTGTGTGTTTTGGTAGCTATGTTAATTATTAAATTTAATGGTAAATCTTTAACCGAAGGATTTGATTCTATTTATGATGAAGATTTTGAAGATGAAATTGAATCAAAAACAGATGATGATGAACCATCAATAACTATTACATCACCACCTTATAAAGAAGAAACAGAAAAAAAATGTGCTGAAGGACAAATGCTTAAAACTATGATAAACCCTGAAAATAGTGAAGAACAAGAAGTATGTGTTCCAATTGATAAGACCGAAAATAAAAAACCAATCTTAGATGATGATGAAAAACCAATGTTAGATGATGATATTGATAATCAAGAATTACCAAGTGAAGATATTGAAGAAGGTTTTGGATGTGGTTGTGGAAGTGGAAATAATAGTAAAAAATTTATTGAAACTTTTGTTAATGCTCCTAAAGATTCAGAAGTTCCATTGGCTAAAAATTCATATTGTTTAGATAAATGGGGATATGATCAAGCTGGATGTAGATATGATATGAAATCTGACCCTTCAAATGATTATCCATATGGAAAACCCCTTGCGAATTGTGATACTTATAATGGAAATCAAGTTAATACAACTGGAACATTATTTTATCCACTAAATAACTAAAGATACTTTTTAGAAACACATTTTTTCAGTTACCTCCATACTTTTTAGAAAAAAGTATCGGCAAAAACATTTTTTCAGTTGCCTCCGGCACTGATTTTCATTCTAGAATTATTTTTTAATATTTTTATTTGGATGATATTCTAGATGTAATTTTTATTTTTATTTTTTTAAGGTTTTTCAAATGAATAATTTTTATTTGAATGGTATTTCGTGGGCATAATTTTATAGTTGCCTCCATACTTTTTAAAAAAAGTATCGGCAAAAATAATTACACTACAAATCCCACCGGGACCGAAGGGAATATAATTTATTATGTGATATTCATAAACAATTATAATTTTAATTAGAATTACATAACGTATAAAATATTAATATAATAATTAACTATACATATGATATTTTTTTATAATAATACTTTACATATTATTACGATTGATAATCTTTATATAATAGTAATCAAATTATTATATAATTTAAATAATCATTCTTAAAATTATATTCCCTTCGGTCGCGGTGGGTGGGATTTGTAGTGCCGAAGGCAACTATAAAATTATGCCCACTAAATACAATTCAAATAAAAATTATTCATTTGAAAAACCTTAAAAAAAATAAAAATAAAAATTACATCTAGAATATAATTCTAAAAAATAATTCTAAAAAATAATTCTAAAAAATAATTCTAAAAAATAATTCTAAAAAATAATTCTAAAAAATAATTCTAAAAAAATAATTCTAAAAAATAATTCTAGAATAAAATTCAGTGCCGGAGGCAACTGTGAAAATGTTTTTGCCGATACTTTTTTCTAAAAAGTATTTCTGAGACATTTGAAACATGTATCCACATCAACAGATTTAACATTTTCATATTCATCTTCATCTCGATGAATAAAGAAATATTTCATACATATTTTACAAAAACTTGATACACCATCAATTATTTTATTTGGACTTTCTATAATATTTATATTTGATACATATCCATCTAGATTTAAATTAAATTTATAGTATTCATATGTAAATGTATTTCTATTTTTGAATGTTAAAATTAATTGTGATTTATATTTTTTATTTATTTCATCAATTGGTAATATTTCCATATTATATTTACTTTTAAATGAATTAACTTCTTCATCATTTGAAACAGCTAAAAAACGTTGATACGCATATAAACTACATATTATTAGTTTATTTGTTAATATATCGACAACTGGATTTAATTTTAATGAACGTAAAATATGTGGAGCAGTTATAACATATGGAATATCTATAACATTAATCTGATTTATATTTGTTATTAATTCAATTCCATTCCCATGACCATCAAATCCGAATTCATCTTCAAAATCATCATAAATCCGTTTGAATTCATCTGAATCACGTTCATAATCTAAATTATATAAGTAAATATAAATTTTAATATCATCTGGTATTGTAGATAATTTTTCATCAAGTTTTTTATAAAACTTATCCAGAGTATCTTTATTATCTTTGAAATTACCTCTTCCAACAAAACCTATACAAGCATTTGGAACAATAAACTTAAAAAATAATTTGTCAAATCGTGGAATATTATTATTCACATAAATATATGGAATATTATTATCATTCAAATATTTTTCGCTTTCTTCTATTTTTTCATGTAATATATCTGTCATTTTACTAATAAATTATTTAATTATTTATCAAATATGCCTATATTTAACTTCAATTTTTATACTAAGATTATCCATCTGATTTAAGAAAATTTAACATATTATAAATTATTATATTTACTTACATTCTTACTTATTTAATATATGTCATCAGAAAAGTCATCAGAAAAGTCATATAATAAAGAAAAAAATGGTAAAAAAAAATTATTAACAGATATATATCTTGATGAATTAGAAGATTATCAAAATAAATATGGACAAAAAACATGTATATACATTCAAGTTGGTGATTTTTGGGAAATTTATGGTTATCAATCTTCTGATGGAAAAAGAAGAGGTGTTTTATGGGAAGTTTCCGAATTATGTAATATTAATGTAAGTCTTAAAAAAGTTTGTTCTGGTTCATCTGATTCCGAAGAAGGTAATATTTATATGGCTGGTTTTCCATTTCATGTTCTTGATAAATTTCTTAATATATTAGTTCAGAAACATGGCTGGACAGTAATAGTTATTAAACAAGATGAACAAAAAGCGGGAACTAGTCGTTCAGTCATGACAATTGCGACCCCCGGAATCAATATGCGTTCTAATAATGACTCAAATAATTTAGTTTCTATCTATTTGGAAAAATCATCCTCCTTTTTTGATAAGAAAAAATCATATATTTATTCTGGGATAAGTTCGATGGATTGTTTAACAGGTGAAAATACAATATATGAAACTTATAATACTATTGATGATACATCATTAATTTTTGACGAATTACATAAATTTATTAGTGTTAAAAATCCAAGTGAAGTTTTAATACAAATTGATTCAAGTTTGGGTTTTTTTAATAAACATGATTCAACTGATACAGATAATAATACAGATAATAATACAGATAACAATCTAGATAATACAAAAGAAGGAAATATTATCAAAGAAGAAAATTTAAAAAATGCTTTAGGATTACATGATAGACATTATAAAATTAATTATTTTAAAATTTCAGAAAAAGAGAAAAAAATTAGTTTTCAAGAAAAGTTTTTTGAAAAAATATTTCCAAACAATTTACAAATTTCAATTCTAGACCAATTGGGTTTGAATATGAAAGAATATGGTCGATTCAGTTATTATTTATTATTATTATATATTAATGAACATAGTGATAATATTCTTCAACAAATTGATAAACCGGAAATATGGGAAAATAATAATCAATTTATCTTAGCAAATAATTCCCTCGAACAATTAAATGTAATTGACAATCAATTTAATTATGGAAGAACAACAAATTTATTAAATTTATTAAATGAAACATCTACAGTTATAGGAAAACGAGCATTCAAAAAAAGATTATTAAATCCAATTCGTGATATTAATATTATTAATAATCGATATCAACAAATTGAAGAAATGACAGATTTAATAAATGGTATTCCAAATAAAAATTTCTATATGAATTTTGAAAAATCATTAAAAGGTATTTGTGATTTAGAAAAATTACATCGCAAATTTGCGATGGGACAATTTACACCATATGATTTAAATAATATTGATAATTCTTATAAGTCATTATATGAATTAGTTGATATTATTGAAAAATTAGATATAAATAAAAAACCAATGCTTAAAAGTCTTCAATTAGATAAAACAACTCTAAACATATTAAATAATTTTATTACCGATTATAAAAATACATTTGATATAAATAAATGTTATTATTCGACAATTGAAAAAATTGATAAAAATATTTTCCATTTTGGACATTGTCTAGAATTAGACCAAATCCAAAATAAAATTAATTATAATCATCAAATTATTGAAACTATCGCAAATGAATTATCAAACTTAATTAATGAACGTGAGAAAAAAACAAGTACAATGTTAGAAACTGTTCGTGTTGATCATAGTGATAAAAAAGGATATTATATTTATACAACTTCTAGACGTTTTGAAGCTTTAATTAATAAAATAGCTTTATTAAGTAATAAAACATTGGAAATTATAGTTCCAAAAAATGAAATTATTAATGGGAAAAATATAAATAAAAAAATTAAAATTACGATTGATTTAACTAAATTAAAAAATACTGATAAATCAACTGGTTCAACAAATAAAGACCAAATTATAAATATTCCTAAAATTGACGAAATTTCAAAAGAATTAGATCATTTATATGGACAAATTAAACAAATTATTCCAAATTCATTTATTAATAAAATCAAAGAATACAGTATAAAATACATTCAATTTCTCGGAAAAATTATTAATTTTATTGGTGAAATTGATGTTATTAAAAGTTGTGCTAAAACCGCTATTAATAATGGTTATGTCCGACCAATAATAAAACCATTAGATACAAATAATAATAAAAGTTATATTGATATTAAAGGTTTAAGACATCCAATTGTTGAACGTATTCAAAAACGTATTCCATATATACCTAATGATATACAATTGTCTAAAAATAATATTGATGGTCTTCTGTTATTCGGTGTAAATGCTAGTGGAAAATCAACAAATATGAAAGCTATTGGCTTAAATTTAATTATGGCACAATCTGGAATGTATGTATCAGCATCAGAATTTGTTTATTATCCATATGAATATTTATTTACTCGTATTTGGAACAATGATAATATTTATAAAGGACAATCAACATTTGCGGTTGAAGTAAGTGAATTGAAATCAATATTATCAAATGCTAATCAAAAAAGTATTGTTTTAGGTGATGAATTATGTTCTGGAACAGAAACTATTTCAGCGAGTGCTATCGTATCAGCAGGTATTATAACTTTAGCAAAAAGACAAGCTAGTTTTATTTTCGCAACACATTTACATTTCTTATCTAGTAATACTCATATTAATAATTTATCAAATGTAAAAAAATATCATTTATCTGTTAGATATGACCAAGAAAGAGATATTTTAATATATGACCGTATTTTAAAAGAAGGTAGTGGTCCCTCAACATATGGTCTAGAAGTATGTAAATCAATGGGTTTGGAATCAGAATTTATGAATTTAGCAAATCAAATTCGAAAGGAAATCACAAATGATAATTTAGAATCATTTCTAGGTAAATCATCAATATATAATTCTAATAAATTTGTTTCAAATTGTGAAATATGTCAAAAACGAGCCGAAGATGTTCATCATATAAAATTTCAATGTACAGCAGATCTAAATGGAATGATTGGACAAAATCATATGAATTTAGAATCCAATTTAGTTTCTTTATGTAAGGAATGTCATAATGATGTTCATAATGGAAAATTACAAATTAATGGTTATATTATGACAAATCAAGGCATAATATTAGATTTTAAAATTTTAAATGATACTGAAATATCTCAAAAGAAAAATAAAAAGAAAAAATTATCCGAATCCGAAGTCAGAGAAATTCAACAAATATTATTTGAAAATAAACAATTTGGTCAAAAAGCACGACAACTTACAATTCGTGAATGGAAAAATCGAACCAATTCAGATATAAGTCCCCAAATTATCAAAAAAATTGAAGATGGAAATTATTTTTAATATACAATCATTAATATACATTTTATAAAACTTATATTGGCAATTTTAGTACAAAAAAAAATATTAATAAAAAATTGATTTTATTTATTATTATATTTATTTTTTATTCAAAAATACATTACATCATAAACTTTTCAAGTTTCCTTTACAAACATGTCATTTGAAGAATTCACACATGAAATTAGAAATCATCTTTCAAATATGAGTTCTCACGATTTAGAAGAGATAACAAGGATGTCCGTCAAAGAATTACTACAATCAAATACAATTCAAAGACAACTACCTGACTCGACTTATGGACATACAATTTCACCACCGAATGAACAAAAAAAAGAAATACAACTACCTGATTTGACTGTTAGAGGTTATGCTAAGTTTAAAATGTATGAACATACAATTTCACCATCGGATAAACAAAAATCAGACATTGAAATTAAACTTATTAATAAGACATTTTGTACTGACGTTGAAATTTACCTTAATGGAAAGTTAGTTGATACAAATTATTGTTTCGATACTAGAGGTAATCGTATTCTAGATCAACCAGCGATTATTAAAAAATACAATCTTTCATCACCATTGACACAACTTGGTATATCATATTTCTCAAGAATTGATTGTCGTAAATGTGATCCAGATTCTCCTAAAAATTATGAAAATATATTTTATATTTCCGATAATATTTATTCCTTTAGAACTTCTGTTTTTAAACCATTTTATGATAAGAATGATGACGGAACAGTAATACGTATTACTACAATTATTCCAGATGATATGATGAGTTTTACAATTTCAAATAATATTTCTGAAATTTATGAAATATTTGAAAGAGAAAATGATCAGAAAAGATATTATAATCTTGTACCTGAATATAATAAGTTTGGAGCACAATTATGGGATAGACAATATGAAGAATTACTTGTTAGAAATATTACAAAATATATTGAATTTATCAATTTTATAAAATCAGAAATAAATAAACTTTCAAAAATTCCAACATGTGAATTCCAGACAGCTAAAAATTTTATATCTAATTTTTGCGAAACATCAAATCAAATTATGGATACTATTGAACCTATAACCCCACCAGAAAATAATTATAATGATTTTACAAACTATAATGATATCAAAACAAATATTTGTGAAAATTTAAAAATTACACATGATATATTTCAAGATTTAACCGAAGAAGAAATTAAAGAAATTATCCAAGATTCACAAGAATTTATATACTATTATATGTTTTATGATATGTTTAACCATTTTATTAACCAATCCATAAAATACATTAAAGATAGAAAATATAAGATTCATCATATTGATATTAGTTATCTAAAAATTGAAAACATCAATCAATATTATTAAATTATCCAATCTATCATAATATTATAATCAGAAAAATTGATTTTTTATAATATATATATTTATATCATGCTTTTCATTATAATAATTTTTTCAAAATGAATATCAACGATGATAAACTATTGTGTAAGATATGTTTCAATTGTGCTTTTACAAAGACAAATCCGAAATTTATCATTTGTGGAAATTGTCATATGTTATATTGTGAATTATGTTTCTCTTTAATTAAAGAAAAATGTTCGTCATGTAAATCAACACAATATTATAAATTGGATTCATTGAAAACAGAATTACAATCACTTCTTTCAATATATCAAAATAAAGAAAATCAAAATTTAGATAATCTTCAATATATATTAAAGACAATTTTATTTGATACAACATGTTTTGATGAAACATCTCAACAAAAACACAATAAAATATATACCAAATTACGAAAAACAATTGTAAAGAAACAAAACAGATTATTCAAATCAAGTGATACAAAATTATATAATGTTTGTCAAGAAATTCAATCCACATTAATAACATTATCACAAATTTATACTGAAATACAAACATGTTATCATAAATCACATAATTATAAAGAAATTGATAAATTAATTGAATTCGAAAATACTCTTAATCAGAGAGAAAAATTTTTGAAAGAGCGTGAAAGTATTTTAGAACAACAAAAAAATGAATTCGAACAACAAAAAAATGAATTCGAACAAAGGAAAAATGAATTCGAACAAAGGAAAAATGAATTCGA
>Ga0172376_10007304_pt1 | contig 11778 bp, 7 predicted proteins | sample Lak35m_FD_121114 | JGI IMG/M metagenome (GOLD analysis project Ga0172376, IMG submission 121114) | Freshwater microbial communities from Kabuno Bay, South-Kivu, Congo - kab_092012_35m | ecosystem: Environmental > Aquatic > Freshwater > Lake | place: Democratic Republic of the Congo: South-Kivu...
CTTCGGTGCGAAACACAGCCGGGGGCTTCCGCCCAACCGCTCAGCCACGTCCCAGCCGCTGGTCAGCCGCTGGTCAGCCGCATGGCGGCAGCCTGCGGGCAAATGGGCCTGCCAACGCTCCGCCAACGTGCTTGCCAGCGCGCGCACCTTCGGTGCGAAACACAGCCGGGGGCTTCCGCCCAACCGCTCAGCCACGTCCCAGCCGCTGGTCAGCCGCTGGTCAGCCGCATGGCGGCAGCCTGCGGGCAAACGAACCGGGTACCCGCCACTCAGAGGACGACCGGCTTGAGGTTGGCGAGTTCCTTTGGCATGGCGAAGTGGACGTGTTCTTCCCGGAGCGTCACCTGTTCGACTTCAGCGGCGAACTCACGTTCAAGCCATGTGAGGCATTCCTGGACGACGATATCGGGCGCACTGGCGCCGGCTGTGATCAGCACGGTGCTGTCCGGCTGGAACCAGGTGTGCTGCAGTTCGTGGGCGCCGTCGATCAGCCAGGCCGGGATACCGCTGGCGACTCCGATTTCCATGAGTCTTCTGCTGTTTGAGCTGTTCTGGCTGCCGAGGACAATGAGCACGTCAGCTTTGGAAACGAGCAGTTTCACGGCTTCCTGGCGATTTGTTGTGGCGTAGCAGATATCTTCTTTTTTGGGACATTCAATGTGGGGATAGCGGGCCCGCAGTGCCGCGATGACCGCGGCGGCTTCGTCGATGCTGAGAGTGGTTTGGGTGAGGTAGGCAAGTTTGTCGGCGGCCGAGAATGTCAGGCGATCAACGTGGGCAGGTGATTCTACGAGTGTGATGCTTTGTGGAGCTTCACCCATGGTTCCGATGACTTCATCGTGTCCGTCGTGCCCGATGAGCAGAATATGGTAGCCGTCGTTGGCATAGCGGATGGCTTCGAGATGCACCTTGGTGACAAGCGGACAGGTGGCATCGACGGTCTGAAGTTTTCTTTCGCGGGCGACGCGACGGATTTCGGGGCTGACGCCGTGAGCACTGAAGAGGAGGATGGAGCCGCAGGGGACTTCTTCGAGGGAATCGACGAATTTCACGCCCTGTTTCGTGAAGCGTTCGACGACGTATTTGTTGTGTACGATTTCGTGGTAGACATAAATGCCGGGGCCGACGCGGCGGATGGCTTCGTCGAGGCATTCAATGGCCATGTTGACACCGGCGCAAAAGCCGCGGGGATTGGCCAGCAGGATCTTCATGTGGATGTCTCGTGAGATACTTCAGTGGTTTTGACCGGAGTCGAGGCGATGTTTTTCCAGCAGCTCGGCGATCTGTTCGATGACTCCGGCGAGGAAGCGGTCGAGGTGCATTCCGGCGGTCACTCCGCGGCTGCGCCATTCTCGCAGTTCCTTTGCTGCCTGGAGTCCGCGAAAGAGGCTGCCGATCGCTCCTCCCCACGCCTGGCTGTCTGCGCGGAGCAGCAGATTGGCGGCAGCTTCCGGGATCTCGTCATCGAGTTCATCAATGATGGCGCGGATGGCGAGGAACCTGACGTTGCGTTCGTAGCAGATCTGAGCGGCTGCGAGGCTGGTGGTGTCGGCAGCCAGAGCGTTGCTGGACTGGGCCAGACTGCGTTTGGCGGTTCCGCTGAGCGGGTGCTGGTCGGCGACCACGATCCGCCCCACATGGACGCGTTTCTGAGGTTTCAGCGAGCAGCGAACTGGCATGGTGTTGCCGTGCGTATCGACGATTTCATCGGCCAGTACGAGATCCCCGGGGTGCACGTCAGTGGAGAGCGATGAGCTGAAGCCGACAGAGAGTATCCAGGGGACGCGGTGAGTATCCACGAGCCACTCGGTGGCCGCCCGGTGCCGCGGGTAGCTGGTGCCGGATTCGGCAATGACAATGCGGTTGGTTTCGCCGATGAATCCACCGAGAAATCTGGAGCGATCGTGGACGTAACTTTTCTGGCGGTCAAGTCGCGACAGAAAGCGGCGCAGTTCACCGCGGTGGATGCAGCACAGGCCGACATGGGCCGAGGCCTTGTCGGCAGCGGGGGCCGGGGCCGGGACATTCGCAGAGGATGTTTTTTCCGAACTGGAACTCACGATGTCGCCTCGAAATCCCTGAGAAACTGAACGAGCGCACGAACGCCGTCCGCCGGGAACGCATTGTAGATACTGGCTCGCATTCCGCCAACGCTGCGGTGTCCCTTGAGTCCGCTGAAGCCCGCAGCTTCAGCTTTTTTGACAAACGCATTGTCCCGCTCTTCACTGCCCGTCACAAATGTGACGTTCATCAAAGAGCGACTGTCGAGGCGAGCCGTGGGACGAAACAGTGAGCTGTTTTCGAGGTAATCGTAGAGCAGCTGAGCTTTGTTGCGGTTATGAGCTTCCATGGCCGCGAGACCACCCTGACTGCGGATCCAGCGGAACACCAGCATCATCAGGTAGATGCCAAAGGTGGGCGGCGTATTGTACATCGACTCGTTTTCGGAGTGTGTGCGATATTGCAGCATGGTGGGCAGCGTGCGGCTGCCCGCCTCAATCAGGTCCTTGCGGATGATCACCAGAGTGACGCCGCTGGGGCCCAGATTTTTCTGCGCACCCGCGTAGATCAGGCCGTAGCGGCGAATATCCAGAGGTCTGCTGAAAATATCACTGCTGGCATCACAGACAAGAAACGAATCCGAGGGCAGCCCGGTCGGCTCGGAACGAAACTGGGTGCCGAAGATGGTGTTGTTGGATGTGAAATGGACGTAGACCGGTTTGTCGCTGTAGCGACATTCGGCAGGGATGTATGAAAAATTGCCGTCTTTGCTGCTGCAGGCTGTGTGCACACCACCGCTGGAACGTGCCTCCTTTAATGCTTTCTCGGACCACATACCCGTCACAAGGTAATCCGCGGTGCGGTCAGGGCTGAGGAAGTTCATGGGGACCATCGAGAACTGCAGCGAGGCACCGCCCTGAAGGAACAGGACGGCATAGTCGTCGGGGATCCCCGCCAGTTCGCGGCAGCGCGATTCTGCTTCGGCAGCGATCGCCATAAAAGGCTTGCCCCGATGCGAATGCTCGCAAATACCAATCCCGGTGTTCCCCAGAGACAACAGGTTTTCCCGAGCTTCCTCCAGCACGCATTCGGGGAGCACGGCAGGTCCGGCAGAAAAATTCCAGATACGGCTGGTCATTGGCGTTCCGTGGTTCAGGCTGACTAGGGGTGAGTTGCTGTGGACGTGGATTTTAGCGGGTGGCGGGCTGGCTTCACAATTGAGAGCTGACAACAGCCCGTTGTCGGGAATTGTCAATACCACCGCCTTCTTGCAAAAATCCTTGATCTTTTTCCTGATCACACTCTGTTTTTTCTCGGAATTTGCCAAACTCTGACAGATAATTCCAGGATTGTCAGCCATGGCAGGCGGCTGCGGAATTTTCAGCCAAATCGGGCGGTCGCTCCCCGTCCCCCGCCAGGCATCCGACAAATTCCGCCGAATTCTAATTGGAATCTGTGTGGCCTTTGACTTTGCCCCGCTCTTCCCGCTGCAGCGTCCATAACCATGAATAAATACGTCCGCGGCATTCTCTACTTCCTCGTGCTCGTTGGTCTCGGCGGCGAATTCTACTTTGCCGCTCGCGTCCTCAGCCGCCGCTTCAACATCGAAACCACGCTCGCCAGGTCCATTACCGACAGCACTCAGGCCGTTGTCGCTGAAGAAAAAGCTCGACTCGATCTCCTCTCCGCCCGGTCCGTGCTCGCCTCCGTCAAGAACGGCTGGAGCTACGAGTGGGAATTTCTTCCTGGTGGCGTTGGCGGAATTCAACCCGTCGCCCCCGGCCGCCTGAACGTCAGTGGCCTCGGACGTAACAACGGACTCAACCCCGTTGCCGGTGCCGCTGGTTCCCCGGAAATCCCCCCGACTGTGCACGTCTACGCACTCGCCCCCAACAACTCCTCCGTCTACCTCGGCGAATTTGTCGCCCGCATCGACCAGCTGCAGGCCACCACCTGCGTGCTCGAACCCACCTGGCGGCCACGCCCCCAGGAACTGACCGCCTGGAACTTCGCCAACGGCGTCCGCTTCCGACGTGAAGTTCCCCCCGGACCACGCAATGAATTCGCTGGTCTTAATCAAAACATTCTCCGTTCGCTCGAAAAAGAAAGCCTCACCGATATCCACATCCAGCAGCAGACGAAACTCAACGCCGACGCCGCTGCCGGCCTTGATAAACGCAAAAAAGAATTGAGCGGCGACCCGGAAGGTCCTGCTGTGCCAGATCACCCCGAATACACTGTGGGACTCGTCACCGCCCTCCGCGACGCCGAAGAAGAGCGGAACGCAGTGCAGGCCGCCGTCGATTACCTCCGACGAGCACTCCTCGCCGCCGAACAGCAGCGACAGTCACTGCTGGATGCCATCCGACAAATTCCCGCCACCACCAGCAAACCCCGCGACGAAGTCTCGCTGCAAACCCAACGCTCAGAAACCCGCTGAATCCAGACGGCGTTTCTCCTCGGCAGAAATACTCACGGCCACCAACCGCTCACCGCGACCTCCAAACTCGCGCTGTTTCCCCAGCCTGCCTAACCGCCCAGCGTTTCCGCCTGCCAGCGACAGTCTTCCCTCAAGGCTAAAGCCGCACCCACCGATGCGACGATCTCCGTCCAGACGCGTACCCGTGGCTCACGGCTGGACAGGATTCGCTTCGGCATGTCAGGCAAGACACAAAACGAACATTTCCGACTGGGCTTCCTCGAAACTATCGAAGTCGATGGTCGAGGTCACATCGGGGGTCTGCTGGTTACAAACCAAAACGGCAGACCGCTCGAATTCCAGTGCACCACCCCGGTTCGGCCGAATCGCACCCAGGAAATTCTCTTCGGAGAAACCTTGCGACCATGGCTGCTTGCAGAACTCATCGGCGGCACGCTGCTGGAACGCGTGGGGATTAAGCCGGGACTGGTGATCACCAGCGACCCGCATCTGCTCGAACTGCGTAACCACACCACCGTCCCCGTGGCACTCGCCGAAATGTCCTCGTCCGAGTCCCCAGCAAACGAGTCGATGCGGCTGAAACTTGGAAACAGCCACCTGCGTTTCCACCATTCGCACGCGGCCGATGTGGGTGACCTTTCAAGTCGTCGGCACCTGATACCGGAGTCAGCCAATCTCCAGGAGCCGCTCGAACGCGTGCGCGAGGCGCTGGCGGAAACCGTTCGCACCGTATTTGCCAGGTGACGCATGGGAATGCCATTGTCCGAAGCCGAACAGACCGTAGACGATCGGCCGGTGCGTCCGGAACTTGTGCAGACGGGATTCAATCCGGCTCTTGCCCGACGTCCCATACCCGAAACGCAACCCATACCACTCGATTTTCCCCTCGATTTTGTACCGTCCTGGACACCGCGGCGGATCCCCATCAAGTGCATCGGCCTCACGCTTCCGGAGGGACTTGAGTTCCAGCCGCCACGTCAGCCGGCCGTTCAGACCACGGACGGTACGCAACTTGCCAAAATCGCCCCTCCGAAAAAGCTGGTCGAGGCTCCGGATCGTGATTCCGCCAAGCCTCCAACCCGACTGCGGCCCCCGCCCGATGCCCTGTCGCTCCAGGATCGCCTGTTCTACCTGCTGCAGCCGCCACTCGAATCCTGGCTGGCCGGCCAGGAACTCATCATGCCCTTCGAACCTTTCTCGTACCAGTACGAAGGAATTGCATGGCTGTTTTCCAGTCAGGCAGCCCTGCTGGCGGACGAAATGGGTTTGGGAAAAACCATGCAGACGATTACGGCCATCCGCCTGCTGCTGCGGAGCGGTCAGGCGCGGCGAATCGTGCTCATCTGCCCCAAACCACTGATTCCAAACTGGCAGCGGGAATTTCGTACGTGGGCCGAAGAACTCCCCGTCGTGACGGTGGAAGGCAACGGAGCCCGTCGCCGAATGCTCTGGACCATGCCCGGTATTCCCATTCTGATCGCCAACTACGAGCTGATGGCCCGCGACATTGCTGAAATACCCGATGAAGAACAGCCGAAGTTCGACCTGCTGGTGCTCGATGAAGCCCAGCGAATCAAGAATCGCGATTCCAACACCGCTCAGACCGCACGGTCCATTCGCAGACGCCGCAGCTGGGCACTGACCGGAACACCTATCGAAAATCGCCCGGACGAACTCTCAGCCCTCTTCGAATTCCTCGAAGTCATCCCCAAAAACAGCTCTCCCGACATCAAACAACTCTCGAAACTCGCCAAAAAATTCATCCTTCGACGCACCAAGGATCTGGTGATGAAGGACATGCCGCCACGCATCGATCGCGATGCCGAACTGGAACTCACCGACGCCCAGGAAGCCGCGTATCGCATCGCCGAAAAGGAAGGCGTCATCCAACTCAATGACCTCGGAGACTCCATCACCGTACAGCACGTCTTCGAACTGGTGCTGCGACTCAAACAAATCGCCAACTTCGACCCGCTCACCGGAGAGAGCGCCAAACTGGAACGGCTCATGGCCGACATGGAAGAAATTTCTGCCAGCGGCGGCAAGGCGATCCTCTTCAGTCAGTGGACCAAAACCATCGACTGGCTGGAACCCAGACTCAGAGCATTCAATCCGCTCGTGTATCACGGCGGCGTCCCGCTCAAGCAACGCGAACCTATCCTCGCAAAATTCAAACAGGACCCGAATGCACATATTCTGCTGATGAGCTATGGCACCGGAGCCGTTGGGCTGAACCTGCAGTTCGCTGGCTACGTGTTTCTTTTCGATCGCTGGTGGAACCCCGCTATCGAAGACCAGGCCGTGAACCGCGCCCACCGCATCGGTGTCAAAAACCCAGTCATCGTCACCCGATTCATCTCACGCAACACCATCGAAGAAAAAATCGATCGAGTGCTTCGTGAGAAACGAGAACTCTTTGAAGCCGTTCTCGGCGATGGCGATAACAACAACCGATCCCTCAGCCTGACAGCATCCGAAATCTTCGGCCTGTTCGAACTGAAGGCCCGGCATCGGGACGGCGCTCGCGCCATCGGCCCAAAACCCGTCCCACCCGACAGCGAAGCCGCCTGACTCCCCGTCTCAGGTCAGCAGTCCCTCGATCGGTTCCGATGCCGGGTCAGCAATCGGCATCTCACGACCGTCAATCAAAAAGTTGCCAGTCGAATCCACCCCGACGGCCTGCAGGTAGGTGTGAAACAGATTGCCATGGTCCACCTGGCGGTCCACAACCTCCGTACCCTTGTCGTTCGTCGCCCCAAAAGCCGCACCCCGGGGAACTCGGCAACCCGCCATGCACACGGACCAGGCACGCGACCAGTGATCGCGACCGTAGTACTGGTTGACATTCGGAGTACGCCCGAATTCGCTGAGCACCACAATCAGAGTGCTCTCCAGCATTCCCCGCGCGGCAAGGTCAGACACAAATGTCGAAAAGGCCGCGTCGAATTCCCCCAGCTGCTCAATGTGGAAATTGAAGTTCTCGTTGTGAGTGTCGTAGTTGGAATGCGACAGCTGCACAAACGACACGCCATGCTCCAGCAACCGCCGGGCAAGCAGCGCATGACGACCAAGATCGTGTGTCCCGTACTGCTCCACCGCAGACGCAGGTTCCTTCGTCACATCAAAAATGTCCCGCTGGTTCATGAGCTTCTCTGCAGCCTCAAAGGAATACGTGAACGCCTCCGTCACTGCCGTGCGACGACGATTCAGAAAACGCTCGCTCACACGCCGCCGAAAATCCTGCCGCGCCTGATCTGAGTCGGCCGGTATGCTGTCAGGACGAGCTGTGTTCGGTGGCGGATTGCCGTTCCCCAGCTGAACACTCGCGTACTTCGGACCCAGCCACGCCGCGTCGTTGCCACGGCCACCCCCGCCACCAGGGGTGATCACAATGTGACCTGGCAATCCGCTGTCCTCCGGATTGAGCGCCCGCGAAGCCACAGCGCCCAGCTGCGGAAACTCACCAGCAGGCGTCTGACGACGGCCCGTCAGCATCAGATATGCACCCTTGCCGTGGTCGTCCTCTGAAGTGTTCACGCCACGCACCAGACACAGATGATGCATCTGCTGAGCCGTCTTCGGAAGCAGCTCGCAAATGTGGATGCCCGGCACCGACGTCGGAATCGAAAGAAATGGACCTCCAGTCTCCACCCCCGGCTTCGGATCCCAACTCTCCAGCTGACTCAAACCCCCGTGCATGTTGAAGACCACAATCCGCTTCTGTGCCGCCCCAAGCGCCCCGGCAATCGCAGGTGTTGCAAACGCACCCAGCCCCCCCACCATCGTCCCCGCACCAGCCGCCAACGTCCCCAAAAATCGCCGACGAGCAACCTGATGAGCAATCGTCTTGCAGGGATATGAAAGCGACATCGAAAAACCCCTCGGGAAGAAAAATTGGGAAGGTGGAGTGGAACAAGGAACAGAAAACGCAGCTGCTGAAAACTGAAAACGCCCAGAACACTGAACCTGAACACTGAACACTGAACACTAATGATTAAACCGAAACTCGGCGCTGCTGATCAACCCCCACACCAGTTCCATGGCAGCCTTGCTGCGATCGGGTCTGGAGGCAAGAAAGGCAGCGACGTCCGCAGATTCTTCTGCCGTGGGCAATCGCGTCAGAATGCCAAGGTACAGCTCTTCAGCGGCCAGCTCAGGAGCGGTTGCTTTGATGATGCGTTCGGTGGCATTGCCTCCTGCCGGAGCAATCCAGGAGTTGATCGAGCCACCATTGGCGGTGAAAAGAGCCTGATCGGCGCTTGCATAAAAATCGGTCTGCGGCTGTCCCGGGGCGCCGCCATACAGAGCCGCGTAGGCGCCGATGTTTGATTTCAGCTTGTCCCATGTGCGTTGTTCGATCTGCTGCTCCCGCTCAGCAATCGCGGTGGGATTTTGCTTCTGTTCGTCAGTGAGCGGACTGGCTTTGTCCATTTCTGCCAGTTCGCCCGCTCGGTAACGATCGTAGACAGTGGTGACTTTAAAGACCGTCCAGCAGAGCTGTTCGGGGGTGAGTGGCTTGAGGGAAGCCAGTTCGAAGCGTGTCGCGAGATCTGCGGGGAGTGCCGCATCGAGCTCCCGGTGCCGCGATTCGGCGGTGGTGAATTCCGTCTGAGCGGCTGTGAAGGCCGTTTCGGTGGCGGCGACGAGGGTCCTGCGACGAAGCAGTTCCGTATCAGCGGCTGTGGCCAGAGAAGTGGCCGTCTGCATCGCGGTCGTGGCTGTCTGCAGACCGGTTGCAGCCGCCGCGGCCGTTGCCCTTGCCGACTGCGATGCCGCAGCAGCCGCCGTGGATCGTGACGCCAGAGCAGTGGCGGTGGAGGTCAGTGAAGCGGTCGGTTCAAGAATTGCCGCGGCGCGTCCAAGCGACGCTGTGGCAGCCGTGAGTGCCGCAGTGACTTTGCTGGACTGCTGTTCCAGCTGCGTTGCCTGAGTCATCGTTGTCTGAGCGGCAGCAAGCTGTTGTTCGGCGGACTGCCGAGCCCTGGCTGCCGCCTCAGCGACTGGCTGCTGCTCCTGAAGCTGCTGACGCGCCGTTGTGAGTTCAGCCTGGCGGGAAGCGACCTGCTGGACAGCGGCAGTGAGTGTCTGCTGTGAACGGTCGTGATCAGCAAGCTTCTGCAGGTGCTTGAGTCGGGCATCCACGGACACCGCGTGGAGTTGGGCGAGGTGATACTTCTGCCGCGCGGCGACTGCCTGGTTTTCGGCAGCATTCAGCGCCTGGAGGGGGGCGGCTGTGTTTTGATGCGCTGTCGTCAGGGCAGTCACGGCGTTCCGGAAGACTTCTTCAGGCGCGGCAACAGCAGCCGCTTTTTCGTCGGCCGTCTTCTGCAGTGCAGGAAGCTCGGCTGCGGCCGTCTGGGCTTTGGCAGCGAGCGTTTTCGCGGCTGTGGCAAGCTGAGCGTCGTCGGGGAGCGCCGCAGCGGCCCGCGCGGCGGATTCAGAGGCGGCCTGAAGGGCTGCGGTGGGCGTTTGTCGAGCTTTGAGTGCCGCAGTGGCAGTATTCGCGGCGGCCTTCGCTTCGTCGAGTTTCTTGAGTGCTTCGCTGGAGGAACCGCGGAGCTTGTCGCGCTCAGCAGCCAGCGGGATCAGAGCAGCTTCCGCGGCCGCATAGGCCGCGTCGGCAGCATCGCGAGCCGCGGCGGCTTCCTGCGATGCCGCGTCGAGCACGACTTTCTCCGCAGCCAGACGTTCCACTTCTGCTCTGGCTGCAGCCAGCTGCTGCTGCAGCTTTTCAGGAAAGTCAAACGGGCGTTGCCACGGTTCGCTGAGCACCAGTTCACGAAGGAAACTGCGAATGTCAAAACCGGAGTCGGCGAAATGCCGGCCCAGCTGCTGCAGGAGCTGCGGATGGACGGCGGGGTTGTCCGCGTGCAGCATATCCAGCGGATGAGTCAGCCCGCGTCCGAACATCAGTGACCAGAGTCGGTTGGCCGCATTTTCATTAAAGGCCGTGTTGCTGCCGTCGGTGGCGGACTGAGCCAGCCAGATGCGGCGACTGACTTTCGGAACCGCTCGCACTCCGTCGGCCGGAGCGATTTGGTACTCTTCGCCGGGAATCATAAACGGTTCAATGCGAGCCGCCATGCCGGGCAGCCGAGGACCAGTGCGATGAGCTGTCCCCTTGATAAATACGCTTTCAAATGTCAGGTCACCACCGGTCCGTTCACCCAGCACCGTGACGTCCTTGCCTTCAATCTTGCGAACGACCGGGTAGGTGGCCGTGGAGACGGCAAGCAGTCCCTGGTAGTCCTGCTGCAGAAAATCGGCGACGATCGGGGAATCATGACACTGGGCACACTGTAAATCCTTCCCGAAAAACATCCGCCCCACGTCCCGCGCAACCGTGTGAGGCTCCGCAGCGCGGTCCAGCAGAAAACGTGCCGCCGGGCGATTCGCTCCAGGCTCGCCGTCCGCCGTGAGCAGTTCCAGAACCAGCTTGTTCCAGGGTTTATTGCTGCGGACGGAACTGAGCAACCACGCCATCCACTCATCCTGCGATACATGCTGATTGGAGCGACGTTCCATCAGCATCACATCCAGCGAAGCTGCCAGATGGCGATGATGCTGCGGCGACTGCAGCAGGCGATCGATGAGCTTTTCACGCTTGCCCGGATCAGTATCCGTCAGAAATGCACGAGCTTCGTCGGCGGACGGGGGCATCCCAGTCAGATCAAGGGCCGCTCGGCGGAGGAATTCGGCATCTGTAGAAGGGGGAATCTGCAGGCCAGCAGGAGCGGCAAGTTCACGATTGACGAGTTGCCGCAGTGGCTCCTGAGCAATCACGGGGAAGGCTGGGAACAGAAGACCAGCCACAAGCAGAAAAGGAACTTTCCGCCATGAGGAAAGGGCCGGAATAAACAGGGTGCTGACAGCATTCATCACGAATGCTCCCCGGGGCAAGATTTTTTGGAGGGCACCGGAGAGGCCGACAGGCGTCAGCTTCACGGCGATGAAGTCGGCGGGAGCAGCGGAAAGCCGGGAGCTTTCCATTGCAGGTGAACGATTAACGAGGACCGGCACTTCGGTCAAGAAGAAGGCCCCTTGGAAATACACGTCATTTGGGAAACTTCGGAAACAGGAATCCAGCAAATTCCGACTCAACCCGAGTTGATTTATCCGGAAAAACCGTCATGCGCGGAACATCCTGACCCCATCGACCGTGCGGCCCATGTCAATCCCCCCCCCCTTCCGTTTTCCGCCGCCGGGAGCGCGAAGCTGGGATGACGAAACGGTGTGAATTCGGGCGAATTGGGATGTTTTCAGTTCTGCCTGCCAGTTGACAGCTCTCACCGCGATCCCTTGTGCAGGGACTGTTGGTCTCTCGCAAAGGCGCAAAG
>Ga0172376_10007305_pt1 | contig 11777 bp, 13 predicted proteins | sample Lak35m_FD_121114 | JGI IMG/M metagenome (GOLD analysis project Ga0172376, IMG submission 121114) | Freshwater microbial communities from Kabuno Bay, South-Kivu, Congo - kab_092012_35m | ecosystem: Environmental > Aquatic > Freshwater > Lake | place: Democratic Republic of the Congo: South-Kivu...
CATCGCCTGCGCTTGTGGAGGAATTCGATGAGTCGCCGCCGTCGGACACCGCCGATGATTTGCCTGTGGCGCAATCGAAGCCCGTTGTGCCTGCATCTGCACCAGCGTCGGAATTTAAACCGCAACCGGCTTATACCCAATCAGCCAATGGCCATTTGCCCAGTGCGGCCAACTGGCCGCAGGTGTCTCAAGAAGTGCCTGCCAAGGGATTGACCCGCCAGGCGCTTGTGCAGGCCGAACTGGTTGAGGCCAGTCGGGATGGCGAGGTGCTGCACATTGTTTTGCGCACAGCAATTAAAGCCTACACCGAACCCAGCATGGCGACCCGTCTTGAGAGCGCACTGGGCCAGTACTATGGAAGCACTGTCCGTTTGCAAATGCAGTTTGGTGAGGCACAGCAAACCGCGCATGCGGTGCAAAGTGAAACCCGCAGGCAAGCCCTTGAAGGCGCCAAGCAAGCCTTGCAGGAAGACCCGTTTTTAAAAGACATTCAGAACTTGATGGGCGCAACTGTGGTCTCAGGTTCAGAACGCACGCTGAGCAACACAGGCCCAGCTGATATTTGACAGGAGAGATTTCGACATGAACATGATGAAAGGCCAACTGGCCGGCTTGATGAAACAAGCCCAGCAAATGCAGGAAAAGATGGCCAAAATGCAGGCCGAAATTGGTGCGCTTGAAGTGGAAGGGCAATCGGGCGGCGGCATGGTGAAAGTGGTGATGACCTGCAAGCACGATTGCAAGCGCATTACGATTGACCCATCGCTGTTGGGCGAAGACAAGGATATGCTGGAAGACCTGGTGGCTGCTGCATTCAATGACGCTGTAAGAAAGGCCGAAGCCACTATGACTGAAAAAATGTCCTCAGTCACAGCCGGTTTCCCAATGCCACCCGGCTTCAAAATGCCATTCTAAGCAACACCCATGAGCCGTTCCGCGTTTGACGCCTTTGATGGCCTCGACCCCTTGGTTGATCTGGTGCAGGCGCTCAAGCGCTTGCCCGGCGTGGGGCCGAAGTCGGCGCAACGCCTGGCTTTTCATTTGCTGCAAAACGATCGCCAAGCAGCCACAGCACTTGGCGAATCGCTGCTGAAAGCTGTGGCAGAAATTCGCCATTGCAGCATGTGCAACAATTTTTGCCATGCCGATGTGTGTTCCATTTGCAGCGACACCCGCCGTAACCCAGGTTTGCTGTGTGTGGTTGAAACCCCAGCCGACTTGGCTGCGATTGAGGCCACTCAAACTTATCGAGGCTATTACTACGTGTTGATGGGCAGGGCATCGCCTTTGGATGGTGTGCGCCCCGAGTCGCTGGATTGGCCCAAATTAAGCCAGCGCCTGGATGACAGCGAAGTGAAGGAAGTCATTTTGGCCACCAACTTCACCAACGAGGGCGAGGCCACAGCCGTGTTTCTCACCGACCGAATTCGCCGTATGGCACTGAAGGTTAGTCGTCTCGCCCGTGGCGTGCCTATAGGTGGCGAGCTTGAATACACCGACCCCAGCACCGTGGCGCGGGCTTTGCTGGATCGTCGCCAGTTGGGCTCTGACCCGGAATAACTCTTTTATTTTTGCCAGCGGCTTTCCATGACCAATCCTTCTGAGCAACCTTCCACCACCAACCTTGGTCCTTTGGCGGGCATCCGTGTGCTTGAATTGGGTTCACTGATTGCCGGGCCGTTTGCCAGCCGAATGCTCGGCGAATTCGGTGCCGAAGTCATCAAGGTTGAAACCCCAGGCAGTGGCGATCCGATTCGTAAATGGCGTGTGCTGCACGAGGGCAATTCCCTGTGGTGGGCTGTGCAGGCCCGCAACAAAAAATCAATTACCCTGAATTTAAAAGCCGAAGAAGGGCTGGCTGTATTGCGCAAGCTGATCGAAAGCGCTGACATGCTGGTGGAAAATTTCCGCCCAGGCCAACTCGAAAAGTGGGGCTTAAGCCCAGAACAATTGCAGGCCATGAACCCGGGCCTGATTGTGGTTCGCCTGAGCGGCTATGGCCAAACTGGCCCCTACAAAGACCGCCCCGGTTTTGGTGCCATTGCGGAATCGATTGGTGGCATGCGGTTTTTAAGTGGCGACACCGACCGCCCGCCTGTGCGTGTGGGTATTTCGATTGGCGATTCACTGGCCGGTTTGCATGCAGTAATCGGTGCGCTGATGGCTTTGCAGCACCGCCATAAAACCGGCAAGGGGCAGGTTGTGGACGTGGCGCTGTATGAATCGGTGTTCAACATGATGGAAAGCCTGCTGCCCGAATATGACTTTGCTGGTGTGGTTCGCAAACGTTCCGGTGCAAGTTTGCCGGGCATTGTGCCATCGAACACTTACACCTGCGGTTGCGGCGGATTCATTGTGATTGGTGGCAATGGTGACGCCATTTTCAAGCGCCTGATGGTGGCAATTGGTCGAAGCGATTTCTCAGAAAACCCCGACATGGCCAGCAACGATGGCAGAGTTCGCCACACCGAGTTGATTGACAGCACCATTGCCCAGTGGTGCCAGGAACGCAGCATTGACGAGGCGCTTGAAGTGCTCGAAAAAGCCGATGTGCCTGTCAGCAAAATTTACAGCATTGAAGACATTGTGCGCGACCCGCAATTTGCTGCACGCGGCATGATTGAAGAACATGCCTTTGGCGACGACCGTACTTTGAAAGTGCCGGGTATTGTGCCCAAGTTAAGCGACACACCCGGCCAAACCCGCTGGCTTGGGCCCAAGCTGGGTGAGCACAATGCGCAAGTGTTGGCAGGGCTGGGTTATTCGGCTGAAGAGATTCAGCAGATGAAGGATGGTGGGGTGATTTGAATGGAAGTTTGTCATTCCTGATTTGCCGCAACCTTGCACCATTGCGCTCTGATCAAGCTGAATTCTGGATTTGCAGCGCATCGCTCATTCTGCCTTGATCCAAGTCGAATTCCCCGGTGTTGAATCTTGCTTGGGGCAAGCGAAACGCAAAAGCGTCTTCGCATCGGTTCCTTGCAGGAACCGCCCCTCGCTTCGAATCAAACCGGGCGACTTGATCTGAAGTCGGCAGAACGATGCGATGCTGCTGCAAATCTGAATTCACGAAAGCCACGGTGACTGGCACGGATAAGAAACCGGATCGCGAAAAAAAGTCGACTCACAGCAAACCGTTATTTAGCTTGGTTCCTTACCGACAGTCGTGTTAGGTGAGCACAAGCGAACTTTGACCCGTTTGTTTTTAACAAACGTCGCCACAGCAGCCTCTTTCAATTTTGCTAAATCTATTTTTTTCGGAGGAAGTAGATTTAAGTTCACCCTTCTCGTATCTAGCCAGAATATTAGATTCAAAATTATCAAATTTTTTCATTTGGCCCACTCCCGCTCAAATAACCCCGAGTCGCTTTTATGCTTGGAATCACCGTCTTCAAGAAAATGTAGTCAGCAGATTGTGTACCTATTGTCACCTTGTATGCTTGAACTCTACCTCTTCGGAGTTACTTCATTCACCCCTCATTTTGCAAGCTCAACTGATCCATTGATACTCATTGTTTTGTATGCAAATGAGGTGACTTTTGACAAGGCCAATTGTAAATGGACGGGCACAAGTTGTTCTCGGGGATACCACCACTCATGGTGGGAAGGTTGTTTCAGGCAGCCCAACTACTGTTTGGGGACCTGCAAACAAACCCATAGCAAGGGTCGGCGACATGGTCACCTGTCCAAAATGTAAGCCGCATTTATTTCCTACCGTTGAGGGGGAAAGCTTTTTCACTGATAACCACATGGCTATTGCTCTTCATGGCCACAAAGTTGCATGCGGAGCTCTGTTAATTGCGCAGGCAAGGCCTAGTAATTTCAAGTTTGATCCAGCTGACGTAATTTACGATGATCGATACATTATTCGAGATGAAAATGGAGTCGGCATTCCGAATGTGTTTTACGGAGTCAGGTTCCCCAGCGGGTCAGTTTCTTTTTTCACTGCTGATGAGCAAGGAGAGACTGAATTTTTTGATACCGAGGATCAGATTAAAGATCTTGAGTTTTTTATCGCTGGGTAGGTGTTGAAAATGAATGATGAAACGATTAAAGCCCCCAGCGGTGAGATGCTCCGCAAAATTGCGCAGCGTAAAACCACTGTAAGTACTGATACTGTGCCGAAGGTTATAAACACGGATTCCACCACAATAGAAGTAGTCATTAGTGCTGGAAAAATTCTGTCAAAGACCTCCCAGTTCGGACACGCTGCAATCATTATTGACGGGATTGCCTATTCAATGGGACCAGAGGGCTACAGCGCAATTTTTTCTGGTGCGGAGTACATTTTGAAGCAGCAACGGTTCCGTGACTCTGCTGGTTTTACGCTGAGGCTCGGCAGAAAGGAAAAGTTAACCATTAAGCAGGAGTTGCAGCGGCGGGTGTCTGCAAATAAGCCTTACAACATGATTGACAACAGTTGTTCGTCAAATGTGGCTGAGGTTTTAGGGTATGGCAATATTGTTGCCTATGATCCAAGATACCTTCCAGGCTTGGTTACCCCAGGCGATCTGTTTATTGCCCTTGGTCGATCAAAAAGGCTCGCAAAAAAGACTGTTTATGAAAAGCTCAATTAGTGCCAATCTTTGTTCTGGAACCATATTTAAATCAGCGTTGTGTGTATTGTTTTTGCTGGCTTGTGGTGAAAAACCTGTCGAATGGACGCCTATTTTTTTGTTGAAGGAAGTAAAGGTGTTTTCCAGAATCGACGGCATTCAGCATCAAGTACTCTTCTCTGCTTTACCCGGTGAAATTTGTGAGCTTGGTGAAAATGTTGAGGGCAAGGTTTTTCTGAATACCCGCATTCGATGCAGTCGTGGCGAAGGTTGGGCCCAATTAAGTGGGGATGATTATCGGGTCAATGGCAGGTAAGCGCTTGAAATCAGATCTGCTTAATTGAGTTGTTCCATGCATGAGAAATTGGCTAACAGCCGCTGCACGATTCTGGCGAGGAGCGTTCAAAAGGTGTTTGAGTGGATCTTGTCGGGTAACTTAATGCAAATTACGCAAGGGATTCAATGTGAGTTGGCCATTTGCCGGAGCGGGTCAGGTTGAGCGAAGGGTTAGGATTCAGCCTCACTGTCGAGCTTCGCTGCAGCCAGCCACGACCTATGTTGTCTTGTTGCAGCTCGAAGTGAAAGACGCATAAGATGCGCTACAACAAAGGGTGACGCTCCCGCGGTGAATAGTCCCCGGCAACAATGGATGCCTTTACTTGAAAGCTGACCACTGCGGTTGGTTTGGTTGGGATGTCCAGGTTCAAGCTCCGCGAGTACACCGGATTTACGCAGTGTGAGAATCTCAGCGTTGGCTTGCTCAATCTCAGCACGTGCAACCGCAATTTGTCGTCGCAGCTTCCGCTCGAGGCTCGCTAGTTCTCCAAGGTAAGTTCGTTCGGCAGCTTCAAAGTTGAGTCCTCGAAACGAAATCGAGAGTACAAACTTTCGACTCATCTCAAAAGATAGTTTCTCGCGAAAATACCGCACTTTTTTCAAAGCCCCGTCTTCGTATTGAGATGCATCATCGATCATACGCAACAATGGGTATCTTCCCACATCGGCGGTCAAAGCATGCGTTTGGTGAGCGATGAGGTTTCGGTAGTCCACGAGATCTTTGAGTTCGTCTGACTCCTGCTGGGACAGTACGCTATCGTCAACCAAAATGCCCCAAGCCTTTTTGTAGAGGTTCTTCGTGCCGGGTGGAAGGCGACCGCAGTTTGGAAGGCCGCGAATCTGGTCGGTTGAGCGGATTGACTCAACGACGAAGTGTTTGAGGTCTTCGATGTAAAAGAGCACGAGTACCATCTCCAACGCGCGTCGCTTCAGTTCATTCTTTTCGAACGCGCCTAGACGATTACCGCGTGGAAAATGGTTTTTCATCGATTGACTCAGGACCGTTTGTTAGAACCCTCGCGAGGCTCAAAATCTTTCTTTCTCTAAGTTATACCGTATTTCGCACCAGCGTAAGCCAATAATCTGGTGTTTGGCGTAATCGGTTCCAGGCATTCGCGAAGTTCGCTTTGCCGTCATTCCGCCTTCAAGAAAGCCTGCCCGTTTGCTGAATTTACTGTCCGGTCGGCAAGGCCGAAAGCGCAGTCCGCCAGCTTTTTAGCGGGTGCGCTTAGGACAAGGAAATACAGCAAACAGGGGGCATTCAGGTTTTCTGGCGGAGGAGGGCATGCGACTTTGCGAGTGCCAGATAAAGAACGGGCCTAGAACTTCACGAATGTAATTTAACGAACCACCTCACGCTTTCAACAACCCATCCAGCGTTATCGAATCTTTCACAAACGCCCGAATGCCTTCCGCAAGTTTCTCTGTGCCCATGGCATCGGCATTCAATTCAAAGCGAAAAGCCGCTTCGCCGTCGGGGAATGTTTCACGTGGCTGCGCAAGTGCCCAATCAATGCCCAGGTCGACCTTCAGTGGCGCATCGTCCGCCCGCAGTTCAGCCAACAACTCAGGGCTGATGGTAAGCAGGTCGCAACCCGCGAGCGCCTTGATTTGCCCCGCATTGCGAAAGCTGGCCCCCATTACTTCCGTGCGAATTTCATTTTGTTTGTAGTAGGCGTAAATGCGGCGCACCGATTGCACGCCAGGGTCGTTCACGCCCGCATTGGCAGCTTCATCCCAATTGCTACCAGCCGATTTTTTGTACCAGTCATAAATTCGACCCACAAAAGGTGAAATCAATTGAACACCGGCTTTGGCGCAAGCATGCGCTTGAATGGGCGAGAACAGGAGTGTGAGGTTGCAATGAATGCCCTCTGCTTCAAGGGCTTTCGCTGCTTGAATGCCTTCCCAGGTGGAGGCGATTTTGATCAACAGGCGTTTTTCTGTCGCAATGCCTTCAGCCCGGTACAGGGACACAATTCGCTTTGCGCGGGCAATGGTGGCCTCTGTGTCAAAGCTAAGCCTCGCATCCACTTCGGTGGAAACACGACCAGGAATAATTTTCAGAATTTCAGTGCCAAAAGCCACCAACAGGCGATCGGTTTGCAGCTCAAGCGGCTCATGACCATATGCAACCTTGATTTGCTCCAGCAGGGGCAAATATTGTGGTTTTTGAACTGCTTTTAAAATCAGCGATGGGTTGGTGGTGGCGTCTTGGGGAAGAAAGGCGGCAATCGCCTGAAAGTCACCCGTGTCAGCCACCACAGTGGTGGCTTGTTTCAGTTGTTCTAATGCGTTGCTCATGGCTTGATGGTGGCGAAAATTCAACGAAGTACGCTTCAGTATAGGCTTTTAACGCATTTATTTGATGAATGAAATAGTATCCTTTGAACAGGAATTAAAAAAACACAACAAACAATGAGTACTCGCCATGTATTCTGAACAAGAATTGGAACAACAACCCTTGATTGATGATGATCAATGGGGACGCCTCGAGAGTGAATTGGGGCTTGAAATGCTGCAGGAATTCGCACAGGAGTTTTTCGAAGAAACGCGTGAAATCTGGTTTGTGCCCGGTTTTGATCCTTTCTCCATCGAGGAAAAAGCGTTTAAATCCATGGCGCACCGAAGCGCGGGTGCAGCGGGCACCATCGGTTTCAAAAAACTCAGGTTCGCTTTTTTGTGCATGGAGCACAATCCGCTTGGGGATGAAACCCGGCATTACCTGTCGGCCATGGCCACTATTTTTCAATCGACCCAGGACTGGGTACAAAGCAAGCAATAAATCATGCAATATTCTTCGGCACGGCCCTGGGCAAGCCTGGGCCTGGCAATTAGTCTTGGTGCGTTGGGTTTGGCACTGTTCTTTCAAATCAGCAAAGAATGGTTTCCGTGCCCGTTGTGCATTATTCAGCGTTATGCCTACCTTGCAACAGCCTTTGGCTTTTTGGGCATTGGTTTGACCAGTCGAAAAAGTATGTGGTCAGCGGTGTTTGTGTTGTTGGCACTGCTTGGCTTTGTGGCGGGTGCGGGCGTGGCTTTCTACCATGTGTGGGTGTTGTCGAACCCGGCTCAAACCTGCGGCGTTGACCCCCTGCAAAACACTTTGAATGCTTTACCCTGGGTTCAGTATTGGCCCGATATGTTCGTTGCCGACGGTTTGTGTACCGATGAATATCCACCTTTGTGGGGTTTGTCATTGCCCATGTGGAGCGGGCTTGGTTTTCTGGCGCAAGGCCTTGTGTTGTTGATTGCCGTTCGTACCCGGCAGTACGTCAAAGGCTCATGGTAATTGGGTTGGCAAGGGTCACCCAGTTCTGGGTGCTTTGGCTGGTCATTTGCTTTCTTTCCAGGGTTTCCATGTAGCCCAGCAAGGCACCCAGTGCGTCCATGGCATGCGGATTTTTGCTCTGCCTGACAGCGTGCAAAACCACGGCCAGTGCATCGTCAAGATTGGCGTCGCTGTCCTGCAAAGGAGCGGCCATTTGAAGCTCAACAGTTTCCGGGAAACGGAAGTCGTGTTTGGGTGTGGCGTGCAGTTGTATGGTTTGCATGGTGGTGAACCTGGATCTGACTTGATCCAAGAATCTCATCTTTGCCGTTGTGCCCACTTTCTGAATAAACCACTTTTTTTGATCCAGTTCAGCAGATCCCCGAAACGGACCCCACCGATCGGGCGATCATTTTTTTGGCAGTCCGCTCGTTATGTATTAGACGAATAGGAGTCTGCCCATGTTGATCAATATTTCAGATGCCCAGGTCGTGCAACCTTTGTTGCAACGCAAATCCCTGTCGCCCGAGCATTTGTATCTTTATTCCGGCAAACATTACAACCCGGGTACGCGCGTGGCCGGGGAAAGCCTGGTGGCGCTGGAAACTGAACTGACCCAGTCCACTTTGCTGTACCTTCAGGCGCAGGATCTGTTTGAAGAACTGGATTGTTGTTACAAGGTGCTGTCCAAAGCATTGGTGGATGAAGAACCAGAGACTTTTGTGCTGGTGATGGACGAGCTTGCAGGGCGGTTCAAGCACATTGCCATTCATCACTTCGACCTTGCTTATGCCTACCTGGCCTGGCACACGGCAGACGATTACCCGGTGATGCACCACATGCTGGTGGCTTTGACCCTGTTTCGGGTGGGTTTGTGCAGCAATCGGTTTTCCGATGAAGAACTGACCTCGCATTTGAAAGCCGCATTGACCATGAACATCAGCATGTTGACCTTGCAGGCACGTTTGCGGGCTCAAACCGAACCGCTGTCGCGCGATCAGCGGGAAACAATTCGCAAGCACCCGGAGCAAAGCGCCAACAAGTTGAAGTTGCTGGGTGTGAAAGATGAAATCTGGATTGAATCGGTGCGCATGCACCACGAGTTGCCCGATGGTTCGGGGTATCCAAACCAGGTACCGAACAACAATGTAGGTTCTGTGCTGTTGAGTGTGTGCGATTCGTTCAATGCAAGAATGGCCCAGCGTGACTACCGCAGCAATTTCACGGCGGAGCAGGCTGTGAAAGACCTGTTTGCCCATGCCGATCACTTGTACAGCTGCTTCACGGCCATCATTCTTGAAGAGTTGGGAATTTACCCGGCTGGCAGTTTGGTGCAATTGACAGGCAGTCAAATTGGCTGCAGCCTGATTCGGGGTGAAACTGCAATCAGCCCTGTGGTGCTTGTGTTTCGCAATTTGCCCAGCCCGGGCCCGGGGGCAGCGTTGGTGGACACCTCAACCGATGGCCACAAAGTACGCAACGCCCTGCCCAGGCGAGACCTTGGCAAATTGCCAGGGCTGCTGGAGCTGCTGTCCAAGGTGGTTTAGAACGATCCGCGTTCAGGCAATTGAAGGCTGGCGACCGTTTGATTGCCCACGCGGTTTAATTTCAGGGTGATGTGGTGGCGAGAGGCAATGCGCTCGGCGGTGGCCAGGCCAATGCCTTCGCCTTCAAATTCGTCGTTGCCGTGCATGCGGTGAAACAGCTGAAATTTTTGGGCATCGTGAGTTTCCGAGAAGCCCACGCCATTGTCGATGATTTCCAGGTTGCTCGGGCTGCTCTGCCGAACAATGATTTTTGGAGATTCAACTGGTTTGGAGAATTTCACGGCATTGTCGAGCAACTCTTTGAATGCTTTCATCATCATTGGCTTGTCAAAACGCCATTTGCCCTGCACCTGAATTTCAATCGGTACGGGCGAAAAGTCGAAATGCTCGTTCACCACTTGCAGAAGTGTCTCGTTCAGGTCGTGCAGTTGAACATTCAATGGGCAAACACCCAGGCGCAGGTATTCAATCAGGGCGTCCAGCAACACACCCATGCGTTTGCCATTTCGGCGAATTTCTTCAAGTGATTTGCTGGCCTCGGGGGGCGCATTTTCGCCGAGGTCGTCGGCAAGGAAAAAGGAGTAGGCGTCAATGGCGCGAAGCGGTGCCCTGAAGTCGTGTGCAATGGTTCCGGACAACCAGTTCAACTGGCTGAGCAAATCATTGTTCTCTTTCATTTGTCGCTGCGTTTCTATGTCGACACTCAGATTGAGTTGACCCAAGGCCTCTTTCAGGCTGTCAATTTCAGACTGCTGGGCAAGCAGCATTTGTTCATGTGACTTTTGGATTTCTTTCAACTGCTCGCGCGCCAGGGCCTGTTGGCGTTTCATTTCGCCGCGCAATTTGCTGGACAGCGATTCCAGCGCAGCTTGCTTGCTGCGCAGGTCGTTGAGTTCAAGTTGTTGGCTGGTGGCCTGTTCGGGTGTCAGCAGCCGTTGGCCGGTGACAAAAGACAGCAGTTTAAGCAGCAGGCGCAGCACGTGAAAATTTAGTTGGTCTTGATGGTTGAAACCTGGGACACGGGCGCTTTCTGGTCTTTTGCACCAATGGAGTCGGTGTAAGCCCGGTAGGCTTTGCCTGCCGATTCAGCCCTGTAGGCTTCGACTTCACCCCGGTTAATGCCCTCGGCCTGCTCTTTCAGCCAGGTACGGGTGCTCAAGCCAGTTTCAGCATCGGTTGTGCCGGAAATGTGTGATGAGCCCTGATTCGTGTTGGCAGTGCTGTCTTGGGCGCTAGCCAGCAGGGGTGAGGCGCATAACAAAGCGGCCACTATCCACGGAGTGTTTGAGTTCATTGGGTATTTCCTTTGGCGTCAAAACGCCTTTTGATGGAATTGGCTTGCGACATCACCTGGTTGCGAGTGTTGTCAGACCACTGCAGGCGATCTGCGATGTCCATGGCCATGTTGAAATCATCAAATACCAAGCCCCACAAGGCGAGGTTGGCCATGATCTTCGAATCGCCACTGGCCAGCTGATTGGCTTTCATCAGTGTGTTGTAGGCGGGTTCTTTCTGACCTTCCAGCAAGTACACCAAACCCAGGTCGGAGTAGGCATTGATATTCAAGGGGTCTGCCTGAATGGATTTTTCCAGTCGGGTTGCCGCGGTTTTCAGATCACCGCGTTCGATGGCCACTTTGCCCAAACCGTACCAAACTGGCCCGCTTTTTTGTTGGCCTTGTCCGCTAAGCAATGATTTGTACACAAGCTCGGCTTGGTCCAACTGGCTGGTTTTTCGCAGCGAATCGGCGCGCAGTTGCTTGCTTTGCCGGTCCGATCCCCATTTCTGGTCGTAAGCATCCAGGTGAGCCAGAGCGGCGTAAGCGTTGTCTTGTTCAATCATGGTTTGAACAAGTTTCAGGTGCAGGTTCTTCTCGCGTTCAGCGCGGGCTTTTCGGGTTTGTTCGTCTTCCCGGTCAAGTTCTTTGCGTTCGGCTTCGATCAATGCGTCTTGGGTGGGGCTTGTGGCACTGATATTGGGCGCACTGGGCGTAGTAGCGGGTTCGGGGGCTGGCGCAGGTGCATTGGATGCCCGCTGCGGTGTTGCACACGCAGCCAGAACCAAGGG
>Ga0172376_10007307_pt1 | contig 11777 bp, 7 predicted proteins | sample Lak35m_FD_121114 | JGI IMG/M metagenome (GOLD analysis project Ga0172376, IMG submission 121114) | Freshwater microbial communities from Kabuno Bay, South-Kivu, Congo - kab_092012_35m | ecosystem: Environmental > Aquatic > Freshwater > Lake | place: Democratic Republic of the Congo: South-Kivu...
GAAAATCCAGCCATGGGGCGGGTCTTGTGGCTTTGAGGTGATAAGGATGCCCTCGGGGCGCTTCCGTAAGCGCACTTGGATCTGCCAAGCGCGAGACTTTCCGACATATCGCCAGGCAAGCTCGCGAATCAAACGGGTGCGCTTGTTGTCGAGTTCATCCAGCAATTCGCCGCCCAACTGCACATCATCCGCCAAACGGCGTTGGAATTCAGGAAAACGATCAGGTGATTTTTGGGGCATTGTTAAAGAACAAGGAGGTATTTTAAAAAAAATTGTGCTAAGTAATTTTTTAATGATTTATATTAAAATAATCTTCTATAGATCTGCATAATGATTCTATGCAATCGTTAAACTGATTCTTGCTCACTGTTAAAGGTGGCATTAGTAATAAAACATCGCCAATGGATCGTGTGAGCAGTCCGTATTTTTTTGCATTTTCAGAAATGTTCCAACCCACTCTCAAGCTGGGATCAAATGGTTTTTTTGAGACAGAATCGGCAACAATTTCTACATCGAGAATCATTCCACATTGTCTTACATCTCCTACATTTGGGAGTTCCCAAAACTTTTCTGATTTTTTTTGAATGTAGCAAATCTTTGCTTTCAATTTATCCGAGAAATCATTTTGGGATAATATCCTAAGATTTTCTATTGCAGCTGCACATCCTAGCTGGTTTCCGCTATAGCTGTGGCCATGATAAAATGTTTTTTCTGGTCCGCCTATGAAAGGTTCCACCAGGCTTTCGCTTACAATAGTGGCAGCCAATGGCAAATATCCAGCTGTGAGCCCCTTGGCGAGACAGAGAACATCTGGCATGCATTCCTCTCGATGGAATGCCATGGGACTCCCGGTTCGAAAGAAACCTGTCATTACTTCGTCAAGTATCAGCTTACCTCCGGCTTCTTGAGTGATTTTTGATATTGCCGTTAGATAGCCTGGAGGGTGCATTATCATTCCTGCAGCACCTTGAACGATTGGTTCAATTACAGTTCCAGCAAAAGAGTCTCCGCACTCTTCGACGGTTTTTTTAAATTCACTAATGCATTCAAAATGACATTTTCTGTATTCGCGTCCGTCTTTTCTATCGGGCTTAGCTTGGTTGTAAGGACAACGATAGCAATAAGGCATCATCGCCTGCGCTGATTCAAACTGCAGTTTCTTGTAGTAGCCGTGAAAACCATCGCTATGGCTTACGCTCATCGCACCAACCGTATCGCCATGGTATCCTCGACTAAGCGAGACGAATTTTGCCCTTTTACCCTTTCCAGTCATCTCAAAATGCTGGATCACAATTTTTATTGCTGCTTCTATAGCAGTAGACCCGTCATCAGAGAAAAAAACGCGCGATGGAAATGACTTAGGATCGATTCCCACCGGACGACAGAATTCTGCGAGTTTTTCCGCTAGTTCCGGTGCCAACTCGTTGGTCAGTCCCAGAAATGAACTATGGGAGATTTTTCTTAGTTGGTTTCGTATCGCACGGTCTATTCTTGGGTTGCGGTGCCCATGAAGATTTACCCAAATTGAGGAATTTCCATCTAGAAACTTGCGTCCGGTCGAGTCTTCCAGAATGCAGCCCTTTCCTTTGACAATAACGGTCGGGTTGTATTCCTGATCCAACCAAGTCGAGAAAGGAGTAAACGGGTGCCAGACGAAGTTGCGGTCTTTTGCGACGGTTTTTTCCGACTCAATCACGGTTTTTACAATCCGTGGGTTGCTTTGTTTCCAAGGACGCTCTTCCAGTAGACAATAAGTTCCTTGTCGGATGGAAGGGAAACCGCATTTTTGTCCAGATAGATTGCCCTCAGGCTTGAAAGATGCAGCTCGATTTCATGGATTTCTGCAATCAAATCCGTCGATGAATTTCCTGAATCGCGCAGTGATTTCAGGCCCTCCATGTGTTGGAGCGCAAAGAAATAACCGGTTGCTGCTAAATTTTCGAACCTGTTTTGGCAAAGATAATAGACGACAAGCAGGCGCCTTGAGCAGACAAATTTTTTATCTTCGGGCCATCCCCAAACCACGCTTCTTATGTGCCATGCAAAATTGCCAATAAAAGTCTGTCGCTGGGTTCCTTCGGCAGGGAGCCTTTGGGCCACAGTAAGTATCATTTCGTAAAACCGCAGGAAGTCCGTGATTTTTCTTACAAACTTCCAATTCGTTTGGAATCCGCCATCCAGTCGTTCAAAAGCGGGGGAAAAATCTGCGTCGGGATCGCCCACTTTGGGCAGTGAGACATTCAAGGTTTCCCTGCAATTTTGCCAAAGTTTTTTCCAATTTTTTAAATAGGGATGGTCTCCCGAAAAGTCTGACTCAAACTCGCATGCCACCTCCTCAAGCATCATCGCTTTGAAGAAAATGAGTCGCCTTTCTGCGAAGGCCACCCGCACCTCACTGTAATCCGGGTCCTCATGGAAAGACCGGTTGAAATCAACCACCCACTCCAAAAATTCCTTGTTCGATTCTTTGCGAAGTTGGATCAGTGCGCCACCCAAGGCGATGAAAGCTGCAAGCATCGTCAATCCTCCCCCGATGAGTCCACCAAAAATCGTGCCCCAGAACTGCGCTGCCGCTGCTTTGTCGCCGATATCACCATCCGCATTGGGTCCTTGTTGGATTTGCAACCAAATCAACTCGGAAAAATATCCAGGTTGGAAAAGTGTGTCTTTAACAATGTTAAAAATCCACGCGAGTCCGGCAAGAAAGAGGACCGCACTCAAGACACCGGAAAGCCAAAGTGCCGATGTCCCAAGCGAAAAATCTCCCCGGATTCCCAAGCCTTTGTTTCTCATTTTATTTTTTTGTAATAGTTAAGCAACAAAGGGACTCCGCATCGGGAAACTCGAATTTGAAGCCCTTGCGCGTTAAAAAAGATTTGCCCCTGTCGGTAGCGGCATGGGCAAAAATACGGCTTGTTGTCCCGGGTGTTAATCTTGTGAAAATCGCGTAAAGCAATCCCGATACAATTTGCCTGCGTCTTGTTTGTTCGGGCTCGTTTACAGCTATGGCTGTCATGATCCAGTTATTGATTCCCTTCGTCGGGGATTCCGGCATCGCCTTCTCATCGATATCCGAGTCGATCAACTCGCCTGTTTTCAATCTTGAGACTGCATCATCGCTCAGCGGCCACATCGTTGCATAGCCTGCAATTTTCCCATCCTCCTCGTAGACGAGAAGCCCCTCATTGTGCCGGGCGTGCATGCGTGAAATTCTGAGCATGCCTCGGTCCCAATCCTCTCCTGGAAAGAACGCTTCCCCTGCGTTCCGGTATAGATGGAGTTCATGTGAAGCGAGTGAGCGCACTTTTGGTGGGAGTTCGACAGTTGTCAGAAAAGTATTTCCGTAACTTCCTCCATAGACTTCCCGGAACCTTGATAGCCGGTCATGCCCGATTTGCTTTGCATAATCCTGGCATGCATCCACGCTCGGGCTCTGTTTATTCACGAATTTATAGCCTTCACAGCAAGTGGTGGAAACCCGAATCTCGGGATTGCCAAGGTTCCCCAAATAAACATGCAATGGCCAGACGAAGCACTCTTGTGGTTTCACCCCATCGTTATGAAGAACGCACAGGTTTTTGCTGTCAAGAAACATGCAGCTGTCTTCTTGGTCGAATAGAAAGAACCCGGCCTCTTGTTTCAGATTCCTTTGAAACCTCTCCAACCACTCTGGCTTGTGAAGTTTAACCCAATTTTCAATTTGCATTTTTTCCTCGGGCAAAAGGAAGAGAAGACCCTTTTTGCAACAACTTGAGGCGCAATCCATGCAGGCTTTTGCAAGACTCTCGTTTGATTTCTCGAATTGTTCTACGGATGGTTTCATAGTTGTTTGGTGGCTTCGCGGAAAAAAAGGATGCTCGAGTAATCTTTCAAACCGCAGAAAGCTTGGGCATGAAAGGATGCAACGGATTTAAACCCCATTTTTTCGTGAAAAGCAATGGAAGATCTGTTGGGGTATGGTCCGGAAGCCACGTATGCCGAAAGGTGTGCTCCCACGGACCGATTGAAAAGATCCATATATAGGGATTTACCAATTCTATTACCAATGAGGTCTCTTTGCACTGCCATCTCGGTAATATGGTAATGACTTTCCAGAGCAATCCGCGTTTCCAAAGGCTCACTCCAACTCAGTTGATCCAGCAATTCGGGTTTTTGCACAGCAAGCAGATAGCCTGCGAATCTTGTCTCAAGGAAAGCCACCAGAAGAATGTTTTCCTGGACGCAAAGCGACTGGATTTTATCGGCGCTTGTTTCCAAAAGCAAAAAACCGCTGCTCAAGTTGCCTGAGAGGTTTTGGATCGACCAGGCATTGTGTAATTTCACAATATCATTAATATCAGTAAGATTTGCTGTGCGAATTTTGATAAGCTCGTGCTGTGAGGTCCCCATTTTTCTGATTCCAAGCTGAAATTGTATACTTACTACTTTTTTCCATTAGCTTCGACAAGTAATCTGTTGACCTCTTTTTGGAGTTCCCCCGAAATTTTTAGGAGGGTGGCGTTGCGCTCGGGTTGGAGTTTGCTGGAGAGGGTTGCGAGGAACTTCTTGTTGGCTGGGTCGGGAATGGCTTTGATGAGTTCGGCGAGGTCGGAGGGCGAGTTGCCCATGGCCACGGCGAACCGCTGGAGTGTGGTTTCGGAGGCGCCGGGTTTTGCGGCGAGGCGTTTGGCGAGGTCGGAGCGTGTGGCGGGTGAGTGAATGAGCAGGAGTTTCGCGCTGGCGCGCTCGGGATCGGATTCCGCAAGGGCGGAGACGAGTTCGGCAAGAACTGTATCGCGGAGTTTTGGGGACTCGATGGCGAAGATGTGGTTTTCCGCTGCCAAGAGGTTTTGCTTGCCGAGTTGGAAACCCGCAAGGGCGGCGTGGATGGGATCAAGCGCGGCTGGGTCGGAGGGATCAGTAAATTGAACGAGCCAGCGGCCGAGGGCTTCTGTTTCGCCAAGGCGGGCGTGGGCGAGGCAGATTTCTGGAGCCACGCTGAGGAGGGACTTGGCATCGGAGAGTCGGGCATTTTCCAATCCCGCGAGCCACTCGCGGGACCAGTCTGCGTTTTGATCATATGGGAGCGTTGCACAGGTGCCACCTATTGCACCGGGCAGCATGGAGACCACAGAGACGCGCTCCACGCGCTGGCGGTAAAGATCGAAGCCGCTTTCCTTGAGCGTGCCGCCGAACCAATTCTTCCAAGGCGCTGCGGAGAATTCCGGATGGCGGTCCAACAAATTCTCGGTGGGCTTTGCAAATTTATGCTCGCCCAGAAGGCTGAATGCCCAGCAAAGAATCGTGACAAGTTTTTCCAATTCCGAATCCGATTGCTTTTCGCATGCCATGGCTTCCTTGCCCCAGTCCCAGCCTCGGCTTTCAATCATCGCAGTGTCACGACGAAGCCATGCGGCTTGCGCGAGGATTCCCATTGTTTGAGCAGGATGAAAATCGCATTCCAGTTCCTGCAATGAGGTCATGCCGTCGAGTGGCGTGAGACTTCTGAGGCGCTTGCAGCCTTGGAGATTCAATTTTCTTAGCCTGCCGAGATTGCCAAGTGGCCCGAGATTGGAAACAGACGAGCAGGTATCAAGATGCAGTGACTCCAAATTCGACAGGCAGGAAAGAGGTGCGAGGTCAGACACTGCGCGGCAACCCTTCAATTGCAAATCCGAAATCCACGGCAGATCGGCGAGCGGTTTCAAATCTTCCAAACTTTCGCAACCGCTCAAATCGGCGTGACCTCGCTGTCGGAATCGGGAAAGACTTTTGAGGTTTGGAATTTTTGTCAGCGGGTTTAAATCGCGGAGGCTTTTGCAGCCATCCAAGCCAATGCTGTAAAGCATCGGCAGATCGATGAGGGGTGTTAGATTTGTCAATCTCGAACATTTTCCGAGATTCAGATTTTCGAGTTCCTTCATGCCTGCGAGTGCGCTGATATCTTGCAGGCGTTCCCAAGATTCCACTTCAAGAATCTGCAATTTTTCAAGCTGCGAGAGGAAGTTCAGATTGGTCGCCGAGGGCACACTGAACCAAGCCTGGCCGCGTGAGATGTCCAGTTCGCAGAGTGCGGTTAACCCAGCCAAAAAATCGAAATTATTGAATCCCGCGATGCCCGAGATTTTCAGTTTTTCCAGCGTCGAGAGAGAAGCGATAGCAGAAAAGTCTGGAACTTTGGAGCATTGAAAAAAGTTCAGATCTCTCAACCGAGATAGTCCGCACAAGGCTTCGATGCCTGTGATGGACCAGCAACTCGAAAGATTCAGCAGCTCAAGCTGAGTGCATGCGGCAAGGGGATCGATCTTTTCGATGGATCGGCAACCATCGAGAACGAGGCGGCGAAGAGAAGTGGTTTTTTCCAACGAATCGATCGTCCCCAGTCGATCCAGGCCGGAGAGATCGAGGCTTTGAAGTTTCTCCAAAGCCCCCAGTGGGGAAATGTCGCGGATTCCATCGCATTGGGCGAGTGAGAGCGTGAGAAAATCCGCCCGGTTAACAAGGGAACTCAGATTTACCAGCAAGTCGCAGGAGAAAATTCCGATGTGGCGGATTTCAGCGGTAAGCGCTCCCAAAATATCACCGATGCACTCATCTGACAAATCGGCTTTGCCGGTTATCCGTCCATCGGCTCCACGATTGTCCGAGTGGATTGTAGCCGCAACGGGTCGACCATTGATCGACATAACCGCGACGGATTCTGATTCGACCGCTTCCACGAGCCATTCGGGTTGCGTGAGCAAATCTTCCTCAGGGAGAAATTCCAATTGGTTGAATTCGCAAACTGTGCAAGGGGTAAAATCTTTGATGAAGCCGCTCACTGCGTTTTCAAATTTAAAGCCAAATCGGGAGAAAAACCCTTTCAAGGCATTCGGGCACACCTCTTGCTTTTCAGACAGGCGGATTTTAATTTTCATCAGCTTTGCGAGGCCTCGGCCAGATAACGATCGGCTTCTTGAGCGAGACCTTCTGCGATTTTGCGGAGGGTGGCGTTGCGCTCGGGTTGGAGTTTGCTGGAGAGGGTTTCCAGGAAGGTTTTGTTGGCTGGGTCGGGAATGGCTTTGATGAGATCGGCGAGGTCTCTTGGCGAGTCGCCCATGGCCACGGCGAGGCGTTGGAGCGTGGTTTCGGATGCGCCGGGTTTTGCGGCGAGGCGTTTGGCGAGGTCGGAGCGTGTGGCGGGTGAGTCAATGAGCAGGAGTTTCGCGCTGGCGCGCTCGGGATCGGATTCCGCAAGGGCGGAGACGAGTTCGGCAAGAACTGTATCGCGGAGTTTTGGTGACTCGATGGCGAAGATGTGGTTTTCCGCTGCCAAGAGGTTTTGCTTGCCGAGTTGGAAACCCGCAAGAGCGGCGTGGATGGGATCAAGCGCGGCTGGGTCGGAGGGATCAGTAAATCGAACGAGCCAGCGACCGAGGGCTTCTGATTCGCCAAGGCGGGCGTGGGCGAGGCAGATTTCGGGAGCCACGCTTAGAAGCGCCTTGGCATCGGAGAGTCGGGCTTTTTCCAATCCCGCGAGCCACTCGCGGGACCAGTCTGCGTTTTGATCATACGGGAGCGTTGCACAGGCGCCACCGATTGCACCGGGCAACATGGAAGCCACGGAGACACGCTCCACGCGTTGGCGGTAAAGATTGAACCCGCATTCCTTGAGCGTGCCTCCGAACCATGCTTTCCATGGCTCTGAAGTAAATTCAGTGTGGCGATCCAACAGATTTTCCAAAGACTTCGCGAATTTGTGCTCCGCCAAAAGGCTGAATGCGTAGCAGAGGGTGCTTGCAAGTTTTTCTAAATCGAAATTGGTTTCGATTTCGCAACCCTCTGCATCTTTGAGCCAGCTAAGTCCATGATCTAAGATATATTTAAAATCCCTTCTTTGCGTAGCACTGTAGGCAAGTATTTCAGTAGTTGCTGCTGGGTGCAACCCTGTTACGAGTTCGCTAAGTTGATCTAACCCTCGAAGAGGTTCAATCGAGCGTAGTCGAGGTAGTCCACGACATATAATCATCTTGAGTGATTTGCATAAATTCAATGGAAATAAATCAAATATTTTATCTGAATTATCTAAGTTAATCCGCTCAAGATTTATCAAATTGGATATAGGGGTTAAATCTGTTACTGAGTGGCAACCCAGCATGTTTATTTCTAATAAATTAGTTAAAGATGACAAAGGGGACAAATCATCACATGAAGAACAATAACTTAAATTAATACTCAACAAATTATTCAGTTGCGATAGAGGGGCTAGTGTAGTAACCGAGCAACATGATTCGATGTCGAGTTTTTCTAACTTTCTTAACGAAGAAAGTGCACTCAAATCTGCTATAAAACGGCAAGCACATAAATCAAGTTTGCTCAGATTTATTAGTTTCGAAAGTGAAGAGATATTTTTAACAGAGTTACAGCCTCGCAGGCTTAGATATTTTAGATTATCTAAAAATGATAATGGTTCGAGATCTGAAATGCCTTCGCAGGAACCTAAATCCAAGTTCGTCAGGTTTGACAGATGGGAAAGAGGACCAATATTCACTATAGATGTGCAATAATTTAGATTTAAATGTGTAAGATTGCGTAATTTGGATAATACGCTGAGATCAAAAACTCCGGAACAATATGTTATTTCTAGATTATTTAGAGTTATTGTATTAGATATTGGCTCAAGATTAGACAGTTCATCGCATCCGTTAATTCTTACGCTCTCTAGTGCCACTAATGATAATAATGGAGATATATCAGATATCAATTTTGATTCATCTATATTAATGTTTTTTAGTGAAATGAGGGAAGATATGGGGGTTAGATCATGAATTCTGTTACATTGAGTTAGACTTAGCGCTTCAATGTGTCTCAAAGATGAAAGCGATGAAAGATCGGTTACAGCACTGCAGTTAACTAACCGAAAACTCAATAAATTTTGATTTAACTCTAAAGAACTAATATCTGAAATTCGTTTGCAATAATTAATTGTTAAATGATTTAATTTTTTTAAACAACTTAATGAGGGTAGTTTTGTGATTTTGTGGCATTGAAATAACTCTAAAGTTTCGGTGTTTGGCCAATGATGCAGATCATCGAGACTTTCCTTCTTGAAAGCACTTATTCTTAGAGCGATGACATCGTTAGCAAACAACTTTACATCATCGATGTCACTATCTGCTAAATTAATTTCAGCAGCTACAGGAAAAGTATTGATATAAAAAACAAGAGCACCTTTTTGCTCTTTTAAACTGCATATCCAATCGGATTCTTCTTTTAATTTATCTGGAATGGAAATAAGCAATCGGAATATAAATACATGTTTATAGATATCTATATCAATATATTGCTCAGATAATGGATTACTTGGATTTAAATCAAGCGACTCGTAAAAACCGTGAACCAAATCCCCTTCTAATGCCAAGGATATGTCACATTTGATAGAAATAGGTGTCATGTTAAATTGGGTATTAAAAAGTGCATGTTTATTTTTACCTAAACCAACAATCTGACTGTTTCCCCCCACTCGAATTTGCCTGTTGCTGTAGACCAACGTGATAGGATGATTCGAAGTTCGGAAATAGCCTGTTCCGATGGCTTGGCATTTTGCCTTGTGAGTGCCCGGAAAGCGAGGAGGATACGCTTGGATTCACTATTATCGGCGGCCGCCAGGGAAATTACGGTTTCCCAATCCGACTCTGTTGCGGCTTTGTCGAGAGTTTCGCGGAGGTGTGCAGAGAGTTGTTCTCGACCTGTCAGGGCAAGCACGGTGAGTTCCGCTAATTGGTCGGCGTCGATCTCATCCGCCAGTGCGGTGGTTCGGCGAACGCGGGCCACATCTGCGAGGATAGGCGTGGGATTGCGGAGCGTTCGTGCGGCGCTTTCGCGGTAGTTTTTATCTAAAAGAAGGTTCGTGGATTCCGTCGCGCGCCCGATTGCAAGGAGGTGGCGGATGCCATTGGCGAATCCATAGGCTTTGAGACTTGAGCCGAAGGCATCCGGTTCATTCCAACGGGTGGCAGGTTCCGCAAGTCGTGCGTGGGCGGCATCGCGTTCGTGGGCTTCGTCGAGATACTCTCGCCAGACGGCTTGGCGCAGGTAGTCGTGGAAAAAGCTGAGTTGCCCCTCGCGGCTCACTAGGGATTCCTCAAGCGCAAGGTAAAGGGGTGCCCAGTAATGTCGCGGAAGAGGGTTTGTAGCTGGGTTGCTGCCGGGTGAGAGGAGCTGAAGGAGTTCGCCCTCCGATAGACCTCGCAATGAGGTGCCCATGAGCCCGAGAGCCCGGTGGACGAGGCTGGGGTGTTCCTTAGGCGTGAAATCCCGCTCGAGGTTTTTCAACACATGCACAAACAGGGCGGCGGGGTCTGGGCAGGTTAGCATTTTATCGATATCTCCCGCGAGGTCCTCATGCCGCGAGCGGAGTCGGAGTTCATCCAATACGGTGCGAAGGAAGAGCGGATTTGCCGTTTGGGGAGAGGCGAGGATTTTTTCCTGCAGGCGTTGGTCGAGCGCTCTGGAGAAGAGTTTCAAGTAGCCGGCCATGATCTCCCGCTTTTCACCGGGAGCGAGGGGCGGGATGTGAATCTGGAAATCCTCTCCAGTCCAGCCACGGCGAGCCATCTCGCGCAGTGAGTCGCCCGGCAGCGTGCTGAAAACAACGCGGATGTTTGCAGGCCATTCCTCTGGCCACCACCAGAGTTCGCGGTCTCGGGCGCTTGCCAGTTGGTTTACGGCGTCGAAAAGTATCATGCCGCCGCCTTGCGCGGAGAGTTTTTCCAGCCAGGCCGGAAGGATCTGCGCCATGGCCTCATCGGATTGTGGAATTGATTCGGATGTAGGAACCACGCCGCGCTTACGAAGTGTGGCCAGAAGGCGCCGGAGCATTGAAGAGCCCGATACACTTGCGGGAGTGGCACCCGTGAAGTGGAAGAAAACAGATTCCCGCTTCGCCAACCACGCGGCAAGCAACGCGCTCTTGCCGCTGCCCGACTCGCCGAGCACCACCCTCACGGAAGGTGGTTGCTTTTTCTCTGGCCCCTCGGAATCGGCGTTCTCTGACTGTTCCTCATGGTCCTGAGGCGCCTCAAGCGCATCGTTGTCGGGAGTATTCGCAAAAGCGTCGAGCTTTTCAAAAAGCCCCTCGCGTTCCACATAGGCGCGGGTGCGGCTGTCCATGAAAACCCGGTGCTCCAAGCTCTCGCGCTCCAGCGCGTCGGGCACGGAACTGGCAGGGAAGATCAAGTTGATAGCGGTCCAGAGGTCTTCGAGGATCAGCGAGGCGAGGTCTTTGGGAGTCTCGTAATCTTTCGGCTCCCATTTAAAGGAAACATCGCGAACGCGCTGCTTGAGGTCCCTTTGCTTCGCGGAATCAGCCTCGGGGGTGGGTGATTTGGAGTTTGTGAAATCCTCCTTCGTCAGCGGAGGCACGATTCCCGCATGGTGGCTGGCGATCGCATCCCAATGCCGATCCTGGTAGCCATCGTTGCGGAAGTAGAAGAACGACTTGTCCCGCATCGTTTCGTTGCGGAGCACGCCGTGAAGAATTTCGAGTTCGGTGACGCTCTTGCCATCGATGTGCTCCTTCACCCAGCCGAGGTTGGGATCTTCGAGGACATCCGGCTTGAAGTAGTCTGTGGGAGGAATCCATCCGTAGCGCTCGCCCAAAAGCCCTACAAAAAAAACCGGAGCGCTCGGCCGGCAGCGGTCGATTTCCTCCAGGCAAATACGAAGCGTCTCCCCGCTCTTGCTTTGCTCCTCCGTGATGCCCCAGCGCTAATCCACCTCCAGCACCTCCACAAAGCGCTCCTTGCAGCGCCGTCGAA
>Ga0172376_10007311_pt1 | contig 11773 bp, 12 predicted proteins | sample Lak35m_FD_121114 | JGI IMG/M metagenome (GOLD analysis project Ga0172376, IMG submission 121114) | Freshwater microbial communities from Kabuno Bay, South-Kivu, Congo - kab_092012_35m | ecosystem: Environmental > Aquatic > Freshwater > Lake | place: Democratic Republic of the Congo: South-Kivu...
CTTCTGGCAGAAGAAAGAGGTGCGTGCCCCGATGCAGCTGAAGTTGGTGCGAAAGAGCGGTTCAGTAATAAAACCTCTATAGCGCCCACTGCTTCTATTTCTATCATTTGTGGTAACTCTTCTCCGGGAATAGAACCTTTTGCTGCTAACAGTTTTACCCAAAAAACTTTAACAGGTTCTTTTAATGTAAAGAACAAGAATTTAGTAAGATTACTAGATAAAAAAGGTTTTAATACCGACCAGGTCTGGTCCTCTATTTCAACTCATGAAGGTTCGGTACAACATTTAACATTTTTATCCGACCATGAAAAAGATGTTTTTAAAACAGCTTATGAAATTGATCAGAATTGGATTATTGAGCTGGCGGCCGATAGAACGCCTCATATCTCTCAAGCTCAATCTTTAAATATTTTTATGCCAGGTGATGTTAGCAAAAAATATTTACATGAAATTCACTTCAAAGCCTGGAAAAAGGGAATCAAGAGTCTATACTATTCTCGTTCTACCTCTATCCAAAGAGCGGATAAAGTATCTCATGCAGTTTCAACAGATAAAGGGATGGCTGAGTTAGAGAGAAAAAATAATATTAATTTACAACTACAAACCTCTTCAAAAACTGAATATGATGAATGTTTATCATGTCAGTAGAATAAGAACGGTTTATTACGAATAATATCAAGGAGAAATTAAAATGTCATTATTGTCAGCAAAACCAATTTACAAACCTTTTTCATATCCTTGGGCTTATGAAGCATGGCATGTTCAGCAAAAAATCCATTGGTTACCGGAGGAAGTACCGCTAGCTGATGATGTAAAAGATTGGAAGTATAATTTAACACCAGGAGAAAAACATTTACTGACTCAGATTTTCCGCTTCTTTACCCAGGCCGATATTGAGGTAAACAATTGTTATATGAAGCATTATGCTAAAGTGTTTCAACCAACTGAAGTGCAGATGATGCTGTCTGCTTTCTCTAATATGGAAACAGTTCATATAGCGGCTTATTCACATTTACTCGATACTATAGGTATGGATGAAGCTGAATATCAAGCTTTCATGAAATATAAAGAAATGAAAGATAAGTATGACTATATGCAGAAATTTGGGGTAGAAACTAAAGAGGATATAGCAACTACTCTTGCAGTGTTCGGTGCTTTTACGGAAGGTCTACAGCTTTTTGCCTCTTTTGCTATCTTACTCAATTTCCCTCGTTTTAATAAAATGAAGGGAATGGGCCAGATTGTCACTTGGTCAGTTCGCGATGAGACTTTGCATACTAACTCTATAATTACTTTGTTTAAAACTTTTGTGCAGGAAAATCCTGAAGTTTGGAATGAAAACTTAAGAAGTAGACTTTATGAAGCTTGTGCCACTATAGTCCATTTTGAAGACGCTTTTATTGAACTGGCGTTTGAGGTTGGCGGTATTGATGGATTAACAGCTAGAGAAGTACGCCAGTATATAAGATATATAGCCGACCGCAGGCTCATGCAGCTCGGTCTAAAGGAAATATATCTAGTAGATAATAATCCTCTTCCTTGGCTCGATGAAATGTTAAACGGAGTAGAACACACTAATTTCTTTGAAAACAGAGTTACTGAGTATACCAAAGCTGCAACGGTCGGTACCTGGGAAGAAGCTTTTGAAAATATGGATAAAAAGAATAATATAATAACGTAATAAAAAAGCTGACTAGAAATTTTATTCTCTAGAAACTTTACGTAAAACCAAATTAATCTGTTGTTTATAGTTAGAGGAATTAAAGATATTTTAACTTACAGATTAATTCAACTTATATCAGTTATAATGTGCTTAAAGTAACACAACTGGTCAAAATTAAACTATGATAGGTCAGTAGATTTTAGCCTATAGGATTTTCTATATTTAGCGAGTAGAAAACTTAGAGATTAGAACTGGATCAAGTTATTGGAGGCAGGTACTTGTACCTTAAAAACTACATATTATTCTGGTTGTGAAGTAAAAATTATGTTGTTTTTATTAAACTATGCTGATACCATGCCGTTATTAATTGACAAAATTATCATATGAGGAGTATATCTTAATGTCTAATAAAAAGAAGAATTTTTTAAAAACTTTTGCGTGTTTTTCGCTTTTGTCTCTTAGCACAACATCAATTGCTTTAGCTACAAAGAACACGCAGGATTTTACCAATGTCATTACCTTTGGTGATAGTTTTGTAGATGGCCATACTTCACCGGTTAGTGGCCTGCCAGTTAACACTTATGCAAAAACTTTAGCGGAACAACTAGGTTTTACCTTTACAAGAAATGAAACTAACTTTGCTATTGGGGGGCATAGTTCTAAACATTTGGTAGGGGGAACGGCTACAAACCCTTTGGGGGCAATTACTGATTTTGGTACAGGCGATATAAATACTTATTTAACCCGAAAAGGAAAGTTTGGTGCTAATGATTTAGTTATCTATGCTCCTTTATCTAGTGAGTATGTTTTTTATGATCAAATATCAGAGAGTGGTGCGCTTACAGGTGACGTTTTTTCTGAAGGATTTGGGTTTAATAGTGACGTTGATTCTTTAATTGCTGCTGGTAAAGCTGCGAATTTTGATGAGGTCCGAGCTAAGGTAATAAATGGTTCTTTAGCTGTAAATGAAGAAAATTTTCCTATTTTGTTCACTAGGTTTTTCCAGCAAACAGAAAATAATGCCCAGAGTTTTGTACAACTAGCAACCCTTAATGGTGCTAACTACATTTTGGTTGGAAACCATTATAATGATGAGTTAAGGCAGCCGGAGCTTCGCGGTTTTGGGGAAGAGTTTTACAACGTAATTTCACGAGAGATGGGACGCGCCCAAATAAGAGGGGTGTTAAAAGTTCCTCAGGCTAACATAATATTGTGGGATGAAGCAAATCTTATCCAAGAATTAGTTGCTAATCCTAGCAAATATTTAACAACCGACGAACAACTCCTTGGAAATTATGTTTCAGATAACGGGAAGACAGGTGTTTTCGATACAACTCCCCATGCTACCCAACCTGTTAACAATATAAAACGTCAGTTTGTTTATTCTGTAATTACCAGCCCGACTCTGGTTTCGTTGCTACGTGAATCTCCACTTAGCTTCGGGATGAAAACTGCGGAAAGAAATCTTGCACTAGCCCAAGGTTTTGCTAATACCGGCCACGTGGAAAATAATATTGCTGCTTCTGCTGACGCTCCAAATAGTAGTGATAAGTTTGCCATTCAGGTTTTTGGTGATTTCGGTAAGAGCCGTACCGGAACATTCAGCAAAAAAACATTAGGTTTCAAAGATGACAGTGCAGTAGATGTCGGAATGGGTCTAAATTACAAAATAAAGGATAATTTACTCATCGGTACAAGAATCGGTTATGCAGAAACTAAAACTAAATTCGTAGCGGACAGAGGTAAAGCTAAAATCAAAGAACAAGCAATATCATTACATGGGGTTTATAGCTTTGAAAAACCGATGTTTGTTTATGCGTCAGCAGGTATTGGTAGACTTAAATACAATATTGACCGTAATATCGCCCTTGGTTTAGCTACCCATAAAGAATATGGTAAAACATCTGGAGATCACCTATTTACCACGCTAGGTACAGGTTATCGCTTTGATTTTGCAAGAAATGTCAGTGCTACCCCTTTTGTTGCTGGGCACTACCAATCCGTGACAATGAAAAACTACAGTGAAAAAGGTGCTGCAGGTCAAAAAACTTCTACTCAAATGGACTTTAATATACCAAAAAGAGAATCCATTATGGGCGAAGTTGGTTTAACTCTAGCTAGCAGTTTCTCAATGAAAGAAAGTGTAAAACTAACTCCTTCCTTAACTGTAAGCTATTTACATGATTGGAAAGATCCAATAAGCCAAGATGTTCAAGGCCGAAACGTTAGTGAATATAATTACTTTAAAGTTCCTGCATATAAAGTACGCAAGTCTAATATGCAAATTCAAGGAGACGTTTTAGCTGAAATTAACAACAAATATAAAGTTGGTCTTAATGTAAGTGCTCGCCCAACTGGTAGGGTAAAAAGTTGGTCAGTAGGACTTAGAAGTGCTATAAATCTATAAAAAACGTACTTATAATTAAAATTTAAAAATGCTCTGTGCAAGCTGAACCTGCACGGAGCATTTTTTTATCTTTTGTATGTGTTTGGTAAAGCGTATTTATTGATTATTAAAGAGTCTAGTGGTTATTTTAAGAATGCTTCTTAGAGTACAAAATCATTTGTTTTTTATTTTACAGGATTTTGCGTTCCTAAAATTACTTCAGCTAAAGCTAAATAATCATCTGGCGAGAGATCTTCTGCACGTAGAGATTCCTTAATGGATAATTTCTCTAATATAATACTAATATCTGGAGATAAGGCTTTTAAAGAAGACTTAATCATTTTTCTTCGGCCCGAAAAGGCAAGATTTGTAATTTGTTCAATTTTTGTCAGTAATTGCAGGTTAGGGGCGTTTTCTTTAGGTTCAAGTCTTACTACACTAGACCAGATTTTTGGTTCAGGGTAGAAAGCTTTAGGACTAACGTCAAAGCATTTTGTTATTTTACAGACAATTTGGCAAATAACAGATAATCTACCGTAAGATTTGGTACCAGCTTTAGCGATAATTCTATCTACTACTTCTTTCTGTAGCATCAAGGTCATGCTGTTTATTTTTTCAGAGTGTAGTAACCATGATGTTAACAAGACGCTACCAATATTATAAGGCAAATTAGAAATTATGGTTAGTTTTTTATCAGTTACTAGTTCTGATAAATTTACTTTTAGGGCATCAGCTTGCTTTATAGTGAGGTTTGGATAAACAGTTTTTATTTCCTCAAGAAGGGGTATGCACCTTGCATCCATTTCAATAACTATTAGTGTTCCAGATGAAGCCTTTAAAATAGATCGAGTCAAGCCGGCTGGACCAGGTCCTATCTCCAGGGCAATAGTGCCATCCTTCAAGCTGCTTGCTTTTACAATTTTATCACATAGGGTTTCATCGAATATAAAATTCTGACCCAGTTTTTTTAAAGGAGCGATTCCATGTTTAGCCGCTAATTTAGCTATCGAGGGAAGGTTATTAGACATTAAATGAACTTCCGCAGCCGCATTTTCCTTTCTCGTTAGGATTTGAAAAAGTAAAGCCGGACTTAAATTTTTCACTAACATAATCCATCTGAGTGCCGAGAAGGTACATAACAGCTTTGGGATCTATTAAAATAGTTATCTCTTGATTCTGGATTACTTCGTCATATTTACCTTTTTCATCGGCATATTCTACGAAATATTTTAAACCTGAACAGCCGCCAGATTTAACCCCGATTCTTATCCCTACGGATGGCTTTCCTCTTTGCTCAAGCAAATATTTTACTTGAGCAATAGCCCTTTCAGTTAGAGACATTATTTGTTTTTTTTGAAAGGGATTATTTTGCACAACAGCTTTCATAGCAGTTATTTTTGCTTTTGTTTATAATCATTTACTGCTGCCTTAATAGCATCTTCCGCAAGCAAAGAACAGTGTAATTTTACGGGAGGAAGAGACAAATGCTTAGCTATCTCGGTATTTTTTATTTCCATTGCTTCATCAAGTTTTTTTCCTTTTACCCATTCGCTAACAAGGGAACTAGAAGCAATAGCCGAGCCACAACCGAAAGCTTTAAACTTAGCGTCAGTAATAGTCCCTTCTTCATTAACCTTAATTTGTAATTTTAGGACGTCTCCACAAGCCGGAGCTCCTACCAGTCCCGTACCGACTGACTTATCTTTTTTATCAAGAACCCCTACGTTTCTTGGGTTCTCGTAATGGTCGATTACTTCTTTACTATATGCCATAATTATACCATTCCAATTTTATTTTTAATGAGTTGCCCATTTTATTTCATTAATATTAATTCCCTCTTGCGCCATCTCCCATAGAGGGCTTAGTTCCCTTAATTTATTTATCTTCGATAGCAACAATTCTATTGCGTAATCAATTTCCTCTTCTTTAGTAAAACGCCCAAAACCAAAGCGAAGGGAAGTGTGGGCCAAAGCTTCGTCTACTCCAAGAGCTCTAAGGACATAAGACGGCTCAAGCGAGGTAGAAGTACAAGCTGATCCTGAAGAGACTGCTAAATCCTTAATTGCTAATATCATTGATTCCCCCTCAATATAGGCAAAACTCAAGTTTAAGTTACCAGGATATCTGTTATCTTTATCACCATTTAGGTACACCTCTTTTGCTTCTGAAGTAATTCTGCTTAAAAATTTATCGAACAGTTTTTTTACATGTCGATAATCCTTATCCATTTCGTTAGAGGCAAGTTCTGCAGCTTTTCCAAGACCTACTACTAAAAATGGGGCAAGAGTACCGGAACGAAGCCCACGTTCCTGCCCGCCGCCATTAAATATAGGGGCAAGCCGAACTCTTGGTTTTTTGCGTAAGTATAAAGCCCCAACACCTTTTGGGCCATAAATTTTATGTCCCGAAATGCTAGCTAGATCAATATTTAGTTCATTTACATTGATAGGGATTTTCCCAAAAGCCTGAGCTATATCAGAATGAAAAAATACATTATATTTACGGCAGATTTGGCCTATTTCTTTCAAAGGCTGGATTACCCCAATCTCGTTATTTATTGCCATTATAGAAACTACAATCGTTTGTTCGGTAATTGCATTTTCCAAGATTTGAAGGTCCACAATACCATTTGCCATAACTGGTAGATAGCTAACTGAGAAACCTTCCTGTTCAAGGTGCCTGCAGCTATCTAAAATACATTTATGCTCGGTAACAAGAGTTATAATGTGTTTCTTTTTTTCTCCATAAAATTTGGCGATTCCTTTTAGGGCAAGATTATTTGACTCTGTGGCACCGGAAGTAAAAATTATTTCTTTTTCTTCAGCTCCGATTAAATCCGCAACGTGTTTTCTAGCGATATTACACGCTTCTTCTGCCTCCCAGCCATACGGATGACTTCTTGAATGGGGATTGCCGAAATCAGAGGTTAAATAAGGCATCATGGCTTCAATTACTCGTAGGTCTACCTGAGTTGTTGCCTGATTATCGAGATAAATCGGGAATCGGCAATTTTTACTAACTAGTCCTTGTTTTAAATCTTCTATTTTTCCCATATCTATTTAACTGTTTATTTCTCTGTATATTCTTAAGAATTTATCTATATCTTGTTTTGTTGTGGTGTAGCCAAGAGAGATTCTAATTGCAGAATCCCTTTCTTCTTCACTAAAACCCATTGCCTCTAGAGTTTTTGATGAACCTATTTTTCCCGAAGAACAGGCTGCCCCCGAACTTATAGCGATATTTTTTAGGTCCAAAGCAATAATTTGTGTTTCAGCCTTTTTACCCAGATTAATAATTAAACTAGTATTTGGTAAACGTTCTGATTGCTGATTTACAATCTTAATTTGAGGTAAAATTTTTACTAGTTCTTTTTCTAAATAATCTCTTAGCTTCTTTAAATGCTTATATCTTGATTCTAACTCTCTGCTTGCAATTTCAGCAGCTACGCTAAAACCAGCGATAGCAGCAACATTCTCAGTACCGGAGCGAAGCCCCATTTCTTGTCCACCGCCAATAATGTGTGGAACTAAATGGTATTTCGCTTTCCTAATTAAAGCACCAGCACCTACTGGTCCGCCGATTTTATGGGCAGAAATCGTAGCAAAGTCAATATCTAATTCAGCTAAATTTACTGGTATTTTACCAAATGCCTGAACGCAGTCGCTATGGACAAGTGCTCCATGATTATGGGCTATTTTTGCGATTTGTTTAATATCTTGAATTACTCCAGTTTCATTGTTAGCAAATATTATAGAGACCAATTTTCTTTCTGCCAAGCTGCTAGAGAGCTTATTTTGTAACTCTTTTAGGTTAACTATACCGTTTTCATCAACTGGGATTATCTGGATATTATTTCCAAATTTTGTGTGGGCCAGAATAGATGCATGTTCGATCGCGGAAACAAAAACTTCTCCGTTATTAAAATTAGATATTATTAAGTTATTTGCTTCTGTTCCAGAGGCAGTAAAAGTAATATAATAATTGCGAAAATGATTAATAATTCCGCTAAGGCTGGCTATTTGCCTCCGTGCCTGTTCAATTATTTTCTTTCCTTCCCTACCAAATCCATGTATAGCTGAAGGGTTAAAAGGTTTTACAAGTGCAAGTAGCATTGCATTCTTAGCTTCTTCTAGAAGATTAGTAGTGGAATTATGATCAAGGTAAATCATATAACTACTCTTTAACTAATCTAAAATCTATTTCTCCTGCCATAACATCTGCTACCGAAATAGATGAAAAGTAACTACGGATCTGATTACCAAGGCCTTTCCATAAATCATGCGTCATGCACTTAGCACCATTTTTCCGACAGGTCTTATCTACCGAACAGCGAGTCATTTTAGTATTTTCTTCAACCGCATCTATAATCTCTATAATATTAAGGGACTCTGATGGAACATTTAAGCAGTACCCGCCGCCAGGGCCTTTAACTGATTTAACTATATTAGCTTTTTTTAACTTCAAAAAAATTTGTTCCAAATAATTTAAAGGGATAGTTTGCTTATTAGAAATATCAGCTAGTTTTATTGGCCTTGTTGACTGGCTAGATGCAACCTCTACTATTGCCATAACTGCGTATCTACTTTTGGTCGTGAGCATCATATAATAATTACCCTATCTAGTCCTATAAAATACTAAAACCATAACCTTTAAAAACTAATTTAGCCAACTAAAATAGTCAAGTGTTATGTATAAAAAATAGCAGATTTATTAAATCCATATTGACTAAGGTTGTTGTAGTTCTTTTATAGCAATGGTAATATGAAATTTAAAACCATTCAGTAATCTTGTTAATCCATATTTTAGTCTAAGTTTTTCTAACTCAGGGCTTTCTATTTCCAGTACGTAATAGGATTTACCTTTAGATTCAACCAGTTTTAATTTATTAAGCGTGAAATTAAAGCTCCTATTTACCTCTTCGATATTTAAATTCGCCGTTTCTTTCTCATACATTACGCTAACATGCGCGCCTATGGGATCACCTTTACGGAAATAAGGAGGCTTTTGACATTTATTATCAAAATTTTCTATAATAGGATATAGAGAATGGATATATTGATTATCCAACGCTAGATATACATAATTTTTTCTTTGCTTAAGTATCCCAGTTTTAGGGAGCTTTTCCGCCTCCTTTAATATTGAGGAGTTCAGGGTACTTGGTATCGGAGAGCAAGATGAAACCAAATTTATAGATACAAAAACTAATAGCAATAAGTATTTTTTCATATTTTATTATTATGTTTAATGTAGCTAAAAATTATAACTTTCCTTTAGCAGATTTTCTAGAGCTTTTTGGCAAATACCATATTCTTTCCAAGAACATCCATTACACGTATACTCGAACTTCTCAACTGTCATATATTTTTTGGTTTTTGCCTTCGCTTCTTTCCAACTCAATATTTCACCGATTTTAAGACCAAGTATTTGCTGATGTCTGGAATCTAACTGAGTAATTTTGCTTTGAGTGGTACACAAGCTTTCGTTCACTTTATTAGGACAGGCAGAACAGATGCTATCCATATTGCCTACCACTTCAATTAGCGTATTTTCATCAGATGCTAATTGCTGGACGATCTTTTTATAATTTTTTACAAAACCAAGAGAATAACCGTGGCCTTGAAAACCAAGCGTGCATAAAAAATGATGAGGGCGAAATTTTATTATTTCTTCCACTTAATGTTTCGCTTTAACAGATTAACAGAAGCAGCGGTAAATAGGGCTTTTACTATTCCGGGAATAATAAATGGTAATAAGCCAAATTCTATAGCTTTCTCTAAACCAATAAATAGTGTTAATTGAGGTATACCAATCATAAATACACAAACAGAGCCAATGATGCTATATAAAATTAATTTTAAAATTGTATCTTCACCGAATTTCTCTCTCATTGTAGTAACTACATAAACACACAGAATCATACCAAATAAATACCCACCTGTTATTTCAAATAATACTGGTAATCCTGTAAAAAAAACTGGCAAAAACAGGTGTACTATTGCTCCGAGTAACGCAGATAATAGTAACATTAATTCTTATTTTGATAAATTATTTGATCATAAGTGGTTTTCATTTAAATATCCGTTTTTCGAGATAGAGAATATTGTTACAAACACTTGGAATACCGGAGCTTTAAATTACGATCAAAACTCCTCATATCATTCTCATAGCATAAATACGACAAGCAATAAAAGTATATTATCAAAAATATAAAATCCGCTAATTTTACCCTTAAATATCGAAAGTAAAGGTTAATATAAGCTTCTGGTACCTTACCGTTTAAGCAGTCTAAACAAATAATACCTCACCTATGGAAGCAATGGAAGTAGGTATCGTTCTAATTAGATGTTATTCCATTTTTTTTATGTAATATTAAATAAAATTATTTAATAAATTATTCATAATTTCCTTATGTTTTACCTAATAAAGGGTTATTATGCAATTATGTATTAATTAACTCTTAAATTATGGATTATTCAACATCCTGTAAATACTCAATAAAATTAATAGAGAAACTTAAATTATTAGATACTGAAAATAAATTAGATTTTAAGCTAATTAATAAAGCTATTTATTATGCTAAAAAATATCACGGAACCCAGAAGCGTGAGTCAGAAGAGCCATATTATTCCCATCCACTTGAAGTAGCGTACATGGTTTCTGATTACTTATTTAGGACAGATATAATTATTACAAGTATATTACATGATACTATCGAAGATACGGACCTTACTTTTGAAATGATTCAGACTGAATTTGGTTCATTAGTCGCAAGCCAAGTATCGGATCTTAGCCGGATTAAAGTAGCCGGTAAAAAAATTAGCTCAGCAGAGCTGGTTAAATCTTTGTGGTTACAAAAAAATATGATCAATTACTTATAAAATTGTTTGATAGACTACACAATGTGCTTACTATTCATGCTAGATCACCTGAGAAGCAAAAAAAAGTGATTACAGAAACTTTGGTGGAATTTTTACCTATTGCAGCCCATTTTTCGTTATTCCAGGTAGAGAGTACTATAGGTGCAGTCTGCTCTGATGTAATTTCTAAGTACTGTTGCGTAGAAAGCAAGGTAGAATTTATGTCCAAGGAGGATTTCCAGCCGCTTTCTCTAGTTTTTCGAAATGTAGCAGCGCCCACGCAAAACCAAGACTAATAGGTAATGCGATAATGGTTACACCCCAGTAGTTAAAATATTCTATTAGATAAACAATGCTGAAAGAAGTGATCACATATACAAGTGCATGCGAGATAGCAAATGACAAACTAACATAAGTAAAGCGCTTAAAAACGGGAATATGTAAAAAAGCTATAGGAATAATTAAAAAGCTTGCCGGAGCTAGCAAAACAATTAGCAATCTTACCATAAATAAGTTAGAGGGGGTAGTTACCTGCTCCAAAAGATATGGAAATGTTATTATAAGAGCAAAAAAGAGTGCAAGGATTATTTTTGCAATTTTTAATGGATATATTCTGTAATTTAGCCCAGCCAGCACTAGCAGCAGCAATAGATGGAAGATAGCGATAACAAGATTCTGATGAATGACATCTGCAGCAGTAAATCCAAAAGAATTCTTCAGGATATTTCCGCAATAGACATACGTAAAATAAGAACATAGAGGCCAAGCAGATTGAATTAAAAACAACGCTAGCGCTGTTTTTAATTCAAGTCGCTCCTGCCATATAACATTCTCTTTTAATAACTTAACGTCTATATCAGATTTCTC